>Ga0181606_10000061_pt1 | contig 79007 bp, 63 predicted proteins | sample 041ome_10_FD_132994 | JGI IMG/M metagenome (GOLD analysis project Ga0181606, IMG submission 132994) | Coastal salt marsh microbial communities from the Groves Creek Marsh, Skidaway Island, Georgia - 041412US metaG (megahit assembly) | ecosystem: Environmental > Aquatic > Marine > Intertidal... | reverse complement strand
GTTGGCCAACCGATTTTGGCATGTATTCGTGAAGCTGTGCGGGCGTTGCAGGATCTTGATATGCACCGTCAAGTACAGTTGATTGTGTCTGGTGGTGTGCGCAACGGGGCTGATGTTGCCAAATGTATGGCGCTTGGTGCTGATGCTGTGTCAATCGGTACGGCGGCGTTGATTGCGCTTGGCGATAATGACCCGCGCTGGGAAGATGAATATCAAAAGCTCGGCACCACAGCTGGCGCCTATGATGATTGGCACGAAGGCAAAGACCCGGCGGGCATCACCACACAAGACCCGGAATTGATGAAGCGCTTTGACCCGATTGAAGGCGGGCGGCGTCTGAACAATTACCTAAAAGTGATGACTTTGGAAGCCCAGACCATCGCCCGGGCGTGTGGAAAAAGCCATGTGCACAATCTTGAACCTGAGGATTTATGTGCGCTAACATTAGAAGCCGCAGCGATGGCAAAAGTGCCGCTGGCCGGCACTGACTGGTGGCCTGGAAAGTCAGGAACGTCATTTTAGGCAGAGCCGGTTAAACATCGAAACAAATAAATGCAACGCTGCAAATATGGGGAATAACAATGACAGTAGATCTCGCATCCTATGCCAAAGACAAAGGCATCAAATATTTTATGATCTCCTTTACCGATCTTTTTGGCGGACAACGCGCCAAATTGGTGCCGGCCCGGGCCATCGCTGAAATGCAGGAAGACGGGGCTGGTTTTGCCGGTTTCGCTGCATGGCTAGACCTAACCCCGGCGCACCCGGATATGCTGGCGGTGCCGGATCCATCATCAGTCATTCAATTGCCGTGGCAGCCTGATGTGGCATGGGTCGCGGCGAATTGTGTTATGGAAGGCAAAGGGGTCGATCAAGCCCCGCGCAATGTGCTGCAACGGTTGATTGATGAAGCTGCCGAAGCGGGCATGCATGTCAAAACCGGCGTTGAGGCCGAATATTTTCTGCTGACACCTGATGGTAGCGAAATTTCGGATCCGTTCGATACCGCTGCAAAGCCTTGTTACGATCAACAGGCGGTGATGCGGCGCTATGATGTCGTCAGAGAAATCTGTGACTATATGTTGGATCTTGGCTGGGGCCCTTATCAGAATGACCATGAAGACGCCAATGGCCAGTTCGAAATGAACTGGGATTTTGACGATGTTATGGCCACGGCTGACAAGCATAGCTTCTTTAAATTTATGACAAAGTCAGTCGCTGAAAAGCATGGCTATCGCGCCACCTTTATGCCAAAGCCAATCCAAGGTCTGACCGGCAACGGCTGCCATGTGCATATCTCGGTGTGGGATAAGCCCGGTGCCGCTGCCAAAACCAATGTCTTTGCAACAGCGCCATCATCAGAAAACCAGGCATCAGAGCTAGGCCTGTCTGAACAAGGCCGACATTTCCTTGGTGGCATTATGAAACATGCCAGCGCATTGGCCGCGATTACCAACCCAACCGTGAATAGCTACAAGCGGATCAATGCACCGCGCACCACATCTGGGGCAACATGGGCGCCAAATACGGTGACATGGACCGGTAACAATAGAACCCACATGGTGCGTGTGCCTGGCCCGGGCCGTTTTGAATTGCGGTTGCCTGATGGCGCGGCCAACCCTTATTTGCTGCAGGCGATCATCATTGCCGCAGGCCTTGATGGCATCCGCAGCAAAGCCGAACCTGGCAAGCGCCACGACATTGATATGTATGCCGAAGGCCATACGGTTAGAGGGGCGCCAAAACTACCTCTCAACCTGCTTGATGCGTTGCGCGAATATGACAAGGATAAATCGCTAAAAGCGGCGATGGGCAATGAGTTTTCATCTGCCTATCTGAAGCTTAAGCACCAAGAATGGAATTCATATGTCTCGCATTTCACGCAATGGGAGAAAGATAACACGCTGGATATTTAATCAGATGATGTTGTCGAAATAATATAATGGGGTTGTGGATGTAAAAAACAGTCACAGCCCCTTTTTGGTTTGTTAAAGAGGAGATGATGTTATGAAGAAAAAAATTGCTGTTATCGGCGCTGGCCCGTCAGGGCTGGCACAGCTTCGGGCGTTTCAATCTGCCAAGGCACTAGGCGCAGATATTCCGGAAATAGTGTGTTTTGAAAAGCAGTCAAACTGGGGCGGTTTGTGGAATTACACATGGCGCACAGGTCTTGATGAATATGGCGAGCCAGTGCATGGCTCGATGTATCGCTATTTGTGGTCGAACGGCCCAAAAGAGGGGCTGGAGTTTGCTGATTATTCATTTGAAGAACATTTTGGCAAACAGATTGCCAGTTACCCGCCGCGCGCTGTGCTTTTTGACTATATTGAAGGCCGCGTCAAAAAAGCCGGTGTGCGTGACTGGATCAAATTTTCGCATTCAGTAAAAAATGTGGAACAGCAAGGCGATAAATTCCGGGTGACGGTGAAAGACCTGCCCAATGATACAGTTTCATCTGACCTCTACGACCATGTGATTGTGTGCTCGGGACATTTCAGTACACCGAATGTGCCGCATTTCGAGGGTTTTAATAAATTTCCGGGCCGGGTGTTGCACGCGCATGATTTCCGCGATGCGGTCGAGTTCAAGAACAAGGATATTTTGATTATTGGCACCAGCTATTCAGCTGAAGATATCGGATCACAATGCTGGAAATATGGCTGTAAATCGGTCACCGTCAGCCATAGAACCGCCGCCATGGGCTATGATTGGCCAGATAATTGGGCCGAGGTGCCATTGCTGACGCATATTGATGGTAGCATCGCGCATTTTAAGGACGGCACGTCAAAACAGGTTGATGCGGTCATTTTATGCACCGGCTATTTGCATCATTTCCCATTCCTGCCGGATGATCTGCGCCTGAAAACAGCGAACCGTCTGGCAACGGCTGATCTTTATAAGGGGGTTGCCTATGTGCATAATCCGAACCTGATGTTTATTGGCATGCAGGACCAGTGGTTTACCTTCAATATGTTTGACGCGCAGGCATGGTGGGCCCGCGATGTCATCATGGGCCGAATCGCTGTTCCTAATAAGGCGGCTATGCAGGCGGATGTTGCTGACCGTGTAGCCAGAGAAGATGCCGGCGAGACCGATTATGACGCGATCTGGTATCAGGGCGATTATGTGAAAGAACTGATCGATGAAACCGATTATCCGTCATTTGACGTTGAAGGCGCATGTCAGGCTTTCAAACAATGGAAAGGCCATAAGAAAGAAAATATTATGGGTTTCCGCGACAATTGCTACAAGTCGGTAATCACCGGCACCATGGCGCCCATCCACCACACCAAATGGACCGAGGAAATGGATGACAGTCTGGAATGCTATCTAAAAAATTAGGTGTGTTTTGAGGCGACAACAACATCATAGCCCCAAAGACGCATCTAAAAAACCAGCCACAAAAAAGCAGCCACGTGACCTGTGACTGCTTTTTTATACGTTACGTTGCGGCGTCTATCCGTTTGGCCTCTATGAGCGGGGCTTTAGCTTTTGCGGGTCATAATGGGCAAACGGCACAATGCTGGCTGGCAGGCGTTTTTGGTGGCCGTCCAGCTTGCCAATCTCAACTGCGGTGCCAATCTCATGATGTGCGACATCGACCCGCGCCAGCGCGATAGATTTACCAAGAATTGGCGAGCGCATCGCCGAGGTGATTTCACCAATTTGCGCGCGTCCAATATGCACACAATCACCATGACCAACCTCTATATCTGAGGCGATATCAAGCCCAACAAGTTTGCGGGCAGGATGCTCTTTTCTGCGGATCAGGGCGTCGCGACCAATAAAATCATCCTCTTTCGATTTCAAAGGCACAGTGAATCCGATGCCTGCCTCAAACGGATCAGTCTGGTCAGAAAATTCGTAGCCCGCAAAAATCAGGCCAGCTTCGATGCGCACCATATCCAAGGCTGCAAGCCCCATCGGAGTCAAGCCATGATCTTTACCGGCCGCCCATACCGCATCAAACACTTGTTTGGCATGTTTTGGATGGCAGAAAATTTCATAACCAAGTTCGCCCGTATAGCCGGTACGTGACACCACAATGGGAATGCCGTCATGCGCGCCAATACGCGCTGGCGTAAAGCGGAACCAGTTTAATTCGTCTAAATTCGGCTGGTGCGGGGCTGTCCATATCACTTTTTTAAGCAGGTCACGGCTTTCTGGGCCTTGCACGGCGATATTATGCTGCATATCAGTTGATGACCGCACCCAGGCTTTAAGCCCTAATGTTTCGGCCTGTTCGCGAATCCATTCCCCACCATAATCGGTACCGCCAATCCATCTGAAATTATCTTTGCCCAGCCGGAATACCGTGCCGTCGTCGATCATGCCACCATGCGGATAGCACATCGCCGTATAGACAACGCCGCCAACCGGCATGGCTTTGATGTTGCGGGTGAAAATATACTGGCACAAGGCTTCACTATCGGGGCCGGTGATTTCGAATTTCCGCGGCGCCGATAAATCCAGAATGATCGATTTCTCGCGGCAGGCTCGATATTCGGCCAAAGGCCCTTCGGCCGCAAAACAATTAGCCAACCAATAGCCATTATACTCGATGAAATTGCGGGTATGTTCAGCAAAACTGTTGTGAAATCCGGTTTGTTTGGTCATTTGAGGCTCCGATTCAGGCGTAGCTCTAAAGGCAATCGCATGTTGAAATTTTTCAGTGCCGCTATAGGTGCGCACATGAATATCAGTTGGCATCCAGCCATTTGCCGGGCTGGTATCGTCGGGACAGGCCGAGCTTACGCATATCAAATCGGTCAGGGCACGCAGCAAAACATAGTCGCCGGGGCGTGACCATGGTTCATCGGCAAACAGAACGCCATGTTGATCAATGCCGGTATTGAAAAAGAAATTAATCGCCATCCAGCCGGCGCGCGCGGTTACGTTATGATCATGCAGGGCGAAATTGAAATTGTCCGAACAATTCACATGCCCTGGATAGCCGATATCATCATAATATTTGGCGGCGCAGGCTAGTGCAAACGCATCATGGCGTCCACAGGTGTCTTGAACGACTTCAACCAATGGTAGCATATCTTGGTCATAATATTTGCCATGCAAGCCGGGCATCGGATAGGCGCTGCCCATCAAGGTTCTGGTGGTGGTCACATCAAGCGCATGCTCGATGCCCTTATCCAACTTGCGGGCTGAAAAACACTGAAAATCGGTGCATTGGCGGCCGTCTTTATCAATGATCTGAATAAAATCGCCAGCTTTCACAAAAAACGCCTTGGCGGTGGCGCTATGTACCCGTATGTCGCTAACTGGGTCGGCGAGCGGGTCCGGCAGGTCAAATGATCGCGCCGGTTTAATGATAGCGCGCTTAATCCATACGGCCAGCGGCGAGGCGGTGTTTTGCACTTCAAAATCCATAATGCCACCTGGTGCGGCCACAATGATAATGCCGTCGCGCGAGGCTGTTAACGTAATGCGTGACTTTGCGGCGCTATCGGTGGCAAACAGAACCGCCGCTCTGGCAGACCCAATATCAAGGCCGCGTGCCTGTAGCCGATAGCGCAGGCTGTTTAATGACGCGTCACCACTGGCCAACAAATTCTGTAGGCCGGTGGCTGGCTGACCAGCCCCTAGATCCAGAATAGATAAATCAAACACCCCATCGTGGCCGGCACACAGCAGCTCGCATATCTGTCCACCCTGAATATTTTCGATGCTCACCGTATCGCCGGCTTCGATCTGGATTAACGCGGCGCCGCACCCCTCTATATGATAGCGTTCGGTGCCGGCTGGCAGGCTTAACGCGCCGGTTTCCCGCACCTGGCTTGGGCTGGGCGGGCCTTTGATTAGGTCCGGATAGGTCACGTCGTCCATCACGTTTCTCCAAGTAAAATTGAAATGTCATGAATATTTTTTGCCTGTCAAGAATATCTAAGGTTAGCAAAATTTGCAAACATCATGTCATACTCAGATGAGGGTAGCATGGATTTATTAAATGCGGTGGGAAGACGCTGGGTTGTGATGATAGTGAATGCAGTGACGATGGGGCTTGTTGCGGCTTTGGCCTGGGGCATACATGATTTTGCGGTCAGACTGGCTGGCCGCGCCCAGCCGCTGATGATTGTCTTATTGTCAGTGCTGTTTTTCGGGATGGTGTTTCAGCTTTTGTTGATTGTCTTTACTGGCGGTTTAGCACCTGTTAGCGGTGCGGCGGTGTGGCTCTCACTGATTGCCGGTTTGTGGTTTTTGGTTGCCGCCATCTGCCTCTATGTGGCCTTCCAAAGGGGGCCGGTTAAATTGGTAGCCCCCATTATCGGCAGCTACCCGATTATATCTTTATTATTGGCCAGTCTGAACGGGTCGCCATCAAGCCTGTTCCAATGGGTGGCGGTAGGCGCTATTCTTGCTGGCATCACGATTGTGGCGTTGACTTCAGATGCGGCCGATACGGGCGGCTACACCATCGGGCCTACCATTGCGGTTTCAGGGCTAGCAGCGGTAAGTTTTGCGCTTACATTTGCATTTGGCCAGAGCGCTGCAGCGATGGCCGATGAACGCCTAACCATTGCCATCACCCGGCTGGTTGCGCTTGGCCTATTGTTGGCGGCGCTGCTTGTCAAACAACAACCGATTCTACCTGATCTAAAGACCCTGCCATTGCTGGCTTTTATGGGGTTGATGGATACGGTTGCGCTATTTTGCGTGTTGTCGACAGGCGGCCTTGATAATGCGCATTTTGCGGCGGCGGTCTCATCAATTTTTGGGTTAATTACGGTGTTGCTGTCATGGCTGTTTTTGCGCGAAACTCTCAGCCTGTTGCAATGGGGGGGCGTCGTCGTCACATTTTGCGGCATTGGGTATTTGGCGTTATAGCCAACCGCTTTGTCGCTGGCGTTGATGGGCAACCACGGCGTTGCGCATCAAAATCGCAACTGTGACCGGGCCCACGCCGCCCGGCACTGGGGTGACCCAGCCAGCCACTTCGGTCACCGCGTCAGTATCCACATCGCCAACAATTTTCGCTGTGCCATCAGCATTTTTAATCTGGTTGATGCCAATATCAATGACCGCTGCACCGGGCTTAATCATGTCTGGGCCAACCAGATGCGGCGACCCAACCGCCACCAAAACCACATCGGCGCGGCGCGAATGCATAGCGACAGACCGTGTCATATGATGACAAACGGTCACCGTGGCGCCTTCGGCCATTAACATCATGGCGGCTGGCCGGCCAACAATTTCGGAATGACCAATCATCACAACCTCAAGCCCTTTTAGATTAAGGCCGGTGGCTTTGATCAATTCGATTGACGCGGCGGCGGTACAAGGAACAAGCGCAATATCTGAATAAACAATATTGCCAATCGATGCTGGGTTCATACCCTCGACATCTTTTAGCGGGTGAATGGCCGATTGTAGCGACCGTATATTTATATGCGGCGGCAACGGGCGCTGGATGATCACACCAAGCACGTCAGGGTCGTCATTCATTTCTTGAATGCGGGCTTTGCAGGTGTCTTGGGTGATGCCGCTGTCCCAAAATTGCTGGTCAAAATCAATGCCGATGTCGGCGGCCACCCGGGCTTGATTGCGTATATAGACGCCAACCTCGGTGGTGCCGTCTATGGCAATGGACACCAGCCTGCCCATGCGGGTGGCGGTTTTGACATAGGCTCGCACCTCGTCCAGAATACGCTGCTTTACAGGGCCGCCCAATAGGTGGCGATGATCAGGGGCGTTAGCGGTCAAGATAAAAAATCTTCAGCCTCGGCTAAATTGTTGATGCGGCAGCAGGCTGTGACCGTATTGGCCAACAGGCAGGCAATGGTCATTGGGCCAACCCCGCCGGGCACCGGCGTGATGGCACCGGCAACTGCGGCGCAGCTGTCATAATGCACATCGCCGACAAGCTTGGTTTTGCCGTCTTCGGTTTCGATGCGGTTAATGCCAACATCAATGACGGTGGCGCCTGGTTTGATCCAGTCGCCCGGCACCATTTCAGGGCGGCCAACTGCTGCCACCACAATATCAGCCCGGCCGACAACCTCGGCTAGGTCTTTGGTGCGCGAATGCGCGATGGTGACGGTGCAGCTATCATTCAACAGCAATTGGGCCATCGGCTTGCCAACAATGTTAGAGCGCCCCACTACAACCGCATTTTTGCCAGATAGCGAGCCATGATAATCACGCAGCATCAGCAAACAGCCAAGCGGCGTACATGGCACCATAGATTTCTGCCCGGTGCCTAACAGACCGACATTGGCGATGTGAAACCCATCAACGTCTTTTTCCGGGGCAATGCGATTGATCACTAAGGTTTCGTCAAGATGCGCTGGCAGTGGCAATTGCACCAAAATACCATGCACTGATGTATCTGCGTTCAGCGTGTCAATTAACGCCAGCAACACATCTTCGGGAGTGTCGGCGTCCAGCTTATGTTCATAGGAATTCATGCCAACTTCGACAGTTTGCTTGCCCTTGGAGCGCACATAAACTTGCGAGGCCGGGTCAGCGCCAACCAAAACCACTGCCAAGCCTGGGGTAATCCCATGAGAGGTTTTCAGATCAGCAACCTTTTTGGTGATTTTGGCTCTTACGTTAGCGGCAAAGGCTTTTCCGTCAATGATATGTGCTGGCATGGTATGTCTCACTCGCTTTGGTTCAGATAATAAATACACGGGTCAAAAAAAGCTGGTTATCAATACTGGCCGGCTTTTTGAGTTTGTGCCGGCCAGTGTTATATTGCTGGCTTTCTTAGAACAAGCCTTCGATTTCGCCATTGACGTTCACACAGATGCTTTCTGCGGCGGGATGACGCGGCAATCCCGGCATCGTCATAATTTCACCGCACACGGCAACGATAAACCCGGCACCGGCGCTGATACGCACTTCGCGCACCGGCACAACATGGCCGGTTGGGGCGCCGCGCAGGCTTGGGTCGGTCGAAAAGCTATATTGGGTTTTTGCCATACAGACTGGCAAGTTGCCATAACCTTGGTCTTCCCAATCTTTCAACTGGTCACGGATTTTTTGGTCCATCACGGCTTCGTCAGCCCGGTAAATGCGTTTGCAGATGGTTTGGATTTTTTCGGCCAACGGCATCTCGTCTGGATAGATAGGCGAGAAATTAGCGCTATCGGCATCAGCAATTTCGGCCACACGTTTGGCCAAGGCCTCAGATCCGGCAGACCCGTCCGCCCAATGTTTTGACACGATGGCCTCGGTGCCCATTTCGGCACAATATTCAATTACCGCCTGCACTTCGGCGTCGGTGTCTTTTACAAAATGATTGATCGCCACAACCACCGGAACGCCAAATGATTTCAGGTTTTCAATGTGCCGGCCAAGGTTTGGACAGCCCGCCTTTACCGCCGCAACATTTTCGTCATTAAGGTCGTTTTTGGCAACGCCACCATTCATCTTCATCGCCCGCACCGTGGCCACCAGCACAACCGCCGATGGCGCCAGACCAGCCTTGCGACATTTGATATTCATGAATTTTTCGGCTCCAAGGTCGGCCCCAAAGCCAGCTTCGGTCACCACATAATCAGCCAGCTTTAGCGCGGTTGTTGTGGCAATAACCGAATTACAGCCATGTGCGATATTGGCAAATGGGCCGCCATGTACAAAGGCCGGGTTATTTTCCAAAGTCTGCACCAGATTTGGCTGCATGGCGTCTTTCAAAAGCACCGTCATCGCGCCATCGGCCTTAATATCGCGGCAATAGACTGGCGACCGATCACGGCGGTAGGCCACAATCATATCACCAAGACGCTTTTGCAGGTCAGTCAAATCTTTGGCAAGACACAAAATCGCCATCACTTCAGACGCAACGGTGATATCAAAACCGGCCTCACGCGGGAAACCATTAGCAACACCGCCCAATGAGGCGGTGATCTGCCGCAATGCACGATCATTCATATCAACAACCCGGCGCCACACAACCCGGCGCACATCAATGGCCAGTTCGTTACCCCAATAGATGTGGTTGTCGATCATCGCGGATAACAATGAATGGGCCGAAGTGATGGCGTGAAAATCGCCAGTAAAATGCAAATTCATGTCTTCCATAGGCACAATTTGCGCATAACCGCCGCCAGCTGCGCCGCCCTTCATACCAAAGTTCGGGCCAAGCGAGGCTTCACGTATGCAGATCATTGCCTTTTTGCCGATTCGGTTCAGCCCGTCACCAAGACCAACTGTTGTCGTTGTTTTGCCTTCGCCGGCTGGTGTCGGGTTGATGGCGGTGACAAGGATCAATTTGCCATTTTCGCGGTCTTGCACAGAATTGATAAAGGCTTGGCTAACTTTTGCTTTATCATGGCCAAACGGCAATAAATCTGCTTCCGGTATGTTAAGAGCCGCGCCAATCTCAAAAATTGGTTTCTTTTTCGCCGCGCGCGCAATTTCAATGTCACTCATAAGCCTCTCCTTTTGTGGCAATACCCTGAATAATTCTTTTTATGCCCAAGCCATCTTTTCAACATCGGGTGTCGAATGTTCGAATTCCGGCATTTTGGTAAATAGATTGAAATGAGATTTAGCCAGTATGCAGCCATCGGCGATGCGGTTTTGGGCATGCCCTTTTCTGCATAAGTCATGCGTTTTGATTGCATTTTTGGTCTGGAGTATCATGCCCGTATATGATGAAAAATTTTCTTTCTAGTCAATAATTATTCTTAACAATAAACAAAATTTCATAAGTCTTTGCCGGACGCATTGCTGGTCACAGCCAGCCATCTACAGCTGTCATAAGAAATAAGTTGCGTTAAATTGTTAAGCCTCTCTAACAATTCAGTCAGGCCACAGGCAACACGCCACAGTAAAGCAGAGGAGTAACGGTATCGGTTTGTGCGGGCAGGAATGAATCGCAAGGGAGAAAAATTCATGTCTGAAAAAAAATTTTTGATTGAGCAAATGGTGGCAGCTGCCCGAAAGGGCCACCTGTCTCGCTGTTCATTTATGCAATATGCCACGGCTGCCGGGGTAACCATTACCACCGCAAGCGGCCTTTGGACGAGCAAAGTTGCCGCCGCCACCCCAAAGCGTGGTGGGACCTTCCGGCATGGTGTCCATGATGGCAACACCGCCGATCAGCTTGACCCGGGCTTGTATCAATCGGTTGGCGAAATTCAATTATCACATACGCACCGTAGTTATCTGACGATGATCGCCGCAGATAACGGACTTGCGCCGGATCTGGCCACCAGTTGGAGCGCGACACCTGATTCAAAAGTCTGGACGTTTGAGCTAAGTGATAGAACAAGGTGCAAAAAGTGATATGTTCACCCCGCCGCACCATCCCTAAACAGATTTGCTACTGTCTTCAGTGCCTGAAATAGATCCAAACTGGTTGAATAATTTGTTGGACCAGCGCGGCATTGATAATGTTGGTGATGCGGCAAAATGCTAGCAATGCCGGGCGGTTAAACCACCCATAAACCTGGTATAATGCGATCAGGCAAAGACCGCCTGTGTCACCTTGTCTAGTAACATCGACTCTACCCTAGTTGTCTTGCCGTCGGCATTTATCATTCTAGCAAGAAAGCTGAGCAAGCTTGCCTGTTCGATCTTGCTGATGTTTGTCTGGTAAAATTAGCTGACATCAGAAAGAGTTAATGTTTTTTCTCCCTCTCTGTATTAGGCTTTTTAAAAGTTGCGGTTGGGTTCGTGGCTTTGATGGCATTTGGCGGCGCGCCAAAAGTGATGAGGACGCATAAAGAATGAAATTGAGACCAAGTCTGAGCTTGGCGCATGCCGGCCACATTTTGGATGCGGCGTTATCCTATGGCCGGGCCGAAGCCTTGTTGCCGCTAACCGTCGTAATTCTTGATGCCGGCGGCAAAATCATCGCTAGTAAAAGTGAAGACGGCGCCGGCCTATTGCGATTTGACATTGCCCATGGCAAGGCGTGGGGCGCTCTTGGTATGGGCATTTCAAGCCGTCTGATCCGTGACCGGCTATCGGCGCGCCCAACATTTGTCAATGCCTTGGCAGCCGCGTCTGATGGGCGGTTAGTGCCAGTGCCGGGCGGCGTTTTGATCGAAGATGCGGATGGTTTTACGATTGGCGCTATCGGGGTCAGCGGTGACACTTCGGAAAAAGATGAGTATTGTGCCATAAACGCTGTGCGTGAAGCGGGGTTGTGTCCCGAACCAGCAAATATTGACCCTGACTGGCAGACGTCCAGCCTGTCTGACCATGATAAATGAGGTGCGGCTGACCGTCTTGACCGTGCCAACTTAAGGGAGCCTGTTATGCCAGATATTCAGAAAGCTGAAACAACGACCCAGAAACCATTGCCCACACATGCCAAAGCCGTGGTGATCGGGGGTGGCGTTGTTGGTTGTTCAATTTTGTTTCATTTGGCGAAATTTGGCTGGCGGGATGTGGTGCTGCTGGAACGCGATGAGCTGACATCCGGGTCTAGCTGGCATGCCGCTGGGCAAATTCACACGATTAGTTCAGACCCCAATATCAGCCGCCTGCAAAGCTACACGATCGATCTTTATAAAGAGATTGAAGAAACCTCGGGCCATTCGGTGGGGCTGCATATCACCGGCGGGTTTTATGCGGCATCAACCAAGGAATGGTATGATTATCTGAAACGCGAGCGCTCAAAGGCGCGCTATATGGGGCTGCATCAGGAATTTATTAGCCCAAAGGAGCTTGGTGAACGTCACCCGCTGATTGATCCCAAACATTATTATGCGGCCTTGTGGGATGATCAGGATGGCGACCTTGACCCTTCTGGCGCCACCTATGCCTTTGCCAAATCTGCGCGCGTGCATGGGGCGCAATACTTTACCCATACACCGGCCACCGTGGTTAACCAGTGCCCCGATGGCAGCTGGGACATAACCACCCCAAAGGGCCATATCAATGCCGAACATATTGTCAATTGCGGCGGGCTGTGGGCGCGCGAGGTCGGCCATATGGCGGGGCTTCATTTGCCGGTGCAACCGATGGAGCATCATTATCTTATCACCGAGGACATTCCCGAAATTCAAGCACGGATGGCCGCCGGCGGGGCCGGGCGTCTGCCAGCTGGCATTGATTATGAGGCGAATATCTACTTCCGGCAGGAACGCCAAGGCATGTTGCTCGGTACCTACGAGCCGCAATCAACACCGTGGAAAATTGACGGTACTCCGTGGGATTTTGGGCATGAGCTGTTAAACCCTGACCTTGACCGCATCGCCGACCGGTTGGAAATGTCATTTGAGCGGATCCCGGCAATTGGCACTGCGGGCATCAAAAATATCATCAATGGCCCCTTTACCTTTGGCCCGGATGGCAACCCGATGATTGGGCCAGTGCCGGGCATGAAGAATTACTGGGTTGCGGTCGGGGTGATGGCGGGGTTCTGTCAGGGCGGCGGCGTTGGTCTTAGCATGGCCGAATGGATGATCGATGGTGAACCGTCGATTGATGTCTGGGCTATGGATGTGGCGCGCTTTGGTGATTTTGCCTCGCCCGATTGGGGCACTGTAAAATCATCGGAAAATTATGAACGCCGGTTTGTCATGACTTTTCCAAACGAAACCTTGCCAAAGGGCCGCATGCAAAAGACCACGGCGCTTTATGACCGCTTGGTGGCGCGCGGCGCAGTGATGGGGCAAGGCTTTGGCCTTGAAAACGCATTATGGTTTGCCAATAGCGCCGAAGATGCGTTTGAAACGCCTAGCTTTGAACGCAATCGCAGCCATGATTACGTGGCGCGTGAAATAGACGCTGTGCATAGCGCGGTTGGGGGCATTGAAATTGCCAATTTTGCAAAACATGACTTTAGGGGCAGCGGCGCACGCGCCTATCTTGACCGCATTCTGGCTGGCTATGTGCCACAGCCGGGGCGTCTTGCCCTAACGCCTATGCTAACACCAAAGGGCCGGCTCTATGGTGATCTGACGGTGGCCTGTCTAGCCGAAGATCATTTTATGCTGTTCGGGTCTGGCGCTATGCAAGACGCGCATCGCCGCTGGTTTGAAAAGGACTTGCCGGCCGATGTGACGTATAAAAATGTGTCTGATGAATGGCACGGGATTGCCCTATCAGGCCCGTATTCACGCAGCCTATTGCAACGGCTTATGCGTGAAGATATTGGCCCGGCGGCGATGAAGTTCCGTGATTTGCGGCAGAGTTTTGTCGCGGGTGTGCCAGCGATTATAAACCGGATCAGCTTTTCTGGAGAGCTTGGTTACGAGATTTATTGCCAGCCTGCCTATTTGCTGCGTTTGGCAGAGGCCATCGAAACGGCGGGCGAGGAATTTGGCTACCGCTGGTATGGTGCGCGGGCGTTAATGTCGATGCGGTTGGAAAAAGGCTGGGGGGCGTGGGGACTTGAATACCGACCCGATTTTAATGCGATAGAATCTGGCATGGAGGAGTTCATCAATTGGCGCAAAGATTTTGTCGGCAAGGACGCCGCGCTACAGGCGCGGGAAACCGGACCGCAACAGATGCTTGTCACTATGGTGATCGCGGTGGACGGCATAGATGTATCGAATGATGAGGCGATTTTGCATGCGGGTGAGGCGGTTGGGTACGTCTCGTCAGGCGGCTATGCGCACCGCGTACAAAAATCAATGGCGATGGGTTATGTGAAAACTAAATTTGCTGCCGCCGGTACGAAATTGCAGGTGGAAATTTTAGGCGAATTCTATGACGCCGAAGTTATAGCCGCACCACTTTATGACGCAAATGGTGCCGCTATGCGTGGTTAGTATGTCAGATGGTTTTGATCGGGTTCGACAATATGCCGATGTTTTCAATCTCAACCTCGACCATATCGCCATCTTTCATCCATAACGGCGGGGTGCGGCCATGCCCTACCCCTGAAGGCGTTCCCATCACCACCACATCGCCAGGCTCCAGCGTCATCGCTTCGGTGATATAGACCAGTGTGTCAACAACCGGAAAAATCATCATATCGGTGGTGCTAGATTGCACGGTTTGCCCATTCAAACGGCATTCAATTTTCAAGCCGATTGCCGCTGGCGGCAGTTCATCAGGGGTCACCAAAGCCGGACCAAAGGGGCCGGTTTGGTCAAAGTTCTTACCCATTGTCCATTGGATTGTATGACGCTGATATTCGCGCACCGACCCATCATTAAAACAACTATAGCCAGCAATCACATCAAGCGCATTGTCGGCGGTTAGGTGTTTGCAACGTGTGCCAATGACCACCGCTAATTCAGCTTCATAATCAAGGGTTTTGGATAATGTTGGTGCCAGAATGGGCTTATTTGCTGCCACCATGGATGTTGCGGTGCGCATGAAAATAGCCGGAAAGGGCTGTTTTTCAAACGGCCCTTCGGCAATGTGATCCATATAGTTCAAACCAAGGCAAAGAATTTTGCCGGGCGAAGCCACCGGCACCGCAAGATCCAATTCATCAAGCTGATGATGGACCGTGTCGCCGGCTTTTGCGGCAATGGTGGCAATATCGTCGAGCCGCCCGGCCTTGATAACATCACCAAGGTTGGTGGGGGCGGCCGCGTCTACCTCAGATAGATCAATTACCCCGTTGTCGGTTAGGACACCAATGCGGGGGTGTTGATTATGGGTAAATGCCACTATTCGCATGGGTTTGCCTCGCGCTTGATTTGCAGATTAGATTACCGTCACAGTGAATGGGTCAAGCCCGTCAACTCGGCATTCCATGACATCACCTTTATGAATGGGGCCGACCCCAGCTGGCGTGCCAGACATAATAAGATCGCCAGCGGCAATGTCATAGAACCGTGACAAATAGGAAATTTGTTCTGCCACTTTCCAGATCATCTGGTTGAGATCCCCACTCTGGCGGGTTTCGCCATTTACTGCCAATGAGATGGCGCCACTGTCAAGATGGCCAATTTCGGCGGCTGGCACCAATGGGCCCATCGGGGCAGACCTTTCAAAGGCTTTACCAATTTCCCACGGCCGCCCCATTTTCTTCATTTCGCCCTGCAGGTCACGCCGCGTCATATCGAGGCCAATGCCATAGCCAAATACATGCTGCATGGCATCGGCTTCGCTGATATTGGCACCGCCGCTATGCAAAGCAACGACCATTTCAACTTCAAAATGCACATCATTGGTTTGCGGCGGATAAGGGAATTCACCACTGCTATCAACATTGTCGCCATTTTTCTGAAAGAAGAACGGCGGCTCTTTGTCTGGGTCATGCCCCATCTCAATGGCGTGGTCGGCATAGTTGCGGCCAATGCAATAGATACGGCGTACCGGAAAACGGGCTGCGGTGCCGCGCACGGGAAGGCTTGGTTGTGCCGGTTGAGAAATCACATAGTCAGACATGTTTGGTTTCCTTCTTGATAAAATTACACAGTAATTGAAACGCTAGGCAGAGCGGCGGGCAGCATAATAGGCAATGCGCCGTTCTAGATGTGCTAAGAGCTCGGCAATGACAAAGGCAAGGCTGAAGAGAACCAGCAAAACCGCCCAAAAATGCTTCATCAAAAAATTGGCCGAATATAATTCAAATAGCGCCCCAAAGCCAACGATCGATATCAGCAATTGGCCAATGATCACGCCCTTCACCGCCCGAATAAATCCAATGCGCACACCGCCTAGAATTTCTGGCAAAGCGGCCCAAAAATAGATTTTAAAAAACGCGTCATAGGGGGACGCGCCAAATGAGTGCGCCATCTCAACAAGCGATCGGTTGATTTGCAACACCCCGGCACGCGCGTTCAAAACGATAATCCAAATCGCAAATAATGCCGTGGTGATAATGATGGCCTTCATACCGAATCCGAACAGCACCATCAACACTGGCACCAGCGCGGTTAGTGGGGCGCTCAAAAACATATTGACCCATGGCAACAGCATTTCATCTATCAGCCGGTTCTTGCCCATCAAAATGCCCACCGGCACACCAATGACAATGGCAAAAAATGTCCCGACAAAAAAGGCATAGCCTGTGTCTGCCAAGGCTTTGATAAATACTTTTGTGGAGCCGATCTCCAGCAATGTGGTGAAAATCGCGCTTAGTGGCGGCAAAAAGAATGTCACCTCAAGCTGCCCGACAATTTCCCACAATAGCCCCCACAACAGCAGTGACGACATGGCTGGCAATCGATAACCGAACAAAGTCATTTTAGTCCTCTCATCTTAAAACCGGGCACGGCCTATTCAACATAGCCGCGCAGTGAGGCCCAGATATTGTCGACGATGTCGAGATATTCTGAATCACGCCTGATGCTATCGGCGCTCTTATGCCGGAACCCAGATGGTTTGATGATTTCCGAAACACGGCTCGGACGCGGCAGCAAAATAGCAATCTGGTCAGATACGTAAACCGCTTCTTCAATTGAATGCGTCACAAAAATGAAGGTTTTGTTTTCATTTTTGACGAGGCTTAGCAAATCTTCCTGAAATTTCCGGCGGGTTTGTTCATCAACAGCCGAAAATGGTTCATCCATCAACAGCACCTGCGCGTCAACTGATAGCGCCCGAGCCAGGCCCACCCGCTGGCGCATGCCGCCAGATAATTCATGCGGATAGCTGTGTTCAAAACCAGCCAGCCCAACATCGGCAATATATTTTTCGGCAATTGATTCGCGCTCTGATGTGGCAACGCCGCGTAATTCTAAGCCAAACGCCACATTGCGCAACACCGATGCCCACGGCAACAGGGCAAAATCTTGAAACACAAAGGCGCGGTCAGGCCCGGGCGCGGTCACGGGGGCGCCATTGACGGTGATTTCGCCGCTGGTGGCCGGCAGCAACCCGGCGATAATTTTCAGCAATGTTGTCTTGCCACACCCAGACGGGCCGAGCAATGAGGTCAACTGACCGCGCGGAAAATCAAGCGTCATATTTTCAAGCGCCTGAACATCACCGTAGCTTTTATACACATTCCTGACAGTTACAGCATGCTCAATATTTGTAGAGTCTGAGGTCATTCGTTCGCGTTCCTATCAACAGATTATTCGGACACATAGCCCTTGTTATTGCCGCCAAACAGAAAGATTTCGATCCGCTCGAGGAGATTCAAAAACAACACCGCAAGCAAGATAATAGACATGATGGCGGCGTACATGGTGGGGTAATCGGCGATTGACCGGCTATAGGTGATAATGTCGCCAACGCCGGTTGGCGTGATTTTCAATTCCGACAAAATAGCGCCGATAAAGCCAGCGGAAATACCAAGCCGCAGCCCGGCAAATATCACTGGCGACGCGGCTGGCAAAATGATTTTCAAAACAACATCACGACGCGTTCCTAGAAAGGCATGTCCCATTTCTATCAGTGAGGCCGGCGTGTTGCGGACCGCGCCGCTGGTATTTAACACAATGACCGGCATCGCCATGATGCAGACCACAAAGACTTTTGATGTAAGACCAATGCCATAGGCCATCACAAGAAGCGGAATAAGGGCCGCAAGCGGTGCAGTTTGCATCACCACAAAGATTGGTGATATCAGCCAATCTATCTTGTTGCTCAGGCCAATCCACAGACCAAGACCTATGCCTAAAAACGCCGAAATCAAAACGCCTAAAACAAGCGGTTTCAAAGTTTCCGCATATGCCGTGAATAGGGTGCCCTCAATAACCAAAACCCAAAAGGCTGACATCGATTCAAAAAAAGTCGGAAACGCAAAACTGACCGGGATGCGGCCGGCAATTTCCCAGGCGCTAAAAACCATAGTCGCCGATAATAGCGTTAGAAAAAGAGATCTATGTCGCATCATTTACTTATGCTCATTTGTGGCGTGTTCGTTAACAGTAAATACATATGATCAAAAAATGCTTGGTAATTAAAAAATGTTTGGGATGCCGACAACATCACATAAAAAAGGCTGGTGTCGTCGGCATCGGTATAGGGTGGTTGTGTTACTGGGCCGCCCGCTTCAAAGGTTCCATGTACCAGAAATCGTCAACTTTCAGCGAGGCTGGATCGCCGGTCAACTGACCAGCTTTTGAATACCATTCCATATCAGCATTGGCCGCCTTTATGCCGCCGCCGTTCGGGTCATAAAGACCGCCTTCAACAGCATCGGTGTAGAACTGGTCAAGCCCATCCAAAACTTCTTTTGGCAACTGGCCGATTGGGCCATCAGGATTGGTTTGCTTGCGGATGATTGTTGGATCCTTGTGCATGTCTTGATAAACGCTGACCAATGCTTGGACAAAGATATCAACATCCTTCTGGTTTGCCTTGATCCAATCCAGATTAGCAAACAGGGCTTCGTCACTGGCATCAACGTCAAACATCGGCAACACGTTAAAATTGTCACCATGCAGCTTTACCAATTTGTTTTTGTTTGACAAATCAACGATGGTTGCATCGGTTTGGCCAGCAATCAAAGCGGCGATCCGGTTTGATGATCCTGGTACGTAAGAACGTTTGCCAAATTTCATGTTCAGCTTGTCTTCAATCACATTGGCGATTGATTCGGTGCCACCGCCACGTGAGTGGAGCATAATTGGCTCACCATTCAAATCTTCAAGCTTTGCATATTTTTTTGACGTTACCGGAAAGAATTTCAGCTTTGACAGCTGGTAAATAATCCGGATTGGCGCTTTTGATTTTTGCATTACTGAATATGGTGTGCCAAACCCGATATCCATCTGGCCGCTTAAAATTGCCTGAATGGCCAGTTCTTCATCTGAAAAGGCTGTCCATTCATATTCGAGGCCCATCGCCTTGGCCCGGTCAAGCGCCACAAAAAATGCCGCTAGTTCGTCTGATGGCGTTTCAGCAAGCGCAATTCTGACTTTGCCAGCATGCGCCGTTGTTATCGTCGAGGCCATTAACATAGCCACTGAGACGAAAGTCAAAAACCCTTTTAAAATGCGAGTCATTAATTCCTCCAATGTCACCCAATTGGTTCTGAAAAATCAGGTTGTGCACGGCCTTGCGTTTCACCGCATGACCCGGTTTTGAACAGTGATCACCACACAGCGGCGAGCAATCCGTGCCGCATGTTTATGTGATCAATTTTTGATCAATCATAAATTGATCACATAAACAGTTGCATTGGTCAAGCCTAATCCTATACTCATTTTGAAGTGTTGATATCGTGATAAAAGATATGATTAAGTGATGTGCAATGAGGTGATTTGGGATTGCGTGATAGCGCTTGGGGTGCTGTGTTTCTGACAGATTCGGGGTAGGTGTGCGCATTTTCATGATGGATGGGGGCAATAAGCATGGCGGTTGCAGATGGAGCGTTAACCCAATTACGGGCCTGGATGGCGCAACGCGACTTTTCAGAAGATGGTCGGTTGCCGCCGGAACGCGAATTGATCGATATCTTGGGGGTGTCGCGTGGCGAATTGCGCAAAGCGTTGGCCGCACTAGAACATAATGGTGAGCTGTGGCGTCACGTGGGCAAAGGCACGTTTATAGGCGCCAAACCGGTTGAAGAACCAACTCACATCGCGCTGATTGCGGCAAGGTCTAACCCGCTTGATGTGACCCGTGCGCGAATCCTGGTTGAGCCGGTTTTATGCCGTGAGGCAGCGATCAACGCGACTGGCGCGCATATTGACGAGCTGGTCCGCTGTCTTGCCACCCAGCGTCAGGCAGAAACCTGGCGACAATATGAAAATGCCGATAATCGGTTTCACCGCATTATCGCCGAGGCTTCGGGTAATACCGTGTTGCTGGCATTGTTTGACCAACTAAACGCGATCCGGCGTACCGTTGTTTGGGGGCGCCTGCGTGATGAAACAACTGCGCCACCGGCTGACCATCATAGCTTTAACCAGCATGAAGAAATTGCGGCGGCGATCCGCGATCGTGATCAGGATGCCGCGGCGAATACCATGTGGATGCATTTAAAACAGGTTGGTGACCGTCTTGCCACCCATAATGTATCGCAAAATGGCGCCAAGCTGACAAAGACCGGCTGACACCGCAACCGACGCGCATCTGGTTTGGTAAGGGTGCTAATACCACCAAGAGGCTTACATGCAGGTGATATTGTTGAATGTATGGAGTTTCTGGCGCCGCGAAACCAACTGGACGCGGTCGCATTTTTGGTTCACCTTTGTTGGTGAAAAAAGCAGGATATAGCCGTGACACCGATTTTTGAATTTAACGGAATTTATACGCCGATTATCACACCCTATACAGATGATGGCCATGTAAAGTGGGATGCACTTGGCGATGTGGTTGACCATCTGGTCGCGGCTGGCGTGCATGGTGTGATTTCTGGTGGGTCAACCGGCGAAAACTATGCGCAAACGGTATCTGAACGGCTGGCATTGGCAAAATTTGTCCAGCAGCGTATCGCCGGCCGATGCGCATTTGTGGTGGGAACCGGCGCCATGCTGACCGATGAGTCCTTGGCGCTGGCCAGCGGTGCCAGTGACATGGGGGCCGATGCGATATTGTTGGCTAGCCCGCCCTATGCGGTGCCAACCGACCGTGAAAATGCGCTGAACGCGCTGGCCATTGATAAGGCGGCTAATTTGCCGGTGATGCTGTATAATTACCCGCACCGTACCGGCACTATGATGGGTCCAGAATTTCTTAACCGGGTAGGACGATCACGTAATTTCTGCGGGATTAAGGAAAGTTCTGGTGACATCAACCGTGTGCATTTGTTGGTGCGGGACTATCCGCATATCCAGCTTGGCTGCGGCATGGATGATCAGGCGCTTGAATTTTTTGCGTGGGGTGCGCCGTTTTGGGTCTGCGGCGGGTCTAATTTTTTGCCTGAAGAGCATATTGCACTTTATCGGGCCTGTGTCCTTGATGGGGATTTTGCAAAAGGCCGACGTATCATGTCGGCGATGATGCCGTTGATGCGGGTTCTGGAGCAGGGCGGCAAATTTATCCAGACTATTAAATATGGCGTGACCTTGAATGGCATTGATGCCGGCGCCATGCGGCGCCCGTTGACTGGGTTGAACAAAGATGACAAGCGCGCCCTTGAACAGGTGCTGCGCGTTTTGAAACGCACAATTGCGACAATCACAGCGGAGGCATAGGCGATGGGTCTGTTAACCAAAGACGAATATCAGGCGATTGCTGTTAATTTAGCGTTTCCGACTGAAGCCTTCATTGATGGGGGGTTCCGACCGGCCATATCGGGCAAGACCTTTAGCTCGGTCAATCCAGCGACCGGCACGGTGTTGGCAGACATCGCGGCATGCGGCGCGGCTGATGTGGATGCCGCGGTGAGCAAAGCCCGTGAAGCATTTGATGATGGTCGGTGGTCGCGCCTGCCGCCAGCTGCCCGCAAAGAAACATTGATTCAATTTGCAAAACTATTGTCGCGGAATTGTCATGAACTTGCGGTATTGGAAAGTCTTGATAGCGGCAAGACCATATATGATTGCGAGACCATCGACATTCCCGAAACCATCGCCTGTTTAAAATGGCACGCCGAAGCCATCGACAAAATCTATGATCAGGTCAGCCCGGCTTCAGACGATCATCTGGCGCTGGTTGTGCGTGAACCAATAGGCGTTGTCGGGGTGGTATTGCCGTGGAATTTCCCGTTGTTGATGTTGGCGTGGAAAATTGGCCCGGCGTTGGCGGCTGGGTGTTCGGTTGTTGTCAAACCGGCAATGGAAACATCCTTGTCGGCGTTGCGCGTTGCTGAACTGGCGAGCGAGGCGGGTGTGCCCAGGGGGGTGTTAAATATTGTGCCCGGGGATGGCGCGGCCGCCGGCGAACCCATCGGCCGGCACATGGATATTGATCTTGTATCTTTTACCGGGTCAACCGATACCGGAAAACGGTTTTTAAGCTATTCTGCCGAATCAAATGCCAAAGAAATCGTTCTCGAAATGGGCGGCAAGAACCCAGCTATTGTGATGGATGATGCCGAAAATATTGACCGCATCGCCCAGCATATTATCAACGGTGCGTTCTGGAACATGGGGCAAAATTGTTCGGCATCGTCACGCTTGTTGGTGCATAAGGATGTAAAGGAGGGCCTGCTGCAACGGCTCAGCCATCATGCCCGACACTGGAATATTGGTGACCCGCTTGACCCGGATACGCGAATGGGGGCATTGGTTAGCAAGGCGCATTTTGACAAGGTCAGTGGCTATATCGAAAAGGCCGAAACCGTTGTTTTTGGAGGCACCGCCAAAAATGGGTTTGTTGAAGCAACGGTCATTGAGGTGCCTGACAATGACCATCCGCTGGCGCGTGATGAAATTTTTGGCCCAGTGCTGAGTGTGATTGAAGTGGCCAGCCTTGATCAAGCGATCGCGCTGGCAAACGACACCAAATATGGCTTATGCGCGTCAATTTTTACCGCTAATGCCAAACGTGCCTTGCGCGCGGCGCGCAGTGTGCGGGCCGGCACGGTGACGGTGAATTGCTATGGCGAGGGCGATATCACAACGCCATTTGGGGGTTTCAAACAATCTGGGTTTGGCGGGCGTGACAATGGTATTCATGCGCATGATCAATATACCCAGATAAAAACCATCTGGATTGATTTGGCGGATGATGCTGATGAGGCGGTTGAGTGAGCCGCCGCAGCGCGCGTCATTTACCGCAGCATCGTGGCCAGGCCGCATGGAATGTCATTTTAGGTGCGCAACCGGCTGGCCAAACGCTTAGCGCTGATCAGACCGCTGATTTTGTGATTGTCGGCGCTGGTTTTGCTGGGCTTGCAGCGGCGCGGCGCTTGCGCCAATTGGCACCGGATGCGTCGGTAATTCTGCTTGATGCCGGGCGCATTGCCGAAGGGGCTGCCGGCCGAAATTCGGGCTTTATGATTGATCTGCCGCACGAACTGACCAGCGCCGATTATGCCGGTGCCGGCGATGATAAATCAATCATTGCCCTGAACCGACAGGCGCAAGCCTTTGCGGCAGCGGCGGTTGATGATTATGAAATTGATCCGAATTTTTTTGACCGGTCCGGCAAGGTCAATGGCGCCGCCAGCCCGCATGCCGATGCGCACAATAAAACCTATGCGCAGCATCTGGCTAATCTTGGTGAAGCCTCACAAATGCTAGATGCCAAGGATATGGCCGATATGACCGGCAGCCAACATTATCTATCGGGGCTATATACGCCGGGCACGGTAACCTTACAGCCGGCAGGTTTTGTCCGTGGGATGGCGGCAGGGCTGTGCCAACAGGGCGTGCAAATTTTTGAAAATAGCCCAGTCATTGGGCTTGATACTAGTGGCCAAGGTTGGCGTGTTATAACCCCACAGGCTGCTGTCACAGCTGGCAAAGTGATTTTGACTGTGAATGGCCATTTAGAAAGTTTTGGGTTTGAAAAACGTCGTTTGATGCAGCTGTTTCTATTTGCGGTGATGACACCAGAATTGTCACCAGATGACATGCGGGCGATTGGCGGGCACAGCCGCTGGGGCATCACCCCATCAGACCCGATGGGTACCACCATGCGGCGCATTGACAAAGGTCAGGGGGGTAACCGGATTATTGTTCGCACCTGTGCCAGTTTACGCCCCGGCATGGCGGCACGTGACGCGGATATGAAGCGGGCGAAGACCGTCATGCAGGGAAAGTTTGATCAGCGCTTTCCGCAGGTTGCTGGTATGAAAATGGCGCATAGCTGGGCTGGCCATTTGTGCCTAAGTTTGAATAATGTTGCGGTGATGCGCGAGCTTGAAAAAAATCTATTTTCTGGCTGTGTTCAAAACGGGCTTGGCACCACGCGCGGCACCTTGACCGGGATTGGTGCAGCGGAAATGGCCTGCGGGGTATGCAGCCCCATAACCGATTATTTTTCGCAAGAGCCGCGCCCCAAAAAACTGCCGCCGCAGCCATTTCAGCAAATCGGTGCTAACAGTGTTTTGCGGTTCCGTGAATGGCGCGCCAAGGATGATTGAGCGATCACACCGCGGCGTTAAAAAATTTGGTTGAGTTCATCGGCCGCAGGAATTTCGCGCTCACGCCGCGCAATGAAATCCCGTAACGCCTCATCAATGCCGGCGTCAAGCTTGGGTTCTTCATAATCGGCAAGTAAATTACGTGCGTATTTGAGTGCCCGCCCAGTAATTTCAACGGCACCTTCGGCAGTCCATTGTTCGATAGAATTATTGTCGAAAAGCTCTGGCATAAAAAACGCCGTTTGAAATTTTTCAAGGGTGTGCGGATGGCCCAAATAGTGCCCACCCGGCCCAATATCGGCAATCGCCGCTAGTGCCTCGTCGAAATCATCCCATTGCGGCCCTTCAGCCATGCGATAGGCCATCGCGCATTGTTCCGCATCAACGATAAATTTTGCAACCGAACAATGCATGCCCGCTTCGTTCCAGCCGGCTGAATGCCATATGTAATGCGCCCCAGAATGCATCACTGCCGCCAATGTGGCGGCGCTTTCATAGCCTGCTTGTGCGTCAAATGTTTTGGCGCCCCCCAAGGTATTTGAGGTGCGCCACGGCACCTTATAATAGCGCGCCATTTGGCCAATCATAAAATTCATCAGGGAAATTTCTGGGGTGCCGGCCATTGGCGCACCAGACCGCATAGATACGGTTGACAGGTAATGACCATAAATTGCGGGCGCGCCTTTGCGAATAACTTGTGTGTAGGCCAATGCCGACAACGCTTCGGCATTTAGCTGGGCCACGGTGGCCGGGATGCTGGCCGGGGTGTTGGCACCGCCAAGCACAAAGGGCGAGCATAGCACCGGTTGATTGCGGCGGCTAAAGGCGCGCAACGCGCCAAGCATGGTTTCGTCCCAAACCAAGGGTGAATTGCCGTTGCAATTGCCGGTGGTGACCGGATGGCTGTCGATAAAGTCATCGCCAAACAAGATGGCGCACATATTAATAACATCTTCGGCATTTTTCGGGCTTGTGGTCATGCCCATGAACATTTTGTCCGAATGTTTCATCGATGAATAGGTGATGCGCAGATGCCGCTGGCTGATCGGGTGGTCATAGGGTTCGACAATATGATGTGCTGAACTATGCAGGGCTGGCAGCATGTGGCTAAGCTTGTGAAACATCGCCAAATCATCAAGCGTCGGGGTGCGCCGGTCATCATTTAGATCGCGCAGATAAGGGGCGCCGGTCATCGGCACAAACACCGAATGGCGGCCGCCAAGCCTGACATTTTTTTGTGGATCGCGGGCATGATAGGTAAAGTCTGATGGGATTGTCGCAATCAAATCATCGACAAGGCCACGGTCAAGATAGACGCGTTCACCATCAACTTTGGCGCCAACCTGACGCCAGTCAGCCAGCGCGATGGGGTCCCGAAACACCACACCAATTGTTTCCAAAATATCTTTTGAAGCGTTGTCGATACGCTCAACCTCGGCGCCGTTCATTACCTCGCAAAAAGGCAAAGTGCCAACAAGGCCGGGTAGCATGTCGCATTTAGGCGCGGTGCGTAGGGCGCGGCGTACACTGCGGCCACCAGCTCTTGATGTGGGGCTTTGTTTCGGCTCACCCATTTACTGCCTCCCATAACAGGCAATTTTTGACCGGCATCCGCTGGCCGGTGACAGCCCATTTACTAAGCCTGTCTTTGTGATGATTTTCAAGAAAATAGCGATGCCATTATGCGGGTCTGATGAATAAGATCGCGGTGCCGCGCGCTGCGTGGTAAATAGCGGCGCGATGCAAGGCATTCGGACATTCAAAAATTTAGTGTGGCACGGGAAAAAATTTAGTGTATCACTGAAAAAAAATTAGTGTATTACGATGCCCTAATGTGCGGATCACCCTGTAAAATTCAAGATTGTGTGGAGACAAGATAATGTCAACGATTGTGAATAGCTGGAACGAATGGGACCCTCTAAAACATGTGATTGTAGGGCGTGCAGATGACTGCCATATTCCGCCAGAAGAACCGGCGTTAGATGCAAAAGTCCCTGAAGACAGTGATATGCGCGGCCAATGGGGGCGGCGCCCACAAGACACCATCGACCGGGCGAACGAGCTGCTGGACAACTTTGCCGCGATGCTGCAGTCACGTGGTGTCACAGTAGACCGTCCCACCCCGATTGATTTTTCAAAGCCGGCGACCACACCAGATTTTCACACGCAAAGCCAGTTTGGTTGCATGCCACCGCGCGATGTTTTATTGACGGTTGGCAATGAAATTGTCGAAGCCACCATGTCGTATCGGTGTCGTTGGTTTGAATATTTATGCTACCGGCCATTATTGCAAAAATACTGGGAAGAAGACCCAAATTTTCGTCATGAGGCAGCGCCAAAGCCGCGGCTGACCGATGCTGATTATCATGCTGATTATTTGTCGGAAAAAATTGGCGTTGAAAAACGCCTGAAATGGACAGCTGAAAAATTCTTTGTGACCACCGAAGAAGAGCCGCTTTTTGATGCTGCTGATGTATTGCGGTTTGGCAAGGATTTGGTTGTGCAGCATGGTTTCACAACGAATTTAAAAGGCATTGAATGGATCCGGCGGCATTTTCCAGAGCACCGCGTTCATGCGGTCAATTTCCCCGGTGACCCTTACCCTATTCATATTGATGCCACTTTTACACCGCTCCGCCCTGGCTTGATTTTGAACAATCCGCAACGCCGGTTACCGGATGAGCAAAGAAAAATGTTTAATGATAATGGCTGGGAAATTGTTGATGCGGCACAGCCCGCACATAATGCACCGCCGGCGCTGTGCTATTCATCAGTGTGGCTTAGCATGAATGTGCTTGTGCTTGACCCAAAAACGGTATGTGTCGAAAAATCAGAGGTCTATCAAGCCGAACAGATGGACAAGCTTGGCATGAATGTGATCGAGGTTGAGCTTCGCGATGCCTATGCATTTGGTGGTGGGTTGCATTGCTGTACGGCTGATGTGTACCGCGAAGGCGTGTGTGAAGATTACTTTCCAAAGCTAGGCGCCTAGCCTTCGGCCTAAAATATCTTATCACATTAGAATAAATGGTGGGTATGCACCCTATAAGACTCACCATTCTGGCGATGGCAATAATAGCAGGTGTGGCATTTATACCCCCTGCATGCCAGGCATCTGATGATGATTTTGTCTGTGGGGCTAATCATGGCTTTTGTCGTGTTTGATCAATTTTTGGTCGGCTCAATTTTTGGGGCTGGCCTATGTTTGGGGCACAGTCTGTTAGTTTTACATAAAGGGTGCAGCCAATGGGACAGACGCAATCAGGTGATTTTGGATTTGGTACACAAATTCGTAAAAGCCCCTTTTTTGATGCCACGGTGCGTTGGGGTGCCAGCGGCTTTTCGGTCTATAACCACATGTATATCCCGCGTGATTTTGGTGACCCCGAACAGAATTTTTGGAATCTTGTAAACCAAGCCATTTTGTGTGACGTGGCGGTTGAACGGCAGGTCGAAATCACTGGCCCGGATGCGGCCCGGTTCGTTCAGCTTTTGACGCCGCGTGATCTGTCGTCAATGGCGGTTGGGCAGTGCAAATATGTGATACTGACCAACCAAAATGGCGGCATCTTGAATGACCCGGTGTTGCTGCGGCTGGGCGAGACCCATTTTTGGCTGTCTTTGGCTGATAGTGACGTTTTGTTTTGGGCACAAGGTGTGGCGGTCAATGCCGGGCTTGATGTTACCATTTGCGAGCCTGATGTTTCACCGTTACAGCTGCAGGGGCCGCAATCTGGCCACATAATGCACGCCTTGTTTGGCGACAGCATTGTCGATTTGAAATATTATTGGTGCCGCGCGCTTCAGCGAGAGGGTATTGACCTTGTGGTGTCGCGCACTGGTTGGTCTAGCGAATTAGGGTATGAGTTGTTCTTGCGCAACCATGCAGATGGCGACCGTCTTTATGAATTGGTAATGCAGGCCGGCCGCCCCTTTGGCTTGCAACCCGGCCACACATCGACGATCCGGCGGATTGAGGCAGGTATGTTGTCCTATCATGCTGATATGGATATCACCACAAACCCATTTGAATTGGGGCTTGATCGTTTAATCAATTTGGATATGGACGCCGATTTTATTGGCAAAGCGGCGTTGCGCAAAATTAAAGATGCCGGCATCCAGCGGTGCCAAATTGGTGTGATAATTGATGGTGCACCGTTGGCCCAGCCCAATACCCGGTTTTGGGATTTATCAATCAATGGTAGCATCGTTGGCAAGGTGACATCTGCGGTCTATTCGCCTCGTCTTGAAAAGAATATTGCCCTTGCCATGGTTGACAGTGATGCGGCTGCATTGGGCACGCAATTTACGGTTGCGGCCACCGTTGGTGAGCGGCTGGCGACGGCTGTTGAAAAGCCGTTTTATGATCCCAAAAAATCAATTGCCAAAGGCGCGGCTTCGGCGAGTAGCGCCTGAGATATTTAGACAGTATGCGGTTCTAAAAATTTTGGGCGTTCTTTGCACGGCTAATTATCAGCTCATGCGGCGCCCAGACCAGCTGGTCTTCGGCGCATAACGCCGTTAAATCTGCGGCAATCTGCGCGGCCCCTATGGTGTCGGCATAATGCATTAACCCACCCCGCCACCGTGGAAAGCCATAGCCCAGAATTGTCACAAGGTCGATATCGCGCGCTGACATGGCTATACCCTCATGCAGAATGCTGGCAGCTTCATTGATCATGGCGCGCAGCAAACGATGCTGGATGGTGCTGTCATCAAAGTCACGTGTGACGAGGTCATGGTTTTTGGCTTCATCGCGAATAAGCGCAAGTGTCGCCGGGTCGGTCGCAGCGTCACCATCTTGGTAATTATACCACCCCGCTGCAGTTTTGCGCCCTAGGCGCCCAGCCTCGACCAGGCGGTCAGCAATGGCAACATAACGGCGCTGTGGGTCGCGGTGCGGGGCATGACGCTGGCGATTGGCATAGGCGATATCAAGGCCGGACAAATCTTGTGCCGCATACGGCCCCATTGGATAGCCAAAGGCCACCATCGCCGCATCAATTTGCCATGGAGACGCGCCTTGTAGCAACAACGTGTCAGCCGCTTCGCGATAGCGCGCCAGAATGCGGTTGCCGATAAAGCCATCACACACAGCTGCCAATACCGGTATTTTACGCAGCCTTTGCACCACCCCAAAACCATGTGCTAGTGCTGCATCACTTGACGTTTTGGTTTTGATAATCTCGACAAGTTTCATAATATGGGCTGGCATAAAAAAATGCAGGCCAATCAGCCGCGATGGGTCGGCCAAAACCGTCGCCAGCGCGTCAATATCTAGGTAGGATGTGTTGGTGGCCAAGGGCGCGCGTGGTGGCATAACAGTTTGTAATTTTTTAAGCACGGCTTGTTTGGCATCACTATTTTCAAAAACCGCCTCGATGGCGAAATCGGCATCATGTGCCGCGCTGTAGTCGCTGGTAATGTGAAGGGATTTACCAAGCGTGTCTGCTGCAGCCCGGTCAATAAGCCCGCGTTCGGCGCCAGCTTTTATCAACGCCATGCTGTTTTTGCGGGCGGTGGTGACGCCAGCTGCATCTGCTTCAATGATCGTGGTTTTAAGCCCGGCGCGCAGCAGCGCATGCGCAATGCCAGCCCCCATGGTGCCGCCGCCGACCACGACAATTTTGGCAAAATCTGTTGGCACAAACTGCCGTATTTGGGGTGGGGCCTTGGCGCCGCGTTCGCTAAAAAATACATGGCGCAGCGCTTGTGCTTGCGGGCTTTGTCGCAAGGCAATAAACCGCGCACGCTCATCCGCCAGCCCATCTGAAAAAGTCGATGTCGTCGATGTGCAGATAAGATCCAGCGCCGCAACCGGTGCCACTTGGCCGGTGGCACGGCGCGCCAGATTTGCCCTGGCGGCGGCGAGGCTATCATAATCGATTATTGCTGCTGGCCGCGCGCACACCGGCAGGCGGCGGTGCAACTCGGCGATTGGGGTTTTCTGTGCGACCTTTAACGGGTCATCGGCGATCTCATCTATCAGCCCCAGCGCCAACGCCTTTTTGGTCTTTATCGGTTTGCCGGTGGTAATCATATCAAGCGCGGCGGTAAAACCAACGAGGCGCGGCAGACGTTGCGTCCCGCCAGCGCCAGGCACAATGCCAAGTTGCACTTCAGGCAAGCCAAGCCGGGCAGATGCTGCCGCAATCCGGTAGCGGCAGGCCAGTGCCAATTCCAGCCCGCCGCCCAAGGCGGCGCCATTAAGCACTGCAATCCAAGGGATTGGCGCGGTCTCAATATCGTTAAGAATGTCGGGCAAATGCGGCGCCACCGGCGGCATATCAAATTCGCGCGCGTCACCACCGGCGGCAAAAATATTTGCCCCCCCCGAAACAATAACCCGTGTGACGCCAGTTTCGGACTGCAAAGCGGCAATGGCGGCAGCAAGGCCTTGACGCACCGCCAGATTGATGGCGTTTACCGGCGGGTTGGCGAGTTCTACATAAAAAATATCGGCATCACGCCAGAAAGTGACTGTCATGTTAGGACCTTACTATGATGTCCGCTTATAGCAGTTTGGATGGGTGGGGTCATAAAAATTCCGGCAAATTGCTCTGGTTAGGGCGGTATCATCTGTTACCATAACGCCGTTAAACGGTTTTTTTGAGGCGGTGCAAATGAGCGATACTGTTCTGATAGAGACGCATGGCGATTGGCTGCATATTATTTTAAACCGGCCGGACAAGCTCAACAGCTTTTCGATCGAGATGCATCTGGCGTTTCGTGCCGCCTTGCAACAGGCGCATGATCTGCCGGCCCGCGCGGTGCTAATCAGCGGGGCTGGGCGTGGTTTTTGTGCTGGGCAGGACCTTGGTGACCGGCGCCCTGATGCCAATGATTGGCCGCCTGATTTGCAACAGGCACTGACCGAATATTTCAATCCAAACATACGCCTTATCACCAGTTTGCCAGCGCCGGTAATTTGCGCTGTGGGCGGTGTTGCGGCCGGCGCTGGAGCGAACATTGCGTTGGCTTGTGACATTGTGCTGGCGGCCGAATCGGCCCGCTTTATTCAATCTTTTGCCAAGCTGGGCTTGGTGCCGGACGCGGGCGGCAGCTGGGTGTTGCCGCGCCGCATAGGCATAGCCCGCGCGATGGGGCTGGCGCTTACTGCTGCGCCATTGTCGGCGGCTGATGCGGTGCAATGGGGGTTAATATGGAAAGCTTATCCAGATGCCGCGCTTATGCCTGCCGCACTCGATTTGACGGCACAGCTTGCGGCCGGCCCAACCGCAGCCTTTGCTGCCACCAAATCTTTGATGCAGTCCGGCGCGAGCTCTGGCTTTGACGCGCATCTTGAAGCCGAGGCGGCGGCACAAAAGACCTGCGGTGAAAGCGATGATTATGCCGAAGGTGTGCAAGCGTTTTTAGATAAACGGCCAGCAAATTTTAGCGGCCACTAACAGGCCTCAAGCACCATTGCCACGCCTTGACCAACGCCAACACACATCGTGCATAGGGCAAATTTACCGCCACTGCGGCGCAAGTGATAGGCCGCGGTAAGCACCAATCTTGCACCTGACATGCCGAGTGGATGGCCAAGCGCAATCGCGCCACCATTTGGGTTTACATGAACAGCGTCATCAGCAATGCCAAGTTCGCGCAGAGATGCCAGCGCTTGTGCGGCAAACGCCTCGTTCACCTCAATCACATCCATATCTGCGATCGTCAGCCCGGTCATCGCCAGCACTTTGCGGGTGGCCGGCACCGGGCCAATACCCATAATCCGCGGCGGCACACCGGCGGCAGCAACCGCCCGAATGCGGGCGATAGGGTGCAGCCCAAATTTTTCTATAGCGCCGGTACCTGCTAAAAGAATGGCGGCGGCCCCGTCATTCACGCCCGACGCGTTGCCGGCGGTCACTGTGCTTGTATCGCCATGAATGCTGGTAAGCGCCGAAAGCGCGTCACCTGAACTTTCGGGCCGTGGATGTTCATCCTCGCTGACAAGGCGGTCAGCGCCGCGCCTTTGGGGGATGCTGACAGGAACAATTTCATCGGCAAATAGCCCTGCCGCCTTTGCCGCGGCATAGCGCGCTTGTGAGCGAGCGGCAAAAGCATCCATATCGGCGCGGCTGATATCATAGTCTTTTGCAACATTCTCGGCGGTTTCGGGCATGCTATCAGTGCCATAGGCAGCTGCCATGTCAGGGTTCACAAAACGCCACCCAATTGTGGTGTCATAAATCGCTGTATTGCGGCCAAAGGCAGTGCCGGATTTTGGCATCACGAACGGCGCCCGGCTCATGCTTTCAACACCGCCAGCGATCGCCAGCTGATAATCACCAGCCCGAATGCCACGGGCGGCAAAACCAACTGCATCCATGCCAGAGGCGCAAAGCCGGTTAATGGTGGTGCCGGGCACATCTGTTGGCAGCCCGGCAAGTAAAGCCGCCATACGTGCAACATTACGATTGTCTTCGCCAGCCTGATTGGCGGCGCCAAAAATCACCTCGTCAATGGCGAGTGGGTCGAGTTGCGGTGCGCGTGCGACAAGCGCCTTGATGACATGCGCGGCCAAATCATCTGGCCGAACAGATGATAAAGCGCCGCCGTAACGCCCGATGGGGGTGCGCACCGCATCACAAATAAATGCATCCATGCTGGGTTTTGCCCCTTTGTGGTTGTCAGCAAAAATGCTGCCGTTAAACGCCAAGGTAGCGTGATTTTAAACCTGGGCTTGCCAGCAATGCTGTTGAATTTCCATCCCAAACCACGTTGCCCTTATCCAGAATATAATGGTGGTCAGCAAGCTTGGCTATAGCGCTGATGTTTTTGTCGATGATCAGAATCGATTGGCCCTCGGCTTTCAATCTGGCAAGGCACGCCCAAATCTGTTCACGAATAATCGGTGCCAGCCCCTCGGTGGCCTCGTCAAGAATCAGTAATTTTGGGTTTGTCATCAAGGCGCGGCCAATCGCCAGCATTTGCTGTTCGCCGCCCGAAAGGTGATTGCCGGCGTGCGCCAAGCGATTGGCCAGCCGGGGAAACAAGGCTAAAACCTTGTCAAAATCCCACTGCGTTGTGGCAGTTTTACCGGCGGGTCGAAAAAAAGTCTGTAAATTTTCCGCGACGCTGAGATTGGCAAAAACCTGCCGACCCTCGGGCACTAGGCCAATGCCCGCACGGGCAATCTTGAATGATGTCTGTGCTGCCGGGTTGCCAAATCTGGTGATGCGCCCAGCGGTCAGCGGTAACTGCCCCATGATGGCGCGCACCGTTGTGGTTTTGCCCATGCCATTGCGCCCCATAAGCGACACACAGGCACCAGCGGCAACCGACAGGGTAACGCCAAATAACACTGGCGCCCCGCCATAGCCAGTTTCGACATTATCAAGCGCTAATATCATTGGGGATCGCCTCCCAAGTAAGCGGTTTTAACATCGTCATTAGCGCTGATTTCGGTGGCTGTGCCCGCGGCGATCACCGCGCCTTCGACAAGTACGGTGATATGGTCGGCCAATGTGAAAACGGCATCCATATCATGTTCAATAAGCAGGATCGCCACATCCTTATGTAACGCGCCAATAATTTCGGTCATGCGGCGGCTATCTTCGGGGCCGGCGCCGGCCATCGGTTCGTCGAGCAACAGCAAGCTGGGTGAGGCGGCCATCGCCAATGCCAGTTCGAGCATGCGGCGCTCGCCATGAGACAGGTTGGCTACCCGCTGATTGGCCCGTGCGAGCAAGCCAACCCGGTCCAGAATAATTTTGGCACCAGCGATCAAGCTAGGGTCTGTAAAGGCCGGTTGCAGGAATGTGAAGGCGGCGCGCTGGCGGGCTTGTTCGGCAATGATGCCATTTTCAAGCACCGTAAAATCCATCAGAACATTGCTGATTTGAAATGAACGGCCAATGCCGGCACGCACCCGTGCGGCTGGCTTAAGGGCGGTGATGTCACGGCCATTCAATAGGATGCTGCCACTATCTGGCGGCATGGCCCCATAGATTTGCTGGATCAAGGTGGTTTTGCCGGCCCCATTGGGGCCAATCAACGCGTGCAGTTGGCCGGGCATAACGGCCAAAGACACATCATGCGTTGCGCGCAGCGCACCAAATGATTTGTTGAGGCCCCGCAATTCAAGGACCGGGCTAGTCATGGCGCACCTGCTGGTCAGATTTTTTGGGCATATATGTGGTGATGAGGCCGCTAATGCCACCCCGCCCAAACAGCACCACCACCACCAATAGCGGGCCAAAAATAATCATCCAATTTTCCGCATAAGCAGGGGCGAACAGATGCAATAATTCCGGCAAAAATTCCTCTAAAAGCAAAAATACTATGGCGCCCAATAACGGCCCAGCTACCGTGCCAAGCCCGCCTAAAATAATGATAATCATCAACTCGCCAGAGCGAGTCCAATGCATAATATCTGGCGACACATATTCTTGCCAATTCGCAAACAGAGTGCCGGCTATGCCGCATATAACAGCTGAGATGACGTAGGCGGTGATTTTATAATGTAGCGGTGTCAGTCCCATAGCTTCGATACGCTGCTCATTACTTTTGATGCCGCGCAAGGTCACGCCAAACCGCGAATGCACGATGAACATCAAAAAGCTGGCAACAATCACTAGCACCAGCCAAATCAAAAAATACAGCCGCAACGGTTCATAAAGATCGATCATCAAAAAATCAGCTCGATCAATGCTCATACCGTCATCGCCGCCAAATGTTTCCAGACTGACAAACAAAAAGAACAGCATCTGGGCAAATGCCAAAGTGATCATAATAAAATATATACCACTGGTACGCAGTGACAAAATCCCAATGACAAGCCCAAGCCCTGCGCATACCGCCATGCTAATGGCAAAATGGGCCCAGCCGTTGGTAAGACCGTAATAATCGCAAATGCCCACACTATAGGCGCCTATACCGATAAAGGCGGCGTGCCCAAATGATACCATGCCGCCATAACCAAGGGCGAGGTTCAACCCCATTGCGGCCATGCCCAGCACCATAATCCGCATCGCGATATCATTCCAAAAGGGCTGGTCAAATATAATTGTAACAATGGGAAACAGCGCAAATAGGCCAAGCAAAGCCCATAAAAGCCGGTGCGCCATGACGCTATCAATAAATAATCTGATTAGGGTCGGTTTGCGCGCAGGATGTGTCATGGCTATCCCTTAACCGGAAACAGGCCGGTCGGTCGGAATACCAAAACCACAGCCATCAGGATATAGACTAGCATAGAGGCCAATGCCGGCCCGGCGCCATCGGCGGCCGATTGGTCCATCACCAGCCGCAACATGGCCGGTAAAAATACCCGCCCCAATGTGTCAACAAGGCCGACCAAAATAGCCGCAATAAAGGCGCCGCGCACCGAGCCAATACCGCCAATGATAATCACTACCAATGATAGAATAAGCAAAGGTTCCCCCATACCCGGTTGCACCGCGGTGATCGGTGCCAACGCCATACCGGCAATGCCGGCCAAGCAGGCGCCAGTGGCGAAAATAAAGCGGAATAAAATGCTGATATTTATGCCCAAAGCGGCTGTCATATCGGGGTTGCTGGCACCGGCGCGCACCATCGCGCCCAGCTTTGTGCGCGATACAAAAAGATGAATGCCAATCGCCAATAATAGCCCAACAACAATAACCGCCAGCCGGTAGGTTGGGTAGGGCACATCGGGTAGAATTTCAACAAAGCCCGATAAAGAAGTTGGCAGGTCAGAAAATAACGCAGCCGGGCCAAAGCCAATGCGGATCATTTCATTGAAGAAAAGAATAAGCCCAAAGGTGGCCAAAACTTGGTCCATATGGTCGCGCCGATAAAGATGGCGAATAATCAGAAATTCCAAAAGATAGCCGCAGACAAAGGTCACTGGTATGGCGCCCAAAATGCCAAGATAGAAACTGCCAGTTGCTAGGCTGATCGCGGTGGCGGCATAGGCGCCAATCATCACCTGTGCGCCGTGAGCCAGAAACACAAAATCCATAATGCCAAGGATCAGGGTCAGCCCAGCCGCAACAAGAAACAAGGTCACACCGGCCTGAAGGCCGTTGAAAGCCTGTTCAAGTATAAGGGAAAAAGTCATGGCGCCAGATCAAAGTGATGGTGCGAGACATAATCCTTAGGCACCATCTGCCAGCCCCGTATATGGGGCTGGCTAAGGCAGTTGTTTTGTCTAGAATTTGCAGCTTGCGGCATACGAATCTGCATGATCGGTAAACACAGTGGAAATGATTTTTGTTGTCACCACGCCATCTTCGTCCTTTACCGCCTCACGAAGGTAAATATTCTGAATTGGGAAATGGTTGCTGTTCATTTTCAATGGCCCGCGGGTTGTCGGAATATTGCCAGCTGCCAGCACCGCGCGCATATCTGCGGCTTTGGTGCTTCCTGATTGGCCCACGGCATAATCGATGGCCATGATGCTGTCATAAGCCTGTGCCGCGTAATATGAAGGGTAGGCACCATATCTGGCTTTGTAATCGGCAACAAATTTTTTGTTGATGGCATTATCAAGGTCTGGTGACCAGGTCTGGGTTGACACTGTGCCAAGGGCGCTATCTTGCAAGGCCGGAAGCGAAACCGCGTCAACGCTAAAGACAGTGTGTAATTTGCTGACCTGGTCCATGCCGGCTTGGTTCCACTGTTTAACAAAATTAATACCCATGCCGCCCGGCTGGAAAATCATCGTTGCTGGCGGCGCTGCGGCGCGCAGTGCAGATAGTTCTGCCTGAAAATCGGTTTGGCCCAGTTTGGTGTAAACCTCGCCGACAATCTCGCCTTTGTATTGGCGCTTAAACCCAACCAGCATATCTTTGCCAGCCTGATAATTTGGGGCAATCAGATAGACTGATTTGACACCTGAATCTTGCATATATTTGCCCATAGCTTCGGGTGTTTGATCATTCTGCCAAGACAGCGAAAAGAAGTTTTCGTGACATTCTTCGCCGGCCAAAGGTGACGGCCCGGCATTCGAGCTGATTAACAAAGTATCGGCGCGCGTTACCGGCTTGTGGATTGCCATTAACAGATTTGACCAAATCACCCCGGCAATCACATCAACCCGGTCACTTTTGATCAAGCGGTTAGCGAGCTGTTTGGCAACATCAGGCTTGCGTTGATCATCAACAAAAATGATTTCAGCGTCTTTGCCGCCAAGCTTGCCGCCCTTATGTTCGAGCGCCAGTTCTACCGCATTTTTCATTTGCGTGCCGATAATGCCAGCCCCGCCAGATAGGGTGGTCATATAGCCCACTTTGACCGTATCAGACAAAGCTGGTGAGGCAGAAACCGCCATCGCCGCAATTAATGTAAGTATAATTTTTTTCATTTTTATCTCCCGCTCTGCCCAATCATCCAGTAGGGAGAGCTTGTCGCATGATTTAAGTAACCGGGCTGATAGTGTGTTAACTATTTAAAGATTTTCAGGCTGGAAAAATTCGCACAGGTTAGCGTTAAATTCCAGTAAAAATATCGACCAACAGGCATAAAGACGCCAGCCTTATAAAACAGCATCTGGCTCGTTGTGGAGCGCCTGCAAGCGCAATTCAGCATCGCTCAGCGCCTGTTGGCGCGCCCACATAGACGCATAAAGGCCATTTTGTGCCAGTAAGTCATTATGCGTGCCGCGTTCTTTGACTTCGCCAGCATCAAGCACAATAATTTCATGGGCATCAGTCACCGTTGATAGGCGATGTGCGATCACCACAGTGGTGCGGTCTTTGGCAATTTTATCAAGCGCCAGTTTAATGCCCTGTTCGGTACGGGTGTCCAGCGCCGATGTAGCCTCATCAAGAATCAGGATAGGCGGTGCCTTCAAGATTGTACGGGCGATGGCAACGCGCTGTTTTTCGCCGCCTGATAATTTTAACCCGCGTTCGCCAACTTCGGTATAATAGCCATCAGGCAGGCTGGCAATAAACCCGTCGATTTGCGCATAGGCAGCGGCATTTTGGACCGTCATTTGGTCTGCGGTTAAATCCCCATAGCTAATATTATAGCCAATCGTATCGTTAAACAGGACAGTATCTTGCGGCACCACGCCGATGGCGGCGCGCAGGCTGTCCTGCGCCACATTTCGAATATCTTGTCCATCGATGCTAATGGCACCGCTATGCACATCATAAAACCGCAATAGCAGCCGTGAAATGGTGGACTTCCCGGCGCCTGACGGCCCAACAATTGCGACCGTGCGGCCGGCTGGCACATCAAAGCTGACCCCCCGCAGGATGGTGCGGTCTGGCTGATAGTGAAAATGCACATTTTCAAACCGGATATGGCCACCCGTTACCGCCAATTGCGGGGCATTAGGTTTGTCGGTCACCTCAGCCGGTATGGCCAATAAATGGAACATCGCCTCTATATCGGTCAAGGCCTGACGGATTTCCCGGTAGACCGCGCCGATAAACCCTAGCGGTTGGGCTAGCTGCATCAAAAACACATGCACGAGAACAAAATCACCGATGGTTTGTGTGCCATTTTGGACGGCGGTAGCCGACAGCAGCATACAGGCCAGCATGCCAAGTGCAAAAATTAAGGCTTGTCCGAAATTCAACCAGCCAAGTGATGTCCATGTTTTGGTGGCGGCGGTTTCATAGGCGGCCATTGAGACGTCAAAGCGGCGCGCCTCGGCGGCCTCATTGCCAAAATATTTGACCGTTTCAAAATTTAACAGCGCGTCAATCGCCTTGGCATTGGCCGCGGTGTCAGACCGGTTCATGTCGCGGCGGATTTTGGTACGCCAGTCGCTGGTCTTGATGGTAAAGACACTATAAGCGCACACCGTTACCGCAATAACAACTACATAGGCCCAGCCGAAATAATACGCGAAGATGCCAAGATACAGCGCAAATTCCAAAATGACCGGCATCGTGTTCAACACCGTATAGCGCACAATGCTCTCAATGCCTTTGGTGCCGCGTTCGATCAACCGTGACAAGCCCCCGGTGCGGCGCTCTAGATGAAAACGCAGCGATAGCCGGTGCATATGGGTAAATGATTCGAGCGCCAGCTTGCGTACCGCATGCTGGCCAACCCGCGCAAACATGGCGTCACGCAGTTGGTTAAAGCCGCTCACCAGAATACGGCCAAAAATAAAGGCGGCAATTAACATCAGCGGCGGTAAGGCAAACAGCGGCAGCCCGGTATTCTTGCCCGCCAACGCGTCAGTCGCATATTTGAAAAAGAACGGTGTCGCCGCGGTGATCAGTTTGGCGCACACCAAAAACAACGCGGCAATGAACACCCGCCGCTGCAAATCTTTGCGATCTTTCGGCCAGATATAGGGCCACAGATGCGCTAGCGTCGCAATCACAGATTGCTGTCCTGCCGCGTCTTGGCGGGCGGTGTGTCCCGACGGTTTTTGGTGGGTTTGCGCCGGGTTTGGTTTCGTGGTTGGTTGCGGGGGGGCGGCTTTTTGCACGGCTATTATCCGATCAATTATGATATTTGTCTCTGTCATAGCACAATCAGTGATCTTAAGCACGGGGGGCAATGTTAGGCGGTAAATATCGAAAGTGAATTGCCAATAGGGCTATAGTTGCTAAGCTGGCGCAGTAAGATCGGAAGGCCGGGCAAAACAGAGGTGCTGATAGTGATTCCAAAGACCAGATTGTTTAGGGGCGGTGCGCCACTAGCGGTGCTGTTATCGGCGGTTTGGTACTTTGCGATGGCCCCAGTATGGGCCACCACTTTGGCAGGGTCAGACCGGAAAATAGACCTGATCTATGACATCAGCTGGGGGGCGTTACATTTGGCAGAAGCCACCTCGCAATGGCGGCTGTCCGCTACCAAGGCGGTGATTACCGGCACGGTCAAAAGCGATGGCATTGCGGCGCTGATATCTGGTTTTGAAAGCGCCTCAACAGCCGAAATTGATTATAAAAATCAGCAATGGGAACCGGGGTTTTTGTCGCTATCGCGGGTCACCAAATCCAAACAAGTGGCAAGCTCGGTTCATTGGTCAGCAGGCGGTAGGATTTTATCAGATATTCAGCAACCACCGCTGGATCTTGATGATGTGTTCCCGATATCCGAGGCGATGAAACAGCAGGTGATTGATCCTTATACCGCCATCATGCGGCAGCTTGACCAGATTGCCGCATCGGGTCGCTGTGGTGGTAGCTATGCGGTTTATGATGGGCTGCGCCGCTTTGAGATGCAGTTTGACAGCCAAGGGCCAACTCTATTAGAGGCGGATCGCCCCACCGCCTATGGCGGCGAAGCGCTGTTGTGCGGCATTATCGTGATGCCGCGCGGCGGGCACCGCCTTGCCTCAAACTGGCACAAAAAATCAAATGATGAGCGCCGCGTTTTGGTGTATTTTGGCCACTTTGCTGATGATTTGATTTTGCCTGTGCGCATCGAAGTAAAGGCCAGCCTTGGCACCGGCATTGCGCGCCTCGATATGGCCCGCTCATTATGGCCCGGTCAATAATCCCAAAATCATAATAATTTGTGGGGCTTGGCAGTGTGGCTTGAAAGTTTGACCTAGCGGTCTGTCACCATAATTTCACGGCGATAATTTGTCAGATACGCACAGCCAGTTTCGGTCACAACGATTGAATCGCCAATGCGCCCCGCCAATTCACCATCAATTGATATGCCGCCATCAACCGCAAAAGTCATGCCGGGCTGCAAAATGGTCTTGTCGCCCACTTTCAATTCAGGCGCCTCTAGATAGGCAACGCCAATTGACCGGCCGGTACGATAGCCGGTTTCATAGCCGCGCTGCAGATAAATTTCATTCGCGGCAGCGGCGACATCTTCGGCAGCAACGCCGGGCCGAATGGCGGCAATGGCGGCTTGTTGGGCATCAATGGCGGCTTGCTGCACGGCGCTGGCTGCGGGTGAAATATCACCAATATGGAACATCCGGTCGAATCCCAGTTTATATTGTTTGAATTGCGCCATATTGCAGAAACAGAAATACACCGGATCGCCATGGTCATAGCTTTTGACGCTGGCACGACGATGCACCATCGAGCTGTCTTTGCCGCTTTGCAAAATTTGTAAATTGTGAATCATGGGCGATACAAAACGTTCCCATCCGCTAGCGGTCAAAAACCCAGCCGCCGCACGCGTGCCGGCGTTAATCACTGCGAGCGCTGATTCATATTCATGGGCGCCGGCCTGCAGCGAGTCATGCGCGGCCCCCATCATTGCCGCGGCAATATGCCCGGCCTGGCGCATAACCTCAATCTCAAGTGGTGATTTGATCATTCGCATGGCGCCCAATACGGCAGAGATATCAGCCAAGGCGGTGCTGCTGAATGTTTCGTCAAAGTAGTTTCTGACAAGGGCTGGTACGTGGTTTTTTTCAATCCAGATTTCGGCCGGACTATCGCCAAGCAGCGCGCATATTTCTGCGCCCAAAAGCCGGTGCCAGCTGCGCTGTCCAGAATCTTCCCAGCTGATAATCTGTTCAACCCAGGTCATGGCGCCGACCATTTCGGTCTCCATCAGCGGTGTGATGATCGTTGGCGGCGCCTCGGCAGGCACAAGAAGCATAGTCGGGCGACCAAATTCAACCCCCAAATATCCCCAAAAACCTGCCAGGTAGGCAATTGAACTTTCATCGGTAAAAATTGCCAGCGGAATATTTTTGGCGCGCATTTGTGATTGCAATGACGCTGTGCGTTGGCGAGCTTCATTCAGCATGATTGGAACTCCTATTAATGTGCGCTGGCAGGCGATGTGTCAGGGCGTGTAGGGCGCGTAAATTCACATGACAGCGCGCCATTGATGTGCGTATGCTGGTAAGTAATCGATTATCAATCAACCAAAAAATGCGTTGTCATGGAAAAATCTTTTAAAAAGATACAGAGCCGGATTGATTATGCAGAATTGCCACCGGTTTTTGACGAGGGCGCCCATAGCCGTGCCAAAATCGGTTTTGTTTTATTGGCAACCGAGCAAACAATTGAAGATGATATGATGCGGCTATGCCCCGATGGGGTGGGTATGCATTTTACCCGCGCCATCAACCCGGACAGCATCACTGTTGATAGTTTGCGGGCGCAAGAGCCTGACCTGAGCCGCGCCGCAGCAACCCTCCTACCTGATGGTAGTCTCGATGTGATCTGCTATGCCTGCACATCCGGCAGTCTGGTGATTGGCGAGGATAACGTGTTTGCGGCGTTACGCAAAGGCGCGCCACAGGCCGAACCAACATCGCTGATTAGTGCGGTGATGCGGGCCTTGACCGCCATCGGCGCCCAACGCATCGCAGTGGCGACACCTTATCTTGATGAGGTCAATCTGCAAGAAGCAAATTACATGACGGCGCGGGGCTTTAGCATTTGCAACATTCAAGGGCTGAACCTTGAAAAGGACAGTGACATGGTGCGTGTGTCACCAGCCTTTATTCACGAGTTTGCGGCATCGGTTGACTGTGATGATGCCGAGGCGGTGTTTATAAGCTGCGGGGCTTTGCGCGCGCTCAGCATCGTTGACGCGTTGGAACAAAAGCTCGGAAAGCCGGTGATTTGTTCAAATCAGGCGATGCTATGGGATTGTCTTCGGCGCGCCAGAATCACAGACCAGATTTTCGGCTATGGCCGCTTGCTCAGTGCCTTTTAGACGGCCTTTTTCAGCTCATCCTCGATGATGTCGGCAATAAGGTCGCAATCGTCTACATTAAAGGTAAGCGGAATGCGCATATCAAGGGTCTTTTCCAAAACCCGCAAAGTGGTCGGCAAAACCGGAATATCCTCAATATAGCGCCAGCTATCATAACGGCTGGTAAAGGCCTTGGGCTCGTCATCGCCAAACCATTTCAATTCCACTCCGCGTGCGGCGCAGGCTTTGACAAAAGCCGGAATATCATCGCGCTCCAAACAATCTGCCCGAAACTGGATTGATGAACCGATGTAAAATTCCTCTTGTTTGCGGCGCGGAATGAAGGCGCCGGCCATCGTGCTAAACCGCCCATGAAGATGGTCATATAGACGGTTCCAACGGTCAAGATTGGCATCTAATAATGGCAGTTGGGCGCGCAAAATGGCGGCGCGAACATGGTCCATGCGCCCGGAATAATTGGGCGCATAAAGCCGCACTTTTTGAAACACCTCTTCAGCGGGAATGGCACCATGCCGCCCATACAGCATATAAGACCCGGATGACACCACGGCGCGGGCCGCAATTTCCGCATCATTTGTCGTCAAAAAGCCGCCTTCGCCAGAATTCATATGTTTATAGGTCTGCGTTGAAAAGGCAGCAACCTTGCCAAAATTGCCGGACCTAATGCCGCGCCATTTTGCCCCCATTGTGTGGGCGCAATCCTCAATCAGGCAAATATCATGCGTCTGGCACAGCTGTAGTATTTTGTCCATATCGGCAATGTGGCCGCGCATATGAGACAATAACAGGAATTTGGCCCCGCTAGTGCTTGCTTTCGCGTCAAGATCGTCAAGATCAATATGGTAATTTTCATCAATATCAACCAGCACCGGCACGCCGCCAACATTGTGAATGGCACCGGGAACCGGCGCTAGGGTGTAGGCATTTGCCAATATTTTGTCACCGGGGGTGACCCCGCAAACCCGCAATGCCAATTGAATGGCATAGCCGCCAGATGTGCAGGCCACGCAATAATCAACGCCCTGCCAAGCGGCATATTCCATTTCAAGAAGGCTGGCTTCGCTGGTTTCGCCTGCGACCAAATTATAGCGGTGTAATCGCCCGGTCTGCATAATTTCTACTGCGCGCTGAATGCCGCTTTCTGGAATGGCCTCTTGTTGGGTAAAGGGTTTGGTAAAATGCATCATTGCCATGGGCCGCACCTTTTGTCTTTTGGTTGCGAATCGATAATAGGGGTCGGGAAGCGCCAATTTGCAGCCTTGCCGGTGCCGTTTACGATAGCGCGATAAGTCACCATCAGCAATGCTTAGCACAGTATGGGGGCGATTCGTCCGAAGGTGAAAACAAATCGTCGGTTCCCGATCAATTTGCACAAGCGCGTTGTTTTTTTATTTCATTTTTGCGGAGAGTTGATACCGTAGAGCGATATTTTGGTGTTGGCGATTTTGCAGCCCTCGCTTAGGGGCCTGTTGATCGTTTGGTGTCAAAGCACACAATATTAAATGCGATCACCAAGATCGCTAACATGGGAGATAAGTTTATGATGAATGTATTTAAAAAATATGCCGCTGTTTCAGCGGTTGCCCTAACCGGCGGCTTGGCGGCCACCGCACAGGCAGCTGATTCGGTAAATGTTGCGTTTTTTTTAGAATGGGCAACGCCAAACCAAATCGCAAAAGTCGACAAAGCCTATGATGATGCGATGGGCGTTGATGTCAAATGGACGGATTTCTCAACCGGCGTACAAATGACCGAAGCCATGCTTGCTGGTGATATTGACATTGCCTATTCACAGGGCTTGGCGCCGTTTGTGACGGCCATTCAACAGGGCGCGCCTTTGAAAATGGTATCGATTGCCGTGGTCTATGAAGCCAATGACTGTTTTGTAAATGACAGCCTCGGCATTACCTCTGCCAATGCGTCTGAGCTGGAAGGCAAGACCGTGGCTGTGCCGCTGAACACGATGGCTGATTTCTCATTCAGAAAGCAGATGGCAGCGCTAAACGTTGACACATCAACCATGACCATCGTTGATCAGGCGCCGGCTGATGGCGCGGTATCACTGGCAGACGGGTCAGTGGCTATGGCCTGTATCTTTGGCGGTGCATCAGCCAAAGCTGCTGGCGAAGTTGGCAAGCCGATCATGTCATCACAAGAAAAGAGAGATGCCGGTATCGGGTCGTTTGACGTTGTGTCAGTGACTGAAAAATTTGCCACTGAAAACCCTGGCCTATTGCGCACATTCCTGCAGGTTACTGAAGAGGCTAACAAAAACTGGACAGCCAGTGACGATCAGCTCAAAAAAGTAGCGGCTGATGCCGGTATGGATTTCGCAACAACAAAGAACCAGATGGCTGGATTTGTTTTTCCAACAATTGCTGATCAAAAGGCAACCTATTTCGGCTCAGATGGTATCGCTGCTGCTGCTGCTGAATCGCTCGGCCTTGTATTCAAAAAGCCAGGCGCATGGAACGTAGATCAGAAAATCGCCAAAGTGATCACCGGCGAATATCTAGACTAATTTTCCCGTCTGCTGATGTAATCTTGCACAAGGCCCGCGCTGCGGGCCTTGTTTGCGAACCAACAACACTTTAGGTACCGCCATGTCTGATCTGCATTGCAAAGATTTATGCATGACCTTTACCGACCCCATGACCGGCGGCCGGGTTGAGGCATTGAAAAATATCCAGTTTGATCTCAAACAGGGCGAGATATTGACGGTTCTGGGGCCATCAGGCTGTGGCAAAACCACATTGCTGAACATGATTGCCGGCTTTATCACCCCAACCAGCGGCACTTTGGCATTAGGCGGTGTTGATATTCAGGCGCCGGGCGCCGAACGCGGCATGGTGTTTCAACAAGGCGCGTTGTTTGAATGGCTGACCGTCGCCCGCAATGTTGATTTCGGGCTGCGCATGAAAGGCGTGGCCGAATCTGAGTCAAAAGAGGCGGTAGAATTCTGGCTGGAAACAGTAGGCTTGCAAGGTTTTGGCAACACGCCAACCTATCAATTATCTGGCGGCATGCAACAACGCGTTGCCTTGGCCCGCTGTTTGGTTAATGACCCTGATCTTATTTTGATGGATGAACCGCTTGGCGCGCTGGATGCGCTGACACGCGAAAAAATGCAATCGTTGATTCTTGAATTATGGAAAAAGACCGGCAAGACGATTATCGTTATTACGCATTCGGTTGAAGAAGCTTTGCTGCTTGGTGAGCGATTATTTGTGATGGCGCCGCGGCCGGGTCGCATTCATCGTGAGTATAATTTACCATTTGCCGAAATGGGCCTCAAAGACTCGTTGCGCGCAATCAAACAAAAGCCGGAATTTTCATCTATTCGTGAAGAGATTCTCACCATGATCTGGGATATGGAAGAGGAGATTATGGGCGGTGTTTGAGTGGCTTTCTGATAATCGCGCATACATTGCGCTTGTGGTCATTTTGGGGCTGGTTATAGCCTTTGTTGTGTCGATCAATATTGGCATAAAGCAAACCCGAAGGCGCGCAAAGGACCAAGTGTTTGGCGATCCCGAAGGTACCAAAGGAGGCTGGTTTTGGGCGTTGTGTGGGGTCTCGGCCTTATTGCTCATCTGGTTCTATTTTTCATGGGGCATTGCCCGTGCGGTGTTCCCGACGGCGGCAAATGAGCTGTGTCAGGTTGCCAAAGTTGAAGAAGCAATGTCACCTATCACTGCGGTTTTACCGTTGGGGTCACGCTATATGAAGTCAACGACGCTGGTTGTTAGAAACCGCGCGCAGCTTGATCAATTAGCCGATAACTTTCCACAAAATATATTTAGTGCCACCGAAGAAGCTAGGTTGCAAAAAGTGTTGGCACAGACGCATGATTTGATGCGGATATTGTCAAACCCTGAATTTTCTGACCCGGCGGCGCAGCGCGCGCTGGCTGATATTGCGGGACGCCTGCGTGATATTGGCGGCCAGCTGACAAGTGATTATAGTCAATTGCAGCCATCTGATGCGGCGCTAGCGCAGCCAAAATGGGGCACATCGGAAGTTGAAATCCCCTTATTGCCGATCACTGCTAAAGGCGTGCTGCTTGATTCGGTGACGGCTGATGTGCAAACCATAGCGAAAGATTTTTTGCGCATCCGCAATCTGCCGCCAGAAGCTGCCGCATTGATCGCCGACACCAAGGCCCTGATCGCTGCATTGCAAGACCCCGATGGCAGTATCAACCTTGATGACGCCGCCGCCGCCGATCGTGGCGCCTATATCAAAGCGGTTGACCGTATTTTCAAGCGCATCGACGATGGTATTATTTTCCCAGCAACCGCGCTCGACGAGGTGCATAATGCCAGCCTCGCCCTGTTTGATGGTGTCAATAATGCCAAGGGGGGGCTGAATTTTGTAGAATCGGTGTTTTTCCCCGGACAAGGTGTTGTGAAATCGCGGACTCAATGTACCGAGCAAGGCTCTGGGCGCTGGTTGCCAAAACCCACTGATGTGATTGCCACATTCTCGCAATTGGCAAACCCTAATCTTGATAGCGGTGGCGGCTATAAAGGCACCACTTTGCTGTGGTGGAAATGGCTAGAGGTTGCTGATGTGGTGGCCTTTATGGTTCCTGATCTATTGGTTGATATGCTTCCCGGCAGCTATGGAACGCATGATGAAAATGCCAATTTCATGCCGAATTACAAAGATAAACTGCTAGCGGTGGCACAGGGCGAGGTTTATCTCGGCGTGGTGCCAATGCTGGACGGACATATTTGGGATTCGCTGTTTCGGGTTTTGGTGGCGATGTCCTTTGGAGTGCTGGCGGGCGTGCCGTTAGGAATTTATATGGGCGTGTCGCGTTTCTTCAAATCCTTCTTCGACCCGCTGATAGAGCTATATCGTCCGGTGCCACCATTAGCGTGGGCGCCGTTAATTCTGACGATTTTTGGCATTCAGGATGATGGCAAGATTTTCCTGCTGTTTATGGTGGCCTTTGCCATTATGGTGATTTCGGCGCGAACCGGTGCATCAAGCACGCAATTGTCAAAGATCCGGGCGTCGCATTCGCTTGGCGCAACCAATGGCCAAATTCTGCGCTACGTGATTTTGCCGAATGCTATGCCAGAAATTCTCACCGGTATTCGCATCTCCATTGGTGTCTGCTGGGGCACCTTGGTGGCGGCTGAAATGTTGGCTGGCACCACGGGCATTGGCTTTATTGAAAATGTGGCGCGTACGGTCTCGGACTACGAGTTGATCTGGGTCACTATTTTGATTATGGGGTTGCTTGGGCTGATCTTTGATTTGATGATGCGGTGGGCGATTTCGCGGCTTATTCCATGGCGCGGCAAAGGCTAATAACATATATCTAATAATCTTCCCTTGATATGTGGCGCCGTCGCGCTATCTAACCATGATGGCAGACCCGGTATCGCTTATTTGGTTTAAACGTGATTTACGTCTTCACGATCATGCGCCGTTGGTTGCTGCCTGTGCGGCGGGTTTGCCGGTTGTGCCGCTCTATATTGTTGAACCTGACTATTGGTCACAGCCCTTTGCGGCGCGGCGCCATTGGCATTTCATCCATGATTGTTTGCAAGAGTTGCGGGCTGATTGTGCCGCATTGGGCCAACCGCTGGTCGTGCGCACCGGCGCCGCGGTAGAGGTTTTTTCTGCCCTTAAAGAACAGCTCTTGATAGCGGCCATTTATGCGCATGAAGAAACCAGTAATTTGTGGGGTTATCAGCGTGATGAGGATGTCCGGCACTGGTGCCGCTTGCACGGCATTCGGTTTGCTGAGTACCCCAGCAATGGTGTTGTGCGGCGCCTGCAAAGCCGTGATGGGTGGGCACGTATACGCGCTGAACGGATGGCGGCCGACCTGCTGCCAAAGCCGCAGCAGATAATGCCGGCATCGATAGATGTTGGGGATATACCGTGCAAAGACGACGCGCTTTTTGGTGCGGCTGTGCCGGGCCAAACCCAAAGCGGTGGGCGCCGTGCCGGGGTCAAAATATTGCATAGTTTTCTCACCAACCGCGCCAGCCAATATCTGTATCGATTATCGGCGCCTGGTGCCTCTGAAACTTATTGTTCCCGATTATCAGCGCATTTGACCTGGGGCAGTTTGTCGGCCCGTGAAGTTGTGAAAGCAACGCAAAAACGCCGCGCCCAATTGACCGCTGCAGACAGCAAAATATGGACCCGTAATTTGTCGGCATTTATATCGCGGTTGTCTTGGCGTTGTCACTTCATCCAGAAAATTGAAGACCGCCCAGATATTGAAATCAAGGCAATGCATCCGGCGTTTGATGCCGCCCCGCCGCCGCCCCATGATGATGCCTTATTTGCGGCATGGTGTGCTGGCCAGACCGGCTACCCCTTTATTGATGCTTGCATGCGCAATTTACGCACCCAAGGCTGGATTACCTTTCGTATGCGCGCCATGCTTGTTAGCTTTGCCAGCTATCATCTAGGGCTAGATTGGCGGCGAACCGGCTATGTTTTGGCGCGGCTATTTACGGATTATGAACCCGGCATTCATTACAGCCAATTGCAGATGCAATCGGGCATAACCGGCATTAATGCGGTGCGCATTTATAACCCGATTAAGCAATCAATGGATCATGATCCAGAGGGGTTTTTTATCCGTCAATGGGTGCCGGAATTGGCCAATTTGTCGGCAATGTGGATTCACCAACCTGCCATGATGGATGATGCCATGCAGCAAAAAACTGGCTGTGTCATGGGCAGTGATTATCCGTTGCCAATTGTGGCGCATAAAACGGCTGTAGCGGCAGCGCGGGCGCGAATTGCTGCGGTCCGCAAAACCGAAGGGTTTGGTGCGGGCGCCGCCACAGTCTATGCTAAGTTGGGCAGCCGCAAAAAACAGCCACGCCGAGCAAAGGCAAAGCCGACCAGCCCGACTGCCAAGCAGCTCGGGTTTTTTGACTGATTAAATGGAAAAAATGCGATAAGTTGAAACGGTGCATTTTTCATTGGCGGCGCGCAGATGTCTGGGGCTTTGCTGCGGTACGGTGTTATGCGCGTTTATACGCATAAACGAGCGCTCTGCCACCGGCCATTTACGAGGCTCTATTATGACAAAAAACAGTGATATGTCTTTTATGCGGGTAGTAAAACCATGATTCAGGCCTCATCACTTACTTTGCTTGGCACCAAGGGCGGTCCGGCCATTCGGGCGCCGGGCCCATCATTTTTGCCAACCTCCAACTTACTGGAAATGGGCAATCGCAAAATTATCATTGATTGCGGCATAGGGGTGACGCAGGCATTGGCACGGGCTGGCCACAGCGCCGCCACGGTGACCGATATTTTTGTTACACATCTGCATTCTGATCACGTGCTTGAATTGGGCGGGCTGATCCATACCGCATGGACATCGGGGTTGCGGCATCCGGTTACGGTCTATGGGCCAGCTGGCACGGCGCATATATGGGCGCGTTTTTTGGATATGATGACGGTTGACATAACCGTGCGGGTGGCTGATGAAGGCCGCCCAAAATTGCAAGATTTAATCACCATACGTGAATATAGCGATGGTAATGTGATGGATGATGGGCAGCTTTCGGTGCGCGCTTTGCGGACAATTCACCCCCCGCTCCGCGATAGCTTTGCACTTAATTTTATGATGCATGGCGAAAAAATCTGCGTGTCTGGTGACACCGCATATTTGCCCGCGTTGGCCGACTTTGCCGCCGGCGCCGATATTCTTTTGCATGAAGCAATGCTGCAATCTGGGGTTGATTATGTGGTTAACAAGACCGGCAATACTGATGACCGTCTCTACCGGCATCTGCTGGCCTCGCATAGTTTTGCGCATGATGTCGGGCGGGTCGCGCATGATGCGGGGGTGAAGGTTTTGGTCTTGACGCACCTGATCCCGGCAGAACGTGATGTCGCGCAGGATAAAGACTGGATCGCCGAAGTGCGCCGCAGCTTCAATGGCGAGGTTATTGTTGGCACCGATGGCCGGTGCATTCCATTTTAACCCAGACGGGTTGTGCACCGGTAAAATGGCTTATCGTGCGGCCAAACGAAATACCCGCATATGTGGAAAATCATCAAAAACCATTTCAAATGGTCCGGCCGCCACATTGCCAAGCGTGAATAGCTGGTGATAGCTGCTTTCATAGAGTGATTTATGGATCTCAAACCCAACCAAACCATCTGCCAGCTGATGCCATTGCATCCAGTCATATGCCGCCGTATCAAAGCGCTGTTGATAGGCGCTATGGCCACCAGTGGCGATCGTGTAACCGGCCAGCGGGGTTCGGTTGTGGCGGGTGCCGGTGTCAAGATTTAGGTGTTGATCGTTGCATAGGATACTGTTCATTGTCGGAATTGGTGTGCATGTTTGCCGGGCATAGGCAAGCCGCGTCCCATGGGCGTTGCCGGCCACTGTGGTGGGCCGTCCGGTTGTTGTGTCCCAATGGGCAATCTGGCTAATGGTGGGCATCCAGCCCATCATTTGATCGGTTAGCACCAGATAGATATCACGCTGTGTGACGGTATTTTTGGGGGTCAGGTCGCGCAATATGGTTGCGGTCTGTTGCTGGCTAGGGGCCAACAGCGCACGCGCCAGAAAATATGTTTTTGGTGAAGTTTGCGAGCCACCATCAACAAGCGTTGGCACCCGGTTCAAAAGCAATGATGCATAGCCATAATCCCACCAGCTGGCCAGCAGCGCGGTGTCGGGATCTATGTGCTGGCGCAGGTAGAAAATGCCGCCATGAAGTTTTGGGATGAAATTGCGGCCGAGTCTGAGACTAAAGCAAAGGTTGTGAAAATCTTCAAACAGTATAATGCTGATATGCAGAAAGCTGGACGGCCTTACCGCTACAGCTAGGCCCAAAAATATCGGCCAGAAAATATAGGCCAAAACGCATAAATGGTGTGGGGCTTTGTTAGCGCCACACCAATTTTACAAACTAAAAGGGGATAACGCCGATGCCGGACATTCTTTCGATGAAAACACTGCGCGCTGCGGTTAAAGACGGCCGCATTGACACCGTTATTGCCGCCGTTCCAGATATGCAGGGTCGGCTTATGGGCAAACGCTTTCATGCCCAGTTTTTTATCGATAATGCGTGGGAAGAAACCCATTGCTGCAATTATCTGATGGCGACTGATTTGGAAATGACGACCGTCGAAGGCTATGCCTCGACCAGCTGGTCATCTGGTTATGGTGACTATGTGATGCGGCCAGACCTTGATACGCTGTGCGTTTTGCCATGGTTGGAGGCAACAGCGCTGGTCTTGTGTGATTTGCTTGATCATCATACATATGAATTGGTGCCGCTTGCCCCGCGCACGATCCTAAAGCAACAGCTAGCGCGGGCGGCTGATATGGGGCTGACGATGATGGCGGCTACCGAGCTGGAATTTTTTGTGTTCCGTGAAGATTTTGAAACAATTCGCGATGCTGGCTATCACGCGATGACGCCGATCAGCCCCTATAACGAAGATTACAATATTTTTCAAACCACCAAGGAAGAAGGCCTGATGCGGCAAATCCGCAATGGTTTATATGGGGCCGGCATAACCGTTGAAAACACCAAGGGCGAAGCCGATGCCGGGCAGGCCGAGATCAATGTGCAATATGCGAGCGCCCTACGTATGGGGGATGTGCATGTGATGGTAAAGAATGCGGTTAAGGAAATTGCATTTCTGAATAATCGCGCGGTTACGTTTCTGGCAAAATGGAGCCATGATTTTGCCGGGTCATCTAGCCATATCCACCAGTCACTGCGCGGGGCTGATGGCGCCGCGGTTTTCTATGATGAAACGCAGCCGCATGGCATGTCAAAAATGATGCAGAGCTATCTTGCCGGGCTGCTCACCTATGCGGATGATGTGACGTATTTTCTGGCGCCTTATATCAACTCATACAAGCGCTTTCAGGCTGGAACATTTGCCCCAACCAAGGCCATTTGGTCGATTGATAATCGCACCGCTGGTTATCGTGTGGTTGCCGAAAACAGTAAAAACATTCGCGTTGAATGCCGCATTGGAGGGTCTGATCTAAACCCTTATTTGGCGATGGCAGCACAGCTGGCGGCAGGCCTTAAAGGCATTGAGGATGGCTTGCAGCTAGAGGCTGAATTTAGCGGTGATGCCTATCAGGCTGAAACCGCCCGTGCGATCCCGGCGAGCCTGCGCGCAGCCACAGTGGCGCTTGACGGGTCTGATATGCTGCGCGCCGCAATGGGTGACGCAGTGATTGATCATTATGTACGGGCTGCCCGTTGGGAGCAGGAAGATTTTGATAGTAAGGTCACCGATTATGAGGTGCGCCGTGGATTTGAAAGAGCCTAATCATGTCAGTTTCATTACAATGTATCTCGCCCATTGATGGGTCTGTTTATGCAACACGCCAAGCGGTCACCGTTGAGGCGGCACGCCGTGCCGTGGCCGGGGCCGCCGCCGCACAGGCAGAATGGGCAGCCCGGCCAATGGCTGAGCGCATCCAACTGGTGCAAGCAGCCGTAGACATTATTGGCAAGCAAAATGATGAGATTGTTCCAGAACTAGCATGGCAAATGGGCCGTCCGGTCCGCTATGGCGGTGAATTTGGCGGGTTTCAAGAGCGCACTACCTATATGGCAAAAATTGCCGAGGCCGCTTTAGCACCGCTAATGTTCGAAGATAGCGCCGCCTTTACCCGCTATATAAAGCGCGTGCCGCACGGCGTGGTGTTTGTGGTGGCGCCGTGGAATTACCCCTACATGACCGCCATTAACACCATTGCGCCGGCCTTGATTGCGGGTAATGCTGTGGTGCTGAAACATGCCACCCAAACCATTTTGGTCGGCGAACGGTTGGCCGCGGCGTTTCATGCCGCCGGTGTGCCGCAAGCGGTCTTTCAAAATATCTATCTTGATCACGCCACCACCGCTTACCTGATTGCCGATAAGGCGTTTGGTTTTGTGAATTTCACCGGCTCGGTTGCTGGGGGGCGCGCAATTGAACAGGCGGCGGCTGGCACATTTACCGGGCTTGGTCTTGAACTTGGCGGCAAGGACCCCGGTTATGTTATGGATGATGCCAATCTAGAGGCGGCAGCCGAAACCTTGATTGACGGGGCGATGTTTAATTCGGGCCAATGCTGTTGTGGCATTGAACGCATTTATGTTGCCGAAAATCTGTTTGATGCCTTTATAGAAAAGGCTGTCGCTATTGTGTCTGGCTACACGCTTGGCAATCCGCTCGACAAGGCCACCAGCCTCGGGCCGATGGCGCATGAACGGTTTGCGGCGGTGGTGCGTGAACAGACTGATGATGCGGTGCGACGCGGTGCGCGGGCGTTAATTGACCCGGCGCTGTTTCCAGAAAATGGCGGGGCCTATTTGATGCCGCAAATTTTAATTGATGTTGACCACACCATGCCGGTTATGCGCGAAGAAAGTTTTGGCCCGGTGGTGGGTATCATGAAGGTAAAGACTGATGCCGAAGCCGTAGAATTGATGAATGACAGCCAGTATGGATTGACCGCATCTCTCTGGACCGGTGATGCTGACCGGGCGCGCCAGATTGCCGACCAGATAGACACTGGCACTGTGTTTATGAATAGATGTGATTATCTTGACCCGGCTTTGTGCTGGACTGGATGCAAAAATACCGGGCGCGGTGGTGGTTTGTCGGAAATCGGCTATCACAATCTGACCCGTCCAAAATCCTATCATATGAAAAAAGGTGTATAAAAATGGCACTGACAACAAATTGGTCTTATCCGACAGCCATCCGGTTTGGCGCCGGGCGTATTGCTGAACTTGCCGATGCCTGCCATCAAGCCGCTATAAAAAAACCCTTGCTGGTAACCGACAAGGGGCTGGCCAATTTACCAATAACGCAAAATGCGCTTGGTATTTTGGAGGCTGCCGGATTAGGCGCGGCACTGTTTGCTGAGGTTGACCCGAACCCAACCGAGATCAACATGCAGGCCGGCTTAGAGGTTTACCGAGCGGGTGGCCATGACGGGGTGATCGCGTTTGGTGGCGGCTCCGGGCTTGACCTTGGCAAGGTCATTGCCTTTATGGCAGGCCAAACCCGGCCACTATGGGACTTTGAAGATATTGGTGACTGGTGGACCAGAGCCGATGCGGGCGCTATCGCGCCAATCATTGCTGTGCCGACAACCGCTGGCACTGGCTCAGAAGTGGGGCGCGCTTCAGTCATTACCAATTCGCAAACCGCCGAAAAGAAAATTATTTTTCATCCAAAGATTTTGCCAACCGTGGTGATTTGTGACCCGGAATTAACCGTTGGTATGCCGAATTTTATCACCGCTGGCACCGGCATGGACGCCTTTGCGCATTGTCTTGAGGCGTTTTCATCGCCGCATTATCATCCGATGAGCCAAGGTATCGCGCTCGAAGGTATGCGTTTGGTTAAGGAAAACTTGCCGACGGTCTATGATGATGGTGCCAATATCGTGGCGCGCGCGCATATGATGAGCGCCGCTATGATGGGCGCCACTGCCTTTCAAAAAGGCTTGGGGGCAATTCATGCGCTATCGCATCCGATTGGTGCCATTTATCACACGCATCATGGCACCACAAACGCCGTTGTGATGCAGGCGGTCATGCGGTTTAACCGAAGCGAAATTGAAGGCCGCATCGTGATGGCGGCCAATTATCTTGGTATTGATGGCGGTTTTGATGGGTTTTATGGGTTTGTTGGTGATCTGGTGAAACATCTCAATATTCCAAAGGACCTGGCTGAATTGGGGCTGCGCGATCTTAGTGATGCCGATATGGAGCGTATTGTTACCGCCGCTTTGGCCGACCCCAGCGCCGGCGGTAATCCACGGGACATGACTGCCGAAAACACCCGCATTTTGCTTGAAGGCTGTTTTTAGCGCGATGATTGATCTTGGGGAAATTGGCTAGAGGCGCTTATACTGCGATCATAAGCACAGTAGTTGTGCGGCGGCTGTAGTTGCCGTGCAAAGCCTTCTGATAAGTGGAACCTACCCTATGGACAGTGTCAAAACAGAAATTGCTGAACTGGTGGCGTGGCGGCATCATTTGCACCAGACCCCGGAAATTGCCTTTGCCGAGCATGATACCGCGGCGTTTGTCGCTGACAAGCTGGCGGGTTTTGGTATTGAGGTGCATCGTGCCATTGGGCGCACCGGTGTGGTTGGGGTTATTCATGGTGCCACAAACACCTCAGGCGCGGTTATTGGCCTGCGCGCCGATATGGATGCCTTGCCGATCCATGAACAAACCAATTTGCCCTATGCCTCGCGGCATGCCGGGCGCATGCATGCGTGCGGCCATGATGGTCATACCACGATGCTGCTTGGCGCGGCGCGGCGGCTTGCCAAAAACCGCAATTTTGATGGCACTGTCATTTGTATTTTTCAGCCGGCCGAAGAGGGCAGCAATGCTGGGGCGCGGGCGATGCTTGAAGATGGGCTGTTTGATCGCTTTGCGATTGAGACAGTGTGGGGGATGCATAACTGGCCAGGTTTGCCAGTCGGTGCGGCAATAGCGCACCGTGGCCCGGCGATGGCCGGCAGTGATATTTTTACAGTGACCATTCAGGGCCGCGGCGGGCATGCCGCCATGCCGCATCACACGCATGACCCGGTTGTCGCCGCCGGCATGTGCATTGTGGCGTTGCAAAGTTTAGTGGCGCGCCAGACTGACCCGTTTGATCAAGTGGTTTTATCTTTGACAAAATTGGCCTCAGGGAGCGCGTTTAATGTGATTCCGGCATCGGCGTCAATTTCGGGAACTTTGCGCAGTATGCGCGCCCCGACCCGCGCACGATGTCTGCAGCAAATTGAAGATATCGCCAAGCACGCCGCTGCAACCAATGGCTGCACCATAGAAATGGAAATTCATGGCGGCTATCCGCCAACGGTAAATGACCCGACCTGTGCCGATTTTGCGAATGATGTGGCGGCGCAGATTTTTGGCGACGCGGCGATTGCTTCGACGGCACCCCCGGCAATGGTGGCTGAAGATTTTGCCTTTATGCTGGAAAAAAAACCCGGCGCCTATATCTGGCTTGGTGCAGGCGAATCTTCAGAAAAACTGCATAGCCCGCTTTTTGATTTTAATGATGATCTATTGCCCCTTGGTGTCGATTATTGGGTGCGCCTTGCTGAAACCAAATTGCCGCGCGGCTAACCGCAACCGCACAGTCTCCAAGTCCCACGCCTCAAAGTCTCACAGCCACCTGTCTTACAGCCATAGGGCGGCAAGCCGGTCGACAACCATCCATATGCCAATGACACCGATAACGCATGATGCTGGCATCGCTACGTAGCGCCGATAGGCATTGTGCTCTAGCGGCAACAGCGCGGTAATTGCAAAAGCCGCCGTAATAACAGCAATCTGACCACATTCAACGCCAATATTAAAGCTGATCAGGCTGATCAAAAAGCTGCTTTGCGGCAAGCCGATTTCAGACAATACCGATGCAAAGCCAAGGCCGTGTAGCAAACCAAAAATAAAAATAATCATCAGCCGCAGTCTATGCAGTTTCTGATGCAGCAGATTTTCTAGCGCCACATAGGCGATTGAGGCGGCAATCAAGGGTTCGACGATGTTGGCTGAGATTACGATAACGCCGCTGGATGCTAGGGCTAATGTCAAGCTATGTGCGATCGTAAAAATACTAACCTGTGCCAGCAGCGGGCGCCAGCGTGCCGAATAGAAAAACAGCCCAAGCACGAATAAAATATGGTCAAACCCGCGCGGTATAATATGGATGAAGCCTATTTTGATATAATCACCCACCATAGTGGTTATGGCCGGCGCATTTGTGCCATGCTGGCTTATCGGGCCGCTCAGCGCGCCAGATTTCAGATAGCCGGTAAACAGCATGGTTGGGTCAACTGATGCATCGGCCATCTGGCGTAGAATGAGGTCGCCAAGCCGCGCGTCCCAACCAAACCGCACCGCGTTATAACGGGATGGCAGTGGGGCGGTGATGGTCAGCGTGCTGAGGCGTGGCAGGCTGGCGTCAATGCCGGTCTGGCTGTTGATGTCGACAAAACTAAACAATAGTGGCGTGGCATCTGCCTTGGCCTGTAGAAGGTCAGAAAATGCCTGCCATTTTTTGGCAAAGGCGGCGTGTAAATCTGGCGTCGACAGCTGGCGCAATTGATCATAAATGGCAGCGTTGGCGGCATCATCAGTGTTGGCGATTTGGCTGGCATCAATATTGGCAAGAAATAATTCAGCATTAAACTGAATGACCAGCCTGGCCTCGGTTTCAGACAGCGTAATGTCGGCGACCGCGGGGCGTGTTTCATGGCTGTATGCCGCGCTGATCTGGCAGAACAGCAACAGAGTTAAGATCGCCAAGCCCTTATGAAGGGCTTTACAAAAACGACGGAATGGTCTGAACTCACTCTGCAACATAAAATTACGTACCTCAGGTTTTTTTCAAATGCAAATCATTGCTTACGTTTTTGTCGCGGTGCTGACAGCCCTGTCTTCGCTATCATCTTACGCGCATGAATTCTGGATTGAACCATCTGAATTTCAGCCAAGGCCCGGTGTTGAGGTGACGACCGATTTGGTTATTGGTACGCATTTTCTAGGGTCCTCGGTAGTCTATACACCGGGTGATATTGCGGCATTTGCGGTGTTTGATGCGGCAGGCGAGCATAGCATAAAAGGGCGTTATGGTGATCGGCCGGCGGGTCGTTTTACGGCTGGCCCTGCTGGGCTGTCGATTGTCTATCACCAAACACAACCGCTTTATCTTGATTATGATCAGCCGGAAAAATTTATAGGCTTTGCGACAAAAAAAGGGTTTTTGGATATAGCTGCCGCGTATGATGGTGCCAGCGCTGATAATTTTGTGTTGCGCGAAACATACAGGCGCTTTGCCAAAAGCCTTATTGCCGTGGACGGTGTGGGCGGACCGGACCGGGTTTTGGGTGCTGAAGTGGAGCTTGTTGCCCTCACAAATCCCTATGCCACGCCAACACCAGACACGCTTGATGTTGCGGTCTATCAACAAGGTGTGCCACGCTCTGGCGCACTGGTAACGGTTTATGTGCGGCATAATCCCCGCAAAATTGATCACATCGTGATGCAGACAGACGCCGCCGGGCAGGTCACCATACCGCTGCAACCGGGGCGGCAATATCTGGTCGATAGTGTGGTTTTGCAGCGCCCGGCCGATGCGCCGGATACCGCCGGCATAGATTGGGAATCATTATGGGCATCGCTGACATTTGCAGTGCCGGGCCAGTAACATTATGAAGGGCCAGTAACATTATGAGAGGCCAGTGAAACTATGAGGGGCCAGTGAGTTTATGCTGGTGCGTGTGATGGTGAACGCTTGTCGGTGCGGAGAGGCAAAATGTATTCTGATGTTGTGACTACGCCCTATTGGTGGGAAGCGGCAGCGCCGCAGGCGGCAGCGCCAGCAGACTGGCCGAACACCGCCGATGTGGTCATTATTGGTGGAGGCTTTACCGGGTTTGGTGCTGCCCTGCCATTAGCGCGTGCCGGGCTTCGGGTCGTAGTGCTTGAAAAAGACAAGATCGGGGCTGGTGCGTCCACCCGCAATGGTGGCATCACCAGCGGCAATCTGCGATATGCCTTTGGTGCGCTGTCACAGAAATTCGGGGCCGAAAAAGCCACAAAATTTTATCAAGAAGCGCATGCGGCGCGCCGTGACTTGGTTGACTTTATCACCCGCGAAAACATTGATTGCGATTTGCAGACATGCGGCCGGTTGGTTGGCACGGTGCGGTCGCAATCGCTGGATAGTATGAAGCAGGATGCCGAAACCTTGCACCGTGTGATTGGCATTGAACCGGTGGTGTATGATAAGGCCGGCATCGGCGCGCATATCGACAGTGATAAATATTGTGGTGGTATGTGGCGGGATGATATCGGCGGTATTCACCCGGCAAAATTACTGGCAGAGATGTACCGGCTTGCGGTGGCGGCAGGCAGCATTGTCTTTACTGGCACTGCGGTTACCGCGGTGCGCCGCGTGGCACCTGCCAGCCCCACGCCCTTTACCATCGACACCGACCGCGGCCAGATTAAGGCTGGCCATGTGATTGCCGCCACCAACGCCTATACTGACAAGGGCTTGCCATGGGTGCGCCGCCGTCTGGTGCCGGTCATTTCAGAGATGATCGCAACCGAAGAGATTGGCGCGAACCGGGTGCAGAGCCTAATGCCAAGCAAGAGCATGTATGGTGAGGCCTTGCAGCTTGGCTATTATTATCGCCCGTCGCCTGATGGCAAACGTATTTTGTTAGGGGGGCGTCGCATGGACCCCGATCCAGCAAAGGCGATGGCCCGGCTAAAAGCCGGCTTATTATCAATTTTGCCTGATCTGGCCGATAGCCACGTTACCCATCATTGGTATGGTTTTGTGGCCTTTCCGCTTGATCAATTGCCAAAGCTGGCGGTGCATGACGGTGTAATTTATCCTTGCGGATTTTGTGGGTCTGGCACGGTGTGGGCGCGCTGGCTTGGACAAAAGGCAGCCATGATGGTGCTTGGTGACCTTGAAGGATCAGTGTTTTCTGACCTTCCGTTCCGGACCATGCCGTTTTATTCTGGTGACCCGTGGTTCTTGCCGCTGGCGATGCGCTTTTATGCCTTACAGGATAAATTTTATGGCACCAGCAAATAACCGTAAAGCATGGCAGTCTAAAACTAGAGGAAGATAAGCTATGAAACATATCAACAACATCTCCATGCCAGATGATGCCGCCGCCCGGCGCATGGCACGACCGGTCATTTGTTATCCAACCGAAACCTTGCCGGACCCCCAAATTACCATTTTAAACAAAGCGCGCCGGACCCTTGAAAAAATTGGCGAAACCCTTGTGCCGCCGCGTCAGGCCCGTTGCTTTGATGTGCCAGCAGGTCATTTCTTTCGGATTGTCAGTGTTGACGGGTCGCAGGTCGGTGATTTGAACCTGTGGCAGGCCGATAATCTGGATGAAAAATTTTATTCTGGTAAAACCCGCGCGCTGCATGGCACGCATGTGTCGACCGCTGACCGCCTATGGTCGAGCTTTCCGTTTTTGCGGCCATTGGCAACGATCACCCATGACACGTTGGATTGGTATGGGTGGGATGATGATGGGGGGTCTGTGCATGATGTAATTGGCACAAGATGCGATCCCTACACCGCCAAATTGCTCAGCGGCATTGATTATCATCATTGCTGTCATTCGAATCTTATTCGGGCTTTGGCGGCGCATCGCGGTCTTGATTATGATGCAGCTGAAGGGTTTGTGCATGATGTTCTGAATGTGTTTATGTGCACTGGCTTTACCGCCGACACGCATCAATATTTTATGAAGGCAAGCCCGGTGCGGCCGGGCGATTTTTTAGAATTTTTTGCCGAGACTGATTTGGTTGGTGGGCTGTCAGCCTGCCCCGGCGGTGATTGTTCGGCTGAACATTCTTCTGACAGTGCGGTGTGCTATCCGCTCCTTGTAGAAATTTTTAAGCCTGATGAAACTCAGCTCGCCGATTACCGGCCGCTACCCCCCAGCGCCTATGGACGCCAGCACAAGTAATGGGATGCTTTACAGCCAGTCGGCATGCATGCCCAAAACCGCATCATCGCCCGTTTGGATAATGGTTGCCAACGCCTGCACCTGCGGCAGATGATGTGTCATAAAAATCTGCGCGCTGCGCAATTTAGCCTCTAGAAAGGCTTGGTTGGCGCCGGTTTCCTGTATCAAGCCGGCTGCAGCACCGCTGGCACGTGCCATCATCCAGCCGCCGCACAGACGCCCAAGCAGCATCAGATAATTAACCCCATTTACCGCCGGTCGCCGCGGGTCATTGGCGGCTGCCAAAATATGCGCGGTGGCATCACGGGCTGCGGCGACCGCGCCGATCATATGCTGTGCATTGGCAGCAACGCTGTTATCGGCATGCTGGGCCAGCGCCTGCATTTCTGTGGTGATATCGTCAAAGAGCTGGGTGACAGCGCTGCCGCCATCACGCAGGGTTTTGCGAAACACTAAATCATTGGCCTGAATGGCGGTGGTGCCTTCATAAATTGGCAGAATGCGTGCATCTCTAAAATGCTGGGCTGCACCAGTTTCTTCGATAAATCCCATGCCGCCATGCACTTGGACGCCTTGGGATGTGACATCAAGCGCACGTTCGGTCATCCAGCCTTTGATAATTGGAATCAGCAAATTGGCGCGGGCGACCAGCGCATCATCAGCCTCGCCCCCATGCGTTTGGTCCATGGCGGCCGCCCCCAGCATCATTAAGGCCCGCATCGCCTCAATTTCAGATTTCATTGTTGCCAAGGTCCGCAACACATCCGGGTGATGCACGATGGGCGCCCCGGCGGTATGTTCCAATGGCGTGCCTTGCATCCGGTCAAACGCATAGGCCCGCGCCTGTTGATAGGCCCGCTCAGAAATGCTGAGACCCTGCAAACCTACCGCAAGGCGGGCATGGTTCATCATCCCAAACATGATATCCAAACCCTGGTTTTCGGCGCCAACAAGATAGCCGACCGCACCACCATTTTCGCCATATTGCATAACCGCAGTTGGCGATGCCTTGATGCCGAGTTTTTTTTCAATCGACAGACAGCGCACATCATTTGCAGCGCCAAGGCTGCCATCCGCATTCGGGATAAATTTTGGCACAATAAATACTGAAATACCCTTAATCCCAGCCGGCGCATCTTCGGTGCGGGCCAGCACCAAATGCACGATATTTTCGGCCATATCATGCTCGCCATAGGTAATATAAATTTTTTGTCCAGTGATAAGATAATGATCGCCAGCTTTCACCGCCTTGGTTTTGATGCTGGCCAAATCAGTGCCGGCTTGCGGTTCGGTCAAATTCATCGTGCCGGTCCAGCGCCCCTCAACCATAGGGGGAATGAATAATTTTTGATGTTGCGGGCTGGCTGATTTCTCAAGCGCATAGATTTGGCCTTGTGTCAGCAGATGGCATAACGCAAAGGCCATGTTTGCTGCCTGCCAAAATTCATTTACCGCGGTGGTGACGATCATTGGCAAATTCTGCCCACCAAAATCTTCGCTAGCTTCCATTGCGGTCCAGCCGCCTGCGGCCATCGCCGCAAAAGCCTCGGCAAAGCCGCTTGGTGTGGTGACGCTGCCATCATCATGGCGAATGGCCCCGGCCATATCGCCGCTATGGTTCAGCGGGGCCACCACATCAGCGGCCAGCTTGCCGGCCTCGGTCAGCACTGCCTCGACAAGATCGGCGCTGATATCATCATGGCCGATATCTGCCATAAGACGGTCAAGGCCAATCACGTGATTGATAACAAATTTATAATCGTCAATCGGAGCTTCATACATCTAAGGCGCCTCTCATTACGGAGTCATTTCTTGCGGTGTCATTTCCTGCTGGGTTTGTGCCTACGGGGTCTTTTCTGGGGCACCGTGCCTCTAGCGCTTTTGCAGGGGTTGGCCTAGATTTGGGCATCAATGATAACGCTAATGCCCTGACCGCCGCCAATACACATAGTGGCCATACCATAGCGGTCACCGCGCCGGCGTAATTCATAGACCAGCTTGGTCATGATAATGCCGCCGGTGGCCCCAACCGGGTGGCCAAGCGCAATGGCGCCACCATTTGGGTTGACGATGGCAGGATCAAGGCCAAGTTCTTGTGACACCGCACAGGCTTGCGCGGCAAAGGCTTCATTGCTCTCGACAACGCTGAGATCGTTAACGCTGAGGCCGGCCCGGTCCAACGCCATTTTGCTCGCAGGCACCGGCCCCATGCCCATAATGCGGGCCGGGACGCCGCCATACCCATAAGACACGATGCGCGCCAAAGCTGGCGCTCCATGCGCAGCAACGGTCTCGCTATTTGCCAGCACGATCGATGCCGTGCCGTCATTGATGCCGGATGAATTGCCGGCGGTCACCACGCCATCTTTGGCAAAGGCCGGCCGTAATGTTGAAAGGGTATCTGCGGTGGTTTCGGTGCGGATAAATTCATCGCTATCAAAAGTGATTGTTCTGCGGCCTTGTTTTACGTCAAGGGCAACGATCTGATCAGCAAAGTAGCCGGCCGCCTGTGCGGCTCCGGCGCGGGCCTGTGACTCGGCGGCAAACGCGTCCATGGCGCCGCGACTGATGCCAAAATCAGCGGCAATATTTTCGGCGGTGATTCCCATATGCCCGATACCAAACGGGTCGTGCAAAGCGCCGACCATCATATCAATGACGCCGCTATCACCCATCCGCGCGCCCCATCTTTGGGCCGGCAAAATATAGGGGCCGCGGCTCATCACCTCAACGCCGCCAGCCAATACCGCCTGTGCATCGCCAAGCTGGATAAGCTGGATGGCACTGACCAGCGCTTGCAGGCCACTGCCGCACAGCCGGTTGACCTGAAAGGCTGGCACCGTATCCGCTAGGCCGGCGCCCATCGCGATACAGCGCGGTGAATACATGTCGCGCGGCTCGGTATGAATGACATGCCCATAAACCGCATGCTGGATGGCATCGATTGGCAGGCCTGATTTGGCGATTGCCGCCTGTGCCACTGGAATTGCCAGATCGATCGGCGCGGTGTCTTTCAGGCTGCCACCATAGGTGCCGATCGCCGAGCGCTGCGCCGCTACAATAAAAATATCACTCATGCTCTTACACCCTTTGTTGCTATGTCTTAAACCAGTCGCCTATTGTTGTTTTGCCCAATGCAGCGGACCACCCCGAAAGCCTGGAAACCCAGTGCCAAAAATCATGCCAGCATCGGCACTATCTGCCGAATCAACAACGCCGTCATCAACGGCTTGTTGGCATTGTTCGACCATTGGGGCGAGCATGGTAGCAGCGATGCCGGCCATAATCGCAGCATCCACCGCGGCCCGTGGCCGCACAGGCCGGTTGCCATCCCATTCATAAAAGCCACCGCCAGTCTTGCGGCCAAGCTGCTGTGCATCACATTTGCTGCGCAGTAAGGCCTCGGCAGCTGGCGCCATCCCCAGCACCATGCCCACATCCAAACACACATCAAGCCCGACCTGATCGCACAGCTCAATAGGGCCCATCGGCATGCCGAAATCGACCAGCGATTCGTCAATTTGATCGGCATTTTCGCCGGTGGCCACAGCCTCAACAGCGCTAAACATATACGGAAGCAATGCTCGGTTTACCAAAAAGCCCGGCGCCGACTGACAACGGATTGGCATTTTGCCGATTTGCCCGGCGAACTGCATGCCACGCGCCACCAAATCTTGGTTCGAATGCTGCGACCAAATCACCTCAACCAGCGGTAGCACCGGTACCGGGTTGAAAAAATGCAAACCAATCAGCCGGCTTGGGTCTTGCAGGGCTTTGGCAATATCTTCAAGCGGAATGGCCGAGGTGTTGGTTGCCAGAATGGCGCCCGGTTTTACAACCGCTTCCAGCGCCGTGAAGACGGCCTGTTTGACAGGCAGCTTTTCAGCAACAGCTTCAATCACAAGATCGGCCATGGCGGCGCCGTCTCCGCTGGCATCAGCCTGCAATCGTTGTGCTGCCGCGGCAATTTTATCATCGGCTTTCAGCCGCCGCGCAAACAGGGCCTCGGCGCGGTTGATCGCCGCATTAATGGCGGCTTCATTCATGTCCGTTAGGGTCACCGTCAGCCCGGCCATGGCGGCAACCGCGGCGATATCGCCGCCCATCACACCAGCCCCAACAACATGAAGATGCGAGATATTGCTATCACCGCGGGCGGTTTTGCGAACCTGATCGGTCAAATAATAGACTCGCCGTAAATTCTTTGAGGCGGATCCCACCATCAAATCTGGAAAAATATCCATTTCACCGGCGCTCATCGCTGCTGGACTGTGGCCGTGGCGTTGCACATGGTCAATGATCGCAAAAGGCGCTGGGGTATGATCTTGGCGCAGCCGCTTTAGATAATTTGCGTGGGCCTCATCAATGGCCGCGGCATCAGCCGCTAATTCGCGTTGTGGGCGGTCTTTCTTGCTGCCATTTTGCGCGACCAGCCACGCCGCCATGGCTGGCTGCAGCTGGGCGGCATCGGTGACAGTCTGATCAATTAGCCCACTGGCCAGCGCGGCGTCACTGCCAAGCGGTTTACCGGTGACCATCATCTGTAAAACCGCCGCTGTACCAATGCGGCCATAGGCGCGGCCACTACCGCCATAGCCCGGCAAAATCCCTAAATTCACTTCAGGAAAGCCAAGTTTGGTCTTGCGGTTTGCAGTGGCAAATAGCCGGTCAAATGTCAGCGAAATCTCCAGCCCGCCACCAACAGCAATGCCGTCAATACCAACAGCTGTTGGTACCGGCAAGGCCTCAATCCGATTAAACAGCGCATGCACAAATTGCATATGCGCCAGCACATCATCGGCGGTCTTTAATAGTTCAAATTCGGCAATATCGGCGCCATATACAAAGCCGCCGGGCTTTCCCGACAACATGCCAACACCGGCGAGCGTGGGCTGGCTTTCGATCCAGTCAAGCAGGGCAGCAAGCTCGTCCATCACAGCGTGCGTTAACACATTTACTGATTTGCCGGCAACGTTAAGCGTCATCCAGCAGATTTTGTCCGGATCAATGGTGACAGACCAATGCTGTAAATTCTGCATGTTTTATTTACCACATCCTATTGTTAGGTGCGGGCCGGTTCAACAGCGCCGCATGATTACCAATAGTAAGTGGCATAATTTGCCAGAATTTTCAATGACTGGCTGGCGCCGTCAAAGCTTAGGCAACAAGCTCTAGCTGCGATGCCGGTTCAATGCCAAGCGCCAAACACACATCGCGCGTCATATGCGGCTTGTTCAATGTGTAGAAGTGGAATTGGTCGATGCCCTCTTCCATCAAATCGACGCATAGATCGGTGGCGACAACCACCGACAGGATGTCTTCGACATTATTGCGCTTGGCCATGGCAAATTCAGCCTCGAGGTTGGCCGGAATAGACGCCCCACAGCGCGCCGCAAATGTTTTCGTGTTGTCCCAGTTTTCAATCGGTAAAATGCCCGGGATAATGGGGGCCGTGATGCCCGCTTTAACACAGCGGTCACGGAACCGCAGAAAGATCTCTGAATCAAAAAAGAACTGGGTGATGGCTGAACTGGCGCCAGCGTCAATTTTGCGTTTTAGCCAGTCAATATTGGCGTCAGCATAGGTGGCCTCTGGGTGTAATTCGGGATAAGCCCCAACCCGAATGACCTCAACCCCGGTTTTTGCCAGCGCTTCGACCAGCTCTACCGAGCTGGCAAAGCCGTCCTTGTGTGGGCTGAATTTGTCGCCGTTTGGCGGATCGCCGCGCAAGGCAACAATTTGCCGAACCCCCGCCGCCACATAGGCTTCAGCAAGCGCCAATGTGTCTTGTTTGCTGGCCGCAACACAAGTGAGATGCGCCGCAACGTCAAGATTGTATTTTTGCCTAATGGTGGTGGTCATCTCTTGTGTCAAACGACGGGTGCTGCCTCCAGCACCATATGTTACCGAGACAAATTGCGGCGCTAGCGGCATTAATATTTTGAGCGATTCCCACAAATTGAAACTGGCTTGTAATGATTTTGGAGGAAAAAACTCAAAAGAAATTTTTGGTGTTTTCAAATGCATTGTCCGGCTTCCTTGTAATTCGGGGTTAGGTAATTTCGGCATTGGGTGCTTTTGGTCTTCTTTTCAAGAAAACCATCAATAATCTCTTGTGCCAGATATATTTTTGTGAAACAAATTCATTATTATCATAATAAATATGAAAAATATTAATATAATGGAGTATTTATGAATATCGAACTTCGGCATTTGCGGACCATTATCGCCATCCATGCGGCCGGGTCGCTGGCGCAAGCGGCAGATCAGCTGAATATGACGCAATCGGCGTTATCGCATCAGATCAAAACCATTCGGGCGCAGCTAGGTGTTGATATTTTTGTTAAAAACACCAAACCCATGCGGTTGTCAGCCGAAGGCATGCGGCTATTGCGGGCGGCAGAACGTATCTTGCCTGAAGTTGATTCGCTAAAGGCCGAATTTGATAATTTGCAAAAAGGCAAAGCTGGGCGTCTGCATATCGCGATTGAATGCCATGCCTGTTTTGAATGGTTGTTTCCGGTGTTGAATATGTTTCGGGAAGATTTTCCCGAGGTGGATATTGATATCCGTCCCGGGTTGGCGTTCAGAGCTTTGCCGGCGCTTGCCGATGAAGCTGTTGACGTAGTGATATCATCAGACCCTGACACGATTGCCGGGGTGTCTTTTTTGGATTTGTTTCCCTATGCCCCCACCTTTGTCGCATCACGGCATAATGCGCTCAGTAACAAAGCCTTTGTCGAGGCGGCTGATTTTGCCGGTGAAACGCTGATTACCTACCCGGTTGATCGGGCGCGTCTGGATATTTTTAGCCAGCTATTAATGCCGGCCCGCATAGAACCAAAACTGTTGAGGCAAGTAGAATTAACCGCGGTGATTTTGATGCTGGTTGGCGCCAACAAAGGCGTGTCGGTGTTGCCAGATTGGGTGATTAGGTCAGCCGATACTGGGCCCGATATTGTGACCCGCCCGATCACCGAAACTGGCTTGACCCGGCAACTGTACGCGGCGGTCCGTACGCAAGATAGCGACAAGCCCTTTATGGCACGGTTTATTGAATTGAGCCGGCAAGGGCAGGCCTATGCCAATCGGCAACCGCTCAGCCCGTAAAGCCTGCCCTAATCGACAATCAAACAACAGGCGGCTTGGCGCAAACCTGCTCATAGCTATAACGCTGCTTTAATTTTCCGTCATATTCAAAAATATCAAGCATGGCATCATAGCCATCTTGGGTGATGTCGATATGGCGTGTCCAACAGCCCATTTTTTGGTAGGTGCCGATACAATCTGCCAAAACAGCTTCGTCAATCTTCGGGAACAATGGCTTTTGAGCCGACGCAATTTCGGCGGCGCTAACGTCATTTATATAGTTGCGGGTTTTAATATAGGCGCGGGTAAAGGCTTTTGCCTCATCGGTGGCAAGCCAGTCCGCTGTTGCGGCAAGGCTGGAAAAACCGCAGGCGCCAATCGCCGGGCCCAGCTGCGCGACAACATGACCCACGCCATCGGCGGCGAGCTGTTGCGGGGCTGGGCCTTGTTGGTGAATATACTGGCCGGTGCCAGCCCGGAATGCGGCGTCCATCTCGCCGCCACTGCCGGCATCAATTATGTTTATCTTATTGATATCAATGCCTGATTTAAAGCACGCATATTTAAACATCGTCATTGGTTGGCCGCCATGATGCACCAGCACTTCGGCGCCTTCCAGCTTGCTCCAGCGAAAATCGGGGTCAGCGTCACGCCCGGTGATGAAAAATCCATCCATTTCGTTGATTTGGGCAAAATGCACGCAGTTTGGTGTTTCGCCCTTGCCAAGCGTGTTGAAGCCTTGGCTCAGCGTGGATTGCACAACATCTGCGGTACCATCATCAAGGGCGGCGATCGCGGTTACGCCGGGTTTTGCGACGCTCCATTCATAATCAAGTCCCTCTTCTGTTAAAAACCCGCCGGTCATCGTTGAAATCAACGGTGAATAAAAGGCAGAAAACAATGTGAATTGGATATTGATTTTACTCATGGGGCTGTGCTCCAGTCATCATGCAAAAAAATAAGGTGGTGCCATTTCATCGGCGAATCTTAATTAAGTGCAATTATGCTAGCCGCATCTTTAGGCAAGTACCAGACTGAAAACTATTGAATCGCGAGAAACCATCTATAAAGTGAATGTAACCGGCGTACACCGCCAATAATATTCAGCCCCGGTATGTCCAGCCCCGGTATGTCCAACCCCGGCGCGCCGCCGCATAACACTATAATGTATCCTGTAATCAGAATGGAGTTTTAGACTATGACACAGCCGTTCTCGCCGCCGCAAAATACCCCTAAAATTGCTATTGTAGGGGTTGGGGCCATGGGGTCTGTCTATGCAGGGCTATTTGCCGAGGCCGGCTATGATGTGGCGGTTACCGATATTTGGACAGATCATATTGACGCGATTGCGCAGCACGGGCTGCAGCTAAACGGGGCCAGTGGTGACCGTACTATTGCTGGTATTCGGGCGGTTGCTGACATTAATGACATTGGTGCCTGTGACCTTTATGTTGTCGCCACCAAGGCCGATGGTGTCGGCGCCGCGGCGGCTGGTATTGCCAAAATTATGCCACCACACGCATTGGTGTTGACCATCCAAAATGGCTTGGGCGCGGGCGAGCGTATTGCCGAGTATATGTCCACAAAAAATGTTTTGCTTGGTGTTGCCGAAGGCTTTGGCGCATCGATCAAAGGCGCTGGGCATATTCATCATAATGCGATGCGGATGGTGCGGATCGGTGAATTAAATGGTGGCAAGACTGACCGGCTGGCATGGGTAGAATCGCTGTGGCAGCACGCCGGGTTCAAGGCACAAGCGTTTGCAGATATACATCAATTGGTATGGGAAAAATTCATTTGTAATGTCATGTGTAGCGCGCCTTGCACCGCGTTTGCATGCACTATAGGCGAGTTATTTGCAAATCCAGACAGCCGCAAGGTGGCGCTTGGATGCATGCTTGAGGCGCATGCGGTTGGGGTCGCCCAAGGCATCAATTTCTCGTTTGATGATGCTGTCGCCTACGGCCTAAAATTTGCCGCATTAATGCCGCACGCGAACCCGTCAATGCGGCTTGATCATCTGGCTGGCAAGCGGTCGGAAATCGATGCCATCAACGGCATGGTGCCGGTGTTAGGGCAGCGCCTTGGCATTGCCACCCCCTATAATGACACGTTGGTGGCGTTGGTGAGGGCTACCGAAGCCAAATTTGCCTGATAGCGCTATAGTTTCAGCGGCACGAATTTTGGCGCTGCATGGCTTTCGATGAGCACATTCAGACAAGCCGGACCATTGTTAAGGCGGGCTGTGTCTAACGCCGCGTCAAGATCATCTTGTGGGCCGATTGTCACCGCATGAACGCCTAGTCCGGCGGCAGCATCGGCATAATTGGCGCTGGCATCAAGGTCGCAACCATAAACCCGGTCAGCACCATAGCTGTCAATCTGAATTTGCACTTCGGCATTCCAGCGATAGTCATTGCCAATAATCGCCACGATATGGCAATTGGCTCTGACGGCGGTATTAAATTCGGCAAGATAAAACCCGGCGGTGCCATCACCCATGGTTAGAAATATGGTGGCATCGGGGCAGGCAATACTGGCGCCGATCGCATAGCAAATACCCCCTCCAATAGCCCCGGATGGGCCATTGATTATGCGTGTCTTTGCGGTGCAGCCAGCCTGAATCCATTGGCAGAATTCACCGCCATCGGCAACCAAAATGGGGTTTTTGGCCTTGCACATTGCGGCCATTAGGGCGCTGGCAACGGCCGCAGGATGGCGCCCTTCGGGGCCGGCTTGCCAGGGTTTACGGGCGGTGATTTGCGCCTCGATCTGCGCCGCCCAGCTGGCGTCAACGGCGCTTGCGTGGGCGGCAACATCATGCATGGCTGGCACAATGGCGGCGACCCGCAATACCGTGATTTGTACATGGTCATGGTGGGGGGCTGGTTGATCATCGGTCAGAATGGCAATGACCGGGGTGGTGCGGGCGATACGGTCAGCGGCCAACAAGCCGGTTGCGTAATCGCCGCGCTTGCCCATCAAAATGATAAGATCGCTCGCGGCCAGAACATCTGGAAAATTGCCATAAAAACTGTCGGCAAGGCCGCGTGCAGATTCAAGGCAGATCACCGGCATGCCCAAAGCTGTGGAAAGCGCTGCGTTGGCGGCGGGTTGCCGGCTCTGATTGCATTGCGGGCCAGTGATCACCACCGGCCGTTTGGCAGCGGTGAGCCGCGGCAGCAGACTGTCAATCTGGGTGCGCGATAATCCTGTGGCTGTGCTGACGGTGTTGGCGGCCGTGCTGGCTGGCAACGGGGTCAGTTGGGTTGCCGCCGAGAGCGTATCAAATGGCAGCGCCAGATGCACCGGGCCGGGGGTACCGCCAAGCGCGCAGCGCATCGCCGCATCAAGCGCTGGTAAAATTTCGGCTGGGCTGGTTGGCCGCGCTGAAAATTTGGTGATCGGCTGGGTTACTGCCATTTGGTCTAGTTCCTGAAAGGCGCCGCGGCCATCCATGGCGCTGGCCGAATCGCCGCTTATCAGCAATAGCGGGCTTTCTGAACGTGCCGCCGAATACAGCGCTGATACAGCATTCAACAAGCCCGGCCCGGCGGTCACCAAGGCTACGCCAATTTTGCCGGTCATTTGCGCATAGGCCTCTGCCATATACACCGCACCGCCTTCATGGCGGGTGTGGATGATGCGAATATTGGCATCGATGCAGGCGTCATAAAGCGGCATGATCTGGTTGCCGGACAGGCTGAAAATAACCTCAACGCCGTGATTTGACAGGGTTTGGATAATAGCTGCCGCCGGAGATGTCATCACATTTACTCGCTAAAATGGTAGAATAGAAATAGGCTTTGGAGGCTGGATAGATGCATGCTGGATCCGTGGAGGCTGGCCCGGCCAAGGCTTGCCCCAATCATCATGGAACGAACAGAGGCGGGCTGGCAATGCCTATTGTTGCATTGACTTTGCTGTTATGTGCCGTAAAGATTTTTTATAGTGATTGTCTTTGCTGTATTCGATTTGGTGCGTGGCCCGCCATATCGCAAAATTTAATCTTTACAGCCTGTAAACATCAGCAATGAGGGTGTGATGTCTCACGTATTTCCACGTCATAGCCGTGTTCAGCCGCCGATCGCTGTTGGCGGTGAGGGCTGCTATATTATCGATTCGACCGGCAAGCGCTATTTTGATGGTTCTGGTGGTGCAGCGGTATCTTGTTTAGGCCATGATGACGCCGATGTGAAAGCCGCAATCGCCGAACAGCTGGCGCATTTGGCATTCGCGCATACTGGATTTTTTTCGTCTGCACCGGCCGAAGACTTGGCAGACACATTGGCAGCCGCCGCGCCCGGTGATCTGAACCGGGTGTATTTTGTGTCTGGCGGGTCAGAAGCTGTCGAAGCCGCGCTAAAGCTGGCGCGGCAATATTTTGTCGAACGCGGCATGCCGGAACGCCGCCATTTGATTGGCCGACAGCAAAGTTATCATGGCAATACATTAGGGGCTTTGGCGGCCGGCGGTAATGCGTGGCGGCGCCAGCAATTTGCCCCGCTTTTGTTTGATACGCACCATATTGCCCCTTGTTTTGCCTACCGTGAGCAGGCTGATGGTGAGAGCGAATTTGCCTATGGCCAGCGCGCTGCCAACGCGCTTGAGGATGAAATTTTGCGGCTTGGCCCGGATACGGTGATGGCGTTCATCGCCGAAACCGTGGTGGGGGCAACCTTGGGAGCGGTGCCGGCGGCGTCTGGCTATTTTACACGCATTCGGGAAATTTGCGATCGCTATGGAGTGCTGTTGATTCTTGACGAGGTGATGTGCGGCATGGGCCGTACTGGCCATCTGTTTGCCTATGAAGCCGAAGGCATCCAACCCGATATTGTGACCATTGCCAAAGGCCTTGGGGCAGGCTATCAGCCGATTGGTGCATTTTTATGCAGCGATGCCATCTATCAGACTATCGCCGATGGGTCTGGGTTTTTTCAGCATGGCCATACCTATCTTGGCCACCCAACAGCCTGTGCCGCGGCGCATGCGGTGCTGCAAAAACTAATGACGCAGAATTTGCCAGCGCGTGCAGCCAAGATGGGTGCTAGGCTTTATGCGGGGTTGCAGGATGCGTTCGGACAGCACCCCTTTATTGGAGATATTCGCGGCCGCGGGCTGTTCATTGGGATGGAATTTGTTAGTGACCGTGATACTAAAGCCGCTTTTGAAGCGGATCTTGGCATACACCGAAAAATCAAGGCGGCGGCGTTTGATGCTGGGCTTATTTGTTATCCGATGGGAGGAACAATTGATGGGAGATCTGGTGACCATCTATTGCTGGCGCCGCCATTCATTATCGATGACAACCATATCGATGAAATTATCAGCAAGCTGAAAACGGCATTTTCTGTAGCGCTGCCAGCCTAGACTGGCGGGCATCTGCAAATATAGCGTTGGCAATAGGGCACGGTTTTAGTAAGTCTTGCCGGGTGACAGGTGCATGGATTAACAAATTTATAACGAGATTTACATTATGAACGATCACGATAACACGACCACATCGGCCGATGACGGCATTTCGTTAGGGCACCGTATCACGCCCGCTAGCACAGCTTTGAAAGATCTTTTGGTGTTGGATTTAACGCGGGTGCGGTCTGGCCCAACCTGTGTACGCCAGCTTGCCGATTGGGGGGCTGATGTCATCAAAATTGAAGTGCCAGAAGATAAATCCGAAATGGGTGGGCCGCGGGCTGGCCCCGATTTCCAGAATTTGCATCGCAACAAGCGCAGCCTGACATTGAACTTAAAATCACCCGAAGGCATGCAGATTTTCAAAAAACTTGCCGCAAAAGCCGATGTGATCGTTGAAAATTTTCGGCCGGACGTCAAAGCCCGCCTTGGCATTGATTATGATAGTTTGGCACTGACAAATCCGCGGCTTGTCTATGCGTCAATTTCCGGTTTTGGTCAGGACGGCCCTTATAAGGACCGTCCCGGCTTTGACCAGATTGCCCAGGGTATGGGAGGTTTGATGAGCATTACCGGGGCGCCCGGTGATGGCCCCATGCGGGTTGGCATTCCGATTGCCGATTTATGCGCTGGCTTGTTTGCAGTGCAGGGTATTTTTATTGCGCTTCTTGAACGCGCCATCTCGGGCAAAGGCCAATGGGTGCAAACCTCGCTGCTGCAAGCCCAAATATTCATGCTGGATTTTCAGGCAGCGCGCTACCTCATTGACGGTAAGGTGCCGCAGCAAGCCGGCAATAATCATCCAACCTCAATTCCAACTGGCGTCTTTAAAACCAGTGATGGCTTTATGAATATCGCGGTCGCCGGCGAAGCGATTTGGCGGCGGCTGGCAGTTTTGCTGGGATGTGATGATTGGATTGATGACCCGCGCTTTGCAACAAATGATGCGCGTTCACAAAACCGCGATGTTTTAGGCGCTGCGATTGAGGCTGTGACATCTACCAAAAGCACGGCGCATTGGGTTGATGCCTGCAACACAGCCGGCGTGCCAGCTGGCGAGATTAATAATATCGAACAGGTATTTAACAATCCGCAGGTGCAGCATCTTGGGATTGCGCAGCCAGTGGTCAGCCATGAGCGGGGCGCCACCCATCTTGTCGGCCAGCCCATCACTATGAGCCGTACCCCCAGCAGGATAGAGGCACCGGCGCCACTGGCCGGGCATCATGCTGAGGATATTTTGCAAGGGCTTGGTTTTAGTTCGGCACAAATCGAAGACTGGCGCAAAGCCGGCATTGTGTAGGCGGCAGGAGCGAGAGAGCATCGTGACCGAAGCAAAAATTGATGTGGCGGCCGCACGGGCGCATCTTGAGGCTGCGCTTGACGCGCATGAGCAGACATTTGAAACTTTTTTCTTTGCCAAATTTTTGGGTTTGGAATTTTCCTATGAACCCGGAAACGCCGCTGATAAAGACAAAACTATCTGCTGCATTCACTTTCCGGTGACCGATATGGTGGTGAATCCGCAAGGGGCTCTGCATGGGGGTGCGATTGCCAGCGTCATGGATATTTCCATGGGCCATCTGTTACGGAAAGTGGCCGGGCCGGGGGCCACCATTGAAATGAAAATACAATATCTGCGGCCCGTTGGGCATGGCACCGCGGTGTGCAAGGGCCAATTTGTCAAAAAGGGCCGCGGCCTGTCTTTTATGGAGAGCCGTCTGTGGGGCGGTGATGGTAAGCTGGCGGCGCTGGCAACAGCGACTTGGAAGATGCCGGCGGAGTGATGAGAGGTAATGAGATGAGTTTTGAAGATTTGTTGCCGCAGGTTCTCGATCTTGCCTATGTCGAAGATGCTGCGCTTGATGACACTGCCTTGGAAACCGCCAAATTATCCTTTTACGATTGGCTGGTGGTGAGTTGCGCCGGCAGTGCGCAGCCGCTTGCCCATATTATGCGTGATTTTATAGCGGCGGATGGCGGCGCCGCTACGGCCACGGTAACTGGCACAATGCAAAAATATCCGCCGCGTGCCGCGGCGCTGGCGAATGGCACGATTTCGCATGCGCTAGATTATGACGACACGCATTTTTCTTATGTTGGACATCCGTCGGTGGCGATCTTCCCGGCGGCCTTGGCGGCGGCTGAAGAAAGAGGCGCGTCTGCGGCCGATCTGTGTGCGGCGTTTTTGCGTGGGGCCGAGGCGAGTTGCCGCATTGGCATGGTTTTGGGGCGGCGTCATTATGACGCTGGATTCCACCAAACCGCGACATCTGGCTGTTTTGGCGCGACTGTCGCGGCGGCGCATTTATACGGGCTGGACCGCCCCACCTTAACAGCGGCGCTTGGGCTTGCCAGCACCCGGGCATCGGGGCTTAAATCCCAGTTTGGGACCATGGGTAAACCCTATAATGCGGGTATAGCGGCGGCCAATGCGATTGAGGTTTGCGGCCTTGCCCGGCGCGGGTTTACATCGGCCGAAGATGGGCTTGGTGGGCCGCAAGGCTTTGTGCCATCGCATCACCCACAACACAGCGATGCCGCATTAGCATCGCAAAACAAATTTTTATTCACTGATGTGCGGCATAAATTGCATGCCTGCTGTCACGGTACGCATGCGATGATCGAAGCCTTGCGCAATATGAAGGTGGCGCACGGTCTGACTGCCGCAACGCTTGCCGGTTTGACAATGCAGGTCAACCCACGGTGGCTAAAGGTATGTGATATCAAAACGCCGCGCACCGGGCTTGAGGTCAAATTTAGCTATGCGTTTTTGGCGGCTATGGTGCTGCATGATATCGATACCGCTGCCTATCAAAGCTATGATGATGCGGTATGCGATGATGCCAACCTTGCCGCCACCGCGCGGAAAATTCAGGTGATAGGCGATGAAACAATCAATGATGGCGCTGTTGCGCTGGTCGGTGAAACCGTTTCGGGCAGCCAGCTGACATCAGAATTTGACTTGATGGCACCGATTGATCTGGCGGCTTTGGCGCCGCGTCTTGTTGCCAAAGCCAGTGCGCTTATCGGTGCGGCAAAAGCCGAAAAGATATGGGAATCTATGACCAGCCTTGATAGGGTCAAGGCCGCCGAAATAGCACAGCATCTGCAATCATAAGCCGAAGTGATTATAATAGGCCGCCTCTGGAATAGGCCACCCCAGAAATAGGCCACCCCAGAACAACAAAAGGCGACGGAGTATTTTTATGGATTTTTCCGATTGGATTGGTAACAGCGTAACCCGAAATGATACCATAACACAGCGTATGGTTAGCCATTTCAAAGACAGTCTGGCGCCACATTGCTTTTCTGATCAAGCGGTGCCGCCGGGGCTATTCTGGTGTTTGGCGCCAGATGCGGTGGCGGCCGATCAGCTTGGTCAGGATGGTCATCCAAAGCTCGGCGGGTTTTTACCAGAAATTCCTTATGAGAGGCGTATGTGGGCTGGTGGCTGGCTAGAGTTTCACGGGCAGTTTGGCATTGGTGATGAAGTGCAGAAAACCAGCCGGATTGACGATATCACATTCAAATCTGGGCGCAGCGGCAATCTGTGTTTTGTGGCTGTAATGCATGAATTCCATGTAGCGGGACATTTGGTGCTGCGCGAACGCCATGATGTTGTGTATCGCGAAATTGTGACCCCAGCTGTGCCAAAGCCGGCCCCGGTTGAGCCGCCGGTGCCAGCCCATCGCTGGTATGTTGATGCCAACCCGGTGATGCTGTTTCGCTATTCCGCACTGACCTTTAACGGGCATCGCATTCATTATGATCTGCCCTATTCTACCGGCGTTGAAGGGCATGGCGGCTTGTTGGTGCATGGGCCATTACAGGCCACATTAATGCTGAATTTGGCAAGCCAGATTGCTGGAAAACAACCCCGCAAAATGGCCTATCGCGGGGTTAGCCCGCTGGTCTGCGGCGACCCAATAATGGTCGATGCGGACGCCGCTGAAGATGGTGGGCTTGCCTGTTGTGTGCGGGCCGCAAATGGCACCGTGACGATGACTGCAGAGGTAACAATTTAGCCTGTTTCGGCTGATAAAGAAGGATATTATAATGACGATAAAAACGCCAACCGTTCCGCTTTTTGTGCCAGGTCACCGCACCGAGATTTTGCCAAAAGCAACTGCCAGCGGTGCCGATATGGTGATCATCGATTTGGAAGATGCGGTGGCCGATGCCGAAAAGCCCCAAGCACATGCCAATCTGGCCGCCTGTGCAGCGGTGTCCGTGCCACTAGCGGTGCGCGTCAACACCCCAGATTCGGCGTGGTTTGAGGCTGATCTGGCGGCGGTAAAATCTAGCCCAGCAGCTATGGTGGTTCTGCCCAAAGCCGAAACCGCCGACCAGCTTGACCGTATTACGGCGGCGCTTGGTGCTGACATGCCTATCATGCCTATCGTTGAAACCGCCCGTGGTTTATCTGGGGTGGCGGCGCTGTTGGCGCACCCGGCGGTGCCGTTATGCGCGTTTGGGCATTTGGATTTCTCACTTGATATCGGCGCGTCAAGCGATTGGGAAAATTTGCTGTATGTGCGCAGTAAACTTGTGCTGGAGTCGCGCCTTGCCGGGGCCGCAGCCCCGTTAGATGGTGTCACCGTGTCCTTTAACGAGCCAGAGATTGTCGAACGTGATGCACGCCGCGCCCGCGATTTAGGATTTGCCGGCAAATTGCTGATCCATCCGCGTCAGCTAGCG
>Ga0181606_10000057_pt1 | contig 81860 bp, 54 predicted proteins | sample 041ome_10_FD_132994 | JGI IMG/M metagenome (GOLD analysis project Ga0181606, IMG submission 132994) | Coastal salt marsh microbial communities from the Groves Creek Marsh, Skidaway Island, Georgia - 041412US metaG (megahit assembly) | ecosystem: Environmental > Aquatic > Marine > Intertidal... | reverse complement strand
CAAGCGAAAGACTAGGAACGGCAATCATTGTTGCCTTAGACCTAAGTCTCTGAGTAATCCAAAACCCTGTCTGACTCTTGCCTGCACCACATTGGAAAATGAGCTTTCCTCTTTCTTGGTTTTCTGTTTCAAAATAATTAACCGCATCCTTTAAAGCTTTCTCTTGATGGAGTCTTGGAGTTAGCGGTCTGTCAGGGCTTACTTTCTTCCCAAGCTCTAGGGCCTTTACTTTCTCAAAAAAGTTTTCATCTAAGTTGTCCCAAGTATCATGGAGGATGTGGGCAAGCGGTTTTGTTTTTACCTTTTTAAGGTTTTTAGAAGTTGAGGTGGCAGTGCTGCATATATACCCCCTAGAAAGTTTTGGGTTACCCTCTAACATTGAGATGAATGTCGAAACCTCGTTAAAGGTGACTGAGCTGTTCTTATCTGTGTGATACTTACATTGAATGGCGTGGTATTCCTCACCCTTCTTTGCTATCAAATCAATGCCTAAATCCTGTGACGGGATACCCAAATATGCTCGCTCTTTTTCGGGGAGTTCTGATAACAACCAAACACTGTCATAGTAGGAGCTAAGGCTTGGGTCAAGATTGAAATAGTATTGAGTGAGGCGTTCAAAGTAGCCCCCTTTCTCTTTGTTATTTAGAGAGGTTAGTTTCTCCTCAAAGTCATCCCATGATGGAACATCAAGAAAGCTAGGCTTTACCATCGATACTATGTGTTAAATCATGCAGTGATGTTCGCACAGAATCAAATGTATTTAATTCTAATAGGAATGTTACACCAAGGTCGAGGCGAACTAATTTAGGCAGACAGTCTGAATCCCACAGAATGAAATATTGAGGGGTAATTCATCAAACTGACATCGTCATTGAGGGTAAATTAACTGTCTCATAACTGTCTGAAAACTGTCCAAAACGATGTTTTTTGTACTTTTCGACCAGTTTACTGCTTTGAGCATACAGAACGATTTTGGGTTCTTTTTTAGCGAAAGTTGGTGGAGCAAAAAGGTGATTGATTGTTTTTTAAACAATCATGAAACCTAGTCGTACCAACACTTTCAACAAAATAAAGACGACCTCTGGCTCATAATAAAAAACCCCCAACGCTATCAAAAACGATGAGGGTTTAATTCGTGGTCCCACCTGGGCTCGAACCAGGGACCACCTGATTATGAGTCAGGTGCTCTAACCAACTGAGCTATAGGACCAGCTTTTCAGTTGAAAAGGTGCGCGAATTTAATCATTCGTACATTTCGCAGCTCATATGAATGCACCAGAAATTAATGCCATCATTTTTGATTTAGGCGGAGTCATTTTAGACATCGACTATAACAGAACTGTTCGAGCTTTTCAAGCGCTTGAATTTGAGGATTTTGATCAGCAATACAGCAAGATGAAACAGTCGGGTGTTTTTGATCGAATAGAGCGAGGAGAAATTGATGAGGCGGAATTTGTTTCGATTATGCAGCAAAGTATCCCTCATGCCAGTCAAGAAGAAATTATCGATGCTTGGAACGCCATTATTTTGGACTTTCCATCGGGGCGGTTGGATTACATCAATGAGGTTCGAAAAAAGCTGCCTATTTTTTTGCTGAGCAACACGAACGAAATTCACCTGAAGTGTTTTGATCAACTTCTATTCGAATCGACAAACTCTCACATCAAAGATCATTTCAATAAGGCCTACTTATCTCATGAAATGAGTTGTAGGAAACCTGAGCCAGAAGCTTGGAAGATCATTTTAGAGGAACAAGGTTTGAAAGCGAGAACCACTCTATTTATAGATGATTCTCCACAGCATATTGCTGCTGCTCGTAACTTGGGACTGCCATGTATTCATCTGCAGTCAATAGATGAATTAGAAAGGGAACTAGCTCCTTTCTTGACACAATTCAATTAATACTCCGTTCGCAGATTTTGGATGGAAGAAGCATACCAGCTTATTATCAGCACCAGTTTTGACCTCTCCGATGGCCTGAAAACCTTCACTGATCAAACGTTCTCGTTCGGAAACTATGTCTTCTACATCATATGCGATATGATGAATTCCTTCGCCTCGCTTCGCTATGTACTTTGAAATTGCGCTTTCATCTGAAGTGCCCTCTAGCAATTCAATTTTGGTTTCACCAATTCGAAAGAACGAAGTGGATACGGCCTCAGATTCTACTGTTTCTAGCTTGTAAGGGGGTGAGTTGAAAAGCTTAGCATATGTTTCATTTGCGGCTTTGAGATCCTTAACAGCGATTCCTATGTGTTCAATTTTCCTCATAAACTATGGGCAATAAAAAACCCCTCACTAGGAGGGGTTTCAAAATGTTCGTTAGTCTTACTTCTTTTTCATGAACTCAATGGTAGAGTTGTCATAGTTCAAGTAGTAAATGCCTTTCTTCAAGTTAGAAGCATCAATTTTATTTGAGTATCCTTTCTTAACAATGTTACCGTGAATATCATACACTTCGAACATGGTTTCTGCGGAGAAAGTAATGTCGTTATCCACTTTTGCAGAAGCCCCCGTCACTACAGGCACTGTAGAAGTGTACTCAGCAGCTGGAGAATATCTTGGTACACCAGTGTAATCAATTTGCTTCACTCTAAACTTGTTTGTTCCTGAGTGCGGAGTTACTTGAAATGAATAAGAATTCGTCTTTCCAGTTCTACCTGCGCCTTCTACTTCACCTACGTATACCCACTTGTTCCATCTATACTGCTCCACAACATAAGTCAATACACCGGCCTCGTCAGTAGTCGACCATGTGAGTGTTCCATTGCTACTCACGCTAATGCTTTGAGTCTTGTATGTGCTTTTTGGATTCAGCACTTCTGGGTTCAACACTTTAGGTGTAGGACAGTCATCCTTGTGCTTTATTACTACTACGATTTGATCACCAAGATCTAAATCGAGAATAGATAGGTCAATTTCGAATGCACTTGAGTTCCATTCGTCCGTGGTCACACTTCCGTTAACGGTAACTTCAAATACACAGAAACCAACGCCCGTTCCGGCAAAGGCATTTTTAACGTAAAGGTTTTTTCCTTGGTAATTTCCTTCTAACACAATGTTACCAGCCATTGCGACACTGGAAGCAATGGATAACAATAGGATGATTAGGGTCTTGAAAGCGGAAGTCATTTCACTCATTTTAATCTTAGCCTGTAGAGTTGCTCGCACAAATTTAATATTAGATTTCAACCAACGCTACGATGGGTTGTTATTTGCTTTCATATAGTTCACACTTTCCATCATCATTCGAGCTACACTCTCAGCATAACCGCCTTCTTCATTGTAATCATGAATTTCATAAGCGATACCATCAAATGTTTTAATGGCGTAGAAATGAAAGACCGGATCGATGCTTGAATTAGCAATAGAGGATTTATAAAGTATGTAGTCATCGCCTTGTTCAACGATCTCATTCGTAAATGTAATGTCTTCGTTCAGCATTTGAATATGGGAGCTTAAGTCTCCTTCAATAAGCTCAGCTATTATTACATCGTAGATGGTACCCACCTTAATTCGTGTTTCGCCAAAGTCGTTCGCTGTTATGCTATGTTCACCTCTCGATTCATCAGGAATGGTGATTGTCGCGTTAACAAAGTAATCTGAAAGATCTGCTTCAACACTTCCACGCTGTAATGATGCTGGGAGGTCTGACGCAGTTGCAGTTGAATCGGTTGCTTCATCTGAGGTTTCTGATGAACCACCTCCACATGAGGCGAGGGTAAATAGAATTGCTGAAAAAAATAGATGTCTGGTTTTCATCATAGTCATTGCGCCCGAAAATACTCGTTTTTTGATAGGTTGAAACCTTTATGCGAGTGATAAGATGTAAAGTTGAGATATTCCAAGAACCATTATCCCTTTAAGCCAATGCGATAGAGTTCGATAATGATGACTTTGTCGGGCTCGGTACAGACGCAATGAAATGAATACTGTTAGGAGCATAAGGATCAAGAAAATTAGAGTCATTCCAACAAAGAAGTCGGTGTGAAAAACAAAGGGAACTTCTAAAAAGAGCATGGCCATTAGAAGTGAAAAAACGATTGTTTTGGTATTCTTGATTCCAAATAGTTGATGCAGAGCAATTACTCCATTCTCTTTGTCACCAGTGATATCCTCTAGGTCTTTGATGATTTCACGTGCCAAGTTTATACAGAAGATTAAAAGAGTATAAATCACCGTGAGATAAATAAAACTTTGTCCGATTCCAGATGGTGTATCAAGTGCGATTTCGATGGCTGACCATTCTGAAATAATGATGAGTGGAATAAGTGCAGCAATCAGTGCGCTTACAATTAGGTTACCGATGATTTTATATCGTTTGAACCATATTGCATACCCTGTCAATAAACTAATTGTAGTTGGCAGTATCCAAAGGTCAGAAAGGTGTTTGGTCTCAATGGCAATATAAACGGAGAGTGCGATTACAAGTAAGCCAATCACCAAGATCGTTCCCCAAAATTGATGAACAGTCCAGTTCGCAGTCACTAAGAATCGATTCGGACGGTTTATGGCGTCTACTTTTTTATCGAACCAATCATTCATCCAATAGCCCATTATTGTGATGAGTACCACATCTAAGACGAGCAGGTTGAATTGTGAAGCTGTTAGTCCGAAGCTCAGTCCTGCCTCCTCCAATAAAGGACCGATGATAAAGATTCTCAATAGCCAAAGAAAGGCGACTATGATCAGCAAGTTCGGTAGTCGAATAAAGGAGATGAGACTTTTATAGGATATCAACTTCTTAGGGTTTGTTTTTTTTGAAGAAGCGCAAAGTTTGATGACATTCGCCATTGCGGATTAGCCAAATGTAAGTGCCGCAATTCAATCTTAATCAATCGGTGTTTATGAGGGTTTTCCTTTGGTTGTTTTCGTTTATGTTTTGCGGACTGATATCCAATACAGTGGCACAATCTTATACGATAAGCGGTTTTGTGGAAGACGGGTCCAGTGGTGAGCGATTAATTGGTGCGAATGTATTTGACGCAAATACATTTGTGGGTACAACAACCAATGCCTACGGTTTTTACAGCATTACTTTGAAAGAAGGTGATTATGACATTCAAACCTCATTTGTGGGCTTTGAACCTTTTAATCTTGCTATCAATCTCAAATCAGATACGAGTGTAAACATCAAATTGGGGGGTATGTTGGAATTGGATGCGGTGGAAATCACAGCGACTCAGTCAGAAAAGATTCAGGACGAATCTCAAATGAGCGTAATTGAAATTCCGATTGCAACCATCGAAAAGATTCCAACTCTATTGGGCGAAAAGGATGTTTTAAAGTCACTACAACTTCTACCGGGCGTGCAGAGCGGAAGCGAAGGTTCAAGCGGAATGTATGTGCGTGGTGGTGGTCCAGACCAGAACTTGATTCTTTTGGACGGTGTACCAGTGTACAATGCGACCCACCTCTTTGGTTTTTTCTCTGTTTTTAATACGGATGCAATTAATAGTGTGGAGTTGATCAAAGGGGGCTTTCCTGCTCACTATGGAGGGCGACTGTCATCTGTTGTTGACATCAGAATGAAGGAAGGAAACATTAATGAATTCCATGGTTCTGGATCGGTGGGGATTGTCGCTTCAAAGTTGACACTGGAAGGTCCAATTGTGAAGGACAAAGCATCATTTATCATCTCTGGTAGAAGGACATATATTGATCTTTTGGCAAGACCAATCATTAAAAGGCAATTTGAGCAAAGCGGGAGTAAAGGAGTGGCAGGCTACTATTTCTATGATTTGAATGGAAAAGTAAACTGGAAAATATCAGATAAGGATCGGATTTATCTGAGTTCGTATTTTGGTGATGATCGTTTCTATTTTAATATTGAAGAATCCACTGATCTTTCAAATAATCAGACTATACGTGATGACCTGGGAGCTAATTTGGGATGGGGAAATGTCACAACTGCGCTAAGATATAATCGAGTCATTAGTCAGAAATTATTCATGAACGTAACGGCAACTTATAGTCGGTATAATTTCAATGTTGGCCAGTCGTTCGAGTCATATTCTGAACCTGCCGATCCATCCTATGCAGAAAACTTTGCCTTTGATTATTCCTCTGGAATTTATGATTGGTCAGGCCGCATTGACTTCGATTATATTCCGAGTCCGAATCATGTTATCAAGTTTGGAGCGGGCGACATCTATCACACATTTGTGCCTGGTATATCAGTTTTCGATGCGTCTGTGGGTGGATCAGGACAAATCGACACCACCTTTGGCGCGAAGAGCATTTTCGCACATGAGTACTTCACATATGTCGAAGATGATTTTAAATTGGGTGCTCGCTTCAAGATGAATCTTGGGTTACATTTTTCAGGATTTGTGACATCAACCGATCATTATTATTCATTACAACCGAGGGCTTCAGCTCGATATTTAATCAACGAAAACTTGAGTGTCAAAGCTTCCTACGCTCAAATGCAACAGTATATTCATTTATTAACCAATGGAACCATCGGGCTTCCAACAGATTTGTGGGTGCCTTCTACCTCGCAGGTCAAACCAGAGGATTCGAGACAAGTGGCTGTTGGTATTGCACAGACTATCCGGCAAAAATTTGAGGTGAGTGTTGAGGCTTATTATAAAACCATGACCAATTTGATTGAATACAAGGATGGTGCGAGCTTTTTTAGTGGTGGTGGAGATTGGGAAAGTCAAATTGAGTCAGGCAAAGGCTGGTCGTATGGATTAGAACTATTCGTTCAAAAAAAGGTCGGAAAAACAGCTGGTTGGATTGGATATACGTTGAGTTGGACCGAACGACAATTTGATAATTTGAATTTTGGTGAGGCGTTTCCCTATCGATATGATCGAAGACATGATTTGAGTATTGTATTGACCCAAGAAATCACAAAGAACATAGACTTTGCTGCTACTTGGGTTTATGGGACAGGAAACGCAGTGAGCCTTCCAACCGAACGATATGCTTCTCCCAGTTCAACTCTAAATGGCTTTTTCGGTGGAGAAATTGAATATTACGAAAGCCGAAATGGTTATAGAATGGCCAGCTATCATAGGATGGATGTTGGGATTAATTTTCATAAACAACGAAAATGGTGGGATCGAACCTGGAGCATTGGGGCATATAACGCCTACAGCAGAAAGAACCCATTCTTTTTGTACTTCGACACAAGTTACACGGTTGATGCCAATGGTACAACTCAGCCCCAGCAACAGCTGGTTCAAGTCAGTCTATTTCCTGTAGTTCCATACATCAGTTATAGTTTCAAATTCTAATGAAAAGGTTAGTGAAATACTTGGTTGTGGCATTGTTCATAATAATGCAAGTGGGATGCGAAACCGTTGTGGACATCGAACTTCCAGAAAGGGATAGTCAACTCACATTGAACTGCCTGTTTAATTCATCTGAAAACATGAAGGTTACTGTGCATGCAAGCAAGGGCACACTAGAGGCTGGTGAATTAGAAGTGGTAAGAAATGCCACGGTTACAGTTACTGGTACGGATGGCACGAACGAATCGGTCAACACCATATCCTTTGATTCAAAAAATTTCGCGGAGTTTTACACCTTTTCATTCCAGCCCAAACCTGGTGTGAACTACACCATCACGGCAAGTGCACCGGGGTTTGCCCAAGTACAATCCCTTGGGGCTATACCAGAGGCTACTGAAATTATTTCGGTTGATACAGCCACAATAATTAACAAGGGATTTGAAGAAGGGCAAATCAACATTACGTTCCGTGATCCTGCCGAAAGTGGCAATTCCTATGAATTCAAATTTTACGCGTTGGTATATACTATAGATACGACCAATGGCCAATTTGTTTTTGAACCTGTAACTCAAGAGTTATACGCTTATTTCAGTGATGTGAATGATTTTTTTGGAGGGGGAGGAAACGAATTGCTAGTTACGGATGAACTATTTAACGGGCGTGAATACACACAACGTGTGAATTACGATTTTCAATTGCCCTATTTGGAGAGTGACACATTCGATACTGCAGGATTTGAACCTGCATTATTCTTATCCGCTTATTTGATCACAGAGATGCGAACATTAAGCGAAGACTATTTCTTATTCCAATCGACATATAACAAATACCTTTTTTCCTCAGGAGATCCATTCGCCCAACCGGTGCAGGTTTATGGAAATATTGAAAATGGTTTTGGAATTTTTGCCGGTTACAACTCTACATTCGATACGCTGCAGATCAATCAGGGCTTATTTCCTTCGCCACTCGATCCTTAAGACATAGCGTTTTTCAAGTCATGGATCAAGTCATCGATATGCTCGACACCTACACTAAGTCTAATTAGTGAATCTGTAACTCCATTTTTCTCACGTTCCGCTTTTGGAAGTGCTGCATGAGTCATGGTGGCGGGATGTCCGGCAAGAGATTCTACCCCACCTAAAGATTCTGCCAGCGTGAAAACACGAAGTCTTGAAACCAAATTGAAGGCATCATCTAACTTATCACCCTTTAGTGAAAAGCTAATCATACCGCCAAAACCACGCATTTGCTTTTTAGCCACATCATGGTTAGGGTGCGACTCAAAACCTGGCCAATAAACCTTGTCTACAGAGGGGTGTGCTTTTAACCAATGAGCCACTTTTTCCCCGTTTTCACAATGTCTTTGCATTCTTAAATGCAGTGTTTTAATACCTCTAAGTGCTAGAAATGAATCCATCGGGCCGCAAACAGCACCAACTGAGTTTTGTATGAAGGCGAGGTCATTTCTTAGTTCATCATCATTTAGGGCTAAAAACCCCATCACAACATCACTATGGCCCGCAATGTATTTGGTAACACTGTGCATCACAATGTCGGCACCTAGATCTAGCGGATTTTGAAGATAGGGTGAGGCAAATGTGTTGTCCACCACTAGCAATAGATGGTGCTTTTTAGCCAAATTGGCAAAAGCTTCAATGTCAATGATATTCATTGTTGGGTTGGTAGGGGTTTCTAACCACAGCATCTTCGTATTTGCATTTATCAAAGGCTCAACGTCTGCCACGTTTTGCATACCTGCGAAGCGAAATTTCAAACCATATTGCTCGTGAACTTTTGTGAACAAACGATATGTACCACCATAAAGATCATTGGTGCTAATAATCTCTGCACCCGGTTTTAACAATCGCATGCACGCGTCAATTGCCGCCAATCCACTTCCAAAAGCAAGTCCGTGTTTTCCATTTTCTAAGGCAGATAAGTTCTTTTCGAGCACATGTCTGGTTGGATTCTGTGTGCGACTGTATTCATATCCTTTATGCACACCTGGACTTGATTGAGCATATGTTGTAGTTTGGTAAATTGGGGTCATGATTGCACCCGTAGCCTTATCTGGTTCAATACCTGCATGTAAGGCTTTTGTCTCGAATTTATATTCATCGTTCTGCATATCGCGAATGTATAATTCGGCATTTGGATAACTGATGATTCTCTACGAGTTGCATCTTTGAGCATATGTCTGTGGTTGTCATACTCATAGTTGCAGCACTTGGTTTTGCTATTGTATACTACAAATTCCAAAAACCTTGGAAAGAGGTTGATACACCCTTTCCAAAGCAATGGCGATTGATTTTAGTCGAGAAGGTCAATTTTTACAATGCATTGAATAGTCATGAAAAGAGTCAATTCGAGCACCGAGTTCACGAATTTCTGCTAAACCATCGGGTGACTGGTGTTAGTGTGAAAATCGATGAAGTGGATAAGGTTTTGTGTGCGGCAAGCGCGATCATTCCCATTTTTCGATTTCCCGAATGGCGATACACCAATCTTGTCGAAGTGTTGATTTATCCAAACCACTTTGATGACCAATTTAACACGGAAGGAGAAGAGCGTAATATTCTAGGAATGGTGGGCACGGGTTATATGGAGGGGAAAATGATCTTATCTCAAATGGCATTGCATAAGGGATTTGAAAACTCAACAGACAAGCGAAATACAGCCATTCATGAATTCATTCACCTGATTGATAAAATGGACGGAACCGTTGATGGTATTCCATCCGTTTTGATGCAGAACCAATCGAGCATTCCCTGGCTATCGTTAATTCATGATAAAATGGATGAGATTCACAAGGACAAATCTGATATTGATCCTTATGCGGGCACGAGCAAATCTGAGTTTCTGCCAGTTGTTAGTGAATACTTTTTTGAACGCCCTAAGTTACTGGCATCAAAGCATCCAAGGCTATATGAAGCGCTTGAGGCCTTTTTTAATCATGAAATGGACAAGCGTTCGTTGCAAGTAAAAAAGCATGTCATTCGAAGAAATAGTCCCTGCCCATGTGGCAGTGGCGAGAAGTTCAAACACTGTTGTTTGGATGATTAGTCGAGGGAAATTACTTTGATTTTTTAAAACTGATCAACTTTCTTCCTAAGTAGGTTCGTTGAATCCACCTGGGGAGTATGATGGCGCCCATAACCAAGTATGGGTAATAGGTCATGAATCTCCAAACAACCGCCACGGTCAACGTTAAACCTACAGGAGCAATGAATTGCTGAAGGAATCCCTCAAATGCAATTTCGGCTACGCCAGCTCCGCCAGGGGTAGGTGAAATGAGCAAGATAACCCACATGACCAGCTGACGAGCATATATCAAGAAATGTTCAGCAATGCTTATATCTACTATGGTAAAGGCTAAAATGATAAAGTTCACTACCCAAAAGCGTGCAGTCCAACTGAGAAAGGTGGCAGTAAATGCTTGAACCCAAAAACTAAATGGCTTTGATTTTAGTTCACCGCTGGTTATTACGAGGTCATCACCCGTTTCAATGGCTCCTTGTTTCCAGCGATTCAAAAGTCGAGTCGAGAATAATCGAATAAGTAAGTTTCTAGCCCCCTGTGGGAAACGAAAAATCGCGAGGTAAATCGCTGTGATTAGGAAGAGTATAAATACATATCCAACAATAAATATTTCACGAGCCCCGAGCTCAAATCCGAAAAATGTACTCTGCATTTCCATAGGGAAAAGCGTGCTCCAACCCACAAATATTAACAGAAGCGGAACCATTAACACATAAAAAAGCTCATCTAAAAAAGCAGTGATCATAACGACTGCAGTGCTTCGACCCAACGAAATTTTTTCTCGGTTCACTATAAAAATGGCCACACTTGATCCTCCAACAACCGAAGGAGTAATGCTCGATGCAAATTCCCAGAGCATGATTACTTCAAAGGCTTGTCGCCAGTTGAGTTTTTTGTCTGTGAGTATGCGAATGCGAATCATGTAGCCAATATCGCGCAGAGCAACCATAATAAGCGCTACTCCCAGCCAGCCCGTGGTGTGCCACTCCCAAGAGAATACCTCGAGGGCTTCCTTTTGGTTTTGAAAATCACGATACAAGAACCACGCAACTATAGCTAGACCAATGCCAATAGGTATGAAAACCTTTTTGGGGTCCAAGAGTTGTCTTATTGGATTTGATCGCTTCGCCATCGCAGCCGTGAAAATCTACTTTTGTAAGCGAACTACAAGAACCAAAAGCGTGAAAAAAATATACCACCTGAGCTCATGCAACACATGTCAGCGTATTATGTCGGAAACAGGTACCGATGGATTCGAGGTAATTGATGTGAAAGAGAAGATTATTTCCGAGTCAGATTTAGACTTTGCCAAAAGCCAAATAGGTTCATATGAAGACCTGTTCAACAAGCGCGCGATTAAGTACCGCCAAGATGGTTGGAAGGAAAAAGACCTAAGTGATGATCAATTTAAAGAGTTGATCTTAACGGAGTATACCTTCCTGAAGCGGCCGATATACTTTATCGATGAAGAGGTATATGCTGGAAATGCGAAAAAGACCGTGGAGGCCATCAAATCTAAACTGAGTGAGTAAGGTATTGCAAGCACACATCGTGCTTTTTGTTATTGGCGCATTTTACGCGATTAATTACATCGTTGCGAAGGATATAATGCCAACCTATATAGGGCCAAGCGGATTCATATTTTACCGGGTTTTTATAGCCACTATATTATTTTGGATCGTACATAGATTCATTTCTAAGGAGAAAATTCAAAGAGAAGATTACCCAAGGTTCATTCAGTGCGCATTGTTTGGGGTGGCCATGAATCAGTTGTTTTTCTTTAATGGATTGAATCTCACAACAGCTATCAACGCATCCGTAATCATGACCAGTAATCCGATTTTAGTATTACTCGCATCGGCCGTGATACTCAAGGAGCGGATCACTCCTGCCAAAACCATCGGAGTCACCATGGGAGTGGTTGGTGCGGTATTGCTCATCGTGCTTCCCGTCATACTTGGCATGTCGTCCATGGATTGGAAACAAGGCGACTCGCTGGGCGACTTTATGATTTTTGTGAACGCGCTCAGCTACGGGTTGTACTTGATAAGTGTCAAACCATTGATGGCCAAATACGAAGCAATGACTGTAATCAAATGGGTCTTCTTATTCGGATGCGTTATGGTGCTTCCCTTTGGATATAGCCAGGCTTTGGTGGTAGATTGGACTGCGATGCCAACCGAAATACTATTAGGGTTTGCCTATGTGATCATATGCGTCACCTTTTTGGTTTATTTCCTCAATGTATTTGCCATGAAAACGGTGAGTCCATCTGTGGTCAGTGCTTATATCTATTTGCAACCGGTACTTGCTGGTGCGTTGAGCATAGGGTTAGGCAAAGAAAAACTCCACTGGATACAAATACTGGCTGCAGCACTCATATTCGGTGGAGTCTATTTAGTAAGTATTCGAAAGTCGCCTTTAGCGAATAACGATTGATTTGGTCTGAATAGTTCCCGAGGATTCAACTTGCATAAAGTATACTCCAGAACTTAAATCGGTTCCAACAACGAATGAGTTGTTATTGATGTTTTTTTGCATCCAAACCGTGCGCCCCGTGTAATCCATGATGGATATTCCATCAATATTCGAGCTTGAACTTACTGTGAATGTTCCATTGGATGGGTTTGGAAATACGTTTACAATAGTCTGTTCTACTTTTTGAATGCCGACTCCAGACTCACTTACAGTGAAACTCCAAACATCACTCCAATCGCTGGTTGACCCACTTTGGTCGTAACGAACTCTCCAATAATATGTACTTCCAAGCTCTAAATCCTCAGCTAAGAATTCGGTATCGTTACCATTTGGCTCAATAGTTTCGAAGGCCTTGGTTCCGGTTATTTTATCTTGACTGTCAAAAGTTTGTACAACATCTAATTCGTATTCGTAGCTATTCACATATCCTGCAGATTTCCAGTCTAGTAAAACATCCTTGGCCATTCCTTGCTTTCCATTTTCTGGAGCACGGAGTAAGAGTTCGCCATTGAATGTTCCATTCACTGAAAAGTCATCTATGTAAAGGTTGTTACCACCCACACCAGTAAAACTGAATTTGAAAATCACTCCTTCCTGCATGAAAGATTGGTTGTTGATTGTGACCGTAAAGTCGTTCCATTCACTTTGGTCAGCAGGAACAAATGGCGTTGCCACTGGACTTGTTACCGATTGAAGTTGGGTAGTTGATCTCGACCAAACCAAAGCCCAAGTCTCCCCACAATCGCTGCTACCATAAACTCGCAGAAATACACTGTTCGCTCCAGTCGATCTCGCGAAGGCCTCCTTAAATGAAATATTCACGCTGCTGAAGGTAGACAGATCATAACTCTGCGTTATCAGCTCATCTGTGCGATTACCACACTTGCCGTAATTGTCAATTTTTAATGATTTCTCACCTGTATAAGCCGCTTCAATCGTGATTTTCCATCCGTATTCGTCATTGTCAATATTGTCGTCAAGCCACTTATCGGAAGGTAAACTTACAGCGTCTTCTAATCCGTCAGTATATGGTGCAAATTGACCTTCTGATGACAGAACAAAAACCTTCTTCGTGGTTTGCGCTGTGTTCGTATTATCTATCGCTGTGTATGCTACGTCATATAAACCAGCATAGGGAAAGAGCACTTCAGGATTTGGATCAGTTGAGGTGGGAGGAATAGCTTCACCACCAAATTCCCAAGAAGACGCAACTCCTGTATTTAGAGAAGCATCCGAGAAAATTACTGGCTCAAACTGACATATTAACTCTACGTCCGTTGTGAAGTCAGCTTGCACCAATCCGACCACTCCGGTAGCAATGAGGTTTTCCTCACTTACTAAATCTTCCAATCGGTTGACCGTTTCCAAAGTGGCGATCATTCGATCCTTTTGCCCTTCGCTGAACATGTTTTGACAGCTGTTATAGCTCATGTAGTTTTCGATTTGATCGGGTGTTCCATTCGGATAAGGTGAATTACCACTGGCATCGTTACTGCAAGTATTGGTTGTAGAACTGCAGTTGTATGTTGCACCGGCCGCTGGTGGGGTGTCACAAACATCATCGCCTGAAAAGGCACAATTTCCGCCACACCCATCTTGAAATGTGTGGAATAAATTTAGACAATGACCAATTTCATGAGTTACAGTGCGGCCATCTGCAGTGGATGTTCCAATCGTTCCAAACGCATCATTGCGCACTACTAAACCGTACGTGTTCCAAGATCCAGAACCTGGAAATTGAGCATAACCCAATATGATTCCACCGCCACTAGTAAAATTGTAAATGGATTCTACAATCCAAATATTCATGTACATATCACTCGGCCAATAGCTGATTGACTTCACGTTATTCTGAGCATCTACTGCCTGAGATGTTTCGGTTCGAACAACACCGTTGGTGGGATCTCCATCAGGATCTAATCGAGCGAGTCTAAATTCGATGCCTGCGTCAGCAGCGTATTCGTCAAATGGACTTCGCGTTTGATTTGTGTCAGGATTTTTTCGATTGAAATCCTCATTTAAAATTCGAATTCCGTCATTGATCTGAGACATAGAGATGTTACCATCACAGGTGCTGTACAAAACATGCACAACCACAGGGATAATGAACTTTTCATCCGCTCGGCTAGCACCCCGATTCACAATATATTCGCTTAACTCTTGACGTTGCTGTTCAAAAGCAGCTCTGTTTTCAGGACTTTGATTTAGGTATTGTTCTAAGTGCTCATCAGTCGCACAACCATAATCTTGGGCTAAAGCCCCCATGCTTAAACACCCCAAAAGGGCGATCATCAATCTTTTCTTCATCTCTTGTTTTCTCTACTTCGAAATAATAAACTGCTTGTACTCTGTTCCTGCATCTGAATCAATGCGCACGAAATAAGTACCCGAAACTATGGACTGAAGATCCACTTCAACCATGCCTACAACACCAAATGCGTATGATTGGTTCAGAACAGCTTTTCCATCTATACTCAAGACGCTAACAGCAGATACCTTTCGTTCAGTCGCAAACTCTATATGCAGACGGTTCTGCGCAGGGTTTGGATAGAGAACGAATTCGTCATTTGTCATACTTTCTTGAACTCCTACACCATCTTGAGCCACGGTAAATGACCACACTTCGCTCCATGCAGAGGTTGATCCATTCTTAAGGCTATTCACACGCCAATAATATGTACTACCTCTTTCCAATCCAGATGTCGCGAATTCCGTATCCTCATTGGCAGATGATTCATCTATATATACGGTGGTACCTGTTTGAACCGATCCAGAGGTGAAATTTTGGTCCGTATCCAACTCATAGTTGTAAGAACTTGAACCTGGCACAGCTTGCCAGTTAAGTAATACGTTGTCATTCATTGAAGGTGCGCCATCCTTAGGATATACTAAGAAGGGGATGTCGTTGTAGTTTCCAGAAATGTTGATGTTATCCAAGTATATATGGTTTCCACCATCGTTCTTCGATTGAAACTTAATCATTGTATGCGCGCTGAACCATTGCGATGGTAAATTGCTAACCGTAAATGTTTCCCAGTCAGATGCGGTGGGTTCAAATATGACCGTTGTAACAGGTGTTGAACCAGACAACGAGTTTCCATTTCGAGTCCATATATTTCTCCATGTCTCACCACAGTCGTCACTAACAAAAAGCGTCAGAGCATCGGCATTGTCACCAGCTATTCTAGCGTAGGCTACATCAAACGAGATATTGATTTGCTGCAAGGGTCTAAAGTCAACACTCGAAAATATTAAGTCGTCAATACTGTTTCGTTGTGCTCCAATGTTCGATAGCTTATAGCACGTGTTATCACCAGATCCGAATTCTGTGTTGTACTCCCAAACATTGTCCTCATCTTCCTCCAAGTAATTATCGGTGATCCATTTTCCATCTTCTGAAAAATCATCAATAAATGGCACTCCAACTCCCACTGGCTCAGAAACTGCAATGGCATTTTCTTCAGATACGGTCAAAGAGGTGGAGCCTTGGGTAACGGTCAACTCTACTTTGTAAAGACCTGCTTGTGTGAATGCAAATTCTGGATTGCGATCACTGCTAGTTAAGGTTTCAGGTCCTGTGATTGTCCACGACCATGATTCAGCTCCATAAGTTGATTCATCATAAAATTTGACTGAATCTCCGGTGCATAAAGCTCGCTTTTCGATATGGAAATGAGCGGCAGTCAATTCTGAAACGCCTGTATTATTCAAATTGCTTTGTTTCCAAAGGTCCTTGCGGTCAGCTAAAGCACTGTTGAGTACGTTTCGCATTACCGTGACTTGTCCTTTAGTAAAATTTGCTTCACAGCTTGCATAATCCATGAAGTTCTGAATATTGTCTAGCGATCCACAAGTTGATCTTGTCAAGTCGCAATTACCAGCACTTACCCCGAGGCAATTCGGAGTGTCGCTAATTCCATCATCCATTTGACAGTTGTTTGCGCCATCGCATGGTGAACTTTGCTGCGATCCATCACAACCTGGCGCATTGGTTTCCCAAGTATGTGGAAGCCCTAAGTAGTGACCAATTTCATGGGTTAAGGTCTTTCCTGTGGTGCCGCTTGCCGTCCCAATCGAGCCGACATAACGATGGTTGGATATGACTCCATCCGCATCTGGGTTGCCATCAGCCGCTGGTGGACGATATGCATAAGCCGCTGCCCCACCTATATAAATCACATCAGTTACCCAAATATTTAAGTATTCATCGCGTGGCCAAGGATCTAGTTTTGAACCGTCATCACCCACGTAAGTTTCCATGGATTCAATGCGCTCAATTCCGGTCGTAGGGTTGCCATCCGGGTCTTTTTTAGCCAAACGAAACTCTAAATCTCCAACCCCAATGATTCCTGTAAATGCGCTGACCAGAGAACTTAATTCATCATTAGATGCCGAATAATCTTCATTGATTATTCGCATGGCATCGTGAATTTGGGCATCGGGAATATTTTCAGGACCGTTGTTGTGAATGATATGAAATACCACTGGAATAACATACAGCTCAGCGCGCTCTCCTGTTTGAGTTTGCTGGGCAAACATATCTTGTTTAAAGTTTTGAAACTTCTGCTCTAAGTCTGGATCTGTTTGACGAAGCTGTCGTTCGATTATATGCTGAGCACATGGATGCTGTGCAAAGCTGGAGATTACCATCAATAAACCGGTGATCGCGAGAAAAAAGGACTTCATAAGCACGCTGTCTTAGTTAGGGCTAGCGAAAATAGCGATTACACTGCTTAATTTTTAAGCAATTGGCTTATCCGATGGAATGGCTATACCAACTATTCATTTATATCGGTAAACCGCTGAATATCCTTTACCTGTCCAAAAATCATCAATGTGTCATTTTCGGTCAACATGGTTTTAGAGCTTGGCACTCCTAATACGTGCTGCTCTGTGACGGTTTCCCCATTTTTGATTTCCTTAAACTCCCTTTTGATGGTAATGACCGTCAACTTGTATTTATCCCGAAGACCAACATCTTCAAGCGATCGATTTATAATTCGTTTTGGCGCTCGAATTTCCACGATTTCAAAATCGTCTGGTAGCTCTAAGAAGCTCAAAATACTCGGGTTTAATAATCGTTCCGCGACTATTTTTCCAACCTCATCCTCAGGCGTTAAAATTTCACTTACACCCAATCTTTCTAATATCATTCGTTGGTGCTTGCCATGAGATCGTGCAATAATGCGTTTCGAATTCAATTCGAGTAGGTGAGCCGCACATAACAACTGTGCTTCAAAGTCTTTTCCAATTGCCAATACAACAGCATCTACCTCGTGAATCCCGTGAGAGATTAATGCTTTGCGGTCGGTGGCATCCATGCAAATGGCCATGGCCACATCATCTTTAATAGACTCAATGTGAGCGGGACTATTATCAATGGCAATAACTTCAGCGCCTTTGTTTGATAAAACTGATGCAATGGCTCTACCAAATTGTCCTAGTCCAATTACCGCGTATCTTCGAGACATGGTTTGAAAATTTTTGACAAACCTACTGCTTTTGGCATTGCCTAAAAGTAGTTTGAAATGTCAGATAAAATATTTTTCTCGCTTGCTGTAACAAACAGCGAGGCTTGCCGTCTCAAACCAGCAACTTGACCTCAAACATGGATGTAAGAGCGTATAATAAGATTGTAGATGAACATGCCGATGGCTTGTTTCGTTTTGCCTATTCCATGTGCAAGGATCGAGATGACGCTCAAGATGTAGTACAAGATGCTTTTTCCAAGTTGTGGGAGAAAAAAGACCAAGTTGACCCATTGAAGGTAAAGTCTTACATATTCACTACTGCTCATCACAAGGTGATCGATATGTTTAGAAAGAACAAACGCTTTCAAAAAATGGAAGACTCTACATTTCATATGACAACACATCAGAAGTCACACGATTTGAAAGAGGTGTTAGATGAGGCGTTGAATACATTGCCAGAAATTCAGAAGTCGGTGATTCTGCTTCGTGACTATGAAGGATACAACTATGAAGAAATTGCAGAAATAGCTGGGTTAACCCTCAGTCAGGTGAAGGTTTACATTTTCAGAGGAAGACAAAAACTAAAGAGTTACATAGGACAAATGGATGTTGTAATATGAGTCAGTTGATCAATATATCGAACTACGAAGAATTCGTCATGGACTACATTGACGGGACTTTGGATGTCATTGATCGTGCTCATTTCGAAGCATTCCTCCTTAAACATCCAGAAGTTGCTCTAGAGGTTGAAGAAATGATGGAATCTGATTTGAATATTGTGTCGATCGCTGAAGGATTGGATGCCAATTCACTTAAGATATCTGTAACACCTGTTGATGGAATTGATGAATCAAACTATGAAGAGGCCATGGCCCTCAGTGTTGATTCAGATTTGGATCCACGCTTGGCAAATAGCGTCCAATCTTTTGTGGATAACAACCCAAAGCTGGCGAAGGATTATAAAATGTACATGGCAGCTAAACTTAGCGCTGATCATCAATTGGTTTACGCTGATAAATCACGTCTGAAGCAGCCTATTCCTCTCTTTGTATTTAATCCGATGGTTTATCGCATCGCGGCAGCAATTGCGATCATTCTTGGAATTACAGCACTATTGAATTCGATTCAAAATGAAATGTATGTTCCTAGGGATGGATTGTCGAATTACGCTTCGTTCGATGTCGAGAACATTGGTAGTCCTGTCTCAAAGTCCGTTTCTAATGGCACAATAGATTTGGTTGAGAATGCATCTGTTGCGAATAGAATCGTACAAAACATAGAGCGGTTGCCAATTAAAGAGCCAGGTTCAAAATGGAAAGCAGCACCAGTTTTAGACAGAGAGCAGCCAAGTTTAGCGATCGCTCAAACGAGCATTCTTCCTGATGGTATGGATAGACCAATTCCAGCGGAAGAGTTGAACCTTGCTCAATTTGTCGGAAAAAAATTTTTGGGTCTTTCACCAGACAAAACTGGAACCACGAAGTCCCTTTTAAAAGAAAGTGCAAAAAAGGTCATCGATCAAAGCGACCAAATCGCATTGAATACGGTAAAAGCGGACAATAACAAAAAGACATTTAGTCTTATGGCTGGCACCTTGGAGTTCAAACGAGTGACTTATAGGTCCAATTAATTCGATTTTTTTCGAACAGCCTGTAACATCCAAATACTTATCCCGTCACACCATCAAATCACCGGGAATCGGAGATAAAGTCAAAAACTATAATCATGAAAAAGTTACTTACCATTCTATCCATAATTCTGTTCACAGCTCAAGTAGGAGTTGCGCAGGAAGAAGCAACGAAAAGCGATTCTACGAAAACAGCACAAACAAAAAAGAGCGATTCGGTAGAAGTAGTGATTACTCCAAAACGTGGACAAGATTCTACGATTGTGAAAGTGGCAGGAATGAAAATCATTGTTTTAAATGATGACAAAAATGAGCCAGGAAAGATCATTGTAGATTCTGAAGTAGACAATGACACGGTTTACTACAAAGACAAGCATGGCGATAATGTCACTCATTGGGCTGGCATTCGAATTGGGGTAAATGGATATATGACAGACAAAGGGTTGCCAATTCCCACCACGCATGAGTTTCTTGAGTTGGACTATGGTCGAAGTGTGAGTGTGGATGTCAATTTACTTGAAAAAGACTTTCGATTATATAAGCAGCATATCGAGTTGGTGACTGGTTTAGGAATGCACTTTGCGAATTATACCTTCGAGAATAAATACACCACTTTAGTCAATACTGATCCATTAGGTGCCACGGTCGACTCAACTATTTTACTTGACAAGAACAGGCTCAGAGCAACGTATATAACGGCTCCTTTATTATTAGGTTTTAGCACACACAAGGATGAAAACAAAGCTTTTCGATTAGCATTTGGTGGACAAGTATCTTGGAAAATTGCTTCAAAACTGAAGCAGCAATACAATCTTGGAGGTCAAACATTCAAGCCAAGGATCAAGTCAGATTATGACCTCAATCCGTTTCTTTTTCATGCGGTGGCTACGGCAGGATTTGGTCCGGTTAATATTTATGCCAACTATGGTTTGAATGAATTATTCGAAAACAAAAAGACCTTAGCCCTGACTCCATTTGATGTTGGAGTGCAATTGATGTTCTAAAAAAGCTGTTTAGTTAGGTTGCTGAAAATCCTGTTCGCATAAGCCGAGCGGGATTTTCTTTTTTCTCATGTTTGTGCGAATAACTTTGCGCGCTGACTCAGCGATTGGGTCGAATAAGGAAAATGAGCATGGAAGAGAAACTGAATATTCTACAGAATAAGATAGACGAAGCCAAAAAAGGCGGTGGAGAAAAGCGAATTGAAGCGCAACACAAAAAGGGTAAACTGACCGCTAGAGAGAGGTTAGAGCTTTTATTTGACAAAGACTCATTTCAAGAAATGGGAATGTTAGTGCAACATCGTTCTGTCAATTTCGGACTGGACAAGCAAAAGTTTTTAGGTGATGGAGTCGTCACTGGATTTGGCAAAATCAATGGCCGATTGGTATATGCTTTTAGTCAAGATTTCACCGTTTTAGGTGGTTCATTGGCAGAGGCGCATGCTGAGAAGATTTGCAAAGTCATGGACTTGGCCATGAAAAATGGCGCACCACTTTTAGGATTAAATGATTCGGGTGGAGCACGAATTCAAGAAGGTGTGGTCTCGCTCGGTGGTTATGCAGATATATTTTATAGAAACACATTGGCAAGTGGAGTGATTCCACAACTAAGCGCCATCATGGGGCCTTGCGCGGGAGGTGCTGTTTATTCTCCAGCCTTGACTGATTTTATATTGATGGTGGAGAACACAAGCTACATGTTTGTGACAGGTCCAAACGTGGTGAAAACTGTGACAAACGAAGATGTTACTGCTGAAGAATTAGGTGGAGCCGATACGCATGCATCGAAATCTGGGGTAACACATTTCGCATGTGAAAACGAAGTTGACGCTATCAATCACTTGAAGCAACTTTTGGCTTACATGCCCTCCAATTGCGAGGAAGAAGCACCTCGGTTGCCCTATACGGAAGGAAATGAAAAACGTGATAAGCTGAATGGAATTATTCCAGAAAATCCGAATCAACCCTACGATATTCGAGATGTGATTTCTGAAACAATGGATGGCGATTCGTTTTTGGAAATACACAAGGACTACGCGGAAAATATCGTTGTCGGTTTTGCACGTCTTGCGGGAAGAAGCATTGGAGTGGTAGCCAATCAACCTGCCGTTCTGGCTGGAGTATTGGATGTCAATTCCTCTAAAAAGGGAGCGCGATTTGTACGGTTTTGTGACGCATTCAATATTCCACTATTGGTTTTTGAAGATGTGCCAGGGTTTTTGCCAGGAACAGATCAAGAATGGAATGCGATCATTACAAATGGCGCTAAATTGCTTTATGCATTCAGCGAAGCTACGGTGCCAAGAGTGACCGTTATTACCAGAAAGGCCTACGGTGGGGCATATGATGTAATGAACTCAAAGCACATCGGAGCAGACATGAACTTTGCTTGGCCATCTGCAGAAATTGCTGTGATGGGTGCCAAGGGGGCTGCAGAAATCATTTTCAGAAAAGAGATTGCTGAAGCGAGTGATCCTGCTACGAAATTGAAAGAGAAAGAAGCGGAATATGCAGAGCTATTTGCTAATCCATACAATGCGGCAGCGCGTGGATATGTAGATGAAGTTATTCGTCCAGACCAAACGAGGGAGAGGTTGATACGAGCTTTCGAAATGCTCGAAAACAAAGTGGATAACTTGCCAAAGAAAAAGCACGGCAATATTCCCTTGTAAGCCGCTTAGTCGATGAAGCAACTGATTTGGATCTTACTTTTTTCGGCAATAGGCATTGTTGTAAAAGCTGAGCGTCCAGATAGTTTGCTGCAACTTTTGCAACAAACCGATGATTCGCTTAAGTCGAAGGTGTATAGTGAGATTGTCTGGCACTACGTTTTTCACCAACCAGATAGCGCCCTTTACATCGGTAGAACAGGATTAAATAATGCTCATAAGTACAATCGAAATTCGGGCTTAGCAGGACTTTACAACAGAATGGGTGTCGCACATGACGTTGCGGGAAATCCAGATAGCGCCATCGTTTATTACGAGAATGCCCTGAAATACGCTCGCTTGGGGAAGGTGATTTCCACTGAAGCCGGAGCCCTGAATAACCTCGGATTAATCTATTGGAACAAGGATGATTTAGAGAAGGCAATCGAATATTATTTTGCTTCCATTAAACTCTTTGAGGAAATTGATAACCAACAGGGAATTGGAAACACGTACAACAATTTGGGTCTGATTTTCATAGACCAAAAGTTGAACGATAAGGCGATCGAGTACTTTAGGAAGGCGGATAAAATCAGATCCGATATTGGGGATCAATACGGGTTAAGCGCTACCTATCTCAACTTGAGTTTAGCGTATAGCAATCTTAAATATCCCGACTCCGTTGAGCTGTACATTAGAAGGGCCATTAGCCTAAAAAAAGAGATTCAAGACCTGTATGGGTTGGCAAAGGCCTATAATAACTTGGCCTTGCATCATCGTGCTTCTGACTCTCCAGTAGATTCCATTCTGATCTATTACCGATTGGCTTTAAACCAACATCGATCGATTGGTAATGAATATGGAGTTGCCAGCACGATCAGCAACATGAGTCCGATAGTGGGTGAGTTTTTGAATGTGAAAATGGCCATAGACACCATCAATTTAGGCATTGAAATGGCTGAAAAAAATGGATATAATGAACTACTCATTCAGATGTACTGGAATAAGGCACTTCTATATTCATTTATCGATGAGGCAGACTCCATCTTTAAGAACACGATTTTGAGCAGGAATATGCGTGATTCTGTGGAAGCGGAAAGAAACCTCGAATTGATCACCGAATACGAAACCAAATTCGAAACGGAAAAAAAGGAAAAGGAAATTTTAAGGTTAGATGCCGAAAATGCAGAGTCAGCATTGGCTATATCTCGGCAGCGAAATTGGATGATTGGAATCATCCCTGTGTTTTTAGTGTTTGCTGGATTCGGAGCATTCGTTTACGCGCAACGCAAAAGAAAAAATGAAGCTAGACTGGCGGAGCAAGAACTAGGCTTTCGTAAAAATTTGCTGGATGCTACTGTCATCGCAGAAGAAAAGGAGCGCCAGCGTATCGCCAAAGATCTACACGATGGCTTAGTACAATCGCTTGCAGCACTGAAAATTGGAATTCAAGTTGCCTTGGATGGCGCTTCGCTTGATGAAAAGGCCAGTTCGGCAATCAAAGAACACAAAAGGCAAATTGACCTGGCAGCTGCAGAGGCTCGCAGCATAAGCCATCAGATGATGCCTAGAGCGCTGCAAGAAAGTGGTTTGCAATTGGCGATCGAAGATATGTTAGCCAAAACACTGAATGCATCTCATATTCAATACTCGTTTGAGCCATTTGGACTGGGGGATGAAAGGTTGCCTGAGTCTATTGAGATAGGTTTGTATCGAATTTGTCAAGAGCTGGTCAACAATATCTTGAAACACAGCGAGGCTACCGAAGTTTCGGTGCAACTCATCAAGACCAAAACGCATGTCGTCTTACATGTGGAAGACAACGGGAAAGGCTTCAAATTGGACAATAAAAAGGAGCAAAGTGGCATTGGATTGAACAACATTTTCAGCAGGGCCAGTTCAGTGAATGGCGAGGTGAACTATGAAAATGGAAAACCAAAAGGAACCATTGCCAATATTCGGGTTCCCTTGAGGTAAAATGGGTTGATTACCCTATTTGATTGAGTCAAAGGCTAAGATACATTTGACCCATGCCATACCAAATCCCTTTTCGAGTCAATTCTATTTGTCTTCTTTTCTCATTTGTGCTTTCATGTCAAATACAATCGCAAACGGATAGTCTACGTTCAGTTTATGAATCTATAAATGACCCTGATGAAAAGTTGGTTGTATTGAACCAGCTGGCTTGGTCTATTAGAAGGGAGAACCTCGTAAGTTCAGATTCTATGGCTCGAGCCGCCTTAGTTCAGGCCAAAGAACTGAAAAACCAAAATGAAATTGCGGTGGCAAAGAATACACTGGCGGTGATTGACATCATGAATGGTCGATTTCCGGAAGCCATTGCCAAATTGAAAGAGTGTTCTAAGATCAACTTGGAACAAAAAGCATACAAGGGCTTTTTGGATAATGAAATGAACGTTGGACTGACCTATTATTTCCAAGGGAGATTGGATACGGCAGCTACGATCTTGCTTGCGGTTTCCAAATTGGCCGATTCACTGGACGTGCAGAGTACACGAGCGAAGATTCTCAGCAACCTCGGGGCAATCTATCAAAGTATGGGTAAGTACCAAAATGCCCTTGAAGCATCTTTAGAATGTTTGGAGGCAGCTACCGAAATGAAAGATCAGGAATTGTACTCAGCCACTGCCGGAAATATCGGTTTGTTGTTCGACTATATGGGCAATTATGAAAAAGCCATTTATTACCAAAAACAGAGCATTGCCATCGATTCAACTCTAGGAGATAAATCGGGCATGTCCTATTCCTATGGAAATTTAGGTGAAATCTATAGGCAAATGGAATTATGGCCAAAAGCATTTGAATGCTATTCTATGGCACTAGAAATGGCTACGGAAATTGGCGATTCAGAGGCAATATCGGGTCAACTGATGAATGTATCTCTCTATTATGATCATGTAGGAAATTTGGTTAAGTCCAGACAGTTGATCCTTCAGAGCTAGGAGATCAGTCAGAGAAATGGATACCCATATCAAATTGCCCTGGCTCATTCACAACTCGGGATGACCGATTTAGCAGAGAATAATGTTGATGGAGCGTTGAGGAATTTGCGCCTTTCCTTATCCATGAGCTTAAATCAACAAATAATGGATTTAGTTACCGCTAATTACATGGGTTTATCCGAAGCATTTGAAAGGGCAGGTAATTCAGATTCTTCGCTTCATTACCTGAAGCTACATGTTGATATTTCAGATTCATTAAAAACTGAGGAGTCTAAAGAGACCATTGAACGCTTAGAAACGCAGTTTAGAGTTCTAGAAAAGGAAAACGAAATCTCCGAACTCAGCGCCAAACAAGCTCAGGATGCTTTGGCGCTGGCACAACAATGCAATTGGATCATTGGCTTAATAGCCATGGTCTTGATCACGCTTATGGGCGGTTGGGTCATAATTGATAGAAGGCGAAAAAAAGCGCAAGAAGTACTGGCCGCAGAGCGCTTACAATTTCAGAAGAATATGCTTGATTCAACCGTTCTTGCACAAGAGGAAGAACGTCAGCGTATTGCGAAAGACTTGCACGATGGCTTGGTGCAATCGCTTGCTGCGCTGAAGCTAGGTGTGCAAAACTCAATGAACGTAGCTGGGCTCAGTGCAGAACAAAAAGGTTCATTTTCAGAACACATCAAAAACATCGATACCGCAGCGGAGGAAGCCCGAAATATTAGTCATCAGATGATGCCACGAGCCTTGACTGAGACGGGCCTGATCTCCGCATTTGAGGACATGCTTTCCAAAACCCTAAAGCAAACAGACATCGGTTACAACTTTGAGCAGTTTGGGGTTTTGAATCAACGATTCAAGCCATCCATTGAAATCGGATTATATCGCATTGCCCAGGAGCTGGTAAACAACATTCTGAAACACAGTGGAGCCAAACATGTGGATATTCAACTTTTGAAAACCAAAACACACTTGGTATTGCATGTGGAAGATGACGGGAAAGGATTTGAGTTTGACAAGAAGGGATCTCAGAACGGCATTGGCCTCAACAATATTTTCAGCAGGGCCAGTTCGGTGAATGGCGAGGTGAATTATGAAAATGGAAAACCAGGAACGATTGCGAATATTCGAGTTCCGCTTGGAGACTAGATTGAATGTCGAATACTGAATTTCGAAATCCCAACAATAGCACTGCAAGTGAACGTTACCTCTCGCCCCATTCTTAACAATAGCGGGCTGAATTTTGGGCCACTGAATGGATAACCAGTCCCGTGGGAAACGATGGATTCAAGTTTCAGTAGCGTTGGCCAAGCTGGTGATTAGAATTCAGAACTGTGGTTTTTCTGTGTCGATTTATCGCACAGAAAAAATTGTCTTGAATGGGGCTTGACTTTTTTGCTTCTTTGGAGCCTGTGCTGAGTTTGTCGAAGCAGCAAGCCAAAAAGGAAGAGAAGAATCCAGTTACAAACCGAACAATTCTCAACCATCAATATTCAATGCACAAATGAATATCGAATAGCGAATGTTGAACACCGAATTTCGAAATAATTCGATTAGCATCTACTGGTTGCGCTCATTGATTGCACCCAGATCATTGAACAATAAAACTCGTAACTGCAGAATGCTGTTGGGTAGTCCAATGCAGGAAATAAACTCCCGATTGCAAACCAGCTACATCGAGCATATACGATTCAGTGTTATTCAATGCTTTTTGCAGTGAAACCTGCCCCAAGGCATCAAGAACCGTAATTGTAGCCATCGCGGATTCAGGGACCTGGATAGTCAACACATCACTCGTGGGATTGGGAAATATGGAAATGCCCTGTGTATAAGCTGTCCTTCGCAATGAGGGCACACCTACTGGATAATTACCATCACGTTGCATGTACTTCAGGCCTCCCTCACCGGTTCCAACAAGCAGGTCGAAAATCTCATCTGAGTCAAAATCTGAAATGGCGGGTGTAATGCGGTCCGAAAGGATGAAAATGGAATCGGCCATCTTAAACGAATCGCTCAAATTGGTCCTGATTTCATAAACATTGATGCGTTTTTCACTGGTGCCAACGAACAGGTAAGGTTTGTCGCCAAAGGCAGGATTATTCACGTATCGAGGGGCTGCAAATCCATTACAACAAAAGAAACTCACATCTATTTTACCAAACTCAGCAATGGTCGGAGCACTGGCAAATTGTGCGCTGGAGAGGGTTCCTGTGTTTTCGAAATAGGCAATGGTCCCCACGCGCTCGCCCACCAAAAGGTCTAACAATCCATCGCCATTGATGTCAGCAATTTCGGGGGCTGCATTTTGATCAATGCTATTGATGCCCATGTAATTTGGCGCAACAAGTGTAAAACTGGCAACTCCACCACTCGGATTATTTCTGAAATAGTGCAGAAATCCATCGGCATCGCCAATGAGCATGTCCAAATCACCATCATTGTCTAAGTCGCCCAATGCCGGATGGGCCGCTTGAAAGGCGAAGTTTGAGGTGTTGGCAAAATCACCATCCGTCAAACTGAAAGATGGGGAGGTGGCCGTGCCTACGTTTTCAAAATAATTGAGTCGACTGCGTCTGTTGCTGGTCGGGGAGCGGTAAAAATCGGAGGCGATAATTAAATCATCAAGTCCATCACCGCTCACGTCCATCACCACAGGAACTGCACCCGAACCAAGGTCCACCATTTCTTCCAAAAGGAATGATTTGGTTGCTAACTCATATACAGCGCCACTTGAGGCAGTATTTAGGTAGAGCCAGGTGTGGCCATCGTTGCACGAGCTGTCTATGTTGTTATTGGTGGTCACCAAAAGGTCGTTTTTACCATCGTGATTAGCATCTAGTTCATAACCCGCAATCATGTATTGCATATTGGCAGGATTTGTAGCAGACGGAAAATTGGTGCTTTGCGCACTTACATCAATATCAGGCGAGCTAGCATCGCCAACATTCGGGGCGTAGACAAAGGTTTTGGTCTGAATATCTCCAATGGCAATATCCATATCACCATCATTGTCAGTATCTGTGAGCAAAAGCGTTGACCCGGGATGATGCCGAGCTGCAAGATCGAATGGAGTGGGTGGTGACACCTCAGGTCGGCATGAAATGGCCTCTAAGTTGCTGGCATTGGGTGGCTCTTGGAATCCACCCCAACACTCTGTGTTTACCTTAAACTCCAGGCTGTCGCAATTTCCAAATTGATCCATGCTCAAGTTTTCGTGCCAGACCACAGAGTTTTCTGAATTGCCATTGCCAAAAGTCAAGATGTCGATATCACCATCGTTGTCCACATCAACGATGGCGGGAATGTCTCCAGGGAGGATGAATGCAGAGGTGACGAGCGAACCATAATCGCTTTGGATGGCGTTGGTCACTAACTGAAAAGAAGGCGGGAATGCGCCATCATTTTTATAGACCGCAAACTTCCCGTTGTTGTAGGTGAAAATGTCCATGAACCCATCGCAATTATAATCGCGAAGCAGAACCAATTCATTTAACGTGCTCGGGAAATTGGATTCTAGTTCTGGATGATAATCGTATTCCGAAGTGGTGGAATTGTATAAATAGGTCCGCCAGATGTCGTTGTTTCTATCAAAAACAAAGAGGTCTTCCTCTCCGTCATCGTTAAAATGGATGGGCGAAAACTGAGGGTTGCTGAATCCGCCCGCAGTGGCCAATCTTAAGTTTCCAGATTCGGAAAACGGAAGGGCAGTGGATGGCTCAAAACCTATGTTGTATTGCGCTTGTGTTGCCAAGCACGCAAGAAGGAAGAGTAGGGAAAGCTTTATTCTTTGATCAATTTTGCCCACGCAATGGAATCGTTTTCTATCACTGAGACGAAGTAAGCGCCACTTGGATAGTCACGAAGGTCAATATTCTCCTCGAAGAATAATCCATTTGACTGAATGGATTTAGAAAGCAACACCCGACCTTGAAGGTCCAATACTTGCATTTTCGCCAAATCACTTCGCGAAGCCATTTTCAAAGTAGCACTGCCATCCGTAGGGTTTGGGTACAATTGGATGTGCGATGAAGCACCTTTCAATGGTGAAATACCCAGCGTTGTGTTGTTCAATTTCTCCATGAAATAGAGTCCACCCGCACGCTGACCAATAACTAGTTCTTCTTGGCCATCGCCTAACAGATCGATACCTGTTATAGCCGTCTCGGTGGCTTCCACAATGATAGAGTCTATCAAGTTGAACGTGTCTCCAATGTTCAGTATAGGGCCATAAATGTTGATGGTTCCAACACCCGTTCCTAATAATAAGTAGAGTTTATTGGTGCTGTCAATGTTGCGACTAAAATGCGGCACCGCCTTGCCACCAAATCCGCTAAAAATGTTGATTGCACCCATGTCTTCAATGGAAGGACTGCTTGGAAAATCAGGATTGCCAACGGTTCCTGAATTTTCGAAATACTGGATTCTACCATACTCGTCACCAGCAACAATGTCGGGTAAACCGTCTGTGCTCAAGTCGATGATCTGCGGATGTGCTTCGCCTCCCACATCTATTTGATTGTAGTTTGGAAACAGCTTGAATTGATACGTGGCAGGAAATCCAATGTTTTTGTAGAACTGAATGTGGCCTGTATGATCGCCTACCAATAAATCTGTATCGCCATCACCGTCAATATCACCTAAGGCGGGATGTGCCGAACGAAGCCCCAATTGGCTTACATCGGCCCAATCATCATCTACTAGCTTGAAGATTGGATTGCCCTTAGTGCCTACGTTTTCATAATAGAACAAGCGGGCTGAGCTCAGGGCAGCGTTAAAATTGTTGTAACCAATGTTTCCAATGACCATGTCGGGCAGTGAATCACCATTCATGTCACCAAAAGCTGGAAAGGATCGTATGCCCACATCGATCATTTCACCAGAGATGTATCCTCGGCTGTGGAGCTCAAAAACCGGATTCGCATCCGACCCTATGTTTTCGTAATAGACATCGGAAATCACCGCGTCAGACGTGTCGTATTCATTCGGATCTACATTGTTGATTTGGTTAGATGAGATGAGCATATCGTCATCACCATCATGATCCACATCGAAGAAATAGGGGTAGGGTTGATTGTTGAGCTTCACCTGAACATTGTTGCTCGGAAAGGCATTGTCGTTTAAAGATTGATCGATTGTTCCATTTACAGTGGTGCCAGAATTATACATCGCGTAAAGCTCATCGTAGTGATCATAGGTGATCAATAAGTCGAGTGCGCCATCACCGTCTAAATCATGAAGGTTTTGTGTCATGGTAATGTCTTTACCACGTTGATCGTCAAAAATGTTGCAGGTTGTATCGCAGCTAAATTCTCGCCAGTTGTGAATGGGGTGTGCACCGCCAGAAATTCGAATCTCTCCCCAGCACTTGTCTCCAAATTTGAATTCAAGGCTATCTGCCGAGCCATATTCCTCTATCGACTGATTGGTGAAGGTGGAAAACGAGCAAATGTCAGAATAGTTGACAGGGAAGAACATAAAGTCAAGGTCTCCATCTTCATCTAAATCTCTGATTACCGGGAGGGTGTTTCGAGCAAAACGAAAAGGTAAGTTGTTGTTTCCGCTGCGGTAGGTCACCTGTTCAATCTCTAAATCAAATGAAGGGGTGTTGGATCCAACATTTCGATGGACCTTAATGTTTTCAAAATTGTGCGTGGAGAAAATGTCGCCTTTGCCATCGCCATTAAAATCTCGAATTAAGCAAAATCCGCGATCGTAAAGCTTTGGGAAGTGTCGTTCAAATGCCAAAGAGTCCTCTGGAATAATGGGCATCCATTCGTACTTATCAGTGTTCGAATTGTATTTAAACCCTTTGCGCAGGGCGCCATCGCGATCGAAGACAAAAAGTTCTTCTTCCGAATTCCCAGTGAAATCCATGGGGCTGTACTGAGGGTTGTTCAATCCACCGGCCCATGGGAAATCCAATGAATCATTGTCATAAACGACTTTTACAGAATTGGAGAGTTGATATCCAGCGTTGAATTGAGCAATGGATTGGATGGTGATTAGAACACTCAGTATGGTTAATGGTAGGATTCGCATATGATGGTAGACGGTCAAATCTTAATGAACGTTGTACTTAAGCATAGCGAAGTTACTTTTGACCGCGAATTACGATACATGAAATTATTAAGTACTCTTCTTTTTTCTCTCCTGATTTGCGGATCAATGATGGCGCAATCGGATTCAACTACCATAGATAAGCCGAAAACTGTTACTGGTAAAAAGCCTCATTTAGACATGCTTTTGGTGGATTTGAATTGGGATCGTTTGATAGGAATGAATCCATCGGCAGACCAAAAATGGTACGGACGAGGCATTGCGGTCAATTTGATGTATGACCATCCTTTGCAGCGTGACGGCAGAGTTAGTTTCGCTATCGGTGGTGGATTCACTTCGCACAATTATTATTCAAATGCATTGGTTCTAAAGTCGGGCGGCACTCAAAAGGTGAAGTTTATTAAACAGCCATCGAGTATCAAAGACAAGGGAAAAATTTCAGTGAATTACGTAGATGTGCCATTTGAATTTAGATTTAGAACGGCTGAGGATAACCGCGAGCACAGATGGAAACTAGGAGTAGGAGCAAAAGTGGGTTATCTGATCAATGTGCATGAAAAGACCATCAATGATGATGGACGCAAATCCAAGCTCTATCACTATCCACACGTGGCAAAATTCAGATATGGACCAACCTTACGCGTTGGATACGGTGCAGTCATGTTAACTGGATATTATTCACTATCCACGTTTTTCCAACCTGATAAAGCCATTAACGACATCAATGCCTTTAGCCTTGGGCTAACCATTTCTCCGTTTTAATATTCCGTTCACGTTAAAGTCAATGCGCCTTTAACTAACCATAATGCTTGATTAAGGCCTTCGGGTTTTGATGATTGGACTTTTGATCCAATCAAAAAAAGCATTATGAAAAAAATTTACACTCTAATTGTTTCTGGATTACTGGCCACCGTAGGATTGGCTCAATCTATTTCTCTCGACTATGTTTCTTCATATTCTACCGGTTTGTTTGACGAAGGTGCTGCAGAAATTGTAACCTATGAAAAACTTTCTCATCGGTTATTCTTCAGCAATGCAAGTGACAATAGCATTGGAATTCTTGACTTTAGCGACCCAGCAAATCTGTCGTTGATTTCACAAATTGACCTTAGCGCTTACGGAGATGGAGTCAACAGCGTTTCTGCATACAACGGGGTTATTGCCGTGGCTGTGCAAGGTGAAGAAACCATGGATCGTGGACACATCGTGTTTTTTGATTCAGCAGGCACATTTTTATCACAAGTAGAAGCCGGATACCTTCCAGATATGGTGACTTTTTCTCACGATGGAATGATGGTGGTAGCGGCAAATGAAGGAGAGCCAAACGATGATTGGACTGAGGATCCTGTAGGATCAATAACAATTATTGATGTTTCTGGCGGAATTGCAGGATTAACTCAGACCAACGTGACAGAATTGGTTGTGGGTGATTATTCTGGTTCATGGGAAGGAGTCCGCTTTTTTCCTGGCGATTTCGATGCGGCAAACCTTGAACCTGAATACGTGGCTGTTTCTGAAGACAACTCGACAGCTTTTGTATCTCTTCAAGAGAATAACGCTGTTGTGGTGGTTGATCTAACTACCAAAACCATCACAGACGTTCAGCCTTTAGGTACGAAGGATCATTCAATCGCTGGAAATGGTTTAGATGCTAGCGACAAGGATGATGAAATTAATATTACAACCTATCCATTTAAAGGCTTGTATTTGCCAGATGCTCTGACCACGATTGATATCGCAGGAACAACGTACTATTTAACTGCAAACGAAGGAGATTCCAGAGATTATGATGGATATAGCGAGGAGGAGCGCTTAGAAGATTTAGACTTAGACTCAATAGCATTTCCTAATGCGGCAACGCTTCAATTAGAGGAAAATGGTGGTAGAATGAAAGTGACCACATCTATGGGAGATACTGATGGTGATGGAGACTATGATGAAATTTACACCTATGGAACGCGATCGTTCAGCATTTGGTCTACTACTGGTACATTGGTTTATGACTCTGGGGACGAGTTCGAGCAGCAACTAGCCACTTTAGAACCGGATAATTTTGGTTCCACTAATGACGAGAATGATTCTTTTGATAATCGTTCGGATGATAAGGGTCCAGAGCCAGAAGCAATTGAAGTCGCTACCATTAACGGTGAGCATTATGCCTTTATCGGTTTAGAACGAATAGGCGGCATTATGATGTATAATATTACTAATCCAACCGCTCCAACCTTCGTTCAATACATCAACAACCGTGACTTCTCAGTAGAGGATGTTACGACCACAGCAGTGGGCGATTTAGGGTGTGAGGATGTGTTGTTTATCGATGGGCAGTTCACAGCCGACAGCAATTTCTACCTCGTTACATCCAATGAAGTTTCGGGCTCCGTTTCTGTTTTCCAGATTGTGGGTGCAGTAGGTGTAGAGCAAATTAAGGTGCAGAAGGAGTTCAAAGTGTATCCGAACCCAGCAACCAATGTCTTGAATATAAGCACCAAGGATAATTACAACATCATAGATATATCTGGACGAAGAATCATTTCAGGTTCGAATACTAACTTGATGAAAATCGAAACGCTTGCCCCAGGTGTGTATGCGATTGAAAACGAGTCAGGAGCAACTCAAATGTTTGTAAAGCAATAAATCTATCCTATCTGTAGTAGTTGAGGTGGTCACCCAGAAATGGGTGGCCATTTTTTATGCAGAAGCTTTTTCCAACGCTCTTTTCAATTCTTCCGGTCGCTGAGTGCCAAGCTTAATGTTCTCGCCATCGGGTGAGTTAAAAGCAACGCAATGTATGCCGTGGGTATAAAATCTTCGAGCATCCTTTTTATGCAGGTTAAACATAGGTCGATTCATCAAGAACTTGGAGTAGGGCTCCACTTTAATATCAGAGATTCCTTTAATGTCCATCTCGACTTTTCTGTGAGTCATTGGCCCACTTAACACCAGTTTGTTACCATCTATCTTTGTCTCCAAATGTGAGATGAGCATGGCTCCTCCACTAATAACCAAGATGACAATGCCTATGTAAAAGAACAAATCGGCCGTATCCCCTTGCGTGTCGTCTGAAGCGAAATAGAAGATAAAGCAAAAGAGCATGATGACCATTCGTCTGACCAATCCAAATCGATTGAATCCTAAGTATTGTTTTTCGAGGAAAGCGTAATTATGAGACATGCGCTAAAATTAAGATAACTCAAATGTAATGACCGATTTGGTGGAGGAAGTACATTTTACAGAATCAGAAAGTTGAATTCCAGGAATCCAAATTACCTTGCCAACGGCATCTGCCAACACCGGAGTGTCTGATCTTGTCAATCTATCCAGACCTCCGTCTTTTAAATACTTGTTGATTTCAACGTCATAATCAGCTCCCAGGGGTGTGAATTTTTCTTGGTTATAATATGCTCTCCAAACCAATGGATATTCTACAGTTTCTTTATCCATCCATACTTGGAATGCACTTTTCGGCATTTCCGATTCTGAATAAGTGCGTGAACTGATAGTTAAACATTGATCCATTTGTTTATAGGTCCCTGTGCTCGGAATTGGCACATCGGGGATAGTCAAGGTTTGATTTCTGACTACGACTCCTGATTCAGATTTTGTAGCGATATAGGTTTCAGTCTCAATGATGGCTCCGGCATTTGAATGACACAAGTCTTGACATTGTTGTCTGTTGAATCCAAGGGAATGAATGGCGTGATAAAGAATGGTTGCAGAAATATTACCATTATGTCCGTCCAAATCAATGGTAAACCCTGTGCTGTTGGGTGAAATTGTTTTTTCGATCAATGCGCTCAAGGCGAGTGAATCTGCTTGTAAATGCGTGATAGAGCTGTGAAGTTTTTCCAATGAATTTTCGCCAATCTCATTTATCAATGGCACCAATTGATGTCGAATTTGATTTCGAACATATTTGGTAGAAGCGTTGGATGAATCTTCTCTAAACGAAAGGTGATGTTGCTGTAAGTAGGCTTCAATTTCTGATCTCGATGTCTTTAAAAAGGGTCGAATCAATCCGTCTCTATTCGCCATCATCCCGCGAACACCTCTTATTCCAGTTCCTCGGAGAAGGTTATGTAAAACGGTCTCCACTTGGTCATCTTTATGATGCCCAGTTGCGACTTTGGTGTATCCCTCATTTTCCTTTACAGAATTGAAGAACTGGTACCGTTCATTTCGTGCCCAGTCTTGTAAATTTCCTTTGCCGTCAAATTCACAGTGATGTAAGTGAAATGGGACGCCTAAACTCTGGGCAAAAAGGTGAACAAAGGCTTCATCGGCATCAGATTCATCGCCCCGCAAATGGAAGTTGACATGTGCGATTCCAATGTCAAATCCATTTTCAGATAGAAAATGTGCTAGGGCAATGCTGTCTTTGCCTCCACTCACAGCGACCAATATCTTGTCGCTTTTATCAAAAAGGTTGAGGGTGTTAATGTGGTCTTTTGTGGTCTGCATATCTCAAAGATACGGACTCATAAAACGAATTCATAGAGCAATTCTTGAATCGGTTTGAGCTTGACTATGCACTCTTCATATTCTGATTCTGCATCACTCAAAGCCGTAATTCCACCTCCCACATGGGCGGTGAGCACTTGTTTGGATTCGTCATAAAGCAAGGTTCGAATCACTACATTGAAATCGGCCTTTCCATTTGGCTTGAAATAGCCTATGGTTCCAGAGTACAATCCGCGTTTCGAGTTTTCTAATTCGTCAATAATCTGCATGGCGCGGATTTTCGGAGCGCCTGTCATGCTGCCCATCGGGAAAGCTTTGATAAGCGCATCAAAGGCATGGATGCCATCCTTCAACTTTGCCGTTACGGTACTGTGCATTTGATGTACCCGAGGATATGTTTCGATTGTGTAAAGCTCTGGAACTCGAACGCTATTTTTTGTTGCAAAGTGACTCAAATCGTTTCGGACCATATCCACTATCATCACGTTTTCTCTTCTATCCTTTTCTGAATTTTGAAGGGAGGCTTTATTCATTCCATCCTCTTCTGCATCCGTTCCGCGTGGAGCCGTACCTTTCATTGGTTGGGAAAGGATTTGTCTATCATCAAAGCTGAGAAATCGCTCAGGGCTCCAACTCAAACAATAGCGGTCGCCAAAGTTGACAAACACTGAAAATGGGTTGGGATTAGCTTGATAGCCTTTCAGGAAAAGCCGCGCTGGATCCAACCCCGAGCAAGTCCAAGTGACTTCTTGACAAATATTTGCTTGGTAAATCTCTCCTAGTTGGATTTGCTCTTTACAGTGGGCAATTTTATCCAAGTATTCTTCTCGAGACATTTTGAATTGACCCTGTTCAATTTGCGGAGGATTCTCTTTGGGCGAGATAAAACTCTGAAGTTGGTTTAGGATTTCTTCGTGCTTTATTTCAGAGACAGAATCTGTTCGAACGCCAATTTCAATGGTTGATCCAAGTTGTTTGATCAGAACCTTAGGAACACAAAGAAAGATATCTGGAAATTCAATGGTGCCCTCACGCGATGATTGAAGCTTTTCCAATTGGTTCTTGAGGTCATAGGTTAAAGAAGTAAAAACAAAGTCTTCGCTTGACTCGATGAATGATGCTGCCTTTGAATGCGACCCCTTGAAGGAGGTATGCGCACCAAGACCGGCCAACGTGTCGAATTCATCTTCGTTTTTCGAACCCCAACCTATGCCCAGAAAGCAAAACCCAAAACCTCCTTTGGCAGACCAAAGGCATATCGCCTCTTGAAGATTTTTAGTGGTTTGGAATGATTTCCAATATCGATTCATCAGTGCGTCTTCACCAAGTCTTCTAAGGCGTCAATCCATAATGGGTGATCGTTTAAACTCTCCACCAATTGAACTTTTTCACCTCCGTGTTCCTCAAATATTTCTTGATATTCTTCTCCAATTTCGATGGTGGTTTCCAAGCAATCAGCCACAAAAGCAGGTGAGAATATGAGCAGTTTCTTTGCACCTTCTTTGGCTTTTTCCTCAACTACTTTATCACTGAACGGTTCTATCCAATTCTTGTCGAGTCTAGACTGAAAACTAACCGTGTAATTCTCCTCTGGAATTCCAAGCCCATCCACGAGTAATCTTGTCGTACCATAACAGGTAGCCTTGTAGCAAAAGTGGTTTTCATCATTTACCTCGTGGAGACAATCTCGATCCTTACAAAGCCCATCATCATATACTTTGTCTACATGTCGCTCAGGTAAACCGTGATAAGAGAAAATGACGTGGTCATAATCGCGCCAATCATATTTCTGTCCTCGTTCAATGAAAGCCTTGATAAAACCAGGGTGATCCCAATATTGGCTGATGATAGATAATTCAGGAATAACCCACCATTTTCGAATTTCGTTCATCACTGCTTCGAGTGCAGAGCCTGTGCTGGCCGATGCATAGTGCGGAAACAAAGGCAATACGATGATTTTTTTCGGATTCGTCTTTCGAATTCGTTCCAATACAGAAGGTATACTTGGATTTTTATAGCGCATAGCCAATTCAACTGTATAGTCATTGCCTAGTTTTTCCTGTAAAAGCTTCTTGACGCTTTCGCCATAGATTAGGATAGGAGATCCTTCGGGAGTCCAAAGCTCTTTGTAGATTTTCGCGCTTTTAGGGGCTCTAAACGGAACGATGATCGCGTTGACCAATAATTTACGCAGAAGCCAGGGAATGTCAATGACTCTCGGGTCGTTAAGGAATTGAGACAAGTAACTTCTGACTTTAGAAACGCTCGGATCATCTGGGGTTCCCAGATTGACAAGTAATACGGTAATTTTTCCCATGGACTGCAAATATCGGAACTAACAAATGGTTATCGAGGTGGTTCGATGTATCTATTATTCAAATTCAAGGAACCTTGTTTAGTGAAGTTTTCCCTTGTGTTGCGAATCAGCACTTCATCGATCCAAATAGACATGTCTTCGCCATCGCGATGAAGCATGATTTGAATTTTATTCCAGTTAGATTGAACATTAATTGGCAGTGTGCATAGTATCCAACCATTCATAACTTGTGTGAGATGATCTCCCACTTCACTGACTTCAAACCTGATTTCGTTCCCATCCAAATCCCTTTCCCAAAGCCATATTTGTGTGTTTACGGCATGTTGATCATCGGCAAAAAACCAAAAGCTCAACTCGTAGTCGACTTCTTTTGAATACTTAGCCATTGGATCGCACAAATCAGTCCAATCAATTCGTTGCAACTGTTTTGCACCTTGTCCTGAAAAGGATCGCTCCGATGCAATATCATCGAAAGATTGATAATTTGCCTCAGTAATTGAAAAGGCAAACTCTGACCTCGTACTTAGCTCTTTTCTGTTTTCGGAACAGATATTTGAAAATGCCTCAACGGGAAGGGAACGCAATTCAAAACCATCATCCAATAAGCCTACTCGAGTAGATTTTCGAATCAACTCTATATGTGCAGCGGTAAGATTTGCATGTTGCTTAATAAGCAAGAGGTATGGAAGTTTAGAAGCTTTTTCATTTGAAAGCTGCTCTGGCAATGTCTCCAAAAAGGACATCATGTCCAACTGACTGAGCGTTTGAGTCAGCGAGGTGCGACTCATTTGAACACAGGTCAAAGGCAAGCCAGACTGTAAACTCAATGCAAAACTGTATTCCTTAATCTTGCTTTCATCAGCTGTTCTGAAGTTTTCTGAACCAATGTGGAAATAGGGAAGTGGTATGATGGCTTGGTATTCTTGTTTACTAAACTTTGCGAATTGAGTATTTAGTTTTTTATCATGGAATACACTTGTTCCGCTGCTTGTTTTGTCAATTACTTGTTGACTCATATTCCAAACATCTATTTCTAAAATAGCTAATGCCGCAATTCCAAAGAAAAGCCTTTTCGATGCTACACTCTCCTTGATGAATTTTCCAATTTGAACCGCTGCGTAAATATTAATGGCATAGAAAAACACAAAGGAGAATCTCGCAATTCCCCTGAATTGTTGCAAAGGGCCAATGTATTCAAGCAGTCTGTCAAATTTCCAGATGTAAAATGGGAAAGCCACGGAGATTAATAATAAAGGCAATGCGGCAATCAAGAGCCTGAGTGCAATTGAACCAGAACGTCCCTTTATTAGGTCTCTAATTCCAATTCCTAAGCCAATGATGGCGAACCAACCAACAAATGCTCCACCCTCCATCGATTGGGTGAACATGTGCGACATTCCTTCAAAATAGGAGAAGTCTATTGGAATGAATACAGAAGCCCAAGTAGCTCGATAAAAAAGAAAGCCATAAGGCGAACTTGGTCTGTCAGTGACATCATCTGTGATGAACAAGATTATTTGAAATGCTAGAAGTGGTACTAGGGGCAGGAGTATGGTTTTTGACCAACTTTTGATGTTTTTGAGTTTTCGATCTGCAACTTGATTTGCCAAAAGGAAGCACCCCCAAAAAACACTTAACATCAGTAGGAAATATGGATGAATAAAACCTGAGATAAGCAACAAAAAAGCAGGGACTACAGACCCAATAGGAATAGATTTAGAGCGCAGGATGAAATAGAAAACAACTGGGATAAGGCCTGCATATGCCAATGAGTAATGTCCACCTAGCCTCAGAAATTGTGGGCTTAAAAGCGTAATTCCCAAGGCAGATATAAGAGCAAACCACCATATTAACTCATGTCGTTTTAGGATCAAATAAAGGCACCAACCACCCGTAAAAGCGGAAAGGAAAACCAGATAAATAGCCATATCGGCAAAGGCCCCAAATACCCGAAGTATGTTGCTGAAGAAAGGCTGATTGTCGGTATATACAACATGCTCACCATAAGGGTAATTCATGCCATCAAATTGCTGGAAACTTGTGTCATGTTCAATGTGATAAGCTACTGTATAGTAGTTTTTAGCTCCGTCCTCTCCACTTCCAGGAATTTGATCGTTCCAAAGTTGAAACTGATCACCATACAATCCCCAAACCACCAGGGTAAAGAGGATAGTATAAATAATGAACACGAAGGTTTTGGCAGGTTCTTTCATTGATCTTTCCAGTGCGAAACTAAGCTACACATTATCGTTTTGATTAATTTGAGAGGTATTCAAGGGTGCATTGCGTTTTTTTGTGTGGTAATTTTAATTTAGTCGCATGATTCGAATAGCGCTAGCAGACGATCACCAATTGGTTTTGGATGGACTCAAAGCATTGATCAGAACACAAGATGATTTTGAGATTGTGGTTGAAGCTAATGATGGTAGACGACTGTTACAACTATTGGAAACAGTAGATGTAGATCTTGCCATGGTCGACATTGATATGCCGATTATGAGTGGTCTGCAAGCGATTGAAGAGATTAAAAAATTAAACCTGAGACAAAGTGCATTGCCCTCACAATGCACAATGAAAAAGGTATAATTCAAAAGGTAGTATCTGCGGGTGCTGCTGCCTATATACTTAAGAATATAGACCAAGAAGATTTAATTCTTGCCATTCGTAAAGTAGCAGAAGGAGGAAAATTCTTTTCTGATGAAGTCACTATGACTTTAGCGGGTAATTCATCCTTGGATCAATCGACTTATCAAAATGTGACGCTAAGTGATGATTTAACTGAGCGTGAAATTGAAATCCTGAAATGGATCGCGCAAGGGTATTCCAACAAGGAAATTAGCGAAAAGCTGTTCATATCACATCGAACGGTTGATACACATCGTACTAATCTGATGAAAAAGTTGGATGTCCATAACATAGCAGGCCTAATAAGAAATGCGCTAAGGGCTGGATATGTAGAATGATGTAGGGCAATTTACATTACTTTTATCGTCTAGAATACTAGAGATTAAAAAAAGAATAAAATGAGTACTAAGAATATTTGGAAAGGCGCTGCGGTAGCAGCGTTGATGATGATAGGTGGCTTTGGTTTAACATCGTATGATACACCGAGTGAGGGACAAGTAGAGATTGGCGATCCGTTTCCAATGTCACAACATTCAATGACCAACATTGATGGAAGTGAGACGTTTTTACGACAGGAACTCAAGGATAACGGGTTACTTGTTATTTTCTCATGCAATACATGCCCTTTTGTTGTTCAATGGGAGAATAGATACAATGAGCTTTACGATTTATGCGAAGCAAATAATATCGGAATGGTGTTAATTAATAGCAATGAAGCCAAAAGAGATGGAGACGATTCTATGGCTGAAATGAAATCTCATGCTAAAGAACAAGGTTATAAAATGCCATACCTCATGGATGAAAACCATGTGGTGGCTGACGCTTTTGGGGCTCGAACTACGCCACATGTTTATATGTTCGATAAGAATGCAATGTTGGCATATCGAGGCTCTATTGACGACAATAGCGAGAATAAAAGTGAAGTAAAAGAGCATTATTTGAAAGATGCAATAAAGGCAATGGCTGCTGGAAATGAAATTTCACCAAATATTACGAAGTCTATTGGTTGCAGTATCAAAAGGGTCAAATAGTCGAATTGAAATTGAAGGGATAAAGGGCGCAATCGCGCCCTTTTTTATTTCTATTCATGAATTAAAAAGATCATTCGTTAATCCAATTTATTAGTATTAACCTTTGCACACAGGTGTAAATTTTTTAGATGAAAAAACTAAATGTTTTATTGTTAGGTGGCGGTGGGCGAGAACATGCAATTGCCTGGAAACTGTCACAAAGTGAAAATCTAAATCAACTGTATATCGCCCCAGGAAATGGCGGCACCAGTCAATTAGGGATTAACTTAATTATTGGGGAAACTAATTTTCCAGAGATTAAAAATGCCGTCATTGAAAACGACATTGATCTAATAGTTGTCGGACCAGAGGCTCCGCTTGTGAAGGGCATTCGAGAGTATATTGAATGCGATATTGAAACTGAAAATGTTCGAATAATTGGCCCCGGTCGGGCTGGTGCGCAGCTTGAGGGCAGTAAGTCATTCTCAAAGGAATTCATGACTCGTCATGGTATTCCAACTGCTAAGTACGGCAAGTTCGATGCATCTGAAGTTGCTAAAGCCAAGGAGTTTTTATATCAAATGGAACCACCTTATGTTTTGAAAGCTGATGGTTTGGCTGGAGGCAAAGGGGTTTTGATTATCGATAACCTCAAGGAAGCACACATTGCCCTCGATGAGATGTTGACCGCCAATAAATTTGGAACGGCAGGCGAAACGGTTGTGATTGAAGAATTTTTGGATGGAATTGAATTAAGTGCTTTTGTGCTCACAGATGGAAAGTCACACATCAATCTTCCTTCCGCTAAGGATTATAAAAGAATTGGTGTTGGTGATACTGGATTGAATACAGGCGGCATGGGGTCGATTTCACCGGTACCCTTTGCGGATGAGGAATTTCTTAAAAAAGTGGAAGAACGAATCACCATTCCGACTATCAATGGGTTGAAAAAGGATGGAATCGCGTATAATGGATTCGTTTTTATCGGCCTCATGAATGTTAATGGTGACCCGTTTGTTATTGAATACAACGTTAGAATGGGGGATCCAGAAACAGAGAGTATAATGCCACGAATTGAATCGGATTTATTGGAATTGCTCTGGAAATGCGGAGGAGAGGAGCTGAATCAAGCAACCATTAAAATCAGCGAAAGCTCAGTTGCCTCAGTGATGTTGGTCTCAGGAGGTTATCCCGAGGCTTATACGAAGGGCAAACATATTTCAGGTCTTGACCAAATTCAACATTCTCTCATTTTTCATGCTGGAACAACGCTGAGTGAAACAGGTTATGAAACGAGCGGGGGTCGTGTGCTTACAGTAACATCCTTTGGCTCCGATATTGACCAAGCTTTAAGGACGAGCTACGGTGAGGCGTCTAAACTGTACTTTGAGAATATGTATTTCAGAAATGACCTAGGATTTGACTTGATTAAATCAAATCAGAAAGAAGAGGCGTAGTTATTTGAGTGTGCCGTTTTGTTTGGCTTCGCGATTGAAGTCGCTCATTTTCTTAATCCAAATAATCCCCATGATGGACATGATGACTATAATGAACCAATTAAATCCATTTCCGAGCGCTTCAAGAATACCAAAGGTCCAAGTGAATAAGTCAGCGATCGGTTCAAGTATGTCGTTAAGATTCATGGGTCAAAAAGTTTATGCGAATTTATGAACTTGTTTTAATCATAATGCAAGTGAACTTAAGTTTGACGAAACCTGAGATGTTTTGATATCATTTTTAAAGAAAAATGATGGCTTATTGGTCATTATAGCGCCTGTGCTACTCGTGCTTTCCTCCATTTTTAATGGGATGGCTAACCCATCACTATTCATACTAAATACGGGTTTTTCAGCCATTGGCGAATTGTTTGGATTAGACACTTTGATCGCCAATAGGCTCGTTCAAGGAATTATTACGGTGGTTGTGGCTTTGGTTGCAATGATATTCGTCAATAGAGTAATTGCAAATAATAGTTTACTCGGCCGACTGTCAAACATGCCATTGATCGTCTGTGCTATATTGTTTGGAATAATTCCTGCTGAATTTCAGAATGTGTTGTTTTGGGTTACAATGCTTTTGTATGTGCAGTTTATTACCACACTACTATCGTGCCTACTTGAGCATAAGGTGTTTAACTCGGTTTTTAATGCAGGTTTTATTCTTGGAATGCTTGTCCTGATTTATCCCATGTATATATTGTTGTTTATTCCGTTGATTGGGGTATTGATCATAAATTCAACAATCAACCTTCGATTGACGATTATAGCTACACTTGGAGTATCCACGCCCATATATATATGCGTTGCCCTATTATACATTTTAGCACCAAGTAAATTAGCTGAGTTTGTTAGTCAGATTTATTTGAATTTTAGTTTGGAATTTGTAGCTGGTGGTATTGAGAAATATATATTGGCCATAGTTGTGCTCTTATCCGTGGTAGTTGAGGGATTGAATTCACGATTCATTACCATGCGTGAAAAACGAATTTGGCGTTTTGAGATGATATTGTTGTTCAGTTCATTTTTAGTTTTATTTACTGAATATAGTGTGGGAATCATGGCCTTGGCTTTGGTTCCATCAATCATTATTCTAAGTCGAGCGTTGATCAATTCAAAGAATAATCGAATTTCTCAGTTACTTTTTATTACGCTCATCCTATCAGTAGCAATAAACATTGCATTATCGCTTTAAGCTATGAGGGGTATTTCTAACTTTGAAACCTAATAGTTGAATATGAAATTTGGCGTAATTACTTTCCCTGGTTCCAACTGCGATCAAGATATGATCTATGTTTTGGAGACCATTATGGGACAAAAAGTTGAGCGTTTGTGGCACAAAGAACGCGACCTTAAAGGCTGTGATTTCATTGTCGTGCCAGGCGGTTTTTCTTACGGAGATTACCTTAGATCCGGTGCTATTGCACGTTTTTCTCCAATAATGGAGGAAGTGATCAACCATGCGAATAATGGTGGATATGTCTTAGGTGTGTGCAACGGTTTTCAAATATTGTGCGAGTCTGGACTTCTAGAAGGAACACTTATGCACAATAACAGCCAGAAGTTCATCTGCGAAAATGTCTTTTTGAGAACGGAAACATCCAATGCACTGGTAACTCAATCCATCGAAACTGGAGCTGTTCTTAAAATTCCAATAGCTCATGGAGAAGGTAAGTATTTCGCTCCAGAAGACACTCTGGCACGAATGAAGGAGAATGATCAGATACTGTTTAGGTACTGTTCTGAAAATGGAGTAGTTGACGATGCTTCCAATCCCAACGGTGCCATTGAAAATATCGCTGGAGTTTGCAATAAAACAAGAAATGTTTTTGGTATGATGCCTCATCCAGAAAGGGCGGCTGATATTGAATTGGGGAATACAGATGGTAAGCGAATGTTTGAAAGTATTTTGTCTGAAGTGACGGTTTAATGAAATTTATCAAAGCCATAATCTCAAATGCAGATGTGAAACGTTTTGAACCAAATCGATTCAGTATCTGTTAATTCGATCAATCACTATTATGTCAGATCAAACATTTCCAGCTGGTAAATATCTCTCTCAGATAGAGTATCCCCAAGATTTAAGAGATAAATTCACAATAGATCAATTGCCTGAGGTGGCAGATGATTTGAGAGACTTTATTATCGATGTCGTATCTCAAAAAGGGGGGCATTTTGGAGCGAGTTTGGGTGTTGTTGAGATGACTGTAGCACTTCATTATGTCTTCAATACTCCTTATGATCGCATCGCATGGGATGTTGGACATCAAGCCTATGGACACAAAATACTGACAGGTAGACGTTCAGTTTTCCATACAAATAGAAAGTATAAAGGCATTAGCGGCTTTCCTAAAATCAAGGAAAGCGAATACGATAACTTTGGAGTAGGTCACTCCTCAACTTCCATATCTGCTGCTCTTGGTATGGCCGTGGCGAGTCGAGCCAAAGGTGAGTTGGACAGACAGCATGTAGCTGTAATTGGTGATGGAGCAATGACCGCAGGTCTAGCTTTTGAGGGCTTAAACCATGCGGGAGTTGAAAACACCAATTTGTTGGTCGTTTTAAATGACAATTGCATGAGTATCGACCCTAATGTTGGTGCCTTGAAGGAATATCTCACAGATATTACAACTTCTCATGCCTATAATAAGGTGAAGGATGAAGTTTGGCATTTATTAGGTAAGATGAGTCGGTTCGGTCCGAATGCTAGGGACATCGTTGCTAAAGTGGAGAACGGAATTAAAGCCGCGTTACTTCAGCACTCAAACTTGTTTGAGAGTTTAAACTTCAGATACTTCGGGCCAATTGACGGTCATGATGTTGTGCACATGGCAAAAGTCATGGAAGATCTTAGGAAGATTCCAGGTCCAAAGATTTTGCATTGTATTACTAAAAAGGGTAAGGGATATGGCCCTGCTGAAGAAGGGAGCCCAACTCAATGGCACGCCCCAGGTATATTTAATAAGGATACTGGTGAAATAATTAAAATCACACCAAACAATCCTCAACCACCTAAGTATCAAGATGTTTTTGGTCACACGATTGTTGAGTTAGCCGAGAAAAATGAGAAAATCGTTGGCGTGACCCCCGCGATGCCCTCTGGAAGTTCCTTGAACATAATGATGAAAGCGATGCCAGATCGCGCATTTGATGTAGGAATCGCTGAGCAGCATGCCGTCACCTTCTCTGCTGGAATGGCATATCAAGGGATGCGGCCGTTTTGTAACATTTATTCTTCATTCATGCAACGCGCTTATGACCAAGTCATTCATGACGTTGCGATACAGGAGTTACCGGTAATTTTCTGTTTGGACAGGGCAGGTGTGGCAGGTGCAGATGGACCGACTCACCATGGAGCATATGATATTTCATTTATGCGGTGCATACCAAATCTGGTGGTGTCGTCACCAATGAACGAAGAGGAATTGCGCAACTTAATGTACACTGCCCAATTAGAAGAAAATGGAGTCCCCTTTGTAATAAGATATCCTAGAGGACAAGGGGTAATGCCGGAATGGAAGACACCTTTTAAGAAGGTTGCAATCGGCACTGGTAGAAAAGTCAAGTCAGGTTCGGACTTAGCCATACTTTCAATCGGTCACATTGGAAATGAAGCGCTTAAGGCAGCAGAGGTTTTAGAAAAGAATGATTGCAGCGCTGCTGTTTATGACATGCGTTTTGTGAAACCATTAGATGAGCTCATGCTGCACGAAATATTTGGTAAATATGAATATGTTATTACCGTTGAAGATGGTTGTATTCAGGGTGGGTTTGGATCTGCAGTTTTAGAATTTATGGTTGACAATGGATATAAATCAGATGTGGTAAGACTAGGAATTCCAGATAGGGTAGTTGAGCACGGCAGCCAAGAACAACTTTATGCAGAGTGCCAATATGATGCAGATAGCATTGTTCGGGAGGCAATTAAAATGACTTCGTCTACAAAGTCAGCTAAGTCGGCTGGATTTGCCAGTTAAGAAGCGACTCTTTTTACCTTTGCGCGTCTTAATCGTGGGAAGTCAAAGACTCAAATAATGCGAATTTTACTAACTGTCATTTTAGCGTTTGCCTTAGGCCAATACAAGGCTCAGGTAATTGATGTGTTCCCACACACGGATGACCTTGAGGGATGGTCGCTTTGCAGCGAATATTGCAGTAATGCCTGTGCTATATCAAGCGATTGGTCCAGTGTCGGTAACATTGATTTTAGACCTGATACCGGAGGAACGCCAACGGATAGTACTGGACCTAGTCTAGATCATAATCCAGGTCTTTCCTCTGGAGTTTATGCCTACGTTGAGTCTACTGATACCTGCAATTCAGATACAGCATTGCTGGAATCACCTTACATCGATTTAAATAATGTGGTTGCGCCCGGATTTACTTTTTGGTATCACCAATGGTCACCAAATGCAATCACGGATACGTTTGACATACTTATTAGTACAGATAGCGGGACCAGTTGGTCCGTGGCTTTTACCGGTCAGAACAACATATCGGCAAATGCATGGCAATTTGATTCTTTGGGTTTAGGTGGATATGTGGGGCAAATCATAAAACTGAGATTCCGTTTTATTACTTCTGGCGATTCTATTGATTTTGCCCTTGATGATTTCACCATTCATGGTACACAATATATTGATGCTGGTTTACTAAGTGTGACGACAGCAAATGGAACTTGCCCAGGTGATACAAGCAGTGTTTGTGTGACTTTGGTCAACGCAGGTTTGTTGGCTCTGGATTCTGTTACGATTAACACCACACTGAATGGAGGAGCATTGTTTAGTCCATTTTTATTTGTAGGAAACTTATTGCCAGGTGACGATACATTAATATGTGTTGGAGATACAGTTTTTACAACGAACGATTCAATTGGTGCATTCTCCACCATGCCTAACAACACAAACGACACGCTCAATTTAAATGATACCGTTTCAATGATTTTCGTTGTTGGATCGCCTATTACTGCTAATGCTGGAAATGACACTACCGTCTGCCAACTTGATACATTTCAAATTGGTGGCTCACCTACAGGGCCAGTAAATGCTATTTATAATTGGTTACCTGGAGCGTTATTTAATGATAGCACAGCCTCAAATCCATTCTTGGCGGTGTCCCAAGACACAACGATTATCGTTATTGTCACTGATACGATTACTGGTTGTGTAGATATGGATACAGTAGCTATTACGGCAGCGGCCAATCCTGCTGTAGATGCTGGTTTGGATACAGTGTATGTATGCCAGCAAGATACCGTCACCATTGGTGGCTCGCCAACTACTGCGGCTGGAAATTCTGTGAGTTGGTCTCCCGGCTTAGATCTAGATGACTCCACTTCATACAACCCTGTACTTACGGGAGACGAGATCTATTTCATTTTTGTCACAGCAACGGAACCAATATACGGTTGTACCAGTGTTGATGCTATGTTAGTCATCGCAAATGGAACGCCTGTGCTTGACGCAGGTGATGACATGACCGTTTGTGCCGGAGATTCATTTGAATTAGGCGGTTCGCCAACTTCAAATTTGTTTGGAGATATACAATGGACAGGATCAGGATTGCTTAATGATGACACAATCGCCAATCCAATCGCAACTGCACAAGAAGACACCTTTTTTGTAGTGACGGTTACAACAGGAGCCGGTTGTACATCCTCTGATACAATATTTATCACGGTAAATGATCTACCAGTGATTTCAATAGCTAATTCTGGAGCTTGTCCAGGTGATACTATGCAGCTCACAGCGTCTGGAGGTGCGAACTATCAATGGGAACTAGATTCAACTCTAAGCGACACAAGTATCGCTAATCCCTTGGTATACCCACCGAGCAATGGGTATGAATATATTGTTTATGTAACTGCCTCTAATGGGTGTCCAGACTCAGCACATATTACCGTTTCATATTTCGATATCCCAAATGTGGACGCTGGTGAAAATGATACTATTTGTGATGGAAGTTCAGCACAGCTCCTGGCAACAGGGGCTTCAAATTATCTATGGTCACCAACAGCAGGCTTAGATGACGCAACGATCGCTAATCCATTGGCGAGTCCAGTAAACTCTATTGAATATTTTGTGGAGGGCACAAGCGTAAATGGATGTACCGCGATAGATTCAGTTTCGGTTTTTGTTAATGTTTTGCCTGCGGCAGATGCGGGACCAGATACAAGCATTTGTTTGAATGATTCAATTCAAATCGGAGGTAGTCCCACGGGGCCCGCTGGTGCAACTTATTCATGGCCATCATCGGGTATTGCAAATACTACAGGAGCAAATCCATTCTACAGTTCTTTCGGAGTAAATCCTGGGAACTATTCTTATGAAGTATCTGTGACGGACATCAATGGATGTGAATCTACCGATGAAATGGAAATCACAGTTTGGAGCGATCCAGTTGCCACAATCGATCCGATTAATAACGCCATTTGTGTTGGGGATTCGATTACAATTTCTGCCCAAGGTGGAGTAAGTTATCAGTGGTCGCCAGGAGGAACAGTACTGAATAATGCATCCTCTTTTACCAAAGCTTATCCAATCGTTACAACCCTGTATACGGTTACAGTGACTGATGTAAACGGGTGTACTGACACTGAATCAGAACAACTTGTGGTACATCCATTAACTCAGGCAAATGCAGGTGCTGATGCGGCAATATGCCAACAAGACACGATTCTCCTTAATGCCTCTGGCGGGGTGAATTACACTTGGGCACCTACAGTATTTATAGGCTCTACATCTGGTGCGAATCCAGAGGCATTTCCGGTGCAAACGCATACTTATAATGTGACTGTCACTGATGCCAATGGTTGTTCTGAATCGGATAATGTGACCGTCACTGTCAATCCACTACCTATCGTCTCAGCGGGGTCTAATAAACGAAGCTGTTTGAATGTGGGGATTGAGATCGGTGGAAACCCTGCGGGACCAATTGGTTCAACATACTCCTGGTCACCTACGATTTCATTGAATGATGCTTCGTTGTCAAATCCAATTGCGACCCCTCAATCAGACACGAGGTATAATGTAACTGTAACTACTTCATTTGGGTGTCAAGATTCAGCATCAATGCTATTGGGCATTGATACCTTACCTGTAGTGAAAGTGATTGATAGTCCTGAACCGATATGCACTGGGGATACATCATTCATTAGCGTCACACCAGGGTTTACCAAATATCAATGGTCACCTAATTTGAAAATTTCATCAACATCAAGTAAAGAGATATTTGTGAGTCCAGGATCGGATCGTATTTACTCTGTGACTGTAACAAACAATAATGGATGCATAGGCGATACCAGCGCGTTTGTAAAAGTCTATAAGCTCCCGGTTGTTGGAGTTAGCGAAGATTTTGAGGTTTGCACAGGCGATTCGTTTCAACTGGAAGCCACTGGGGGTGTGATTTATCAATGGTCAGAGGGGGAGTCATTGAAAGATTCAAATTCACGAATTACAATGGCATACCCTGTTGAATCAGGGCAATATCGAGTCTCAGTTACGGATACAAATAATTGTTTGAATGTTGCTAAGGTATTGGCAACTGTGAACCAATTGCCCGAAATTGACGCTGGTGACGATATTGATAATTGTGATATCGATGTTGTTTACTTGGGAGGACCAATTGTCGGTCCAAGTGATGCAGTTTTCTTCTGGACTCCAGGTATCGGGCTTGATGATCAATATAGCCCAAATCCAAGGGTGTTAAATCCAGAGAGGACCACTTATTATTTAGAGGTTCAGGACAGAAACGGATGTTTTAGTTACGATAGTGTTGAGGTGAATGCCGATTGCTATTCCTTAATTTATGCGCCATCAGCATTTACTCCTGGATTTAATGGATTAAATGACGAGTTTGCATTAGTCCATTATCGCATTGTCGATGCGGTTCTTAGAATTTATAATCGTTGGGGTATCCTCATGTTCGAGACGAATGACTTGGACAAAGCTTGGGATGGTACAGAGCCTAATAGCAATGAAGTTGCGCCATCAGGTTCGTATTATTGGATAGTCGAATACCGTACAGAGGATCGAAAAAAGGGATCAAAGGAAGGTGTGGTGACTCTGCTCAAATAAAAAGGCCGATCATTTGATCGGCCCTTTCTTATTTTTTCACGTCCTTTTGAAGCTCTGACTTATAGTCCCACTCCTCTAAGAATTTTGTAGTGATCTTCCCATCCCTAAATTTTGGATGTTTCATCAGTTTTTGATGAAATGGAATGGTTGTTTTCACTCCTTCGATGATATACTCGCCAAGAGCTCTTTCCATCTTTGTGAGGGCCTCTTCTCTGGTTTGAGCAACCGTAATAAGTTTAGCGATCATGGAGTCATAGTAAGGAGGAATGGTATAACCAGCATATACATGCGTGTCAATTCGAATTCCGTGACCTCCTGGAGAATGATAATTGGTAATTAATCCAGGGCTAGGTCTGAAATCATTCAATGGATCTTCAGCATTAATCCTGCATTGAATTGCATGACCAACAGGCTCGTAGTTTTTACCGCTGATGGGCATTCCAGATGCAATCTTGATTTGTTCCTTTATCAAGTCATAATTAATAACCTCCTCAGTAATGGTATGCTCTACTTGGATACGAGTATTCATTTCCATGAAGTAGAAATTGCGATGCTTATCCACTAGGAATTCGACCGTTCCAACACCTTCATAGTTTACTGCTTTTGCCGCCTTAATTGAGGCGGCTCCCATGGCTTTACGAAGCTCCTTTGTCATGAAAGGTGATGGGGTCTCTTCAACCAATTTTTGATGCCTTCGCTGAACTGAGCAGTCTCGTTCACTTAGGTGACATGCTTTTCCAAATTGATCACCCGCAATTTGAATTTCGATGTGACGAGGTTCTTCAATGTACTTTTCCATGTACATACCATCATTTCCAAAAGAAGCCTTCGCTTCTTGTCGAGCTGATTTCCAAGCCTTTTCAATTTCACTCTCTTTCAAACAAATGCGCATACCCTTTCCACCGCCACCGGCAGTAGCTTTCAATATGACTGGATACTTGATCTCTTTTGCAACCTTTATGGCATCCTCAAGGCTGTCGATCAATCCATCAGATCCAGGAATCGTAGGAACACCAGCATCTTTCATGGTTTGTTTCGCACTGGCCTTGTCTCCCATGCCATCAATCTGCTCGGGGGTTGCACCGATAAATTTGATCCCATTCTCCTGACAGATTTTTGAGAACTTTGAGTTCTCGGATAAGAATCCATATCCAGGGTGGATGGCATCCGCATTGGTTATTTCAGCAGCGGCAATAATGTTTGGTATCTTTAAGTAGGATTCGCTACTTGCATTGGGTCCAATACATACGGCCTCATCCGCGAATCGGACATGCAGGCTATCCGCGTCTGCCTTTGAATAAACAGCAACCGTACTTATGCCCATTTCACGGCAAGTCCTGATAATACGCAAGGCGATTTCCCCGCGGTTGGCGATTAAGATTTTCTTAAACATCTCCTTTAAACTTTAGGTTAAACAGGAACTAGGAAGGGTCGATCAAGAACAATGGCTGATCGTATTCAACTGGGCTCGCATCATCAACAAGAACCTTCACAATTTTACCTGACACTTCAGATTCAATCTCATTGAATAATTTCATTGCCTCGATGATACAAATAACACTCCCTGTCTTTATTTCGTCACCTACATTAACAAATGACGGAGATTCAGGGTTTGCGCTTCTATAGAAGGTCCCAATCATTGGAGATTTTATCGTTCTATACTTAGCGTTTTCAGCAGCCGTTGCGGCATCTTCCTTCGCTTTAGTCTGCTCAGCAGTTGGTGCTGCAGGCGCAGGCGCGGGTGCAGGTGCTGGCTGCACGGGCTGAGGTGCATAGTTCATCTGCATTGGCATTTGAGGAACTTCCACTACACTAGCGCCAGCTTTTATGTTAATCTTAAAATCTTTTGTTTCAAGTTCTACCTCGTTCACACCAGATTTTGAAACGAACTTGATGAGCGTTTGAATTTCACTTAGATCCATAATTTATTGTTTAAGGGTAAGCTAAGGTATTTCATAGTGTTTAATTCTGATTAATTAGTTGTGTCATATGCCCATTTGAGATAGACAGAACCCCAGGTGAAACCTCCTCCAAAAGCAGATAGAATGATATTATCTCCTCTATTCAGCTGATTCTCCCAGTCGGCAAGACACAATGGAATGGTTCCATTAGTGGTGTTGCCATATTTATGAATGTTGATCATTACTTTATCGGTTCCAAGGCCCATTCTTTTAGCCGTGGCATCTATAATGCGCAAATTGGCTTGATGTGGCACCAGCCATGCAACATCGTCAGGCCCTAGATTGTTGCGCTCCATGATTTCATAGCTAACATCGGCCATGTTGGATACCGCAAATTTGAAAACCGTTTTTCCTTCTTGATGCACATAATGTTGCCGTTTAGCAACAGTTTCTTCCGTTGGCGGATATTCTGATCCACCGGCAACTTGATGAAGATATTGCTCTCCATTTCCGTCAGATCTAAGAATAGAATCCTGAATTCCCATTCCTGTGTTATCTTGTTCGAGAAGGACTACTCCAGCGCCATCGCCAAAAATGATACAGGTTTGTCGATCGGTGTAATCAATTATTGTGGACATTTTGTCCGCACCTACCACAAGCACTTTTTTATGAGTGCCACTTTCGATGAACTTAGAACCTGTGACAAGTCCGTATATGAAGCCCGAACAAGCAGCATTTAAATCGAATCCAAAGGCGTTTTTCAAACCTACTTTGGCGCTTACAATATTTGCGGATGCGGGGAAAATTTTATCTGGGGTTACTGAGCAGAATATGACCAAATCAATTTCTTCAGGGCCGATTCCGCGCTTTTTTAGCAGCTTTTCGATGGCAACTTTAGCCATTTCTGTGACTCCTTTTCCTTCGCCTTTTAGTATTCTGCGTTCCTTAATACCTGTTCGTGCAGTAATCCACTCGTCCGTGGTATCCACCATTTTTTCCAGCTCTGCGTTTGAGAGCACATAATCTGGAAGGTGAGAGGCTACTGCTGTAATGGCTGCTTTAATCTTCGTCATAGGTTACTTAAACACTTTACGAATGCGGTCAGCAAGTTTTGCTTCAGCAGTATCTACCGATAACAAAATCATGTTTTTAACTGCATTTTCATTTGAAATACCGTGTCCAATGATAACATTTCCATTTACACCAAGCACAGGTGTTCCACCATAAATTTCATAGTTGAAACGTTCAAAGTACTCATCTTCTACGCTTCGCTTGCGGATCAGTGTATAAAGTGCTTCTGCCTGTTTTAATACAATATTGCCAGTAAAACCATCACAAACAATTACATCAGCTTTACCATTGAATAAGTCACGACCTTCAATGTTGCCGATGAAATTGAAGTCCTTGCTGTCTTTCATCATTTCATGAGCGGCCTGACTAAGCATATTACCTTTTTCTTCTTCTTCACCAATGTTTAATAATCCAACTTTAGGATTTTCAATATTGTAAATCTGTTCAGCCATTATGCTTCCCAAAATTCCAAATTGGTAAAGCACATCTGGCTTGCAATCAGCATTAATTCCAACATCAAGTAAAACACTCACACCACCATTAAGCACGGGGAGCGCGGTCGTAATACTTGGTCGAATTACTCCAGGAATGGTGCGTATGGTATACATTGCTCCAACCAACATTGCCCCGCTATTACCGGTACTCGAGAATGCGTCAAGCTCACCGCTTGCAAGCATTTTAAAACCTAGAGCAATACTAGAGTTTGGTTTTTTAAGAAATGCTTTTGTAGGATGTTCGCCCATATCAATGGACTCATCGGTGTGGACTATTTCAAAATAGTCCTCATCAAAACCTTCGCTTTGAAGGATTGGGATTATATCTGCCTTGTTGCCAATGAGACAAATTTTGGCTCTGTCACCTAATTCCTTTTGTGCTAAAATGGCACCAAGGACATTGGCTTTTGGAGCAAAATCGCCACCGAGAACATCAAGGCCTACTTTCATGGCCATGGCGCTAAATTAGGCCATTGATTCTTTTTCCATCACCACTTTACCTTTATAGTAAAGTTTTCCCTCATACCAATGAGCTCTGTGGTAGAGGTGAGGCTGACCTGTTGTTGGACAAGTAGAAATCTGAGGCATCTCAGCTTTATAGTGTGTTCTACGCTTGTCTCTTCTCGTTTTCGATATCTTCCGTTTAGGATGTGCCATGGTCTAAACTTTTATTTTTTCAATTTTTCTAACGCTTTCCAGCGTGGATCTTGCTTTTCTTTTTCCTCTTTAATTGGTTCTTCAGATTGGAAATAGGATTCAACCTCGGGATTACACTCACCTTCTAGATGAACTTTTTTAGCTGGGATGTTTAACATCACGAACTCAAATAGATATTGTGAAACATCTAATTTGTATTCGCTATTGCCAAGGTATATCACTTCATCTCCTGTTAAATCGGTGTCAGGGGCAAATCGAGCGATCAGCTCTTCATTGCACGTAAGCGGCAACCATAGGTCATCTCCACAGTGGTCGCAAATAACCTTCACCTTTCCTTCTATATTGAATAGTAAGGTCATCATTCGGTTATTCTTGTCCAAGTTCACCTTAGAAGTTAATTGTGCTTCTAAGATTTCTTCACTACTCCTCTCTTCAAAGAACGCACTATCTAAACTCCATTCAAAATCATGAACGCCAGCAGCTAGGCCACTGAACTGTATCTCATATTTCTGTTCGGAATTCAAAGAGCTCTGTCAAAAGGGTTGCAAATGTAAATATTAGGCCGACACAAAAAACTATTAATATGCTTTATCTGAGGCGGTTTGAAGTTGATTGCTTTGAAGCTCTCGTTGAAACTTCCGACAGTTGTATATATCGCAAGCTAGGAAAATGGCATTTCTGAACGATGTCGGATCTGCAAGACCTTTGCCAGCAATGTCAAATGCGGTTCCATGATCAGGTGAGGTCCGAACGATAGGTAATCCAGCCGTAAAATTTACTCCGTCAAAAGCTAATGCCTTGAAGGGGGCTAAGCCTTGGTCATGATACATGGCTAAGACTCCATCATAATTCTCTCTTTGTTTGGAACCAAAAAAGCCATCTGAGGCAAAAGGCCCAAAGGCCAATATTCCGCGATCCTTAGCTTCCGCAATGGCTGGTGCGATGATTTCTATTTCTTCCTCACCTAATAACCCCTTGTCACCGCTATGCGGATTTAAACTGAGTACGGCAATTTTAGGTCGATTAATGCCGAAGTCTATGTTTAATGATTTGGCGAATACTTCAAGCTTCGTAAGGATAGATTCTCGAGAAATACTCCTTGAAACGTCCTTTAATGAAACATGGCCAGTCACTAAGGCTACACGCAATTCTTCGTGAGCTAAGATCATGAGTGGATTATCCTCGTTGGCATAGGCAGCCAGAAATTCTGTGTGTCCAGGAAACTTAAATTCCTCCGATTGAATGTTTGATTTATTGATGGGCGCTGTTACAATTGCATCCACTTTATTTGACGCCAGATCCTCCACAGCCGCCTTGAGAGACGTAAAAGCACATTGACCAGCTTCTTGCGTTAATTGGCCGAATTCTGTGCGTACATTTTCTGCGAATACATTAATAACATTTACTTTATTGGCATGTGATTTATCTGCATTAGCACATACATGAAGTGGTAGCTCCAATTCCGACCTTTTCATATGGAACTTTACCGTTCGTTCATTGGCGTAGATGATGGGCGTACAGTTTTCAAAGATCCGAGAATCGGACAGAGATTTTAATGCAACTTCAAGCCCAACACCATTGATGTCACCACATGAAATGGCAATTCTTATTTTTTCCTGACTATTCATTCGTTAAATTATTCTACCATTTCCGCGATATCGCAACCTTTGCTGCTTCATTTTGTCTTACTTTGAAATAGCGCAGCGAATGTACTCAATGGCGAATCAACGTCATAAGTGATTTCTGCGTCTACAACAGTTCAATGAAGTATCTAGTTTCTTCTTTATTAATGATTCTGGCGTTGCTTTCGGTGCAAGAGAGCTTTGCCACGCACAATCGTGCGGGAGAAATAATTTACAGAAGAACCGGCAATGGTTCATTTGAGTATGAGATCACCATTATTACTTACACCAAGACAGGAGGACAGAGCAACGAGGCGGATCGTTGCGAACTCGACCTCTTTTTTGGTGATGGTGAAACAGAAACAGTTCAACGTGTCAATGGAAATCAACAGGGTGACTGCCCTCATTTTGGAGAACAAATAGGCAATAGCACTAAGCGAAACGTTTACGTTACTACACATACTTATCCTGGTGTAGGAACGTATAAGGTTTATACTCAAGATCAGAATCGAAATGCAGGAGTTCGGAATATACCAAGCTCAGACAATGTGTGGTTTTATGTTGAGAGCGAAATCGTGATTGATGTTTCCTCTGGAGGAAATACTGCGCCAACTTTACAAAACCCACCTATCGACAATGGGTGCGAAGGAGAAGTATATTATCACAATCCAGGCGCGGTGGATCCCGATGGTGATAGCCTTGTGTATAGTCTGGTAAAATGTAAGACGGTGAATGGCCAGACTATCCCTGGCTTTACCTTTCCCAACACAGTTTCGGGAGCGGCTGAATCGTTGACCATTGATCCAAGAACTGGTACGTTGATTTGGGACTCTCCGCAGGAGCAAGGCGAATACAATATTGCAATTCGAATTGAAGAGTGGAGATACAATGATTTTAGCGGTGATCTAGTTTTCGTGGGTTCGATTTTGCGAGATATGCAAATTGATATTCGAACCTGTGAGCCAAAAGAGCCGCCAATTATCCAAACTCTGAGCAAAGTTTGTATTGAAGCAGGTAAAACGCTTGCAATGCAAGTCATGGCTACGGATGCGGATGATGACCCACTGGATTTTAGTGCAACAGGCTTTCCGTTAAATCCTGGCGAAGGAGGAAGTTTAAATCCAAATGAAATAATTGGTGAACCACAGCCTGTGGTGCTCGATTTCACTTGGATTACCCGATGCGATCACATTCAGTATGAGCCATATTGGGTTTATTTCAAGGCAAAGGAAAATCTAGGATTGAGCGATGAGGAGTTGGTAGATTTCGAAGAATTAGAAATACAGGTTATACCGCCTGCTGTAACCATTACGTCCATTGATCCAGTAGGCGCTGCATTGAGAATCACGTGGACAGAAGCTCCGTGTGATGGAGCAAATGGCTATGACATATATAGATTCAATGATAGCTTAGGATATGTGGCAAGCAATTGCAATGTGGGCGTTCCCGCAGCGCTGGGTTATGAGTTTATCGGTAGAAACGAAGGACAAGATAATTTGACCTTTTTGGATGACAACGATGGTGAGGGACTGATTCATGGAGAGAAATACTGCTATATGATTGTAGCAACCTATCCTGACCGATCTGAAAGCTATGCAAGCTTGGAAGAATGTTCGGAACTTATTCGTGACGTACCCATCTTGAATAAGGCTAGTATTAATATGACCGACAAAGAACTCGGTTCAGATTCGGTGGCGTGGTATAAACCCATAGAATTGGATCCAAGCAATTTTGAAGGGCCGTTTAAATATAAATTGACAAGGACTTTTGTTTCAAATGGGCAGAGTGAAGTCGTATTCGAAAGCGATGCTAGTAGTGACTTCCTATCGTTAGATACTGTGTTTGTGGATCAAAACTTAAATACCGAGGAGGATCAGTTCACTTATTCGATTGATCTCGTTTGGGGGCCAGAGGAGATATCGGTTGGCAAATCACGAAATGCGTCATCGATATTTTTGACTTCAGTTTCTGCGGATAATCAATTAACATTGAATTGGGATGTTCAAGTTCCGTGGACAAATTCGGAGTATATCGTATATAAGTTCAAGACAGATTCAGATTCTTTGGACGTGTTTTATGAGTTAGCCAGAACTTCTGAAACGACTTATACGGATGTCGGACTGGTAAATTTGGATGAATACAAATACTTTGTGAAGTCAATCGGGACTTATACGTCAGGGGACTTACCTGACACATTGATTAACCTGAGTCAAATACATACTGGAATTCCTGAGGACAAAGAGGCTCCATGTGCACCTCCTGGCAGAAAGATCACGGGCGATTGCAACCTAGACCAAACGGATATCATTTGGAATAATGCAAATCGAGCTTGCGCAAATACAGATGATGTGGTTCGTTACAATATATACTACGCTCCAAGATTAGGTGAAACAATGGAATTGGTTCAAGTCAACGAAAGCCCATTGGATACCACATATTTCAGACCTACAAGTGAATCAATTGCTGGTTGTTACATGGTAACTGCAGTAGATAGTTTCGGAAATGAAAGTGATTCGGGCAGCACCTTGTGTATCGATAATTGCCCAATTTATGAATTGCCAAATGTGTTCACTCCAGGAGATGATGGTAAGAATGACCTGTTCACTCCATTCCCATACAAGTTCATTGAAAGTGTCGATGTCACTATTTTCAACCGATGGGGGAATATCGTTTTTGAAACGAAAGATCCTGACATTAACTGGGATGGAAAAGAAATGAAATCGGGCAAACAAGTTTCAGATGGGGTGTACTATTATATGTGTACAGTCAATGAAATCCGATTGGTGGGAATTGTGCAACGGGAGCTGCGCGGTTCGTTCACAGTTTTCAATCAGCATAGCGAAACTCCAATAGCAAAATAAATGTTTACGGGAATTGTAGAGGGCTTGGCTCAGGTGGAAAAAATGGAGCGAGAGGGGACGAACATGAGTATTTGGTTCAGTGGACCATTCACTTCAGAATTGAAGATCGATCAAAGTGTAGCCCATAATGGAGTTTGCTTAACGATTGATCGATTGAACGAAAGTGAATATCGAGTTACAGCCATTAAAGAAACCATCGATAAAACAAATTTCGGGCAGCTAGAAATGGGTGCAAAGGTGAATGTTGAGCGCTGTATGAAGGCGGATGGTAGATTTGACGGACATGTGGTTCAGGGTCATGTGGACGGAACCGCTACGGTCAAATCGATTAAAGCGGAAGACGGATCTTGGTTTTACACGTTTGAGTTAACCAAGCCTCATGAAGGTTTAATGGTAGAGAAGGGTAGTGCGTGCTTAAACGGCACAAGTCTTACGCTCGTCAATGTGCTGGATCAATCATTCTCAGTTGCCATTATTCCTTATACCTATCAATTCACGAATTTCCATGAATTGAAAGTTGGTGATGTGATTAACGTGGAGTTTGACATTCTTGGAAAGTATGTAGTTGCCGCCACTCAAAGGATGAAGCAATAATTAGAATACTTCAGAAGCAATCTTTCGAACAGCTTCTGAGCGGCCCATAGTATAATAATGTAAACAGGGCACGCCTTGATCTCTCAGCTCCTTACTTTGCTCAATTCCCCATTCAACACCCACTTTTGTTACATCCGCGTCTGTTTTGCAGGTTTCTAGAGCATCGGACAACGCTTCAGGAAAGCTGATATGGAAAGTACGTGGAATAAACTGAATTTGCTTTAATGATGTCACCGGTTTTAAACCGGGGATGATGGGCAAATCAATGCCGTGCTCTCGGTACCTAGCAACAAATTCAAAATATTTTTGATTGTCAAAAAACATTTGAGTCACGATATATTCTGCTCCCAAATCAATTTTGCGTTTGAGATTTTTAAGATCCGCTTTGAGACTCATGGCCTCAAAGTGTTTTTCTGGATATCCCGCAACACCAATGCAAAAATTGGTAGGACTAGCGTCTTTCATCTCCTTTTCCAAATACTCCCCTTTATTCATGTCATGAATTTGGGACACCAAGTCCGAAGCATATTCATTTCCATTCTCTTCTGGAACGAAGCTGTTTTCTGCCTTCCGTGCATCTCCACGTAGGGCTAGCACGTTTCGGATTCCAAGAAAATCTAAATCGATCAACGCATTTTCAGTGTCCTCCTTCGTAAATCCACCACAGATCAAATGAGGCACAGCTTCCACGTCATATTTATTCATGATGGCAGCACAAATCCCAACGGTTCCAGGCCGCTTCTTTATACTCACCTTTTCTAGGTAACCTTTTTCACGCTTCTTATATATGTACTCTTCAGTTTGATAGGTCACGTTGACATATTTTGGATTGAACTCCATCAAAGGATCAATTCCAGCGTAAAGTGAATCGATTCCTGCCCCTTTCAAAGGGGGTAGTATCTCGAAGGATAGCACAGTATCAGTGTGTTCTTTAATTGCGTCTATAACTTTCATAAGAATTGGCAAATGTACGCGTCAGAGTCTAGTCTTAAATAAATTCAAACTTCCTTTTGCTTCTGTTTTCAAGCCTCATTTTTGATGTAGTTTTGCGCCCAATTTTTAAGTGCATGGAGCACATTCGAAACTTCTGTATTATCGCCCATATCGACCACGGCAAAAGCACGCTGGCAGATCGTCTATTGCAGGCTACAGGCACTGTAAGTGATCGTGATCTGAAGGAGCAGACCTTGGACGACATGGATTTGGAGCGTGAGCGTGGCATCACCATTAAAAGCCATGCCATTCAGATGAATTACCATCAAGATGGTAAGGACTATGTTTTGAATTTGATTGATACTCCGGGTCATGTTGATTTTTCCTATGAAGTTTCCCGCGCCATTGCTGCTTGCGAGGGAGCACTTTTATTGGTTGATGCAAGTCAAGGAATTGAAGCACAAACAATATCCAATCTCTATCTTGCGATGGAGCATGACTTGACCATTATTCCCGTTTTAAACAAGATGGATTTACCATCGGCTATGCCTGAAGAGGTGAAGGATGAAATGGAGGATTTGTTGGGATGCGAGCGGGACGAAATTATTGGAGCAAGTGGAAAAACTGGTCGGGGAGTAGATGAGCTATTAAGAGCAATTGTTGAGCGAATTCCGCCACCTGTTGGTGACCCTAAGGCCCCGCTTCAGGCACTCGTTTTTGATAGTGTATTTAACCCATTTAGAGGGATCATTGCATACTTCAGAATCATGAATGGAACGATAAATCATGGGGACGAGGTGAAATTCTTTTACACAAAAAAGGAATATTTAGCTGACGAGATTGGAGTTCTGAGGATGAAGCCCGAAAAGCAGAAGCAACTCAGTGCTGGAAATGTTGGGTACATTATTTCTGGAATTAAACAAGCAAAAGAAATTAAAGTCGGAGATACACTTACGCACAAAGCGAATCCTACACTTACAGCTATTGAAGGGTTTGAAAACGTTAAGCCTATGGTATTTGCTGGTATTTATCCGGTTGATACAGATGAATACGAAGAGCTTCGAGATGCAATGGAAAAGCTGCAATTGAATGACGCTTCATTGACGTTTGAACCTGAGTCATCTGCAGCACTTGGTTTTGGTTTTCGATGCGGATTTTTAGGAATGCTCCACATGGAGATTATCCAAGAGCGTTTAGAGCGTGAGTTCGACATGACGGTAATAACTACAGTGCCAAACGTGAGTTATTATGCTTATTCGACCAGTGGAGACAAGCAAATCGTAAACAACCCCTCTGATTTACCTGATCCTGCAAAATTGGATAAGGTAGAAGAACCATTTATTTCTGCCCAAATCATTTCGAAATCTGATTTCGTAGGGCCGATTATGAATTTATGTATCGAGAAACGGGGAATATTGAAGAATCAAGTATATCTCACCGCTAACAGGGTCGAAATGACGTTTGAAATGCCATTGGCGGAGATTGTTTTTGACTTCTATGATCGATTGAAATCCATATCAAAGGGCTATGCTTCATTTGACTATCACCCTATCGGCTACCAACAGTCCAATTTGATTAAGTTGGACATAATGCTCAATGGTGATCCAGTGGATGCTTTGTCTGCATTGATACACAAGGATAACGCCTTTTCTTTGGGTAAAAAGATATGTATCAAGCTGAAAGAATTAATCCCTCGACAGCAGTTTGAAATTGCTATCCAAGCTGGAATCGGTGCGAAAATTGTTGCTCGAGAAACGGTGAAAGCAGTGCGTAAAGATGTGACAGCCAAGTGTTATGGTGGTGACATTTCGCGAAAGCGTAAGCTGCTCGAAAAGCAGAAAAAAGGTAAGAAGCGCATGCGCCAAATTGGAAGTGTTGAGGTGCCCCAAGAGGCTTTCTTGGCTGTGCTGAAACTGGATTAATTTCTCACATCCCTTGCTCTAATTTTATTTGTCGACTCAGGCTGAGTCGAAATGCCTTGGATATCGAAGATGGTTCAATATCTGACCATACTTTAATCATAAATGTGCAAGGTATATTCCGCTAAAAAAGTTGTTCATGCACCCAACCAATAACCCATGCATTGCGTGAAATACTCGCAGGCCGCAAAACCAGCGGTTTTTCCAACTAAATTTGGATTTTCTGAGATGAAACGTATGATACACCTATTGACTCAACTGAAACAAGTTTTTACTGTTTCCGCAATCCTATTATTGTCGGCACTTTCTGCCAATTCACAAAACGCTGCTGGGGCCTACGCAGGTGGGGATATAACCTACCAGATGGGCAATGGCGATACACTCGACATCACCCTCAATTATTACATTGAGTGCGGTGGGACTTCTCCTGGTTCAAACCCAATATTGGTGCTCAGAAACTGCAGTGGAACACCTATCAGTACGGTAAACATGGGCGCGCCTACCATTACTGAAATTTCAAACACTACCGCCACAACCAATTGTGGTGCTGGAACGGTTTCAGGTAGAAGAAGGTATCAGTACACTGCACAAATTGACATCTCAGATGAGTTCACTACTTCGTGTAACTTTTATCGAATGACCATTTTTCCAACGTCAAGAAACCCTTCTGGAAACTTGGCAAATGCCACGACACAGAGGCTTTGGCTCCAAGCAGACGTGTATTTGCAAAACGATGCTACCAATTCGTCACCAACATTTACGGCTCAAGCCATCCCGTATCTTTGTAAGAACTCAACCACAACTTTTTCACCTGAGGTTTCTGATGTGGATGGAGATAGCCTAGTGTTTTCTCTGGTTTCAGCCAAAACAGGTACAACAAGTGCTACGGCAATAACTTATTCTACAGGATCGGGAACATCTCCCATTGCTGGAATCACAATTGATCCAACCACTGGTTTATTGACATTCACGAGCCCAGATTCCTTAGCTCATCAAGTCGTGATTCTAGTTCAGGAATATGACCGCACATCCGGTAATCAAATCAGTGCTGTATACCGCGATTTTCAATTTTATGTTGATACTAATTGCACCAACCCTGGTCCAACCCCGAATGCCTCCTTTTCCAATTTAACCAATGTAAATAGCTCCGTTGGGAATGATACGATCTATTTAGACACAAACGTTGCAGCTTCATTCAGGTTGACTTTTACAGATGCAAATGGTATCAGTGGATACACATCAAATGCAGTGTCAGTGCTTGGTGGCAATGCTACATTCAATTCCTCCAATGCACAAGTTTCTTGGACGCCAAGTGGAGCAGACATAGGAACGCATATTTTCACCATTTCAGCAGAGGATAATGTGACCCCGACCTCTGGTAAAGGAGCCAAGAAGGTCGTAGTTGTTGTTAGGGACGAGGTTTCTCCTTTTGTACTTACCGGGGCGGCCATATCCAATGTAACTTGCCCTAATCCAGAAAACGGGACATTAGTGGTCCAATTTACTGGAGGTACAGGCCCATTTAGTTTTCAAATACAAGGTCAATTTACAAGTACGGATATAACGCAAACATCAACATTGTTTACTGGTCTTCCTTCGGACAATTATAAAATCACGATGGTGGATTCAGGTACTGGTCAGGATACTACTGAAATTGCCTTTGTTCATTCAATTCTAGGCTTTCCATTCGGAATTAATTCAATATCAACATTATCAACAATAAGTTGTGATGATGCTTGTAATGGTAGTTTAAGAGTTAACCCAAATACATTGGGGGCAGGTGGAATAAGCAATTATTCATATCTCTGGTCTAATGGGCAGACATCCAGGACTGCGACAAATTTATGTGGAGGAACGGTTGGTGTTACTGTAACTGATACTTTTGGATGTCAGTTGACGGATACCGCTGCCTTGTTTGAACCACCTGTTGTATTTGCAGTAGTTGATAGTACAGACAGCGCGAGTTGTAATGGTGCAGCCGATGGAGCTGCGTATATTAGTGCGAATGGTGGTGTTGCCGCTTCTATATCTACGTCAGAGTATATAATAGATCAATCTGAAGGCAGCTTTGAGCCATATCCATATGGCGAGGCAGCTAATGTGTCAAATTACTCCAGTATTACGTTAGGTGACGATGCTTTTTCAGCAGCCATAAATATTGGTTTCAGTTTTGAATTTTTTGGAGAAACATTTACACAGTTTAGAATTTCTTCCAATGGTTTTGTGCGATTAGGAACAGCTGGTGGTTCTACTGGTGTTGGAGCTCAAAGCATTCCAAATGCTGCTGATCCGGATAATTTAATCGCTGGATATTGGACGGATTTAAATCCAGCTAGTGGAGGTACGATTGAAACTTACCGTGCTGGAACTGGCTCAAATGAAATACGGGTAATCAATTTTATAGATGTCCCTCATTTTTTAAATGTAGGAGCGAACACATTCCAAATTGTACTCTATGAATCTTCCAACATTATTCAAGTTTATTTGGATAGTGTAACTACTGATGGTGGTTTCATTACGCAAGGGATTGAAGATAGTAATGGTGATACAGCCTTGGCTGTCACTGGCAGAAATCAAGCAAGTTTTTCCGCGATAAATGATTATGTCTCGTTCATTCCAAAGTCGCAAGATTTCAATTACACTTGGTCAAGCATAGGTACGGGCGCATCGGCCACCAACTTAACGGCAGGTACTTATTCGGTTATCGCTGCTGATGACGATGGTTGTGGAGATACCGTGAATTTTACGATTGAGGAACCAGCACAAATTGATATTGACACCGTTGTCACTCAGCCTGCTTGCTCAGGTGATTCAACGGGAATCATCGCAGCTTCCGCCACAGGTGGTAGCGGTGGAACCTTCACTTTTGCGTGGAGCAATGGCGCTACGACTGCTACCATTACAAACCTTCCTGCAGGAATATATACTGTGACAGCCACAGACGACACAGGCTGTGAAGATTCACTAACTGTGATTCTAACAAACCCGGCCGCATTAGGCGTAACAATGACACCTACCGATGCGAATTGCCTTGGAGGAAACGATGGACAAATATTAGCCGCTGGAACAGGAGGCACTTCAGGAACGTTTACATACCTATGGAGCACAGGTAGCACTACAAACCCACTAACTGGATTGACAGCGGGCACTTACACGGTTACAGCTACCGATGGAAATGGATGTACTGCAGTTGATTCTGCAGATGTGGATGAACCAGCTACTGCTGTTGCTGTGGTTGCAGATTCAACCGATGAGTCTTGTTCAGGTGCAGCAGATGGCGAGGCCAACGCAACTGGAAGCGAGGGCACAGGAACCATCACCTACGCATGGAGTAACGGGGGCACTTCACAAACCATTACAGGATTAACCGCAGGAACATATATAGTAACTGCAACCGATGCCAATGGATGTACTGCAGTGGACACAACCACTGTCAATGCACCTGCTTCCTCAGTGACAGTGGCAATTATTGACAGCACTGATGTTACATGTAATGGCGGAAACGATGGTGAAGCCGAAGTGGGGAATGCATCTGGTGGTACCAGTCCATATACCTATTTATGGAATACAGGTTCTACCGCACAAACCATCACTGGTTTGACTGCCGGTACATATACGGTAACCGCTCAAGACAACAACGGTTGCGAAGCCACGGATCAAGTGATCATCGATGAACCAGCAACAACTGTAACGGTTTCAATCACCCTTGATAGCAACGCATCATGTAATGGCGCAGCAGATGGTGGTTTAACAGCAGTCGGATCAGGTGGCACAGGAACAATAACATACGCTTGGAGTAATTCGGGAAATACGGCATCAATCATCGGTCTAACAGCTGACACTTACACTGTGACCGCCACGGACGCTAATGGTTGTACCGCGACAGACGATCAAATCATCACAGAACCAAATGCAGTTGTTGCTTCAGCTACATCAACTCCAGAGACATGTGCGGGCGATGATGATGGAACGGCAACCGCATCAGGTGCAGGTGGGTCAGGAACATTTACATTCTCTTGGAACACAGGCGCGACAAGTGCAGCCATTTCAAGTTTGCCAGCAGGAACGTATAGTGTTACTGTGACTGACGGCAACGGTTGTACGGATTCAACCTCTGTGGTGATAGATCCTGCAAATGCCATTTCAATCACCATGACTCAGGACAGTGTAAATTGTCTGAATGGTAGTGATGGACAAGCAACGGCATCAGCAACTGGTGGAAGCGGAACGTTCACATACGCTTGGAGTAATTCCGGTTCAGGAGCAACCATCACAGGACTTACTGCTGATACTTATACAGTAACAGCGACTGATGGGAACGGATGTACAATTACGGGAAGTATTGATGTTGAAGAGCCAGCATCTGGTGTAACAGCTTCTGTAACATTAGATAGTAATGTTTCGTGTTTTGGAGAAACTGATGGAGGCCTTACTGCTGTTGGCGCAGGTGGTTCTGGAACATATACCTTTAGTTGGAATACAACGGCTACAACGGCAACCATCGATGGCTTGGGAGCTGCCACTTACTCTGTGACGGTTACTGATGCAAATGGATGTACAGATTCAGCATCAGCAACGATTACTGCTCCCAATCAATTATTCGCGTTTACTTCCGTTTTAACTACGCCAACATGTAACAACACTGCAGACGGTTCGGTTCAAGGATTCGGAACTGGTGGAACTGGAACTTACACATATGAATGGAGTAACGGAGCAGCAACGCAAACTATTAGCAGTTTAACAGGTGGCACATACACAGTCACTGTCACTGATGCTAATGGATGCACGGACGATGAGGATGAAACCCTATCTGCGCCAAATCCGATTGTTATCACTAAAGATTCAATCAATGAATCATGTTCAGGGTCTGCTGATGGCGAGGCATATATTGCTTCTCTGACTGGTGGTTCAAGTCCATATACCTTCATTTGGAACACAGGTTCTACGAATGATACAATTACTGGTCTTACGGCTGGAAATTATACGGTTACTGTCACAGATAACAATAGCTGTACAGAAGAAACAACTTTCGCAATTGACGCTGGTGCGGGAGCAACGGTTAGCGCAGATAGTACAGATATCACTTGTAATGGTGATGACGATGGAACAGCCACAGCTACAGCCACAGGCACCGGCATAATAACTTATGCGTGGAGTAATGGCGGAACGGCAGCATCAATTAATAGTCTAGCAACTGGTGCATACACCGTTACGGTAACGGATGCAAATGGATGTACAGCAGTTGATTCTACTGAGGTAAATGAGCCTGCTGCGTTGGTTGCAACGGCTTCGGCATTATTATATGAAACATGTACGACCAATGATGGTCAAGCAACGGTTAGTTTCAGTGGAGCTCAAGGCACCCCAACTTTCGGATGGAGCAACTCTGCTACTACGCAGAATATAACCGGACTTTCAGCAAGTACATATAGTGTTACAGTTACAGATGCGAGTGGATGTACAGATTCAAGCTCGGTTGTCATTTTAGATACTTGCGCTTGTTCTATTGTTCCAAGTGCATTAGTCACAACGGCTCCGACATGCGCAGGTGATTCAGCGACCGTTACGGCTTCTGCAACGGGCGGGAGTGGAACATACACATTCCTATGGCCAGGTGGTGCAACATCGGCTTCGACTCTATTGCCAGCTGGTACTTGGTGTGTTACCATTGATGACGGCTCTTGTACAGACACGGCTTGTGTAATTGTATCCGACCCTGCAGCAATTACATTCAGCGCTTTCTCAAATGTAAGTCAGCTTACTTGTGATGATGATTGTGATGGAGCGGGCACTGCTAATGCTTCCGGAGGATCTGGAACATTAAACTATTCATGGAGTTCTGGAGCGAACACCGCAGCTGCTACAGGCCTATGTGGCGGAACGTATACGATTACTGTAACGGATGCCAATGGGTGTACAAATACAGCCATGTTTGCTTTGGTCGAACCACCTTCTATTTGGGTAGTTGTAGATAGCACTGATACTGCCAGTTGTGGAACTGCCGATGGAGAAGCTTATCTAAGTGCCTACGGTGGATTTGCCGTTCCAACCTCAACAGCGGCCTATGTCGTTGATTCAACAGAAGGTGAATTTGAACCTTATGGAATTGGACAACCACTCAATGCGAACAGTTACGAGGTGGTAACGCTTCAAGATGACGCCTTATCTGATACAATCGAGATTTTCTCAGGAGGAGATTTTAGCTTCTTTGGAAGTACTGAAACACACTTCGTTATTTGTTCTCAAGGATTTATCACATTCGATGCATCGAATATCAACAGTGGACAGGTGAATGGATTGTTCACAGCACCTTCTGCCATACCTAGTGCAGGAGCAAATACACCACAAGAATTTATTGCCGCATTTTGGACTGATTTAGATCCGAGTGTTGGTGCAGCTCAGATTGAAACCTACGAAATTGGGGTTACCCCAAATCGGGCTCGAATCGTAAACTTTATTGATGTTACTCACTTCGCGACAGGTGGTAATACAGACACCAACAATTTCCAAATTGTTCTTTACGAAAATTCAAATATTATCCAGATTCATTCTACTCAACTTAGAGAAGATGGAGGACCGGCTGTTCAAGGTATTGAAAATGCCGCTGGAACTATTGCTTATGGACTTTCAAGTCGCAACAACACACAGTTTGATGCAGACAATGATTACGTGGCATTTATTCCCACAACACAAGCATTCACCTATACTTGGTCAAGTATTGGTACTGGTGCATCAGCAACGAATCTAACTGCGGGTACTTATAATGTTACTGCTGCAGATCCAAACGGCTGCACCGGTGAGGTTTCATTTGATATCGAACAAGGACCTTCAACGGTTGACGCAGGTTTGGCAATTGACGCTGGTGTATCTTGTACAGGAACAACAAACACAGGTGCGTTGAGCGTTTCCCCAAGCGGTGGAACAGGCCCATATACTAGACTTTGGAGTACAGGAGCTACGACCGTGTCTATAAGCAATCTTGCTGCAGGAACATATTCAGTGATTGTGACTGATGCGAATGGATGTCAGGATACAGCGCAGGTCACCTTGTCGGCAACCACATCTACTATCGCGTCTCCAACTATTTTGACAAACGATACTTCAGTGTGCGCAGGAACGAGTCTTACACTATTGGGTCAAACCAATTCAACAAGTTCATGGACTGACACCACGGCATTGCTTTGTACAAACACCTCTGGAGGTGTTGTTACTGGAGTGTTTTCCAATGTGCCCCCAACGGCAATAGGAAACGCTACTTTGTCAGTTACTGGATTTGGTGACTTAGATGATGGATTCTTACCAGAAAACATTGCAATTATTGATGAAAACTCTGGAAGCGTTGGAACATATGATGGTTCAAGTACGACATGCGCTACACAAACTGAAACGTTCACTATAACGCAAGCCAACATTAATTCTTGGGCGGCAAATAACGTGGTGTCTTTCGTGTTCGATGCAGGATTCTTCGTGACAGCAAATACGTGTTCTGGAAATGCATTTTGCGTCCAAGCGGCATTGACTTTCCCAACACCGCCAGACACTTCTTATTGGTTTGGTGATCCATTGAATTTGGATACAGCCTTGGCCATTGGATTTGGAGATACTGTTACAGTTACACCAACTACATCAACGAGTTTTTATTACTCTACATTTAATGGCGTATGCTGGAGTGAACCAGATACAGTAGATGTAGATACCCTTCCATCGGTTAATGTGAGTATCGCACAGAATACTTCAATTAGTTGTCCAGGTGACAGCGCCTCGGTTACAGCATCAGCTACAGGTGGCTCAGGTTCATTAAGCTTTACTTGGCCCACGGGTGAAACAACTGCAACAGTCAGTTTACCCGCAGGCACGTGGTGTGTTACTGTTGATGATGCTGGAGGAACATGTTCGGATACAGCTTGTGTCATTTTAGTTGACCCAAATACTTTCACTGTCGCTGCAACGGGTGTTGATCCATTGTGTAATGGTGGAAACAACGGTTCGGCAACGGCAACGCCAACAGGTGGAACAGGAACCATTACCTATGCATGGAGTAATAGTGGAACGGGTGCTACAATAACAGGACTTACAGCTGATACATATTTTGTGACAGCGACAGATGGAAATGGATGTACGGCAACAGATTCAGTTGTAATTAATGATCCAGCCCTTTTGGTCGCTTCGGCTACTTCTACTGACTTAGATTGTTTTGGTGATAATGACGGAACAACAAATGCAACGTCAACCGGAGGAACAGGAACGGTGACTTTTGTTTGGAGCAATGGCTCAACAGGTTCTGCACTCACTGGATTAACTGCTGATCAGTACTCCGTTACCGCTACTGATGCGAACGGTTGTACTGATTCCACATCTGTTTTTGTTATCGAGCCAACACTATTGGTTGCGAATATTGACTCTACAGATAGTAATGATTGCTTTGGTGCTGCAGAGGGTGTGGCATATGCATCCGGATCTGGTGGTACTACAACTTATACTTTCCTTTGGTCAACAGGATCTACTTCCGATACAACCTCAGGTCTAACAGCAGGTAGCTATACGGTTACGATTACGGATGCAAACGGTTGTGCGGACACAGAGGTTGCTGTCATTACTCAACCAGCCACAGGAATGACCGTGACAATTACAAATACTGACAGTGCTTCATGTTTTGGTGCTGCGGATGGTGCTGCAACGGCATTAGCAGCGAATGCACAGGGAGCGGTTACCTATGCTTGGAGCAGTGGTGACAACGCAGCGACAACGACATCAGGACTTACAGCTGGCACTTATAATGTAACTGCGACAGATGCTACAGGATGTACCGCAACTACAACGGCAACAATCGAAGAGCCTGTTGAGATAGTGCTTAATATGTCTGGTAACGACCCTACTTGTAATGGTGAAGATGACGGTGACGCATCTGTGACTGTGGCCAGTGGTGGTGTAGGAGCAATAACCTTCAGTTGGAGTAATGGCGGTGCTGGCTCAACCATCACTAACCTCACTGCAGACACATATGTTGTTACGGCAACCGATGCGAATGGTTGTACTGCATCAGATACCATCATATTGACGAATCCGGCAGGCATTACGGCTACCTTCTCAGGTATTGTGGAATCAAGTTGTACAAGTTGTACAGGTGAGGCAACAGTCACCGCATCGGGTACTGCAACATTAGCTTATGCATGGCCAAATGGTCAAACAGGCACAACTGCAACACTACTTTGTGATGGAATTAATGTATTAACTATTACGGACGGAAATGGATGTCTTGATTCATTCAACGTGGCAATACCTTCTGATAGTGCCGATACAATATTTAGTATCACAGGAATTGACCCACTGTGCAATGGAGGTTGTGATGGTCAGGCTTATACAACCAATTCTTGTGCTACATGCACTTTCGTTTGGACAGATTCAGCAACGTCAACTACGGTAAGTACATCTGATACTGCTACTGGGTTATGTGCGGGTACTTATTATGTCGAAATGACAAATAATGGTGGCTGTAGCACATTTGATACTGTCACTTTAAATGATCCAGCTGGAATTAACGTGCCGGTTCCGACATCTACGGATGTAAGTTGCTTAGGTGGAAATGATGGTACAGCTTCCGCAACTGCATCAGGTGGTACGGGAACAATCACATTCACATGGAGCAACGGAGCTTCTGGTGCCAACATTACTGGATTGACTGCGGGAACATACACGGTATACGCTACCGATGGAAATGGCTGTAGCGACAGTAATTCAGTAGTAATAACTCAACCTACAACTGGTTTAAGCGTTGTGGCTACGGTTGACTCAAACGTTACATGTAACGGAGGAAATAACGGTGGCGCTTCAGCTGTTGCTTCTGGGGGATCAGGAACAATCACATATACGTGGAATGGTTCACTCAATGGAACACCAATCACAGGGCTGACTGCTGGAACATATACGGTAGTAGTTTCTGATGCTGGAAATTGTACGGCTACTGACACAGTGACCATCGCTGAGCCGACAGCAGTTGTGGGGGTGATCGATTCAACCCATAACCCTACCTGTCCTGGTGATACAAATGGTGCTGCGTTCGTGTCGGCATCTGGAGGTTCGGGTACATATACATTCCTATGGCCAAGTGGCAACACTGGATCAACGGAAACAGGTTTGGCTGATGGTTCATATGATGTTACCATTACTGATGCAAATGGATGTGAAGACATATTAAGCGTAGTAATCACTGATCCAGCAGGAATGTCCAATTCCTTTACTGGTATCACTACGTCAAGTTGTACGATCTGTGATGGTCAAGCAACTGCGAATGTTACGGGTGGAAACGGTTCGAACTATACCTTTATTTGGGGCAATGGACAGATAACAGCTGCTAATGACTCGCTTTGTGCAGGCATTAATGGCGTGACAATTACTGACTCACTTGGATGTACATTAGAGGACTTTGTGCCAATCAATGCTGATGGCGCTGATACGGTATTCGCAGATAGCATCGATGCAACATGTGGAAGTTGTGATGGAGTAGCATTCGCTACTTATAATTGTAACAATGGTCCTTGTACGCTTGAATGGACAGCCTTTGGTTCTTCCACTGTTTTAGCGACAACGGATACTTTAGATAGTCTTTGTGCAGGTGTTTATTTTGCCTCACTTACCAACAACAATGGTTGTACTAGTATTGATCAAGTGACAGTTGTTGCTCCAGATCCAATTGATCCAAATGAGACCATTGTGGATGAATCATGCTCTGGCGCAAACGATGGAAGCATCACCTTGAACACCACCGGTGGTTCAGGCACATATACCTACACATGGAGTAACGGTGGAACAAGTGCAACGAACACAGGACTTTCTGCTGGTACTTACACTGTAACAATTGCTGATAACGCAGGTTGTGACTCCATTGCCGAGTTTGACATTGTAGCGCCAACAAGCATTACGCTTGTGGATACCACTACAGACGCTTCTTGTTTCGGAATTTGTGATGGAACGATCAGCTTGACACCTTCTGGAGGGGCAGGTAGCTTCACATTCAACTGGAGTCCGCTTCCAGGTAATGGTCAGGGAGTTCAAGCTGCCACAGGCCTATGTGCGAATGATTACTTTGTAACTGTTACAGATGCTAATGGATGTTTCATTGTGGATACAATAACTGTCGCAGAGCCTACTGAAATTATTCAAACATCAGTTGCTGTCGATAGTGCAGAGTGTGGAGTATGCGATGGAGCTATTACACAAACCGTTTCTGGTGGAGCAGGTGGCTTTACATTCCTTTGGAACAATGGTGATACAGCATCATCAATCGATACACTATGTGTCGGTTATTATGATGTCACGGTAACTGACGCGAATGGTTGTTTTGAAGTATTTGGACATCCAGTTTCAGAAACGGAAGGTCCAGAAATCATCTTGTCTTCAACCATTACATCAGCTGCTGGTCAATGTGACGCAACGGCAACGGTCACTATAGTGAACTCTCAAGGAACAGTGAGTTACTCATGGAGCAACGGAGATACTACAGCAACTGCTGATTCCTTATGTGCAGGATTAGTAATCGTTACTGTGACAGATGTCAATGGATGTTCAACCGTAGATACAATTACGATTATCGAACCAGATTTAATGACATTGTCTTTGGCATCCTCAGAAATTACTTGTGAAAATGGTCCATGTGATGGAGAGATAATTGCTTCGGTTACTGGAGGTGTAACTCCTTATACTTTCGCTTGGAGTAATGCTGCCACTACAGATACCATCACCGGGCTTTGTGCTGGCACATATGTATTGACTGTAACGGATGCAAATGGAGCATTCCTCATTGATTCGGTAACCTTGGATAATCCAAGTCCGTTCACGGTAGTGAGCAATGTAACAGAGCTTGGATGTCCAGGTGTGTGTGATGGAGCTATTTCATTGAACATTACTGGAGCAGGAATACCAATGTTGTTATGGAGTACCGGAGACACCACAAATACAATTGATAGCCTTTGCGCTGGAACGTACACGGTAACGATTAGCGACACCTCTGGATGTGATGACAGTTTATCCTTTACTCTAGTTGCGCCTCCAGCGATTACAATTACTGTGGATAGCTTTACGGAACCTGATTGTCAAGTGGCCAACGGTAGCATTTCAGTTTCGGCCAGTGGTGGAACAGGTTCAACCTATTCATATCTATGGTTAGATTTTGGAATGACGCCATTGATTCCAACACAAGCTACAAGCACCGCGAGTAACCTGTTGGCCGGAATCTATAACGTACAAGTCACTGATTCAAACGGTTGTCAGGACACATTCAATGTAATATTGAACAACAACAACGCACCAGACATCGCGCTCGATTCGATTGTGAACGTGAGCTGCTTTGGTGAGTGTGACGGTTCTATTTCGGTAACCTTAACTGGTGGAACAACGCCTTACTCAATCCTTTGGTCGAGTGGAGGTACGAATGAGGATGATAGTAATCTTTGCGCTGGCCTAGACACCATTGCAGTGGCCGATGCAAACCTATGTTTGTCCTTCGAGATTTACGAAGTGACAGAGCCGGAAGAACTGTTCATTACTGGTATAGACGTTGTCAGTGTGGTATGTGGATCTAATTGCGATGGAGAATTGACTGTTCATGCTGAAGGTGGTTCAGGTCCTTACAGTTATAGCTGGAGCAACGGAGCAGTGGATAGCTCAATCACAGGATTGTGCGCAGGATTGTATAATGTGACCATTACTGATGCCAATGGATGTACCGTTGAAGGATCGGCCAATGTGGGCGGATCAGCAGCAATGGTATTGACAGTCGATTCAACGAATGATGCGACTTGTACTTACACGGGTGATGGAAATGTATTCGTCACCATTACTGGTGGAACTCCAGGCTATACTTACAGTTGGATGGCAGATGATAGTACAACATTCTCAGCGCAGGATTTGAATAATGTCTTATCCGGAACGTATATGCTGACTATAACCGATGCGGCTGGCTGTTCCATCAATGACACATTTATAATAGATGCATTGAACTTCGTAAGCGTAAAAGCAGAAGACGACATTGAAGTTTGTCCAGATAGTCGTGGTATTGCAATTGTCGGTGAGGATTCATTGGCCACTTCTGTGAGATGGTTGAATGAGTTAGGAATTGTTCAAAGCACATCAAGAACGGCTGTTGTTGATATAACTGAAGACACGACCATGTTCATCTTCGAAGGAACCAACGGACTTTGTGTCGCACGAGATACTATCTTGATCCTTGAAACGGACGGACCTGGCATTGATGCGGGTAACGATAGGACTATCGAACCTGGAGATGAGGTAGTTATTGGTGGAGACCCAACGGCAAGAAATGGAGTAGAAGTTACCTGGACTCCTGATGCAGACATCACTAGTACCACCGTGTTGAACCCAATGGTCAATCCATTAAAAACTACGACATACTACGTCAGTGGAATTGATGGAGATGAATGTTATGGAATTGATAGCGTAGTCATAACAGTGGAGAAACTGGTTGATCCAGTTGGTGGATTCTCACCAAATGGTGATGGAGTGAACGACTTGTTCTTTATTGATCGCATCAATAATTTCCCAGAGGCGAAAGTTCAGATATTCAATCGTTGGGGTAATTTATTATTCACTTCGGATGCTGGATATACAAAACCGTGGAATGGTAAGTATAACGGCAACGTCCTTACCATTGGAACATACTACTATGTCATTGACTTAAATTTAGATGGAGAAGACGTAATAACCGGTCCAGTAACCATCTTGAAATAATTTTTGAAATCAGGCACTATGAAAAGGCTATTCATTATATCACTATTTATCACTGCATTCGGAATGGTTCGAGGGCAGCAGTTAGAGCAATGGACTCAATTTGCTCTAAACGAATACACCATAAATCCGGCTGTGGCTGGCGTGGATAATTACTTCCATGCCAATGCAATGTTTCGAAATCAATGGGCGGGCGTCACCGATGCTCCGCGAACCTATTATTTGTCCGTGCATGGACCAGTGTGGGGCGATCGCATGGGAATTGGGGGTTCTGTCATCAATGATGTTGCTGGACCGCTCAGCAGAGCTGGTTTACAACTTTCATATGCATATCATTTGAAATTGACCGCAGATTACAGGTTGAGTTTTACACTAGCTAGTTCAATCCTTCAGTGGTCGGCCAATGGTGCCGAAATGAATCTTGAAAATGCTCAGGACATTGCTATAAACAATGGCAATATGACTGCTTGGATTCCAGACTTTGGTTTTGGAGCTCGGTTCACCACAGAAAAGTTTCACGCTGGATTCTACATACCTCAAATCACAAATTCTAAGATTCAGTTCTTCTCCGACTATGGAGAAACATTGAGTGAAATGAACCGTCACTATTATTTGAATTTGGGTTATAAGCATGAATTCAGTGATGATTTTGCGCTAGAGGGAAACTTTTTTAGTCGATACGTAAGCTCCATATTCATGCAAGAATTGATGGTTCGTGGAATCATCAAGGATGCCGTTTGGATAGGTGCATCTGCCAGAATGCCAATCATGGAGAACCCCATTTCGGCAATGGGAATGATGGTGGGTTACCAATTTCAAAACAATATGCAAATTGGCTACAGCTATGACCTTGATTTTGGAAATACCTCCCTTGGCAAAGTTTCAAGCGGTTCCCATGAAATCATGGTTGGAATTCGCTTCACAAAAAAGAACAGCGATCCAATTATTCCTGCAGATCAGTTGTAGGCTTACCCATGGTGAAGAATCTGAGGTTGTAAGCAATTGCCATAGCCGACTAATTAATAGAGTGAGAATAGGTTTAAGACTAACTTCGCGCTTTAAATTCTAAGACATGTACATCGAACAATTATATACGGGATGCCTTGCAGAGGCAGCCTACTATATAGAATCAGAAGGAGAAGCAATCATTATTGATCCGCTTAGAGAAACAGAGCCGTATATCGAATTAGCTAATTCTCGTGGAGCGAAAATCAAATATATTTTTGAGACACACTTTCACGCAGACTTCGTGAGTGGTCATATTGATTTAGCTAAGAAAACCGGAGCTTCTATTGTTTATGGGCCAACAGCAAAAACTGACTACGATGTTATTGTTGCCGCAGATAATCAAGTTTTTGAATTAGGGAAGATTAAAATCAAAGTGCTGCACACACCAGGACACACGCCTGAATCATCTTGTTATTTATTGTTTGATGAAAACGGCAAGGAACACTCCATTTACACGGGGGATACACTTTTTATTGGTGACGTAGGTCGTCCAGATTTGGCCCAAAAGTCAGGAGAGATCACGGCTGAAGATTTAGCAGCTACTTTATACGATTCGCTTCGCAATAAAATCATGCCCCTTCCAGATAATATCACGGTCTATCCAGGACACGGAGCAGGATCTGCCTGTGGTAAAAAAATGTCGAATGAAACTTCAGCGCTATTAGGTGATCAGAAGAAGACAAATTACGCCTTGGGAGATATTTCTAAAGAGGACTTTGTCAAAGAATTAACCACAGGGATTTTACCTCCACCTCAATACTTTTCGAAGGCAGCCGCACAAAACAAGTCGGGTTATAAGTCAATTGATGAAGTATTTGAAAGTTCTTTAAAGGCCTTGAGCGCAAAAGCTGTTTCTGAAAGTGATGCATTAGTCTTGGATACAAGACATCAAAATGATTTCCGGGATGGTCATATAAAAGGAGCGTGGTACGTTGGTTTACATGGACAGTTCGCTCCTTGGGTAGGTGCACTCATCGAGGATCTTCATCAACCAATCATCATTGTCGCAGACGAAGGCAAAGAACGCGAAGCCATCATGCGATTGGCGCGTGTGGGTTACGATAATGTCGTTGGATATTTGGCGGGTGGAATGGATTCATGGATAGCTGCTGGAACTTCAGTGGAGAAATTGGATTCAATTGCTCCTGATGAGTTTGCTAAAAATGGAGCAGGACAAGACGCGATACTTGATGTTCGTAAACCAACGGAATATGAAGATGGACATGTTGCCGGTGCTGTAAATGCTCCTCTTGATTTTTTCTGCGAGATAGCTGATCAGCATACAAAAGGTAAATTGGCTGTACATTGCAAAAGCGGATACCGATCAGTGATTGCTGCAAGTATATTAATGTCTAAAGGTGCCCAAGTGGTCGATATAATGGGAGGGTATGATGCCTTAATAACAGCGGATTTACCACTTGAAAGCCCAGAGCTTGCTTAGAATCCTATTGGACTCATATTAAAGCTCTGCCCTTTGTAGTATTCTAAACACCTAGGCAGGGCCTTTTCTAATCTTGGCCATGCTTTTTCGCTATCGTGAAACACGATTATACTTCCAGTTTTTACCTTGTGCGTAGCATGATGAAAACATTCGTCCACGCTAACCTTAGGATCAAAATCTGCGCTTAAATCGCTCCACATAATGATCTTATAATCATCTTTCAGTTCTACACTCTGGGAATGCGTTATTTGGCCATATGGTGGTCTAAACAAGTCGGATTTGATGAGTGAATTACAATCGTGAACTTGATCTAAATAATCGCGATTAGAAGTCTTCCATCCACTAATATGCTTCATTGTATGATTCCCAATGGCATGTCCCTCATTCTTTATACGTACTAGAATTTCTGGATACCTGATTGCGTTTTCACCGATTAAAAAGAAGGTAGCTTTCGCTTCAAATTTTTCAAGCAAATCCAGTGTCCATAGGGTTATTTCAGGATGAGGCCCGTCATCAAAGGTGAGGTAGATTTGATTGTTTTCATTCGGTATGTCGAAGCATAAATGCTTGCCAAATGGCTTGATTATTTGAGGTATGTGCTTCGGATAAATCACCCTCTAAAAATGAGTCATTTTTTTCCGTTTCACAAAATCTAAAACTTATTACTTTCGTAGCCCTTTTTAAAAGGAGAGGATGCCCGATCGTCTAATTGGCAGGACAGCGGTTTTTGGTTCCGTCAGTCAAGGTTCGAGTCCTTGTCGGGCAACAAACAAACCCTCAAGCGAAAGCTTGGGGGTTTTTGCTTTATATGGAATGAATGTATTTTACAAAACCAGCCATGGCAATAATAATGAAAGCTCATTTTTTTATTGTCACTGCTGTCCATTATGCGGGTTTAAATTGAACCTTTAGTCTTTCTATAATTGCAACTTAAATTTTTGCATTTATCACAAAGCATGAACGAACGTAGTACAACAAACTTGCTTCTTTTAATTATAGTAATTCCACTGGTGTTTTACTTAATGAAGATTCTCTCTTTCATCTTCATTCCGTTGTTTTTGTCCATGTTCATTGCACTATTGTTCTTGCCACTAATGCGTTGGTTGGAGAAGAAGCACCTACCTATGCCACTGAGTATTTTGACCATTGTTGGTATTATTACAGGCGTGATTTACTTAGGGGGAAGGCTGATAAAGATCTCTACTCATGAAATTTTAGCTGCGGACAACACATTCTTTCAACAGGCGGAATTCAAAATTATTTCACTGATTCATTCTGTTGAGCACTTTTTCGGAATTGAGCGTCTTGCAGATGATAGGTTTATAGATCACTATTTTAAGAATGTAGATGTATTTAGTAACCTCATGCCAACACTCGATTTTGTGGGTAATACACTTACAATGACGTTAATGACAGCGTTTTTTGTTGTCTTGTTTCTTGCTGGATCCATTAACTTTCAAGATGTAATGCACTCCATTCTATTTAAGCAGAAGTTTTCTTCGGTGAAGACATTTCGCAAAATTGAAAAGGATATCATCAAATTCATTTGGGTCAAGTTTGTCATTAGTTTTTTCACAGGAGTTGGATTTACCTTGGCTTGTCTGCTCTTTGATGTGAGTTTCCCTGTCTTTTGGGGATTATTTGCATTTCTAATAAACTTCGTACAAATGGTGGGGTCCATTATTTCTGTGATTCTTTTGTCCTTATTTGCGTTGGTTGAATTGGATCCAACCGGCACATTGATATTCTTTATCGCTGTAATAACAGGTGTGCAAGTATTAATGGGTTCCATTTTAGAACCTGTGTTTCTTGGAAAGACCTTTTCTATTAATGTGATTACGGTTTTAGTCATGCTGATGCTGTGGGGGTTTATTTGGGGAGTACCCGGTCTTATAATGGCCATCCCAATTACCGTATTTGTGAAAATTGTTTTAGAACAATTTCCAGGTACGCAGATTATCGCTCGACTGATGTCTGGTAACTAGATGCGTTTATACGTTTAACTACCTTAATTACCTCCCATCAACAATACCTTGTCGATTCGTGTTATCTAGTGTACCATTGGGTACCTAAATAAATACAAATGAATCAAATAGATAATCGAAAAGT
>Ga0181606_10000051_pt1 | contig 86765 bp, 65 predicted proteins | sample 041ome_10_FD_132994 | JGI IMG/M metagenome (GOLD analysis project Ga0181606, IMG submission 132994) | Coastal salt marsh microbial communities from the Groves Creek Marsh, Skidaway Island, Georgia - 041412US metaG (megahit assembly) | ecosystem: Environmental > Aquatic > Marine > Intertidal... | reverse complement strand
TAGAATGAGGCCGATGTCTCTGAAGGGTTTATGGAGCTTAGCCTTTGCCTTTTTACTCTTATTCTTCAATAGGTCTCTCTCATCCATACCCAGGTTCACAGCCTCATTTATTAGGGCGTTTACATGTCTTCTAAAGGTGTTATAGCTTGTGGCATTGGTGTATCTGTTGAGCATAGCACTTAGTTCATCAGTGCATAGTTTATTGCCATTGGAGGCATCGACAATATCCCTGTAGGTGTAACGAAGGGTTGTTTTGTATTTAGCAGAGTAGTTGCTATTCAGCTTACTGTCTAAAGCAAGCTTCAGGTACTCTAGGTCAGATAACCGACCTGATTGGATTGTTTCTTTTCGATGTGACTTTAGAACACCCCCTTTAGTGATGTGACTATAAACCTCCGCAGCCAGTAAATTAGCCATTGATAGACGATGTTCTATGGGGTGGTTATTCGGGTTTAACGGGCTGTTAATTCTTTTGCCGCTATACAACCTTATTTTCTGATTATTCAGATGAAACGAGACGAAGACTTTAAGGTCTTTGGTTTGACCAACCTTGGGGTAACTTAGATTTATCACAGACAGTTCTTAGACAGTTAAACATTTATTAGATGTGTAACATGTTGTTATCTATGTGATTATAGCAAATCACCTCATGACTGTTAATCAGAGGGTCCTTGGTTCGAGCCCAAGAGGAGGAGCGATAAAAAGCCCTGGTCACGTGACTGGGGCTTTTTTTATCTCATATCTTTCATTTTCGGAAGTACTCCACCTTGAAAAAGATCCATTTCGTTTCGCGGGCTTTGTGCTTTATCGGCATCTCTCTTTTTCTTCCAAAATGGATCCTTCTTTCCATTTGACTTTTTTGGCTTCGTTTTTTTATTCGGGTCTTGTGTGAAAAGACGGAATCGCTCACCAATAAACTTCTTTCCTACCCTCTTTTTGCTCACTTTACTTGAAGTAACATCATCTTCATTGTGCTCTTTGCCAGAATTAGCAGACGAGAAATGATCGGCTTGTAATCCGCGCTTTCTATTTGATTTGGCGCTAGAGAAATAATCGCCTGGCTCAATTCTTTTGGTCTTGAAAATTCCTTTCGTAAAAAAATCAGGTTGTAAGGTTCGTTCCTTTTCTTTTTCGAGTACCCTATTGAAAAAAGAAGGCATTTGGCTTCGCTCTGCCATTTTACCGACAGCCTTAGCATAAAAGTCAGGAAGAAGTGGTGGTTTGTTTTCTTTTTTTAAGCGCTCCTTCCTGGAAAAGGGACTTTTGAGCAATCCTCGTTCTTTTTGCTTGGACTTTTTTGTAAATGAGCTTTTGAGCATAGCTCTTTCCTTCGTCTTAGCCTTCTTTCCAAAAAAATCTCCGAGACTTTTATCCTCTGATTGCGCAAAGACCACCTGCAGGGTCAGAATAAAAATCAATATTGCGCCAAATTGTTTCACGAGGATCAATCCTTGCTAAGGTAATTGGATTTATGGATCCAATAGGTACAATGATTCAAACTGCGAAATGTTAAAGTGCTGCTGGAACCGATCTAGCTCAACGTTGAATATGTCTTGCGATTGGAGTAAATCGCTTTTGTTTCTGGGCTCAAAGGAAGCGTCAATCCCAAGTCTCAACAGTTGATCAACCACTGCATCGTCTGCGAGCTTCATGACCATCTGTGAGTCGCAAACACCTAAATCATGTGATACTAACACTAAAGGAATGATCGGATTAAGGCTAACTTCTCCTTGTGTGAGATAGGCGTAATAAGCTGCCAAACGGTGGAATAAAGCTGGAATAGCCATTTCTTCCTTTATGGACCTCTGCATAAGTTCTAATGTAAACATCCACAATGCAGAAGCTTGACCATTGGGAAGATCAGTAGGAACCGATGGATCCCAAGAAACTTCGTTCAATGAATACAAGGAAGTGTTTGGCTTTTGTCGTGCAGTAAAAACAATGAAGGCACCAGTTTGAAGGCGAGTGGCGCTCTTTTTATTTGAGACCCGGCCAAAAAGTGATATCAACCCTGTGTTGAGGGTGAAGCATTGATAAATCCGAGCAGAGTCTGAGTAAGGAATAGAGCGGAGAACTAAGCCTTGATCTTTCAGCATGATGTTCCCCTAATTCAAAATCATAACCTTAGCAATTGTGCCTCCTATACCATCACGAGAAGCAGCAAATACGAGGTAAATTCCAGAAATTACTTTTTCGCCATTGCGGTTTCTTCCATCCCATACTGCTGTTCCACCTTGGCTTACCGTTTCAAAAATGAGATTACCTGCAGCATCGGTTATGCGCACCGGGGCATCTGATGTGAGGTTTGTGAATGTTATTAAACCAGAATATCCTGGTTTTACTGGATTTGGAACAACTTTAATTTCACTCAATTCTTGTTGAGGCTCAGAGGCGTCAGGCTGATAAGAAAGCAACCCGCTTTCTGTAGCGACAAACAGTTCTCCAGAACTAGGTAAAATCTCAATATCGGCAATGTTATCACTTAATAACGGGCTGTTCTCTTCCGTAAATGAAAGCAGCTCTTCAGTGCCATCAGCCGTAATTAGAAACAAACCTGAGCCTCTTGGAACAACCCACTTCCGATTAGCACCATCAACGGCAATGGCCATTACAGCATCGGTTTCAAATAAGTATCCATTGTATCCATCTTGATTGACAATAACGCGCTGCACTCCTTCAAAACCCGGTTCAAAAACGATCGATGGATTATAAATGATGCCTATGCCTTCATCGGTGCCAATCCATAATTCTCCATCTCGATCTTCTGTAAAACAATTCACCGTGTTATTGGGTAAACTACCTTCCTCAGGGTTAGAAGTAATCAGTCTATATCGATCATCAGTTAAGTCAGTTGGTGTGTCTGCCGGATCATAAATGACAATTCCTGACTCTTTCAAGGAGAAGACCAAATATCCGTTTGAGAGTCGTAAAAGATCGAAGGCAATGGGCTTTGAAATGTCGGGAAGAGAAATACCGAACCAATTTCCATCTGCATCAAGATAGCTCAACGTACTCACATTTTGGCTGTTCAGCATCCATATTCCGCCCTCTTCATCTCTTTCTACACCTCTGATGCCGTAATAACCATTGTCATCATCGCCAATTTGATTCGTCTCATCACGGAAAGCCTCAAGCAGATCATTGTCTTGATTGAGTATCAATAAGCCACTTCGATCGAAGCCCACATACTTTTTATCATCCACAATAGCAATATCTACGGCATTCGTGGCATTGCTGAATTCAGGATATAGCAGAAGTTTAGACCCCCATTCATTGTTTTCAAATTGAAATAAAAAGGGCGTGTTGAACGTAGAATTGTTTCCTCCAGTCAAGCCATAAAGAATATCATCTTGCTCTTTAAGTTCACTAATTAAACCTCGACTTGGCGAATTGATGTTGAATATTATAGCTTTATCGGGATCAGAAAAGCTCGAGATGATGCCTCCATAACTTAAATCTGCGATCAGAATTGAATCCCCTTCTTGATAAAACTCTGCCATCCGTGCGTCAACTCCCGAATTTGAAAAATACTGGTCAATTTCGTCCAACTGATTAAAATCGTGATCAAACAATACATAACGATCACGCCTTGTTACTAGCACATGCTCATCATTTACATCAATATGTCTCATTTCTGTATTGGCCAGTGCGGCTTGAGCTATTAACTGATCATCAACCAATCGAAATAAGGTGTCGTTATTGTCAAGTGGATTCGCATAGAGCAAATAAAGGCTCTCGTCCTTCTCAAAAAAATGAGCAACGTTGGTCATACTCCGATCAAAGCCAATTGATTCCGGTTCAGGCGATAAAAAGAGCTCACTTCTCGATGTTCTAAACACTCCCAGTTCATTGGTAAAATACAACTGGTCATCGAAAATTACACCCTCCGTCATACCGGTACTTTCTCCATTGATTGTAATGAGGCTATATTCTAAAACATTCAGGGTGCTCAACTCAAGCCTCACAGCCCCTATCCCCGTTAGTATCAAGGCGGCTCCGTCCTCAAAAATAATTTCATTCACTACCTTATCTCCAACGATAGAAGCATTTGAAATTGCTGGCTGATTTGTCACATTGTTGAACCGATCGATGATATCAATATTTCCGTCCTGATACCCAACTATACAAAAACTATTGGCATCCGAACATCTAAAAGCAGTAATTCCAGTTTGCGTTAGATAATTGATTTTTGACAAGGCCTCAACCGACTCATCATCACGATCGTAAATAACAATGCCAAATTGATTAGCACCATAAACTTTATCATCGAGATGGTCAACAAATGTAAAACTGCTCATGGGCAAATGAGATCGCCACGACCCAACTCTGGACTGTGAAAATCCCTGAACGCCAAAAACCATGATTACGCTCAGTAAGATACTTTTCATTTCTAAAAAACGATGTGAGGCCAAAATATTGTCCCTTTTATATAACTATCTGTTTTCCAATGCTTTATAAACATCGGTTTTACTATTAGATCTCTGCTCAATCCAACACAGGAGCCCATAATGTTCTCCACAAATGCCAAGCCCTTAATTCAAAGTTTCATGTGAAACATTCCTGTTAAGCGCCACCATGAGGACAGAAATATCTGAAGGCTTCACTCCAGGAACACGACTTGCTTGACCAAGATTCAAAGGCCTTACCTTACTCAATTTTTGACGAGATTCTATAGACATAGACTCTTGTTTTAAAAAGTCAAATGAAGCTGGAATTTTCATTTTATCTAATGAAAGCATCTTCTTAGCCATTTCATCCTCACGTTCAATATATCCCTTATACTTTAATAGAATCTCGGCTGACTCCAACGCCTCGTTTGCAATAGCCTCAGCCCCCATCATCTCCTTGTAGTTCGCGCTCAATTGTATCAATTCATGCGCATGAATATTCGGTCTCGTTAATACAGAACCTAACTTTACGGATTGATCAAGAGGAGCAGAATCTTTAGATACCAAAAAAACTGAAACCTCATCGGGCAAAACGCTTGCTTTTGAAAAGGCCTTCATCACCCTTGCTCTTTGGTCTAGAAACTTTTCCAACTCACGTACCCTCTTTTCTGACGCCAAACCTATTTCGAATGAGCGATGGGTTAATCTTTCTGCGGCACTATCCTGACGCAATGAAATACGATATTCAGCACGAGACGTAAACATCCTGTATGGTTCGTCCGTACCTTTCGTGATTAAATCATCTATTAACACACCAATGTAAGCATCCTTGCGCCCAAGTATAAACGGTTCCCTATTCTTTACATAAAGGTTCGCATTTATACCAGCGATCAAGCCTTGAGCAGCAGCCTCTTCATACCCCGTAGTCCCATTAATTTGCCCTGCAAAAAACAAACCTTTCACTAACTTAGTTTCCAAACTCAAGTTAAGCTGCGTAGGTGGAAAATAGTCATACTCTATTGCGTACCCTGGCCTGAACATCACCGCTCTCTCAAAACCTGGAATAAGCTTAATTGCCTTATCCTGCACTTCAAGTGGCAAAGAGGTAGAAAATCCATTCACATAAACCTCATTTGTATTCCATCCTTCCGGCTCAACAAAAATCTGATGTCGATCCTTATCAGCAAACCGGTAAATCTTGTCTTCAATAGAAGGGCAATAACGGGGCCCAACGGAATCGATTTGTCCGTTGTACATAGGGGAAAGATTTATACTGTCTCCTATTACCTCATGAACGTTACCATTGGTATATGTAATGTGACAAGAAAGCTGATGCTTTAATCTTTTACTCGCAAGAAACGAAAATTTAAAGGGGTCCTCATCTCCCAATTGCACATCCATCTTTGAATAATCCAATGAACGTCCGTCAATTCGTGGAGGCGTGCCCGTTTTCATGCGACCACTTTCAAAACCAAGTTCTACCAATTGCTCGGTTATACCAGTTGACGCTTTCTCTCCCATTCGTCCTCCACCCAGCATTTTTGAACCAACATGAATCAACCCGTTCATAAAGGTTCCTGAGGTGAGTACGACTGATTTTGACATAAAAGTCAGCCCTAAGGAAGTGTGCACGCCATTAAGCTGTCCGTTCTCGATCAATAATGACGTTACCGAGTCTTGCCAAAAAAATAGATTAGGAGTAGATTCGAGCATTTCTCTCCACTTCGTGGTGAATAACGCACGATCATTCTGAGTTCGGGGACTCCACATCGCAGGCCCCTTTGATCGGTTAAGCATCCTAAACTGAACAGCACTGTAATCACTTACTAAACCCGAATATCCACCCAATGCGTCAATCTCTCTCACCATTTGTCCTTTTGCCACGCCACCCATTGCCGGGTTGCATGACATTTGGGCAAACTTGGTCATGTCCATCGTAATCAACAAAGTGCGTGAACCCATATTCGCTGCCGCTGCTGCTGCTTCGCAACCAGCATGACCCGCACCAACTACTATTACATCATATCTATTCCCCATGTTTCACATGAAACCTTTACGTTCTATTTCCTTCAAATACTTATCCTCATTCATTGTCATTAAGACTTGATCTTCTTCCGTATGATCATTCAATCCAGACAAATGCAACAATCCATGAATGATCAACCTATTCAATTCATTCACAACAGCAACATCATACTCCTCTGAGTTAGCCACTAACACTTCCGAGTTAATATATATTTCACCATTCACTACATCCTCTTCTGGAAACTCAAATGTGAGTATGTCTGTTGCATAATCATGGTCTAAATACTTGATATTCAAGTCTGTATGCTCCTTTGAAGACATAATAACCACATTAATCCATCCTAACTCTACCTTGAGGTCATCAACAATTAATTCCCTTGCCAACATTGCAGTAGAATGATGCATCACTAAGTCGAACTCAAGGTCACTTTCATTAAAAATTCCAATGGGATTGTCTTTCATGACGCGAAATTACGCCTCTAATGAAACGGGCGCTGTTAAAAGGAACTTCATTATCACTTTAGCACCATTATTCTCGAATTCCAAACTATCAGAAAGATTCTTCATGATAAAAATCCCCCGACCACTTCCTTTCTCAATATTTACAGGATCAGTAGGGTCGGGTAAATTGTTGTAGTCAAAGCCTTTCCCCGAATCTTCAACTACGATCACTATTTCCTTTTCCAATACTTCCAACTGAAACTTTACCTTCATCCTAGCATCGCCCTTAGCGCCATGATTTATAGCATTAAGGGCCGCTTCAGTAGAAGCAACGATCACATTGCCGTAATTCACTTCCGTCAAAGTTCCGTCTTCGTATAGCTGTTCTATTGCCGACTCAACTTTTGACAATTCGTCAATGGAAGCTACAATCTCTATGGAAAATTTCACGCTCAACTCTTATTCTTGAAGATTAATAAAGTAGCGGTTTACTTCATTTCTATAAAAAGGTTTCAACAAATGAGGAACGGTTTTATATAACTCCAACTCCTTTTCCTTCTCCAATTCAAATTTATTCCAAATATCTTCTGGGATAACGTACTTCATTGTTGAGCTTTTTGATTCCCGTCTTTCTTCGAATTCACGCTCCCTATCTGCCCGTTCCGACTCCAACAACTTAGATAGAATTTCTTGCTGCCTCCTCATGGTCTCAGCATTGATCTTTTGAAACAAAATGTCTTCTTCTGTTTGCTCCATCATCTTCTCAATTTCCTTCAAATTACCCCCAGCACCACTTCCATCGTTGTTTAACGATTCACTCATCTCTCTTATCTGCTTCCTCAACGCGGCTTGCTGAGCGGCCATCTGTGCAATTTCCTTACTAAGTCCTCCGCCCAAACCACCTTGACCACCAGTACCATTCTCATTGCCCGGTTTTTGACCTGGTTTCTTACCGTTGGGGTTTTCTCCTTTCTCTAGTGCCTTTTTCAATTCCTCTAACTGCTTATTCAAGCTCTCTTGCATTTTCTTCATCTCCGCAACTGATGGTTTAGCTCCCTTTCCGCTTCCTGGCTTATCACATTGGCCATTCCCCTTTGACATAGGCGCCATCTGCTTTTGCATATTTTGAATAATCTCATCAAACACAATCGCCAAATTGTTCAGCGAGGTCATTGCGTATTGCTGTCGTTCCAGAGACATTGCCTTATATTGATCCTCTCTATTTGGGGGTTGGTCACTCATATAACTTACTGATTTAGACATATTATACTTTACGGCAGACATCTCATCATTTATCACCTTACTTATCTGAGGAACCCTTTTACTTAATGCCAATAAAGAATCCTCAACTATTCTCGTATCATCCACTAAATTTTTCTGATTCTTAGTCAGTTCTACGAATCTCGGATCGTTTCCATTCACTGGTTTAAGAGCCTCCATAACTCGTTCTTGCGATAAAGAAAGGTCAATGATGTTCTCCAAAAGCTGTCGCATATCCTCCAAATTTTCTGTTTGTTGGTTCTTCGATTGCTCTTGTTGAAAGGAAGCTAATTGTTCCTTCATTTGCTCCATCTTATCCTTTGCTTCTCCTTGACTTCCAGATGCCTTCCCCTTATTCCCTTTACTTAACTCATCTTCTGCTTTTTCCATATCCTCCTTGGCACCATCGGCTAGCTCATCCAACTCGGGCAGTGATTGGGGTTCTTCCAGGGCTTCATTCAAATCTTTCATCTCTTCCAGCTCCTCCGTAAGTTTCTCGGCTTTTTCGCCAAGCTCATCTTGCTTCTCAGAAAGAGATTCAGCATCTGACTTTTTATTCTCAGTCTCCTTCTTAAGAGCGTCTTGCTCTCCAATGAGCTCGTCTAATCGGGCGATGTTCTCCTCTACCTTCTTTTCCAATTCCAGTTGCTTAAAAAGCTCTAAGGTCCGGTCCAATTCTTTCTCCAATTGCTCATTGTCAAGGTTCATTTCGTCTAATTTCTCCAACATTTGAGACTTGGTCATTTCATCCATCAACTTATTCAGCTCTTCATACTTCTGCTTGAACTCCTCATCAAACAACTTCTCAAACATATCTTGAATCATCTCCTGCTTTTGCATAATCTCCTCAGAATATGCGTTAAACTTCTCATCAAGATGCTGCTGCTTACTCTGTTCAATTGACTTTTTCTCGAGATTTTCCATCATCTCCTTCTGTTTTTCAAGCATTGTCTTCAGCGCCTCACGATCTTGCCAATCGGGTTTCTTCTTCTCGAGCAATTCCTTTTTTAAGTTATTCAACTCCTTCTGCATTTTTTCTAATTCAGAAGAAGAATTCGACAATGAGGCCTTGGTCTTAGAAGCCCTTTCACTGCTTTCCTCGCTGATCTCATCGATTGACGGCATTTTGATACTCCAAACCTTCGATTTTGTAGATTTTGATCCGTTTACTCCGTCATTGTCCCAAACCTCGAAATAATACTCAAGCTCTTCTCCAGGGGCTTGAAGCAAACTATCAGGGTTCCAAGCATAAGCAAACCCTTGATCAAGCATTTGTGGATTTACAGCTAAAACTTCAGAAAATGTCGATTCACCATTCGCTACAACATGAAACTTCAATCGTGTCAACCCATAATCATCACCGATACGTCCTTGAAAATAGTATGTGCCATTCGTTGAGTCAACGCGATCATTTACCACTATCGAAGGATGGACATCCCTCACAACGTTGATTTTTACTTGGGCGCTATCCTTTAATCCTTTCTCACCTTCCAAAGCAATCGTCAATAACGCAGAATTCCTGAATTCACGTTCAATCACCATTGGCTCTTTATCCGAAATCTGCTCTGATCTCATAGAATCAATCAATACCAATCGATTCAACGAATTCTTAATGTCAAACTTCCACTTAACCTTTGTTCCTTCGGGAATAGATATCTGGGTGCGGTTTAATATCGTTTCATTGGGTTTCTGTGTGTATGCAGGAAAGTCAAAATAAGCCTCATTTCGTAAAACCTTAGGTTTGGGTATGGCCGTTAAAACCATTTCTGAAGAATAAACAGACGCTCCTCGCAACTGAAACCTCTTATCGCTGCGAACATTAGAAAAATCAAAGCTAAAAACTCCCGCTCCCTCTGACTTCATTTTAAACTCAGCGCCATCTACAATCACAAAAGCGTTTTCCGGCATACTCGTGCCCTCCGTTTTCACTTGCAAATGAAAATTAGCCCCTTCAGGAACTTCTAACTTCTCGTTGATCAAATCAAATGAAAACGGGGCCGGAGCCACAAAGCTCTCGCTATATCGCACCAAGCGGACAGAACTGTCCGAAAGGATGCGTGCATCCCACATCATAAGTATTACTGTGATAAGTAATGGAACCATTGTCAAGCGAATCCAACGAAAGCTGGATCTCAAATCAATCGTATCCGAAAAATTCAGTGTATTCAGTTCATTGGCCTTTTGTTGGAGACCTGCACCAGCCAAAACATTGTGCGACTCACGAAAAGCAACCTCAAGGTTCAGCACATTCACGATCCTGTCTTCTACAGAACTGATCTTTTGTCCAAGATCTCTTGCCACTTCAGCTGTATCCTTCTGTTTTAATATTTGGAAAAACCTCAAAAGCGGAATGACGATTTGAATAATCAACAGTCCTGAAGCGATGATCATGAACCCAAAAAACAACACCATGCGGGCTTGAGTACTGAATCGAAACATATACTCCAAAAGCGAGAAAAAGACCCACATCAGTCCTATCAGCCCCAATGAAATCAGCGCACCACTAATGAATTGGCCCAAATACAATCGCTTCAGGTAGCCCTGAATATTATTCTTTAGTTTAACTAAACCGTCCATAGATCTTTTCAAAGGTATTAACCAAAAGCATCATGCGCTGTTAACGTGGGTTAAAGAAAATCAATCTTAAAGCAAACGGGTAAAAGGACTATCTATCTTTGCCGCCCTAAAAAGTAAACACTGTGAGAGACGTAAAAGTGAGATTTGCTCCTAGCCCTACCGGACCATTACACATGGGAGGGGTGCGCACGGCATTATTCAATTACTTATTTGCAAAAGCCAATAATGGCCAATTTATACTCCGAATAGAAGATACAGACCAGAATAGATTTGTGCCCGGGGCAGAAGATTACATTCGAGAAGCATTAGAGTGGACTGGTATGCACACCGATGAAGATCCTTGGAAAGGAGGAGAATTCGGGCCTTATCGTCAATCAGAAAGAAAACCCATGTACCGTCAATACGCTGATCAATTGATTGAGGCAGGTCATGCTTACTACGCTTTTGACACCGCTGAGGAGTTGGAAGAAATGAGGGAGCGTCTGAAACGCGCAAAAGTTCCCAACCCACAATACAATGCCGCCATTCGCATGACAATGAGGAATTCATTGACAATGTCAGCAGACGAAGTGCAAGCCAAACTTGATGCTGGCGATCCTTATACTATCCGTGTTAAAATGCCAAGGAATGAGGAAGTACGATTTAAAGATATTATTCGAGGATGGGTCCAAGTGAACACCTCTAGCTTAGATGATAAGGTTTTGTTCAAATCTGATGGAATGCCAACCTACCATTTAGCCAATATCGTTGATGATTACACGATGAAAATTACGCATGTGATTCGCGGTGAGGAATGGTTACCATCGGCTCCTTTACACGTGCTGCTCTATCGCTTTTTTGGATGGGAAGATGTGCGTCCGGAGTTTGCACATCTGCCTTTAATCCTAAGGCCGGATGGCAATGGAAAATTGAGTAAACGCGATGGTGATCGCCTCGGGTTCCCCGTATTTCCTCTAGAATGGAAAGATCCTTCAACAGGTGAAATTTCCTCTGGGTATAGAGAAAAAGGCTTCTTCCCCGAGGCATTCATCAACATGCTTGCATTTCTTGGATGGAATCCAGGAACGGAGCAAGAATTGTTCACTATGGACCAGCTAGTTGAAACCTTCAAGTTAGAAAGAGTCGGTAAATCAGGATCAAAATTTGACGCAGATAAAACCCGCTGGTACAATCAGCAATACTTACGTAGCAAAGCAAATGAAGAGTTGGTCGACTTATTGATTCCACATTTAGAGAGCGCATCGATCCGTTATACTAAAGAAACTTTACCCGCCTATGTAGAATTAATGAAGGAGCGGGCAGTTTTCGTTGTAGACATGCTTGAAGGGCGATACTTGTTCGAACGGCCTGATTCTTATGATGAACAAACCATCTCAAAAAAATGGAAGGAGAATTCTGGCGAAATCATCACTGACATCACCAATCGCTTCGAAGCATCATCATTTGAACCAGACGCGTTAAACGAAATATTCTCTGCCTACTTAAAAGAAAAAGAATTGGGTATGGGTGCCGTGTTGCCCCTACTGCGCGTATTGCTTTCCGGAAAAGGCGCTGGCCCCAGTTTATTTGATATAATGGCGTTCTTAGGGAAAGAAGAAAGTGTTTCACGTTTGCGCGAAGGCGTGCGATCTTTGGCAAATGGATAGTGTCATAATCCGAGGACTGCGCTTACACGCGAAGCATGGATGCCATAAAGAAGAACGCTTTACAGGAGGATATTTCGAGGCCGATCTTGAAATATTTACGGACAACACGAACGCGGCAAAAACCGATCAAATTGGAGATGCCATTGACTACGTTACCGTGATGGAAATTGCTCAACGTGTTTTTGAGAAACCTCAAAATTTAATTGAGCGAGTCGCAGTTCTTTTAGGACAGGACATCTTAAATGCCTTTAAATCAGCAACTCGCGTTGATGTAGAGATAAAAAAACTCGCACCTCCCGTGCGTTATCAGCTCGAATACGTTTCCGTAAAAACTTCCATTGAAAGGACAGAAAATAATTAGCTAAATTCGCGCCCTCAATGGGTCTCGTGGCCGAGTGGCTAGGCACTGGTCTGCAAAACCAGCTACAGCGGTTCGAATCCGCTCGAGACCTCGCATTTAACCTAAAACCTCGAACTATTTCGAGGTTTTTTTGTTTGCCCAAGTTATGAATAGACTCCTTCTCTTTGCCATACTATCAGGCGCTGTTCTGCTCTTTGATGTGTATGCTTACCAAGGTCTTAAAATAGCCATCAACAACTTTCCCTCTTTAGGACAAAAAATAATTAAGGGCTTGTTTTGGGGCTTGACTGTGATGACACTGCTTTCATTTATTCTTTACGACCCCTTATCTGCAACCGACAAAGGGCGAAAAGTACTAATGATCATCGCTACCATTGGTGTCGCCAACATCCTTGGTAAATTCTTCTATTCAATCTTTCTACTTCTAGATGACGCCATTCTGCTCATCAAGTTTTTATGGCAAAAGCTAAACCCAGAATTTTCTGAAACAAACCAAGGGGTTTCTCGAAATGAATTCTTGGCCAGTATTGGCGCTGTGTCTGCGGCACTCCCGTTATTGACCATGGGGTGGGGTGTAGTGAGCGGGGCGCATGATTACACTGTGCGGAAGAGAAAACTAAAGCTCAAGAATCTTCCGGCTTCATTTGAGGGCTACAAGATTGTTCAGCTTTCGGATATTCACGTAGGATCTTTCTGGAATAAATCAGCTGTAGTTAAAGGGGTAGATTTAATAAATGCCCAAAATGCAGATGCCGTCTTCTTTACAGGTGATCTTGTCAACAATAAAGCCAGCGAATTGGATGGATGGACAGAGGTGTTTTCAACAATTTCAAGTAAAGATGGTGTGTTTAGCGTTCTTGGAAATCACGATTATGGTGATTACGTACCTTGGAATAGTGTAGATGAAAAAAGACAAAACCTAACCACATTGATTCATCGACAAAAGAATGAACTCGGATGGGAATTACTCATCAATGAAAACAGGAAAATCAAAAGAGGCAATGATAGTTTGTGCATTGTGGGAATTGAAAACTGGGGTGCAAAAGGCCGGTTTCCAAAATATGGTGATATGGAAAAAGCCCTGATAGGAGCCGAAAATGAATCAGTTAAACTACTACTTTCCCACGATCCAAGTCACTGGAAAGAAGAAGTTCTGCCAAAGTATAAAGACATCGATGTGATGTTTTCTGGACACACACATGGAATGCAGTTTGGCATCGAGGTAGGAAGTGTAAAGTGGAGCCCCGTGAAATATTTTTATCCAGAATGGGCAGATTTATACCAGTCTGAAGGGCAACAACTCTACGTGAACCGGGGATTTGGATACATTGGTTACCCGGGAAGATTTGGCATTCTCCCAGAAATAACCGTGTTCACACTAACGAAGGGCTAGACAATGCCGTCTCAGAGGTAGTAATTTGTCCCTTACCTTTGTAAAGATTTGTACGTCAGGGTTGAATCTAAAATTCACATACTGTTTCTCTTTGGTTTTGACGTGGCTCATGCTTTCGCCAGTACTTTGCTATTCGCAAAAACTCAAAGACCCAAAAATCAAAAAAGGTCCTACGAATCGATCGTATTCTGACCCAAAACTGAAGGAAAGCCCCATTGATTGGAAGGCCACTCGAACGGAATTTATGATTGGAGCTGGGCCATCCAACTTTTTAGGCGACTTAGGCGGACAAGACGATGTGGCCCAACCCTTTATGTTTGATCTTGAGCCAACGCTTACACGCTACAGTGTTTCCGCTGGTGTACGTTATTTTATGAGGGAATACCACGCTGTTCGAGGCTACCTTTCATTTGCAGAGGTAAGGGGAGACGATGCCCTTACTTCTTATCCAAACAGACGATTCCGCAACCTCAACTTCAAATCGCCAATTGTGGAACTTGCAGCTATCTATGAGTTTCATTTAATCAAGCCTTCATACATCCACCTTTTGGGTGCGAACACCACAAAATTGTTCAATGGAAACCGTTTTGGAGCATATGTAAGTGGTGGGGCAGGGCTATTTTATTTCAATCCAAAAGGAAAGTTAGGCAACGATTACCACGCGCTTAAACCATTAAATACTGCAGGGCAAGGCTTTCCTGACGGCCCCAACCCTTATCAACGATTGGCCTTTGGTTTTCCCTTGGGAGGAGGTGCCTATGTGTTACTCAACAAGAATTTTACTTTGGGTCTTGACTTCGCCTATCGATGGACAACCACTGATTATATAGATGATGCCACCGGATATTACTACGATAATACTCAAATCCTTGAACGAGACGGAAAGCTGGCAGCCTATTTTGCAAACCCAAGTGTTGCCCTCTCTAATGTGCCGAACCCTGATTGGTATACTAAAAATCAACCCCGTGGTAATGCAAAAAGCAATGATACTTACATGTTTCTTCAGGTAACTCTAAGTAAGTCATTCACTCCAGCAGTTACCAACAGGAAATTCAAGCAAAGCCGCAGAATGCGCGGAGAAACCTATAAAAAGAGCAAAAAGAAAATCACCCCAAATAGGGAGAAAAGAAGAACTTATAAAACGAAAGGAATCAAAAATTCCAAGAGAAAATTTAAAGCGCCAAAACTTAATTTTGGAAAGAGAAAAAAGAAGAATAAGGTAATTTCCTTTTAGATCTTATAAATCAAAGAAAACTGAAAGTCCACCAATTGATTTGGTTCTTTCGGGGCATAGAGGGCGCTACTTCGGTCGTATATACTCGTAATAGGAAGCATTGCCCTAACATCCCCCGACAACTTATCGGTTACTGAATGCTCGTATCCTGCAATAAGTCCAAGACGCCATTTGTTCAACCCTTGTTGCGCTTCCAATGTCCCCAAATCCAAGTTTGTACTGATATAGTCTTCTCCACTGTATACCATATATGACTCATTCTTCACGCTAAGTAAGTAGTCCGTAAAGCATCCTATTGAAGCATTCGATTTAGAACCGACCCCAACATGAATTAAAGCGGGAATATGCACCACTGCCATTTGCGTTGCCACCAGACTTTCGCGCACATCAATAGCTGCAGCTGGAGGAAGAGCGATGGGTGAATTCGAAAAGCCATTGGAGGATGTGATCATTGAAAACAAGGGGTCTAGATCGATTCTTTGAGACCGCTCAACCCCATTACCTGAGCGAACCAAATATCCCGCCTCAATACTGAGGAAAGACTTAGCAGATAAGTTGAAATTATAGCCAACTGAAATCAATCCATTTAATCGCCACTTAGCAGCAGCAACCTGTGTATTTGACTCTCCATTGCCAATGCGCCCGCCTGCCCTAACAAAAAAGCTTTTAGATGGCTGGTACACTATGTCGTCATGACTAGCAATGGATGGTATATCTCTTTCTTCTATTCCTAAAAGCTGTATTTCAGAGCTCAATTGGGTCATTTTATCCAGAACATCACGATTCAGTCTTGACTGATCATCATCCAACACAACTTGACTCCGTTCTGCTTGCGCCCCCTGCTGATAAGTAACTGCCAATTGAACTTCTGACTCATCCTTGTTGGACTCCATGGCCAAAACATCTTCTGCGATGCCTGCGTTGGATGTTTCCGTTGGTATTATCGATTGCTCTGTCCAAACAAAAGCCGCACGTTCAGTACTCAATGCCTCATCTGAAATCACCACCTCATGAGAAGATGCCTTTAATTCAGGAAGAGGCAGCGCTGTTTTGTCTTGAGTGGTAAACACCGCTAAACCTAGTAGACCTGCGACTGAAGCCGCTACACCTAATGACGATGTAATCGAACCCGCAACAGAACTGCCTGCCTGAGCAGGCACATTAATTCCAGCCTCAAATTTAGCCCACTGTGCTGTAGGGTCAATTGAATGATCTTTCAAACCATTAAATCGATCTCGAAACGCCTTATCAATATCGTTTAAGTGATTACTATCCATACATCATTGCCAATTCTGGATATACCTCCTTTAAACGTGATTGTACTTGCTTTCGGGCAGATGAAAGATGCCATTTAGATGTGCCGACCGAAATATTGAGTTGTTCAGCGATTTCCTTGTGACTGAAGCCGTCTATAGCAAAGAGATTAAAAACTGTTTTGCTTATCGGAGATATTCCTTCAATAATCTCAAGTAATTCATCTACAGAGAGATTATTCACACCATCATTGTAAACCTTGTGAGCTGGCATGATGGCATCAAACGAAAAAACATCTTTATACCGCTTGTTTGAACGCAAATGGTCTAGGGCCGTATTGATAATAATGCGCTTGCACCAACCTTCAAACGAATTTTCAAAATGGTACTGATCAACCTTATTAAAAATCTTCATGTAACCCTGGTTCAGCACGTCCAGCACCTCTTCTTCATCCTTAATGTACCTTCTTAGAATGGCTAGCATTAAAGGAAAATATGTTTCATAGATGACTCGTTGAGTCTTCTTATCTTGCTTTACGCATGCCTCTATGACATCTCTGGTGATCATGAATCCTCTATCAGACGCGAAAACGTATCAAAGGGTTGTTATTTGAACTTAATAACGCTAGCTTTTCGCAAGTTACTTCCTTCCATAATCACGATGGCGTCCATATCAGGATAGGTATTCTTGGATATCTTACTGATTTCGTCAATCAACTCTTCAATATCCTTTGATCTGAATGTAACAGGTGTTTCGACCCTTCCTAATAAAGTGTATTCATTTGAAGGGTTGTTTTGAACAAAAACCAGCATGCCATCACGTTCTACTGCCTTTGAAAGTTTGTAAGCGGCATCCACTTGAGGCTCTTCATTCGCCCGTCCTCTCTTTCTTTTCGCCTTTGGGTCTCTATAAAATTGAACCACATCAGCCTTACATAGACCTTTTCCAGGGCGGAAAATAAGTGCGTCAAATTCTTCGTAATTTTTTCTGGCTTGCTTCAACACATGATCTAGCAGGGGATCAATATCATCTGGACTGAATGCCGAACATTCAACCGTTCCTAAATGTCTATAAGGAGACGCTGGCATCGATTCAATAAAGAATACCACCCCATCCCGATCATTTGCCACACCTTCTGTCTGTGCTAATACTGGTGTAACTAAAGTTGAAATAAAAACTGCTGCAAGAAAAATTCTCAATAATCGCATAAAATTCATTTTAAGTTGGTTCAAATAAACGGAATCCTGAGCTTCGAAAATCCCTGACGCTGTGAATAAACCTTATTCTGTCTTGCTATCTCGCAATGATTATTGGATGCTTTTCACCTTCATTGCCCTTAATCGATAAAAAATACAGCCCATCTGAAAGCCCGCTTATGTCAACCGATAGATTTGCGGAACCAGTGCCGCTGAATGAAAGTACCAATCGTCCATCTCCTGAATGAACTTCGAACTCATCATTTGCTGCCGCTTCAGATATATTAATCACGTCTTGAGTGGGGTTTGGATAAACCGATATTCTTGAATTCATTTTATCAGCTAAACCTAAATTCATGATGTCTTTGGACATTGTATCACTTCCTATTTCATTCCATACAATTTGTGTTACCGTGTAGGTAATCTGCTGATTGTAAATATGTGCCGTTGGCACAGAGTCTTGAAGGATTGAATTGTCTCCCAAATCGAAAATCATGGAGTCAGCATAAACACTTAAATCGTTAAACAGAACAGTTTGACCATCAGGTTGAGTAAAATAATCAAAGTTCGCCACAGGTAAATGCACAATGGAAATATCGTCAAGCGCCATATCGCTCATAGAGCCACTCCCCGTTATTCCTCTAAACCTAATATTCACAAAACCTCCGCTAAAAGCAGATAAGTCTACCTCAACGAAGTACCAAATATTACCTCTGTTTCCAGACTGAACAGGAGCAACATCAAGGTGCCAAATACTGCCATCATAAACATCAACGTGCAATTCACCCATATCTGTACCCAACATGTGATAATAATAGGTCAGCTTAGCCGCTGAAGAAATTGATAAATCAATGCATGGTGAGATAAGGTTCGCCTGCTGAAACTCACATGTTCCGCTTGATTCTATATAGATGTACCTGCCACTTCCTGTGGTGTTATCTCCTGAGGGTCCTGTCCCTGAAGAGAATGTCGGTCCTGCGAAGACCCTCCAATCCACATCGTCAAATGTTCCATTTTCCTCGTTGGTCCATCCATTTTCAAGCGGACACGATGTTTCACCACAGTCTGCATTATCTGAACAAATGGTGGCTTGATCAAACGATTCTCTCAAAATTGGCTGAACTGATTGTTCTTCGGTTACCCAATAATTAGCAAAAATCGTGTCGTTAAACGCGTTTAAATCCCCCATAAAACTTAGCGAAACTTCAACTGAATTCATTCCTGATATGAAAGATGGAAGTACGCTAAAGAACAGCGTATCTAATCCCCCTGGAGCAATGTTAACGGTGAATGATTCGGCGCCCTGTTGAGCACCATTCAGCTTATAACTGGCATCGAATACTAAAATGGGCGAGTCCCCATAATTCTTAGCCACAAAGCCCGCGCTTTGGCCATCAAAACAAGGATATAAGGTAGATGCCATAGGAAAAATAGACTCTACCCCTAGGTCAACGGGAAGGTAACAATTGAATACTCCAGGTGACTTTTGAATTGCTATCTGCCGCTTACTTTTGGCATTGTTTGGCCCATCTGTTGAAACGCTATACCAAAGCTTATCACTCATAGGGTTTGAGAAGTAATCCACAAAACTTTCTGTGTTGGAGGTTCCAATAGAATCCATGTACTTCACGCCCAGCTTATAAATATCATACGATGTAGCGCTGTTCGAGCCGTCCCACGACAATCCGATAGAATCAGGACACGCCCATTCTACAATTAAATTTTCTGTGGTCGGCATGATCGAAAATTTACCAGATTCAACCACCAAGGCGCCTTGCGTGACGCGAATCTTGCATTCTCCTGACGTTACATTAGGGACTGTCCAAGCAAAGTAGCCGTTTGAAGGATTTACCGAAGCATTGATGTTATTCCAAGTCATTCCATCATCAGTGGAGTATTCTAATGCAACATTTACACTGTCGTTATTCACATCCCACCGAATTACTTCACTGCTAAACGGCTCAAAAGACTCACCTCCTATCGGATATGTCAGCACAAAATCTTCTTGTTCAAACCAATAGACTAAATAATAAGATTGAGGACCCATTGGTATTGAACCGCCCGTGACTACAACCGTGTAAACCCCTGATTCTGGAGATTCAAATTCAATTTGCTCAACATTGTTCAAATGGTCCTCTCCTTGAATAGCGGGGTTTCCAAGTGTAGCGGGGTTTGGAGTTGGGTCTAGCTCCCAAGGTCTAATCGTGTCCCCTGTTGGTGGAACGGCCAAAATATCAATGTCGTTGATCAATGCTGTATTGGCATTTACAGCTGCTTCCGGATCAGTCCAATAGACCATCAACTTGCCCTTCAAAGCTCCTACAGGCACGGTTATCAAATGTGTATTCACATCACCTTGTGCCACTGAGTCGTCCATGATGCTGTTTAGTTCAATAAGCTCGTATGCTTTCCTTGCATTAATTCTACCCCATCCATGTATAAAATCAGGGCCTGTATTTCCTAAATCATCAGCCGTGTTTAGCACGATAGCCTTCATCAATCCGCCATCAGGAAGCGAACCATTCAGCGACTCATATGCATCATACAATTGCGCCAGCGTTCCTGATACACCAGGACACGACATACTCGTTCCAGTTTTGGGTCCATATTCGTTATTTTCTAATGTCGAAATTACATCCGTACCTTTTGCACTTATATCTGGCTTGATGCGGCCGTCATGTGCAGGTCCTCTACTGCTGCTGTTTGCTACGTTGTCATATAGTGTCAAGTTTGCCACCGCAATCACATTTTTACCCACTTTATGTCCGCCTGTAATATTGCCCCAAACATTGCCCGCTCCATAACCGCAGTCAGACGTGCCGCTGTTTCCTGCGGAGAACACGTGCATCAAGGCAGGCAGGTTAAATACTTGCTCGTCCATGGCTCTTGCCAGTGCCGTATACCCCGCATTACAACCATTGCTGTAAGAGGTACTTGTAATGACCACTCCGAGTGAACTATAGTGATTGGCAATGCTGTCGTAACCTTGATACTGTGGCGCGGCCTTGTAAACGTATAAGTCTGCTGCTTTGGCTTGTCCTGCATGTCTTGGGTCGATGTTGCCCGCGCCAGAAATCGTTCCTCCAACGTGGTCTCCGTGATCGCCATCGTTCCCTAGCCAAAACTGCGCGCCAATCCTTCCTTCATGATCAATATGAGGCCCTATTGCTCCATCGTCTTGAAGCATCACGCCAATACCACTGCCATCAAAAGTTAATCCATTGTTATTGTCGCTACTGATCACATTAGAGCGATGAGAGGTTCTGCCGGTGTAATTTTCAGGAGCACCATAATCATATGCCCAATCTATGGCTTGAAGGGCGGCATGATTGATTAACTCTTGGAAGCCTATCTCTGAAGTTTTGACCGTGACAAAATGGTAGGTTTCCCTCACGTCAAGCACTTCATTCTCGTTCGACAAGCTAGTCACAAGCTCTGCAAGATCAACAGTGGAAAAAGGGTGAACATTCACCTTCACGTGTTGCTGATCAATGACCGCTCGAGAAGGCGCAGATGCAAAATCAATGTTCGTTTTGAAGTCATTCTCGTACGCAGTTGCCGAAATAACACCAAAAGCATCGAGCGCATTTAAATTCGCATTGGAAGAAAATTCGACCAAATAGAAACTTTCAGGTAAAAAAGAAAAAAATGTGATTCCCACCTCCTTCATGCGTTCCTGCTGTTCAATTGACGGATAAGTAGCAACCTCTATTATCCCGTATTTTTTTTCATTAAACTCTGGCCAATTGGCAATAGATTCCGCATTGAAATCACCAAGTTCCATTCTCGGCATTTCAAATTTACCCGACGTCAAATTCAGGGTGTTCTGAGCATTTGTTCCTCCGAAGAACAACACCATTGCAGCAATAGAAAAATATGTTTTCCTCATAAAAGTTAGGTACTTTTCACATTTAAGAATTCTTAAAGTAGTCGAGACGATGTTACATTTGATAACTATTCCACCTCAAGTTTGTTCAAGAAGTGAATCCTAAGCATAGATCTATATGAAATTTAAAGGCCTTCAACTCATCGTTTCAACCACGGCAGCAATTGTTCTTTGTTCCTATATTCTCTATGAAACAGGGGAGAGGGTAGTAGACACTTCATCAGAAATTGACCGCACAAAAGACAAGGTATTGTTGGATGTGCTTGTTAGAAGCATAGAAAACAGCCATTTTGAACCCAAACCGCTGAACGATCAATTTTCTGAAGATGTATACAATCTCTATTTGAAGCGGCTTGACTACAACAAGCGATTTCTGCTTCAATCTGACGTGGATAAACTCTCAGAATTCAAAACAAAAATTGACGACCAAATCAAAGCGGGTAATTACACTTTCTTCGATTTGACGAATGAGATTTTGAGAGAGCGTGTTGGTGAAATAAAGGAATTCTATCAAGAGATTCTCGACAAACCATTTGACTTTTCGATCAACGAAACCATCGATTTAGATGAAGAAAATCGAGAATTTCAAAAAAACAAAAAAGACCTGAAAGCATTCTGGCATAAAAGCCTGAAATACGAAGCCCTTACACGAATTCACGATCAAGAACGAAAGCAAGAAAAAGCATCTGAAGACAACGACACCCTCACCATCCTTTCATTTGACGAAATGGAGGCAAAGGCTAGAAAAAACATGCTTAAAAGTAACGATCGTTTTTTCGACCGAATGGAAAAGTGGACAAGAGACGACTTGAAAGAAATTTACTTGAACTCTATTACCGCAGTTTATGGGCCACACACGGGCTACTTTCCTCCTAAAGACAAGGCCAACTTCGATATTTCGATGAGCGGCCAGCTAGAAGGAATTGGCGCTCAATTGCAAGAAAGAGATGGATTCATTCGGGTAAGCTCAATTGTTCCTGGTAGTCCTTCATACCTTCAAGGTGAGCTCGAAGAAGGTGATCTTATTTTAAAAGTTGCCCAAGAAAACGGAGCGCCTGTTGATATTACGGACACTCGAATAGATGAGGCTGTTAAACTGATTCGTGGAAAAAAAGGAACCAAGGTTATTCTGACCATTAAAAAACTGAATGGACTTATAAAGGACATTACCATAGTAAGAGATGTAGTGGTTCTTGAAGAAACCTATGCCAAGTCAGCCGTAATTGAAAATGATGGTGTTCGGGTTGGATATATAAAACTCCCTAAGTTCTATGCAGACTTTAATAAATCGGGTGGCAGGTCTGCGGCAGATGATGTGGAAAAGGAAATCGCAAAACTCAAGACTGAAAAAGTAGATGGTATCATCTTAGATTTAAGAGGAAATGGCGGAGGCTCATTGAGGGATGCGATCGAAATGACTGGACATTTCATCGAGCAAGGACCTGTGGTCCAGGTAAAAGGAAGGTATACCCCTGCCGAAGTAATGAAAGACAATGATAAAACAGTGTCTTACGATGGTCCACTCGTGGTCATGATTAACCAATTTAGCGCGTCTGCCTCTGAAATTCTCGCAGCTGCCATTCAAGACTATGACCGAGGAATCATTCTAGGTTCTTCATCGAGCTTTGGTAAAGGCACCGTGCAGCGATTTTTTGAGCTCGACCGCTACTTGACCGCAGGCGCAAGTCAATATCGCCCGCTAGGAGCGGTAAAAATTACTACGCAAAAATTCTATCGCATCAATGGAGATGCCACACAACTGAAAGGTGTAGAGTCTGACATTGTTGTTCCCACCCAATACGCCTACTTTGATATGGGCGAGAAAGAACAAGAGTTTGTTATGCCATGGGATGAAATTGATGCTGTAGATCACAGCATCTGGAAACCCAAATACGATGAATCAGAAGTAATTTCCAAAAGTCAAGAACGCATTCGTTCAAATGAGCTTTTCAAAAAAATCGATGAAAATGCTAAACTGCTCAAATCGCAAACTGACGAGACCATTATATCACTTAACTATGACAGCTTCAGCAGCAAGCAGGCCATGCTTGACGCACAAGATGATGCCTACGAACAAATCATGAAAGACGCTCCTGTGCAGTTGGATGTTAAAAACCTTCAGGTAGATGTTCGTTCTTTCGAAGCTGATTCGGTGAAAACGGAAATCAATGAAAAGTGGCTTAAAAATCTTAAAAAAGATGTCACGCTTGAAGAGGCCGTTTTTGTCATTAAAGACATGAAAGGCTAGTCTTTAGGCTCTTGGTCAGAAGGAAGCTCGTACAAGTAATGATTGTAGGGAAAACGTTTTGCGTGTATCTCCTTCACCTTGTCGTACAGCACCTGCTTCAGCTTTACAATATTGATTTTTTGCGTGGCAGAAATAAAAATGGTCTGGTGGTCTTGATGGGCCATCCACGATTTCTCGAGATCGCCTAGCTTAATTGCTGGCTTGATTTCTCCCTCCCATTTCCATTCTTCTTCGGGCGGCTCAGGGTATTGATCCACTTTATTGAATACAAGAATGGTAGGCTTGTCAATCGATTCAATTTCCGATAGTGTTTTTTCAACCGTTTTTATATGGTCTTCAAATTGAGGATGAGAAATGTCTACCACGTGCACTAGCACATCAGCCTCTCGCACTTCATCGAGGGTTGATTTAAACGACTCGATCAATTGATGGGGCAGCTTTCTTATGAAACCAACCGTATCGGCCAATAAAAACGGAAGGTTTTCAACGACCACCTTCCTCACTGTTGTATCGAGGGTAGCAAAAAGCTTGTTTTCAGCAAACACTTCACTTTTGCTCAACATATTCATGATCGTAGACTTTCCAACATTGGTATATCCCACTAAGGCAACACGCACCATAGCACCTCTATTACCGCGTTGGGTGCGCATTTGCTTATCAATTTTTTCAAGCTTCTTCTTAAGTAAAGCGATTTGATCCCTAATAATTCGTCTGTCTGTTTCAATTTCTTTCTCTCCGGACCCACCGCGGGTTGAGGTTCCTCCGCGCTGTCGTTCGAGGTGCGTCCACATCCGCGTCAATCGAGGGAGTAAATATTCATAACGAGCCAATTCAACCTGAGTTTTAGCTTGTGATGTTTGGGCTCGAGATTGAAAAATGTCAAGTATTAGTAAGCTTCTATCATAGATCTTTAGCTGAATCTCTTTTTCCAAATTTCTTATTTGTGACGGAGTAAGATCATCATCAAAAACAACCACATTGATGTCGTTCTCTTTGGAAAATTGGACCACTTCATTGAGTTTTCCAGCACCAATGAATGTTTTTGGATTGGGAGCTTCTAAATTCTGGGTAAACATTTTTACAGTTAACAATCCTAAGGTGTCAGCCAAAAACTCCAATTCATCCATGTACTCAGCCAACTTCTCAGCTGATTGCTCTCGATGTGATAAACCCACCAATACGGCACGCTCCGGCTGTATACTTGTTGAATTAAGCTCCACTCCGAATCGACCAGTTCATTAAACTTCCGAAAGAATAAATCAAAACCAAGTGCCAAATTCTTTCATAAACGGCCATGGAATCATTGCGAAGATGATCAACAACCCTAATCCGTAAAATATTGCAACTGTTTTGTATTTCCGCTTGGATTCTTCTTGCTTTTTCCCTCGGCTATAACCTACAGTAATAAGGGCAATTGCAATAATCATCATGCTTATGTGCTCAACAGCGTAAAAGCGATACATAGAATCTTTCATGAAGCCTTCAACATGTACAATAGTGTTCAATCCTTTTGGGCCAAGAAAATAAAGCAACAAGCCAACAAGTAATTGAATATGAGAAAAAATTAACGCCCCTAGCGCCAAAAGTTTACTTGTTTTATTGTAAGCTTTACCGCTACTCATAGCAATCAAAGCGTCCGCAATGGCAGCAATAATCAGCAATAAAACCAAGTAGCGAAATGAACTATGCAAGTGTAAAAGACGCGTAATCATTGGTTTTCAATTTATGCGTCAAAAATACGGGGCAATTTGATATACACCAAGGCCATGTGAACAGTCTTGTCTTAAAAGCATTATACGGTCGCTCATTTTGAATGCACCGCTCGTGTAACTTTGGCCTTTGAATGAAAATTAAATTTTTACTCTTTAGCCTTCTTCTTGTTAGCGCAAGCGCGGCTATATCTCAAGAAACGTATCCTGTGAATGGTGTGCATGACCCTCGCCACATCACACATGCATTTATAAATGCTACTATTTTTATATCCCCTGAAAAAAGGCTCGATTCTTCCGTTTTGATCGTTGAAGATGGAAAAATTACTGCTGTCGGCAAAGGAGTTGAAGTCCCAAAAGATGCCGTAATCCATGATTGTACAGGCCTAAATATTTATCCATCGTTTATCGATCCTTATGCTGGGCTCAATGCTTCAGAAAAGCTAAAGGAACAACCCAATGTTGCTTCAAATTGGAACAGCGCCATACATCCTGAATTGAATTATCAGCCCAATCTGCCGCTAAACAAAAAAGTAAAAGACGACTGGTTGGCTTCTGGATTTGGTGTGGCAAACATTCATTTAAGAGATGGAATCATGCGTGGATCTTCATCTGCAATTCACATTGGCATAGAACAACCCAATAAGGCGATCATTGAAAACAACAGCACTCACCATTTCTCTTTCTCAAAAGGCTCAAGTAAAGATGATTACCCATCTTCCCATGTTGGCGCCGTTGCTTTGATTAGGCAAACATTTTATGATGCCCAGTGGTATGCTCAAGCGAAAACCAAAGAAAACAATGCTTCGCTAGCTTTTTTAAGCATCTCAAAAAACTCGGTCAATATTTTCGAGTTAAACAGTCCTTTGTCAGTCAGAAACGTGGATGATCTTTCGAAGGAATTTGATATTCCTTTTGTGATTAAGGCCACGGGAGAGGAATACCTTAATCTTGATGAAATTCCTGAAAAATCAAGGATCATCCTTCCCTTGAACTTCCCAAAGCCGCTGGAAGTAAAAGACCCTTTTGAAGCAAGGATGGTTTCATTGGCGGAACTTAAACATTGGGAGTCCGCACCTTTTTGCCCTGTTATTCTCCATAATGAAGGCCACCAACTTTCCCTTACCAGGGACACGCTAAAAACTTCAAAAGAGTTTGTTCAAGCACTTTATAAATTAAGCAAGACGGGATTGTCGCATGGTGAAGTATTAGCAATGCTCACCGAAAATCCTGCTAAAATCCTTGGACTTCATAGTAAATTAGGCACGCTCGAAAACGACAAGATTGCCAATTTCTTTATTTCCGAAGGGCAACTTGACGATTCCTTTTTTCGAATAGTAGAACACTGGAACATTGGTGAACAAGTTTTCAACGCTCCTGTCAAAAACAAGTCGATGATAGGAAAATATAACCTTGTCATCAATAAAACAGATTTCGAAATATCCGTAAATGACATAAGTGAAAAGTCCATTAAGTCATCTGGTGTTGTAAAGTCGAGTAAAAAGAAGCTTGCGGTAGAAATACTTCGGCAAAACGACTTGCTCACCCTTATCATCAAGGACGACTCCACTAAAAACTTACTTTATCAACTTTCAGGTAAAATCAGCTTGAATGAAACGCTTTGGGATGGTAAAGGAATCGATTCAAGTGGGGCTTGGATAACATGGGCAGCCATCAAAGACAGAGATAAGGTTGAAAAAGATACTGCCAGCTCTGAAATAGAAAAGGACACCCTCGCTATTCCACAATTTATACACCACAACAAAGCCTATGGAATCATTAACGAAAGCGCTCAGGCCAGAACTTTTGTCATTACCAATGCTGTTGTGTGGACATGCTCAGACACCGGAAAACTGGAGCGTGCAGATATTTGGGTAGAAAATGGAAAAATAAAGGCCGTTGGTTCAGGCATGCTTTACCCTAGTAATCTATTTCGGCTTGACGCTAAAGGTCGCCATGTTACTCCTGGAATAATCGATGAACACTCGCATATAGGGTTGAGGGGCGGAGTAAACGAAGGTGGTCAAGCTTCTTCCGCTGAAGTTCGCATGTCGGATGCCATTGACCCTTGGAACATCAACATTTATAGGCAACTTGCGGGCGGTGTTACTGCTGCTCAACTTCTTCATGGATCGGCAAACCCTATTGGTGGGCAAAGCGCTTTAATCAAACTAAAATGGGGTAAATCAGCTTCTGACATGCTTATCAAAGACGCGGATGGTTTTATAAAATTTGCACTCGGTGAGAATGTTAAACGCAGCAACTCAAGAAACAACAAAGGGCGTTTCCCACTGACCAGGATGGGCGTTGAGCAAAGTTATTTTGACGCCTTCACCCGTGCTCAAGAATACCAACGTTTACAAAAGCCAACACCTCCGGAAAAAGGAAAAGTGACCTCATTCAATAAAGTCATTCGCAGAGACCTAGAGTTAGATGCACTTTCGGAAATATTGAACAAAAAACGTTTCATCAGTTGTCATTCATATGTTCAATCTGAAATACTTATGCTGATGGACGTTGCCGATAGTTTTAATTTTCAAGTAAATACCTTCACTCACATCCTTGAAGGATATAAAGTAGCCAATGAAATGCTCTCACATGGAGTTAGCGCTTCCACATTCTCCGACTGGTGGGCATATAAATTTGAAGTAAATGATGCTATTCCTTACAATGCTGCCTTGTTGACAAAAGTTGGGGTGAACACAGCAATCAATTCAGATGATGCAGAAATGGGAAGGCGCCTTAACCAAGAGGCGGCAAAAACCATCAAATATGGCGGAATGTCCGAAGAAGAAGCGCTCAAAATGATCACCATTAATCCGGCAAAAATGCTTCACCTTGATGATCGAATGGGAAGCATAGAAGTTGGTAAGGACGCAGACTTGGTGTTGTGGAGCGATAACCCATTGTCTGTTTACGCCAAAGTTGAAAAGACTTACATTGAAGGTGTTTTGTATTATGATGAAGCTTCGCAGGTCGCTGCACAGCAAGCAATTCAAAGGGAACGATCACGCATCATCACAAAAATGCTTTCAGACCCATCTTCGGAAAAGAGAGCTATTAAGCCAAAGAAGCAATACGAATACCATTGCGACACCATATTAGAGGACTACACAAACGAATGAAACCATCTATTTTCATCCTATTCGCTTTATTGTCAGCGCTGTTGCAGGCACAAACGACATTTGCTCAAAAAACACTTATTCGTTATGCTACCGCTCATCTAGGAAACGGAGAAAAAATCGATAATGCATACATAGAGTTTCAGGGAGAGAGTATAACACGCGTAGCTGACGCCAATAAGTCGCGCATCAACGAAGCTGATTTCGATACGATCATAGAAGCTAATGGAAAGCATGTTTATCCCGGTTTTACCATCATGGATAGTCGTTTAGGACTCACTGAAATTGATGCTGTTCGAGCCAGTCATGATTACCAAGAGGTAGGTGATTTTCTGCCCAATGTGAGAGCCTTACCCGCTTTTAACACCGAGTCTAAAATCATTGCTACTGTGCGATCAAACGGTGTTCTCATGGCACAGATCGCTCCGACCGGGCTTGGAATCTCAGGGCAATCATCGGCAGTTCACTTCAACGGATGGAACTGGAAAGAGGCTACAATTAAGGCAGATGAAGGGATGTTTCTTTCATGGCCCGATCGATACAGAAATACCGGTTGGTGGGCTGAACCAGGAAAATCGAAAGCAAATAAATCGTACGCTGATCAAATCAAAACCATCAACGATTACTTTACTGAAGCACAAGCGTACAGTAAAGACAGCACTCAAAAAGAAAAAAACCTCCGATTTGAGGCTATGAGAGGTGTTTTTCAAAACTCCACCCGTATCTATATAAGGGTAGATTGGGCAAAAGACATACTGGATGTTGTTCAGTTTATTCGCACATACGGAATAAAAAAAGCAACCATAGTGGGCGGTGCAGAAGCACATCTCGTTACCACCGAGCTCAGAGAAAACAACATTTCAGTCATCATCGACCGTGTGCACAAACTACCAGCGCATGAAGATGCACCCATTGATGAACCATTTAAAATGGCTTCCATGCTCAATAAAGAGGGAATAACTGTAGCCTTTGCCACCAGCGGCAGCATGGAAGCAATGATCAGCAGGAACCTTCCTTTTCAGGTGGGCACTGCTGTGCAATATGGTCTTGACTATGAGGTTGCCATTCAGTCCATCACCCAAAACCCTGCTAAAATGATGGGCATTGACAACCGTTACGGAACATTAGAATCAGGAAAATCTGCGACACTTTTTATCTCTGATGGAGATGCATTAAATATGGCCACGAACAATATCAGTGCTGCTTTTGTGAAGGGTCAATTGATTGATTTAAATAATCATCAAACCGAACTCAATGAGCGATACGCCAGAAAACTACGTGTTAAACCTTAGTAACCTAGCGCTGAACGAACCCTGCTGAGCGTTGCAGACGCTACTGCGCGCGCTTTATCCGCGCCTTTTCTTAGCTCTTCATCAAGCTCCGCTCGATCGTTCATAAATCTGTTATAATCCGCTCTTTGCGAAGAAAACCGCTCCATTATTACCTCAAAGAGAGCTGTTTTGGCATGACCGTAACCATAGTTTCCATCTAGATAATTCGTTCTCATCTCCGTAATCATCTCGTCTGAGGCCAATAATTTGTATAACCCAAATACATTGCACGTGTCAGGATTCTTTGGTTCTTCCATCGGTGTGCTATCTGTTACAACACTCATTACCTGCTTCTTCAACTGTTTTTCTGGGAGAAAAATATTGATGAAGTTGTTGTAGCTCTTACTCATCTTTCGGCCATCGGTTCCGGGAACAATCATAACACGCTCGTCAAAAGTGGCTTCGGGCATGACAAAGGTTTCTTGAAACTTCGAATGAAATGCACCGGCCATGTCACGCGTCATTTCGAGGTGTTGTTTTTGATCTTTGCCTACCGGTACATAGTTCGCATCATACAGTAAAATGTCTGCTGCCATCAAAACAGGATAGGTGAATAGACCTGTATTCACATCGCTCAGGTTCTCGCTTTTGTCTTTAAAGCTGTGTGCATTGGCCAGCATAGGGAAAGGCGTAACGCAATTCAAATACCACATAAGTTCTGTCACCTCAGGAATATCGCTTTGTCTGTAAAAGGTATTCTTTTCCGTGTCAAGGCCAAAAGCTAGCCAAGCTGCGGCCACTCCATATGTGTTTTCTCTAACTAAATCCGCATCTTTAATAGCCGTAAGCGAGTGCATATTTGCTATGAATAAAAACGCCTCGTGCTTTGGGTCCCTGGAGGAACTTATTGCCGGTTCGATCGCACCCAAAATGTTTCCGAGGTGCGGAACTCCCGTTGCTTGAATACCCGTAAGAATTCTCGACATTAAAATAAATTTCGCCAAAAGTAAAAGAGTATGATGGATTGGCTGATTTTTATTCACTTCGTCTCTTCAACTATTCTTAACGTTCGCAGATTTAATTCAACTTACATTTGCCATAATGTATTATCTGCTTCAGCCATTTCGCGTTTTATGGAAAATATGGTTCTTCCTGTTTTTCGTAATTACTCTGATCTTGCTTTATCCTTTGCTCAATTGGGCCTTAAGTAAATCTGAGCGGTGGCCAAAAGCATTTAAAATTATGCAAGCGTGGGCTTGGTGGCTTATTTCAGTTCCAGGAATTTGGATGAAAATTGAACAAAAACAAGCCCTTCCTAAAGCCCCTTTCATCATATGTCCTAATCACTCTTCCTATCTTGACATCATTACGATGTATCGCACATTCAAAGACTATTTCATTTTTATGGGGAAGACGGAGTTGAATAACTGGCCACTGTTTCACATATTCTTTTCAAAAGGAATGAACATTTCGGTTGACAGAGGAAGCATATCTGGCGCTCACAGTGCATACGAGCGATCGAAAGACGAACTGGATAAGGGGCACAACATTGTGATTTTTCCGGAAGGAACCATTCCTCCAAACGCGCCTGATTTAAAGGTTTTTAAGAACGGGGCTTTCAAGCTGGCCATGGAAAAAAATGTCCCCATTGTGCCTGTTACGTTTCTCACAAACATTCAACGCCTTCAGGCTGGGCCCGCTTTAAAAAGAATGGGAGGGGCAGGACCCTCAAAGGTTATCATTCATCCTGCACTATATCCATCAGACTATACCGAGTCTGGTGTAAATCAATTGCGTAATGATACTTTTGCAATCATCGAAAAACCTTTGAAGGAGCGTTATGGAGATAACCGATAAAATGATCGAAAAGCTGGCAGATTTGTCGCGCCTCAAATTTGATGGCGATCAACGCAACAAAATGAAAGCCGATCTAGAGAAAATGATTGCTTTTGTAGACACTCTAAACAGCGTGGATACCGAAAGTGTTGAGCCACTGATATATATGACTAGCGAACCGCTAGAATTGAGAAAAGACATCGTTGGCAATGAGCTCAGTCAATCTGAAGCATTGAGTAACGCTCCGTCTAAAGACAGCGACTATTTTAAAGTTCCTAAAGTTTTAGATAAGTAAGCTTCTTGCGCTTACGCCCATTCTCCTTTTTTTACCTTCGTAAACTAATTTTTTATCATGGGAAGCATTGGACCTTGGCAAATTGTACTCATCATTGCCGTATTATTATTACTGTTTGGCGGAAAGAAAATTCCTGAACTCATGAAAGGCCTTGGAAAGGGAATGAAGGAGTTTAAAGACGCCACAAAGGAAGACGACAACGAAAGCACTAAGAACTAACATTGTTAACGATTTGGCTCTAAGTGATTATTCCTTCATAAACCTTGCCTCTGTCAGACAAGACCTTATTTCTAAACGAGTCTCAGCACAAGACTTGGTTGAGGTTTATTTAAAAAGGGCTGAAGAAGAGGACAAATACAATGCGTTCTTAGAGGTGTTTTATTCTTCTGCCCGAGAGGCAGCGGCCTCATTGGATAATAAAATTGCCGCTGGAAAACCGGTTGGTGATTTAGCGGGCGCCATCATTGGAATCAAAGACAACCTTTGCTACAAAAACCATCGTGTTGGTGCTTCATCCAAAATATTGGATGGGTTTTCGTCTTTGTTTACTGCTACAGCCGTACAAAACTTGATTGATCAAGACGCGATCATCATCGGCCGCCTGAACTGCGATGAGTTCGCAATGGGCAGTTCGAATGAAAACTCAGCCTATGGCGCTGTTAAAAACCCCATCGACCCTTCGTTGGTACCCGGGGGCTCTTCGGGTGGATCAGCCGCGAGCGTGGCCGCCAACTTGTGTATGGCCAGTTTAGGCTCCGATACAGGTGGTTCAATTCGTCAGCCCGCTTCGTTTACAGGCTTGGTTGGCCTGAAACCCACCTATGGTCGTATTTCTCGCTACGGTCTAATTGCCTTTGCATCGAGTTTTGATCAGATAGGTCCATTCACTATATCGGTTGAAGACTCTGAGTTACTATACCGCGTGATGGCAGGCCGAGATTCAATGGATTCTACCAGTTCTAATAGACCCGTTCACACCACCCGTTCTGACCGATCCACATTTACGTTTGCTTATTATGAAGAAGTGATCAACAGCCCCGGACTTCACCCCAAAACCAAGGCGCTGTTTCTTGAGAAAATTGAATCCTTAAAGGCTGCCGGCCACAAGGTTATTAGCACTTCTTTTCCCTACTTAGAGCAGCTTGTACCTTGTTACTATGTGCTCACTACAGCGGAGGCTTCTTCTAATTTAGGAAGATATGATGGTGTGCATTACGGAAAACGAAGCGAGGCTTCTGAAGACATTCCGAGCACATACTTCAACAGTAGAACAGAAGGTTTTGGTTCTGAAGTAAAGCGCAGAATAATGCTAGGAACCTTTGTTTTAAGCACCGGGTATTATGATGCCTATTACAGTAAAGGACAAAAAGTTAGGCGCCTGATCAAAGATGCTACTAATGACATTTTATCAAAAGCAGACTTTCTTATCAGCCCCACAACTCCGCATCCGGCTTTTACAATTGGTGAAAAAGCTAACGACCCTATAGCGTTATACTTAGAGGATATCTTCACTGTTCAAGCAAACCTGGCAGGAAACCCAGCCATTTCTGTGCCCATGGGAACCACCGATGAAGGCCTGCCTTTAGGCTTTCAGCTTCTGGGAAAATCGTTTGACGAGGAAACTTTATTTGCCGCGGCTTCGTTTATATAACAATTCGCTGCTGGTTAACATTTTTTCGTTAATAAGGCGAGGTCGAAGACGCTCATTATAGTGGTATTCGATTGATCTTTGAAAACTAACGATTCTTAATTCGACTTTTCTACATGAGGCTAACGTTAACCCTTTTCTGCGCATGCTTGGCATTGTCAAGTTTAGCCTATTCTGTTACTCCAGACAGCCTTGTTGGGGATACCAAAGATTCTTCATTGGTATTGAATGATGTGCCTTTAGCTGTGAAAATCGATAGCGCCATTTACTGCTACCACGAATCTTTGCTTCCGTTACTCAACGATATCGCGTCCATAGATGACTTAAAGCTTCCCGACAGCTTGCCAGTTTTTAGTGGCGAAGAATACCAATCGCGCCTGGCTATCCTTGATCAGAAAACACCTTTCGACTTAAACTACAACACCACCATAGAGGCATTTATTCACCTTTATGTTTCTAAGCGCAGGGGATTAAGCACGAAATGTTTGGGCAGGTCTGAACAGTACTTTCCGCTTTTTGAAGAGGTTTTTGACAAGTATAATTTACCGCTAGAACTAAAGTATTTGGCAGTCGTTGAATCTGCCTTAGACCCTAAAGCGAGAAGTAAAGCTGGCGCAACAGGACTTTGGCAGTTTATGTATGGAACAGGGAAAAACTTCGGTCTTGAAATCAACTCATATGTAGATGAGCGAAATGATCCTGTAAAATCAACTGAAGCAGCGGCCAAGTATTTAACCTATCTCCACAACATGTTTGGCGATTGGAATCTGGCGCTAGCGGCTTATAACTGCGGTGAAGGGCGTGTGGCTCGAGCAATACGAAGAAGTGGAGGAAAAAATAATTACTGGGACATCTATCCTTTTTTACCTCGAGAAACACGCGGATACGTTCCGGCTTTCATTGCCGTAAATTATCTCTTCGCGCATCACAGTGATCACTATATTTCTCCTTCTCCAACTGCTTTTTATGCCTTTGAAGTCGACAGTATTCACATACACCAAAAGACTTCATTCAAAGATTTAGCCGGTGTGCTTGACATGGATGAAAAAACAATTCAAGACTTAAATCCTGTATATCGTTTAAACGTTGTTCCTGGTTACGATGATTACAAAGCCCTCTATCTACCGAAAAATAAAATTGGTCTTTGGGTGGCTAACGAGGATACAATTACCTCATTACTCGCACAAAAACAGGAAGCAAAACAAGAAGTCTTAGAAGCACCAAAAGATGTAATCTATTACACGGTGAGGTCTGGAGATTTCTTAGGTAAAATAGCCTCTCGATATGGTTGTTCTGTTCGACAAATACAATATTGGAATGGCCTGTCTGGTACCCATTTAAAACCAGGTCAAAAGCTCGTTCTATATGCCGACCAAATTAGCAGCCCTAAACCGGCTGCTCCTGAGCCGATGAAGACGGTTCAAAGTGGAAATAATGTATATTATAGTATCCGACAAGGAGATACGCTTTGGGATATCGCTAAGGCCAGGGGTATTTCTGTTGAAGACTTAAAAGCATGGAATAGCCATCTTAATTTCAACAACATGAAACCAGGCCAAAAAATCGTTGTTGGAAAAGCATGAGGTCTTTCGGTATAATAATCATCTCCGTTTTCACCCTCATCGCCTGTGGCGAAGCAAGTCGGAAAGATCTACTTCCAAGAAATACGGGTTCGAAAGCTGAAATAGCCGTTGTAGCTCCCGATGCGGTATGGAAAACAAGCACTGGTGATACCTTAAGCAGATCAATGGATCAATTGATGTATGGACTACCTCAAGATGAGTTATTGCTCAAACGGATCGAAATCAAAGAGAGTGGTTTCAGCGACTTCTTCAAAACGCATCGGAATATTCTAAAGTTTGAAGTTCACACCGATAAGAAAAACGCAGTTCAAGTAAGGCGAGACGTCTATGCGCGCCAGCAGCTCTACATTGTAATAAGTGTACAGTCGTTAGAAGACCTACCCTCTGTATTAAAAACAAGGATCATGGATATCATGATGCTTTTTCATCAGACAGAAATTGATCGCCTCATTGATAGAAACAAAGATTTTGGCAGCGAGGCCATGAACAAAACCATTCTTGAGAAAACAGACATTAACCTTATAATGCAGGATAAATTTCAAATCGCAGTTGATGAACCTGAGTTTATTTGGCTGCGTCTTGATCAATCCAAGCCTCTGGGTGGCCATCAACACACCATTAGTCAAGGATTTATGATTTACAAGCGCCCATATCGGGATACCGCTGACTTTTCTGACTCAAGTTTACTCGCCTGGAAAAACGAAATGAATAAACGTTACGTTGAGGGACCTCAAAACAGTTTTATGAATGTGAGCGAGCGGTTTATCCTTCCTCAATCAAAGTTGATCACCTTTCATAATCAAACGGCTAAAGAGATCCGAGGGTTGTGGAGAATGGAGGGTTATTTTATGGGTGGACCTTTTTATGCCCTGGCATTTTACAATCCAAATAATGGGATGCAATATATGCTTGAAGGGTATGCTTACGCACCTCAATTTGATAAAGCACCATTAATAAGAGAAATTGAAGCTATTGCTAAAAGCGCTTCCCCTGCTACCGACTAGAGAAGATTCTTCAGATCAACATTACCGCCCGTTATTATCACTGCTATTTTCTTTCCCTTTAGCCTTTCTTTTTGATCATTCATGACCACAAAAGGCACAGCACACGAAGGTTCTATAATCATTTTTGTTTCATTCCAAATCGCATACATCCACGGTATAATTTGTTCTTCTTCGGCCAACCAAACATCGTGGGTATGACGTTTTATTATTTCAAAAGGAATTTTTCCAACTGTAGTTCTTAGTCCATCAGCAATCGTCTTTGCAACTACACTGGGTACTCGTTTTCCCGAAGTAAAACCCTCATAACCATCTGATGCTTCTTTTGGTTCAGCGCCCACTACCTTGGTGTTTGGTGAAAAATAACGCGCAGCTAGCGTTGTTCCGGCAAGTAATCCACCTCCTCCAAGAGGTGTTATGATATAATCCAAATCATTGTGAAGCGCTAATATTTCCATAGCTGCAGTTGCCTGTCCTGCTACAATCCATTCATGATCGAATGGTGGTATGATTACTCCACCTCGCTCCTGTGAAATTGCATTTGCAGTTTTAATGCGATCATCAATGCTTGGCTCACAAAGAACAATTTCTGCACCCCATTTTTTCGCATTTTTAATTTTCTGTTGATTCGAATTTTTTGGCATAACAACAAAGGCTTTAACCTTCATTTGATACGCCATATAGGCCACTGCTTGAGCGTGATTTCCTGAACTATGTGTGATTAATCCTCTCTCACTTTCGTCTTTTGTTAGTTGTAAAGCAAAGTTTGCAGCACCTCTAATTTTAAATGCTCCAATGGGCTGTTGTTGCTCGCACTTTAGGAACACCTCACAATCCCAGAGGTCATTCAGGAAAGTATTTCCTATCAACGGAGTGTTTTCACTGTATCCCTTTATCCTTGTAAACGCTCGTTGAATATCTAAAGCGGAAATCATTTATGCGCAGGGAATTTTGTCAATTCTTTTTTGATGTCTACCACCTTCAAATGAAGCATTCATATAAGCTTGGGTTATTTTCCAACCTTCTTCCTTACTCACAAATCTTGCGGGAACAGCAATGACATTTGCGTTATTGTGCTGCTTTGTCAACGCTGCAATTTCTGGTGCCCAACACAATCCACAACGAATAGTTTTGTGCTTATTTGCAGTCATGGCCATTCCGTTTGCAGTACCGCAAATTAGAATACCAAAATCTACTGCTGCAGTTTCAACATCGTTACACACCTTGTGACCAAAATCTGGATAATCAACACTATCTGGACCATTTGTTCCATAATCAATTACCTCTATATTTTGTTGCCTTAAGTGATCTTTCAGATAATCTTTCAATTCATATCCTGCGTGGTCACAAGCAATTGCTATTTTCATCGTGTATTCTATTTAGGACAAAGTTAAAGCAGTGGTTTATTATTGATAACCTGTTTATTGATGTTGATTAGTTGGGAAAAAAAAAAATAACAAAACGAAATAAATTTTTAAGAGAAATGACCGTTGTTAAAAGCAAGAAGAATTTATTGAATATATCAACCCAGCTTATAAACCTCTTTGTTCAATTTTATAAATAATAGTTGTCAGCAAAAACACTGTTAGAAGCTGTTTTAACATGGCGTTGATAAACGCATAAAAACACTGACACTTAAGTAATTCAATGTTTAAACTCTGTTAATTTCAATTCATAAATAACTCAACCTAGTAACTTCGAATAAATCTATCCACACAACTAACAGCATTTATAGTAGTAATAGATTTATTTAAACTTTATTGTTTTTTATTCCGTGCATAAAGAAATAAGATACAAGCTTCTGATTGGGATTATTTGCCATCTACTTTTGGTTTCAACATTAAGCGCTCAAAAAACAAATCCGAATGGCTACAATAAATTTTACTTTGACAATGGCCAACTTTCCAGTGAGGGTTATCTCAAAAATGGATTACCAGAAGGATATTGGAAGAATTATTTTGAAAGCGGAATTCTAAAGTCAGAAGGAAATCGAGATTGTCATCAGCTGGATAGCATTTGGAAGTTTTACAATGCAGAAGGAATTTTAACTGAGGAGATATCCTATGAAGCAGGAAAACGAAATGGAGTAACCAAGAAGTACAGCAAAGAAGGGTTTTTATTATCCTCAACACCTTATAAAAACGATAGAAAGCAAGGAGTAGCTTTTACCTACTATTCTGATGGGAACATTCACACAGGAACGCCTTTCGTGAATGGGGTAGAGAACGGAAAAGAATATGAGTTTAATCCAAAAGACGACATCATTACCATAACTGAATATCAAAATGGAATTTTTGTAAAGCAAGAAAAGATAAACCGCAAGGATAAATCAGGAGATAAACAAGGATTGTGGAAGGAGTTCTATGAGGACAGAATGGTAAAAACAGAAGGGCGTTATCAGGACAACTTAAAGCATGGTTATTGGAAGGAATACTCGACAAAAGGCATGTTGGTTGCCACGTATAAATTTGATAAAGGACAGTTGGTTACGGATGCCGAAGAATTAGCAGATTTAGACGTAGAAGAAAAGTTTTACCCTGACAGCGATGGACAAATTCGTTTCCGGGGAACTTATAGAAAAGGCAAACCACACGGTACGCACATTTGGTTCGCAGAAGACGGAACCATCGATAGCGCTAAGATTTTTAAGAATTCATTTTTGGTGGCCTCAGGAAAACTGAATACAAAAGGATTAAGAATCGGAACTTGGAGGGAGTATTACTATCCAGGAGGCGAGTTAAAGGGAATTGGATCCTATGAAGAAGGGTATAGAAGTGGGGAGTGGATTTATTATTTCCAGGATGGAGCAATCGAGCAAAAGGGTAAATATTCAAGCAAAGGAAAACCCAATGAAAAATGGAAATGGTTTTATCCTTCTGGACAAATAATGAGGGAAGAAACATTTAAAAATGGTAAAGAAGATGGTTGGCTCATCGAATACTCTGATACTGGAAAAGTAATAACCAAAGGTGAATATGTTGATGGCTTAGAAGATGGTGAATGGTTTTATGAAATGGGTGATCATTATCAATCAGGTAGATATGAATACGGATTAAAACAAGGGGTATGGAAACACATCTATTTAACTACGGATAAAACACGTTTTGAAGGTGAATTTTTTGATGATTTAGCCCAAGGAAAACACACGTGGTATTATGATACAGGGGTAAAGCAATTAGAAGGAAAATTCATTTCTGATGTTAAAGAAGGAGAATGGAAAAGGTACAATCCAGATGGAACTGTGTTCGTAACCATTGAGTATAGTTCCGGCAAAGAAATCAAAGTGGATGGTCTGAAACTAAAGGTGGATCAGAAGGAAGAAAATTAGATTTAAGAATAACTACGGGTGGACGAATGAAATATTTTTATCTTTTGCCCTCCAAATTACGATTGTAGAGCATGAATATATTGGTTGTAGAAGATGAAAGCATTGTAGCTAAGGACATTCAAGTATGTCTCAGAAAATTGGGTTATGATGTGGTAGGCGTTGTGTCTTCCGGAGAGGAGGCAGTTCAAAAAGCGCAAGAGTTTGATTTGGATTTGGTGATGATGGATATCATGCTCAAAGGAGAAATGAGTGGAATTGAGGCTGCAGACATTATTCGAAAAAAGAAGAGTATTCCCGTGATTTTTTTAACTGCCTACACGGATAGAAACACGGTTGACAAGGCAAAAGAAACAGAGCCCTACGGATATATCATCAAGCCCTTTAAAGAAATAGATATTCAAACAGCCATTGAGATAGCTCTATATAAGCACGGAAGGGAAATGGAAGTAAAGAAAGAGCGCGACATGTATTATAGCATGGTTGAAAAGCAAGATTCAACAGACATGATGTTTGTTAAGGCAAATCAGCGCTTGGTGAAAATAAAGTACAGCGAGATTTATTTTATTGAGGCCTTAAAGGACTATGTGGTAATCAATACAATGGAAAGAAGGTATACCATTCATAGTACAATGAAAGATATTGAGAGTAAAATGCCTGAAAAGGATTTTATTCGGGTGCATCGCTCTTTTATTATCCGTTTAGATAAAATTAAAGAGATTGATCATAATAATGTTGTTCTAGAAAACGATAAAAAGGTTGTTCCGGTCGGTGGGTCATACAAAGACCTTCTTCAGGAAAGAATAAATATGATTTAGACCAATTTCAGATCGATTCGCCTATTTTCTAGATCAGCGGCCACTACTTTTATTTGAATTTTATCGCCAAGAGCATAGGCTTTGCGCGTTCTCTGGCCAACAATACTCATATTTTTTTGGTCGTAGATAAAGTAGTCACCATCAATATCTCGCAAACGAACAAGGCCTTCGCATTTGTTGGCAGTTATTTCAACAAACATTCCCCATTCAGTAACACCACTTACAACACCATCAAATACTTCACCAACTGAATCTTGCATATAGATCACTTGATAGAGTTTGGTAGATTCTCGTTCTGCTTCCGATGCTTTGCGTTCCATTAAACTACTGTGTTTACAAAGCTTATCAACCTGATCAATATTTTCTGATTTCCCGCCATTCAAATAGCTAAATAGCATTCTATGAGCCATCATATCAGGGTAACGTCTGATAGGCGATGTAAAGTGACTATAAAATGGAAAAGCCAGACCAAAGTGCCCGATGTTATTGGTTGAATATTCAGCCTTGGCCATCGATCTAATAGCAAGCATTTCTATAATGTTTTGTTCAGGTTTACCTTTTATTTTATCCAAGAGTTGATTGATGGAATTGGCGATTTGTTGTGGAGTATTGAAATCTACTCGATAACCAAAACGTTTGATAAAATCAGAAAAGTCTTTAAGTTTTGTAGGGTCGGGCATATCGTGAATACGATAGACAAAGGTTTTCGCATGATCGCCAGTTTTCTCTTTTTTACCCACATTTAATGCAACTGCTTTGTTAGCGAGCAACATGAATTCTTCAATAAGTTTATGCGCATCCTTTTGAACTTTGAAAAAGACATCAACAGGTTTTTTTTCATCGCTCAATTTGAACTTCACTTCCGTTTTTTCGAAGGCAATGGAACCAGATTTTAGCCGATCAGCACGCAGTACTTTAGCGATATTATTTATGGTGGTTAATTCGCTTTCATGCAATCCAGTTTTCTTTTCCAAAATTTCCTGTACCTCTTCATAAGCAAAACGATGATCACTATAAATTACCGTTTTTCCAATCCATGTGTTGTGGATTTTTGCTTTATTGTCAATTTCAAAAACACAACTGAAGGTTAGTTTTTCCTCATGGGGACGAAGAGAACAAAGTTGATTGGATAACACTTCTGGAAGCATCGGAATAACCCGATCAACAAGATATATGGATGTTGCTCTGTTTTGAGCTTCTTTTTCTAGTGCAGAATCAACTTTCACATAGTGGGTTACATCGGCAATATGAACTCCAATTTCAAAATTTCCATTCTCAAGGATTTGAAATGAAATAGCATCATCAAAGTCTTTTGCATCAGCAGGATCGATAGTAAAAGTGAGTGTTTTTCTAAAGTCACGTCTTTTGGCAATTTCTTCTGAGGCAATTTCATGGGACATGGCGTCACATTCTTTTTCTACTTCTTCTGGAAATCTTAGTGGAAACCCAAACTGAGCTAAAATTGCATCTCCTTCAGCCTTCATATCTCCAGGCATTCCAAGAACTTCCGTAACATGCGCTACAGGACTTAATCGCATATTTTCCCATTCCACCAATTTTACCACCACTTTTTCTCCTTCTTTCGCACCATTGAGTTTATCACTGGGAATGTAGAAATCGATGGATATTTTTTGGTTATCTGGTAAAGCATAGAAGCGTCCTTCATTTTTAAAAATTATAGCCGGAAAAGTTTTACGAGCGCGTTCAATTACATCAATTACTTTTCCTTTTGTCCTTCCTGTCCCTTTTCGGCTATTCAGAATACGAATAGCGACCAAGTCTCCATCCAGAGCTTTCCAAGTATACTGTTCAGGAATCATTATATCTTTTGAAAAACCAGCGGTTTCCACAAAAGCATTTCCACTTCTATTGAAAGAAATGATTCCTTGAATTTCGTCAAGCGGACCTTTCCAAATGAATTTTCCCAAATGTGGTTCCTCGATTAATCCTTGTTTAATCATAGACTCTAATACAGCCGCTAGAATTTGCCTTTCCACAGCATCGTCAATTTCTAATCGAGTAGCGAGTTGCTTATGATTGATTAATGATTTAGGATTCTCTTTAAAATAACGACTAACCCGGCCTTCTAGCTTTTTTACTTGCTTGGCGAGTTTTTTTGGTGTTTGCTTTGGCATATATGTTACAAAGGAAGTAGTTTACAACTTATTTATAATGAGTATGTTTTAAGTTATTGTGAAGACGTGGTCAGTAATGTTAATTTCGAACACCATAACTTCGCATCAAAATCAAGAAAACAATATGTTATCAAATAGAGTACAAGACGCTTTGAACGAGCAAATAAAAATGGAAGGATCATCCAGTAATTTCTATTTATCAATGGCGGTATGGGCTGAAGAAAATGGATATGCAGGTGTTTCTCAGTTTTTATATAAGCATTCTGATGAAGAAAGATTTCATATGTTGAAATTGGTGAAATACATCAATGAAAGAGATGGAAAGGTTATCATTCCAGCGTTTGATCAACCAAAATCTTCTTTCGAGAGCGTAAAGCAGTTATTTGAAGAGTTGTATAAGCACGAAGTTTCCGTGACACAAAGCATTGGTGAATTGGTAGGAATCTGCTTAGAAGAAAAGGACTTTACTACCCAAAATTTTCTTCAATGGTATGTTTCGGAGCAATTAGAAGAAGAGGCGTTAGCGAAAACGGTATTGGATAAAATCAAACTAATGGCAGACGATAAAAGTGCGTGGTACCATTTTGATCGTGATATAGCCGGCTTAACAGCAACCAGCATCGCAGATACAGGAGGAGCACAGTAATCCTTTACTCGTAAATCAGCTCATTGATCAATTTACGATAGTTATTAGTAAAAGCTACGTAGTTTTCTTCACCAGTTGCCGGCCCACTAAATCCCGTGTGGATCTTTATCACTTCGTGATTTTTGTTTAAAACAACCAAAGTAGGGTACGAGAATATGCCATTCAATGATGGCAATGCGGCTGCCGCAACCTCTTTTGAAGAATGGGTGGCTGCAAGAAGAATGGGAAACTCTATGTTCATATTCTTCTTGTATTTTTTGATGTTTTCAATAGCACGAATTGAATCGCTGACCAATTCAAAGTCTAAAGCAACAATAGATAGCTTTTCTTGTGAATATTCTTCATGCAATTCTTTTAGGAAGAGGCTTTCATCCAAGCAGTTGGAGCACCATGTGCCCATTATACTCACTAAAAGCACCTTGTTTTTGAATTGATCATCGCTTCTAGAAATGATCGATCCTGTTTCGTCAGGAAAGGCGAAATCAAATTTTTGATTGGGGTTGAGATGAGTAATACTTTCAGGATTCGAAAGTTTAACCTCTGTATTCAATTCAGCTACCCATTGTTGAGTATATGATGATCCAGCTAAAAACTTACCCGATATCTTATCCTTTTGGACAAAACCCTCAAAATACATCAAATGAGTTCCGTCCATGGTGCTCAAATAGATTGAATCATTCTTGATCACGCCTTCCAGAAAACGATAATCACCCGTTTCAGTAAGCAACGATCCCGTGAGAAGGAAGTTGTTTTGTTCGAGCTTTAAAATGTTGTTTTCTTCTAGAGCGCCTTGTTCATTGATAAAATTGAATTTGTGGTTTCCTGAAACATCCACGTGCGGTTTGTGAGCAGGCTTAAAACGATAGGGAACATGGCTAGAGGCGATAATTTTTATTGATTGAGCAACATCCCTTTTTTTATTGATCCAACGCCCTTCTAGGGTTGAGTCGTTCAGTTGTGAAAAAACGAAACAAGAACTAAAGTAAGCCGATTCATAAGTGATGGAATCCCCATTGGGTTCAGTTGCATGAAAAGTCAAAAACTCATTATCATTTTTTACGATCAAATCATTGGTTGGGGTAATCACAAATTGAATAGGAATTTGTTTCAGATCATGATGAAACACCCCGCGCCATAATTTACCTTCAGGTAGGATGTTGCCATGCACAAACTGTTCATTATCAAAAAACCACCGAATGGATTGCCTTATGTTTAGTTCGTATGACGATTCATCAAAACGAAAAAATTGGCTTGAGCTGGAAAGCAAGTTGGAGCGTTCTTTATGAATGGAGTAATGAGTTACCTGTCCTTTATCTATGACAATTTTAACGGATCTAATTTCCTGTGTTTCTTGCACCGCACTGAAAGCAATGGATCTTATTCCAGATGCCGTTGAGTCAGTGATTGTATAGGCATCAGCAAATCGCTGTTTGTTGACATCATCTTTTAAAAAGGATTGAAATTCTTTTTCCCAATCAATGGCGTAAGGTTTAGAGTAAACAATAGAGTCTCCAACCATCGCCCATTTGCTCGACAAAGCTGACACGCGATTTAAGCTGTCGGCTATTTGAGCCATTGTAGGAACATTGCTCAGTATTGGCGGATCTTGTGCTACAGGAAGTTTGTCGCAACCGAAAAGGGACAATACAAAAAACGCAACGATGAAGTGTTTTAAATTCAAAGGGCAGATTGAAATTGTTTTAAGAAACGAACGTCATTTTCAAAAATCATTCGAATATCAGGGATTTGAAATCGTTGCATTGCGCTTCTCTCAAGACCCATACCGAAGGCAAAACCCGAATATTTTTCGGGGTCGATGTTTGAACTTTCTAAAACCGCGGGATCAACCATGCCGCAACCCATTACTTCTAACCACCCCGTTCCTTTAGTGATTCTATAATCCAATTCATTTTCTAAACCCCAATACACATCTACTTCTGCGCTAGGCTCTGTAAAAGGAAAATAAGATGGCCGCAGTCGAATCTTGCTTTTGCCAAAAAACTCTTTGGCGAAGTATTCCAATGTTTGCTTCATGTCTGCGAACGTCACACCTTCGTCAATGTAAAGCCCTTCGATTTGATGAAAAATACAATGAGATCGGGCTGACACAGCTTCATTTCTAAAAACTCTTCCTGGCGCAATGATGCGAATGGGGGGGGGTTGCTTGGACATAACACGAACCTGAACCGATGAGGTGTGGGTGCGTAGCACGTAATCATCAGATCCATTGGGATTTTTGACGAAAAAAGTGTCTTGCATATCTCGAGCCGGATGCTCAGGCGGAAAGTTAAGAGCAGAGAAATTATGCCAATCATCCTCAATTTCAGGCCCTTCGGCAACGGAGAACCCTATGCCGTGAAATATATCGATGATTTCTCGTTTAATGATTGAAATAGGATGCTCAGCCCCTAACTCAAAAAGAGCTCCGGGACGGGTGAGGTCAAGTTTTGATGCCTTGGAAGAGGGAGCATTGTTCAACGCTGATTTCCACTCTTCAACTTTGGCTTCTGTAGCAGACTTTAATTGATTGAGCTGCTTACCGAATGTTCTTTTTTCTTTTGGGGAGACGGTTTTGAATTCTTCGAACAACTCCTTGAAAACACCTTTAGACCCTAGATATTTGATTCTAAATTGCTCGGCTTCATCGGCTGTTGTGGCAACAGCGGCATCAAGCTCAGTCATCAACGCCTGCAGTTTCTCGGAAAAATTCATGCCGCGAAAATAAACTTATTCGATCACCTTAATGGTCATTCTATGAGCAACCACAGGGCTTTCACCATTCTTTTTCACTGAGGTAAGCTTATCAATTACATCCAAGCCATCCACCACCTGACCAAAAACAGTGTATTGCATATCCAGGAATGGTGTGCCACCAATGGTGTTGTATGTCTCAATTTGTTCTTCGGTATAAGTGAACGCTTTGTCTTCAAAACGCGCGCCCATCAAAGGGCTTACTTCATCCATTACTGCCTTTATCTCATCTTGGTTTCCTTCTGACTGAGCAGTTTTAATACGTTTTACATATTCTGCGTTTTCCGGTTTTGCAAAGAACTCGCGGGAAATGGCGTTTTTACGATCAAAATTTAAGCGTTCCTCAAACTTTTTTAGTTCGGTAGGATTGGTTTTTTTTCCTTGAACGATGTAAAATTGACTGCCAGAACTTTCTCTGTTTGGGTTTACATTGTCACCCTTGCGCGCAGCTGATAGCGCGCCTTTGTGATGGAAAAGCTCTGGGTGGATTTCCGCAGGAATCGTATAGCCGGGTCCGCCACTTCCTGGAGCGCCTTCTGCGCCTTCTTTTGAATTGGGATCTCCACCTTGAATCATGAAGTTTTCAATCACACGATGAAATGATGTGCCGGTGTAAAAACCTTGCTTGGCGAGCTTCAAGAAGTTATCTCGGTGGGCAGGCGTTTCATTGAATAACTCAATTACCATGTTTCCAGAATCAGTTTCAATGACAAGCCTAGAGCGCTTTTCCTGCGCCATAGCGGTGGTGGAAGCCAAGATAAAAAGGAATGAAATCAGTGCTAGTTTCATGATGGATTTTTCAATTATTCTTTGAATCACAAAGTTTAGCGAAAATTGCGACTTATAATTGTGTTATTTTTGACAGTCATTAGATTTAATCACATGAAAAGAGTTTTTAAAGCATCATTTGTTCTTATTGCCTTTTGTGCAATCCTTTTCACATCATGCGATAATACGCCTGACCCAGGTATTGCTGAAGTGAAGGTCTATGATGAAAACAGTATTGCCCAAAGCGGAATAAAGGTAACAATGTACTGCACACAACCTGGGTGCGTTGTTAGAAGAGAGGGCAGAACAAACAGTGTTGGAGTTTATACGCAGGAGTTTGAGCTTCCTGTTGTACTTCGTGTTAGGGCGGTTAGATATGACACCACAACTACTATTACTGGGCTTCCTCCAAATGTCATCACTAAGGTAACCGTAGATTCTTTGTGCGGAGAAGGATTCATTCAGGTGGAGAATGATGAAATCACCTCTGAGTCTATCACCATTCTTGAATGTAATTGACAATCGCCTCTTTCATCATCCGCTCTTGTTCTTGAGGGTTGAGCTTTGGCAGCGTTTCGCTTCGCGTAAAATGGGGCCACCCATCTTTATCTTTTCCCTCGAATACGTAGTATCCAAAAGGTTCAAGTAGCGAACAAACTGCAATGTGGATTACGTCAATTTTTTGATCTTTATTCAACTTTCGAGGCCCTTGCCCTAGTTCGTTCAGTCCTATTAAAAACAATGCGGCTTGAAGGTCGATCGGTTGCTCAAACCGCTTTTCCATTTTCTCCATCGCATTTTTCCAACCCTGTTCAAAATCCTGTTCATTCATCCCTTCAAAAGTATATCAGGTAGGCCATCTCTGCGCCTACATTTGATGCATGGATTTTAACCATTGGGACATCATTCTGTTTATTCCACTTGTTTTTGCCGCTTGGAAAGGTTTTCAAAAGGGGCTTATTATTGAGTTGGCCTCAATTGCAGCGTTAATTGCGGGCATTTATGTTGCCGCTAATTTTTCTGAGGTTACCGCACAAAAGATCAAAGAATGGTTAAGTCTGGAGGGGTCGTGGTTGGGTTACTTGTCTTTTCTCGTCACCTTTATTGCGGTAGTTTTTGGTGTTTATGCACTGGCCAAAGTTGTTGAAAAAGCAGTAAACATGGTTGCGTTAAAACTGGTGAATAAAATTGCTGGCCTAGCCTTTGGAACACTAAAAGTGGCCCTGATTGTTTCCATCATCCTCAACTTGTTAGGATGGTTAGATCGATATGTTCCTGTTTTATCCAAATCAGAACCCAACAAAAGTCTTCTGTTTAATCCAGTTAAATCAATCGCACCAACCATATTGCCCGTGCTTATGAGCACAGAGTGGTTGTCAAGTGCCGAAACATTTCTTGCTCCGCAGAAAGAAGAGGAATAGTCGTTTATTTTATTGCCGCTACCCCAGGCAGTGTTTTACCTTCCAACAATTCAAGCAATGCACCACCGCCAGTAGAAACGTAACTTACCTTATCGGTTAAGTTGAATTTTTTCACTGCGGCCACCGAGTCACCACCACCTACTAAGCTGTATGCGCTTGACGCTGCAATCATCTCGCCAAGGGATTTGGTACCATTGGAGAAATTATCCATTTCAAAAACCCCGAGTGGGCCGTTCCACAAGATTGTTTTGCTGGAAGCGATAATGGTGCGATAAGTTTCAATGGCTTTAGGGCCTACGTCCAGCCCCATCCAACCACTTGGTATTGACATTGACGCAACTACCTTCGTGCTCGCGTCATTACTAAACGCATCTGCTACTAAGCTGTCTTCAGGAAGCAATACATTTACACCCTTCTCTTTCGCCAAGGATAATATTTTAGTGGCCGTGTCGAGGTAATCATTTTCCACAAGGGAGCTTCCGACTTCTCCTCCTTGAGCTTTGAAGAAGGTAAAAGCCATCCCCCCTCCGATGATCAAGTTGTCAATTTTGTCCAGAAGGTGAGTGATAACGTCAATTTTACTGCTCACTTTAGCCCCGCCAATGATTGCCGTATAAGGGTGCTCAGCGCTCTGCAATACCCGTAGTCCATTTGCTACTTCAGCGTCCATCAAATAGCCGAAAAGCTTGTCTTTCATGAATTTTGCAACAATGGTTGTAGAGGCGTGAGCGCGATGTGCTGTGCCGAATGCATCGTTTACGTATACATCACCATGATTACTCAGCGCCTTTGCAAATACTTCGTCACCTGCAGTTTCTTCTTTGTAAAAACGCAAATTTTCAAGTAAAAGCACCTCTCCTGATTTCAATTGAGACGAGGCAGCCAATGCTTTTTCACCGATACAATCGTCCGAAAACATTACAGGCACCCCGATTTCTGTTTCCAGGGTTTGAACGATATGCTTTAATGAAAACTTGTCTTCAGGGCCGTTTTTTGGTCTACCCAGATGAGACATAAGTACTACGGACCCTCCATCAGAGAGAATTTTCTTTATGGTTTTTGATGCGGCAGCAATGCGTGTTGCGTCAGTTACCTCTAACTTTTCGTTTAGCGGAACGTTAAAATCTACGCGGATTAAAGCTTTTCTAACTTTAAAATTGAAAGATTCTATTGATGACATAGCGCTAATTTGAGCGGCAAAATTAACTTTAAGCCCGAAAGAAGCATGCAAAGCACATGAGGAGAAGTGAAATTCCAGGTCAGGAAGAGTTGAAGGCGGTGATATCGAGGCTTGTAGATGATGAGCGATTGCCGCACGCACTTTTATTGCAAGGGGTAGAAGGCGGTGCAAGTTTACCGTTAGCGCTTTACCTTACTCAATACCTGATGTGCGATAATAAGCAAGGCGGAGAAGTGTGTGGCGAATGTTCGTCATGTTTAAAAAACCAAAACCTCTCGCATCCGGATGTTCATTTTGTAATGCCTATAAATACCAGTAAGTCCGTAAAGGGAACCACTAAGGATTTGAATTCTGATGCTTACGCTGACGAGCGGAGAGAAGCGGTGACCAACAATCCCTTTCTTTCTTTGCAACAGTGGTATGCGGCTATTGATATTGAAAAAAAGCAAGGGTTTATTGGTGCTGGAGAAAGCAAGGCTTTGCGGGCCAAGCTTGCCTTGCGGGCATATGAAGGAAAGAGTCGTGTTTTTATCATTTGGCATGCCGATCGAATGAACCCAGAATTTGGAAACAAGATGCTCAAGAATTTTGAAGAGCCCAATCCAAATACCGTGTTCATTTTGATTACCGAATCACCGTCTAAACTTTTGTCAACCATTATTTCTAGGGTTCAGCGATTTCAAGAGCAACATTATTCAGATGCAGAAATAGCCCAATTCATAGCGGCTAAATATCAATTAGATAGCAATGATGCAATGAATCTAGCATTCCGAGCAGAAGGTAATCTGCAAGCAGCTGTAAAGGAGGCCTCTGATGCCGGGGATCCCTGGTTAGAAGTTTTCAGAGATTGGATGCGCTTATCTTATCGAAGAGATTTGCATGGCCTTTTCTTGTGGGGTGAGAAGATGTCGTCAAATACCAGAGAAACACAACGCATCTTCATAGAGTCCGCCTTGAAAGTGCTTGATCGATGCTTTAGAATGGGGTGGTTGGACATTCATATTCCTATGGAAGGTGAAGAGGCTGATTTTTACAAGAACTTTTCTCCGTTCATCAACGCATCAAACGTGACGGGATTCTTAGAGCTTTTGGAAGAAACCGCGTTTCATATTGATCGATATGTAAACCCTCGCATAGTTTGGTATGACACGAGTATTAAATCTGTAAGGCTTGTGCACCAAGGGAAAAAGGCCACCGCTTCTTCATAGATTAATTCAAAGTAGTTTTGTAACACTGAATAGAGAAAAATATGGGATGTGGAAATTGTGGCAGTGGCGGATGCGGGACAACACCAGCGGGATGCAAAAACAACGGTAATTGCGGTACAAGTGGTTGCAATAAGTTGGATGTTTTTGATTGGCTCACTGGAATGGAGCGAACAGCATCTGGAGAATCAGAGTTTGTTGAGGTTCGATTTAAGAATACCCGAAAAGAAATATTTAAAAATTCAGAACACCTTTCCTTAATTGTTGGCGAAGCAGTTGCTGTTGAAGCGCCCACCGGTCATGACATAGGAATGGTTTCGTTGACAGGAGAATTGGTCAAGTTTCAGATGAAAAAGGCCGGAATTTCCGCCAACAGTCGAGACTTAAAAAAGATCTATAGAAAAGCGCATGAAGGCGATTTAGAAGTGTATCGCGAAGCAAGAGCGCTGGAAGATGATGCCATGTTGAAAGCACGAAAGGTGGTTCGAGACATGAACCTCAACATGAAAATTTCAGATGCAGAATACCAAGGCGATAAAAACAGGGTTACTTTTTATTACATCGCTGAAGACAGGGTAGATTTTAGGGAGCTAATCAAGGTATTGGCAGATATGTTTAAGGTGCGCATTGAAATGCGACAAATAGGCTCAAGACAAGAAGCTGGAAGATTAGGTGGAATTGGGTCTTGTGGAAGAGAATTATGTTGTAGCACTTGGCTCACTGATTTTAGAACGGTATCTACTTCTGCTGCGCGCTACCAACAATTGAGCATTAATCCCATGAAAATGGCCGGGCAATGCGGAAAATTGAAGTGCTGCTTGAACTACGAACTGGATTCATATATGGACGCCATCAAAGATTTTCCAGACCATAAAATAAAGCTTAAAACGAAGAAAGGAACGGCATTTCATCAAAAGAGCGACATTTTCAAAGGCATGATGTGGTATGCCTATGAAGATAATTTCAGCGAATTTATGCCCCTCGAAATCGATCGTGTTAGAGAGGTGATTGCCTTGAATGCAAGCGGAAAAATTGTGGATGATTTGTCAGAATATTCCTTTGTAGAAGATGCGGGACCTGTTGAGTTTAAGTTTGATAATGTAGTTGGCCAGGAAGACCTTACGCGCTTTGACAAATCAAAAGGAAATAAAAAGCGCAGAAAGCCGAATGCCGTTGGAAATAGCCAGCAAAATGGCCCAAAACCCACTCAATCATCGGAGCAAAAGTCGAATCAACCGCGATCAGGAAAACCTAACCGCAACAAAAAACGGAAGCCTAATCGCAACAAGGGCAATGACAAAAGCTCAAATCAAAACGATAATTCATGAGGCTGACGTTAGCACTATTGTTGGCTTTGGCCGTTTTAAGTGGTTGCAATCAAAATGTTTTGTTGAGTGAGACCAGCGCTATTGAAGATGGAAAGTGGGGCTATGAGGACGCTTTTGAGGTTGAGTCAGCGCTGAATGACACCTTGAGTCCCTTAAATTTTTACATAGAAATTAGGCATGGTTCCACCTATCCTTACCAGAACTTGATTGTGTTTTTTAAAACGTATTTTCCGAACAACACCTACAAAGTGGACACCATAGATTGTCCGTTGGCAGAAAAATCAGGCAGATGGTATGGCACTGGATTGGGCGATATGCTGGACAATCGAGTGATGTTTAAAAGAAATGTACAATTGCCCCAAGCCGGTAATTACAAATTCGAACTTCAACACGCCATGCGTTCTGATACCATTGAGAAAATTTATGACATTGGATTGCGCATTGAAAAAGCCATTAACTAAATTGCCGATCAGCGATTTATGAAGAAATACATCATCATTTTTTGGGTTCTTGTTCTTTCAGGTCTTTTGGCCTTTTTCTCTATGTTTTACTTGGCAGAGAAGGGGTTTTTGGGAAAAATGCCTACCGTGGAAGATTTACAAAACCCAAGAAGCGACTTAGCGAGTGAAGTATATAGTTCGGACGGCAAAATCTTGGGAAAATACTTCTATCAAAACAGAACAAACATTTACTATAGAGACCTATCTCCGCATTTGGTAAACGCATTGATCTCTACGGAGGATGAACGCTTTCTTGAACATCCAGGCATTGATTTGAAGGGAACATTTAGGGCGGTGGCATACCTCGGAAGTAAGGGCGGAGCAAGTACCATTACGCAGCAGCTTGCTAAAATGCTTTTTACTGAACAGCGCTCTACCAATAAATTGAAACGTATTGTTCAAAAAGTGCAAGAATGGATCATATCCGCAAAACTTGAACGGTATTACACGAAAGAGGAAATCATCACGATGTATTTCAACCGATTCGATTTTGTCAATAATGCCGTTGGAATTAAGTCGGCTTCACAAGTGTATTTCAACACTTCTCCCGACTCGCTCAAAGTACACCAGGCAGCCATGCTGGTTGGTATGGCCAAGAATCCGTCACTTTTTAATCCGGTAAAAGACTACCGAAAAGACACCGTTTTGTTAAGGCGTAATGTGGTGTTGGCTCAAATGGTACGAAACAAGTTTATCACTGAGGTTGAGTATGATTCATTATCACAACTTCCGCTCGATCTGCATTACACCACCGTAGATCACAGTGAAGGAACGGCAACTTATTTTCGAGAAGAGCTTCGAAGCAAACTCAAAGACCTTTTGAGAGAGAAAAACCCCGAAACGGGGGAATACCTTATCGCTAAAGAAAACGGAGAACCCTATAATATCTACAGCGATGGTTTACGCATCTTCACTACCATCAATAGTAAAATGCAGCACTACGCTGAATGGGCTGTGCAACAATATTTGAGCGAATACCTTCAACCCACATTTTCGAGGGAACTGAAGAAAAGATCAAACTTCCCCTTCGCGAGCCTTTCAGATAAGGAAGTGGCACAGGTGATGAATACCGCGAGAAAACGAACATCGCGGTATAGGGTATTGACCGGTCAAGAATGTCATAAATGCCATCGAAGAGGCGATTATGTGCAGCGCGAAAGTATTGATGGAAAAGACTACTGGGTGTGTTCGGCTGAAGATTGTGGCGAATCGAAACGCGTTGTTCCCGAAGATTCAATTCCTTTAATTTTTGACATTCCGGCAAAAATGAGCGTTTTCTCTTGGAAAGGGGAAATCGATACGGTGATGTCGCCCAACGACTCCATTCGTTATTACAAAAGCTTCCTTCAATCAGGATTGATGAGTTTAGACCCTCATACAGGCCATATCAAAGCATGGGTAGGCGGTATAGATCACAAGCATTTTGAATACGACCACGTAAGCTTAGCTAAGCGTCAGGTAGGGTCTACATTCAAGCCGTTCGTTTATGCGCTTGCTTTGGAAGCTGGACTTTCCACATGCCATTTAGTGCCTAATATTCCGTACACGTTCAAAAAGGGCGAATTCGGCTTGCTGAAAGACTGGACACCTGAAAATGAAGGCGATGACTATGGATATGAGGTTACATTGAAATACGGTTTAGCCAACTCAATGAATACCATTACTGCGTGGGTAATGAGACGTTTTACACCGCAAGCAGCCGTTGCTTTTGCTAGAAAATGCGGCATTAAGTCGCATATAGACCCCGTGCCATCATTAGCACTTGGCGTAGCAGACCTAACCTTGCACGAAATGGTGACCGCATACAGCACCTTTGCCAATCGCGGAATGCGGATGGAACCAATTTATTTGTTGCGCATTGAAGATAATGGAGGCACGGTAATTTATGAGGCTAAACAGGACATCGTGGAAGTAATGAGTGAGGAACAAGCGTATAAAATGCTTGACATCATGATGGGCGTTACCGAAGGTGAGCGTGGTGGTCCAGAAGGGAAAAAGACCGGGACAGCCATGCGCATGCACTATGACAGTCCTGACCGCGGTTATGACGGTATACCTTGGGATTATAAAATTGCCGGCAAAACCGGAACAACACAAGGAAACTCTGACGGTTGGTTTATGGGCACAGTTCCAGATTTAGTAACGGGTGTTTGGGTTGGCGCAGACGATCGCAGTGTTCGGTTTACCCGAACTTCTCTCGGCCAAGGCGCTAATACAGCCCTTCCTATTTGGTGCTATTACATGAAAAAGGTTTGGGCCGATCAAACGCTAGGAGTCAAGGTGCGACCTTTTGAAGTTCCGGAAAGTTTGAAAAATTATAAATTCGACTGCGATAATCAATCACCGGACGGACAAGGGTTCAATCAAGGTGAAATAGATACAGGTCGATTATTTGAATAATATTAAGCTATGGCAATTAACAAAGTAGTTAGCAGCGCGGAAGAAGCAATCAAAGGACTAACCGACAACATGACGGTGATGTTTGGTGGATTTGGATTGTGTGGAATTCCTGAAAATGCCATTACCGCGATTCGTTCAAAAGGCACAAAAGGGCTGACTTGCATTTCGAATAATGCTGGCGTTGATGGTTTTGGATTGGGTATATTATTGGAATCGCGACAGGTAAAAAAAATGATTTCATCTTATGTGGGTGAAAACGATGAGTTTGAAAGACAGATGCTCAGCGGTGAGCTTGAAGTAGAACTAATTCCTCAAGGAACACTCGCAGAACGCTGCCGGGCCGCAGGAGCTGGGATTCCCGCATTTTTTACCCCCGCAGGATACGGAACTGAAGTTGCGCTTGGAAAAGAGGTAAGGTGGTTTAATGATAAACCGCACTTGTTGGAGATGGCTTTTGATGCATCCTTTGCTTTTGTTAAAGCCGACAAAGGCGACACCGCAGGAAACTTAATATTTAATGCCACTGCCAGAAACTTCAATCATGCTATGGCAATGGCTGGAAAGATCACCGTTGCCGAGGTGGAAGAGCTCGTTCCTGTGGGAGAATTAGATCCCAATGAGATTCATACTCCAGGTATTTTTGTTCAACGCATATTCAAAGGAGAAAAATTTGAAAAGCGCATAGAGCAACGCACCGTGAGGGCAAGAAACTAGGTCAGTGTTTCGTTTTAAAAACATAAGCGGTCAATACAAAATGGTCTTGTTGCTTGGTTTGATTGCGTGGGTAATGGTAGTGTTAAAAGCAGCTTTGGTGCCCATCACTATCGATGAAGCGTCTACCTACCTTGATTTTGTTCAGTCGAGAAGATTTCTCCCAGGGCTCTCAAAATGGGAGGCCAACAACCATCTTCTCAATTCATTCCTGACAATTCTTTCTTCTGCGTTGTTTGGCAACAAGCCATTCGCGCTGAGGCTTCCGAATGTTTTGATGTTTGGAGTGTTCATTTTTCAAGCGAACATTTTCATACAGCGCACACTCCAACACTTTAAATCGGCCTTAACGCTCTCGTTGTTGCTGTTCTTCTCGCCACTGATCATCGAGTTTTTCAGTCTTTGCAGAGGGTATGGTCTTTCTCTGGCGCTGCTTCTTTGGTTTGTCAACGCACTGTTGAGTGCTTCGAAAAACGGGAACTCTAATTATGCGCAATTGATTTTATCGGGAGCATTGATGGTTTCGGCTAACCTTAATTTATTGCCAACTTATATTGCAGGATTGGCGATAATGACATTTCTCCAGGCAAAACAGAAGAAGATCAACACCTCAGCGTCATTCATTTGGATAGCTATTGTGGGCATTTTTGTATTTCAAGGCGTTTTGCTAAAGGAACACCATTGTCTCTATTACGGCACCAATAATTTCTTGGAGGTGACACTTGGATACACCAGTGCGCTTTACGTGGGGTCAGATCTTTTGTTCTGGTATTTCATCCCTGTTATGGCAGTAATATTGGTGCATCTTTTCTCAGGGTCTAGTGCTCGCAAATGGAAAAGCGATTTTGTCGTTCTATTTCTGCTATTGACAGCAGCTTTTGTTGCACCCATTGCACAACACTTCCTCCTCGGGTCTCCTTTTCCTCAGGATAGAACCTTTATGCAAGTTTTGGTACTAGCGTGTTTGATCTTTGCAGTAGTATTAGATCAGCGTTCGATACAAATGTTGAATGTGGGGCTCGTTTATTCAGCCGTCATATTGATCGGATTTTTTACAAGCTTTAAAATTGACCGTTCTGTTTTGTGGCCAAATGATGTTATTTCTGAAGGAACTCTAGATGAGTTAATGAAGCACCATAAATCGCAAGGAACACCGCCAATCGTCTTTTCTGATTTCAAGTTTTCGAGCGTGTGGGATTACACCAACACAATCAACGAAGCCAACATTCACTATTTTAAGCCAGAGCAATTAGCTTCAAACACATGCTTTGCGGCCGATTATTTTTTACTGAACAAAGACAGTCTTTTGCCTTGCGAAACGGGCTTGGTGGATACAGTTCGTTTTGATCCAGGAGCCAACTATTTATTGGCGAAGCGTAGATCCAACCTTTCCTTTTCCGTTGATACGCAGTTGCAGCGAACCAATGCTTTTCCTCCATCAAGAGAGTATTACGGACTTATCGAAGATTCCATCGCAGCAGATTCTGGTAAAACGCTCGTGCTCAACATCGAATCAGGATTGTGCTTGCCAAGTGATGGAACAGAATTTCAGCTCGTATTCGAGCAAAAGTCGGTTAGCGGCACTAGAAGAGAGTCCATCAACTTATATCGGCACTATAGCTCTGGACAAATCTCGGGAAGCGAGAACTTCCAAATTCGGATACCGGTCAATACATTGGTCAATAGTTATATCGTGGCTTACTTTTGGAATTTGCAGAAGCTTGAAGTTCAATATACAGAGTCTACAATAAAGTTAGAATCACGCCCTGTGCATTGATGAATAATCTCTAAATTCGACCCATGGCACTAGATAAAAACGGAATCGCACAAAGAATAGCGCAGGAGCTGAGACACGGTTATTATGTAAACCTAGGTATCGGTATTCCTACGTTGGTTGCGAATTACATTCCTGATGGAATAGACGTTGAGTTTCAATCGGAAAACGGCATGTTGGGCATGGGTCCGTTTCCATTTGAAGGGGAAGAAGATGCAGACCTCATTAATGCAGGAAAGCAGATCATCACAGCCATGCCAGGAGCGGTTTATTTTGACTCTTCTACCAGCTTTGCGATGATAAGAGGCCAGCATGTTGACCTCACCGTGTTGGGTGCCATGGAGGTGAGCGACCAGGGGGATATTGCCAACTGGAAAATTCCGGGGATGATGGTGAAAGGCATGGGAGGCGCGATGGACTTGGTTGCTTCTGCGAAGAACATCATCGTTGCCATGGTGCATACCAACAAGAAAGGAGAGTCTAAGCTGCTGAGGCAGTGTACGCTTCCGCTTACAGGTGTAAAATGTGTGACGCGCGTTGTAAGCAACCTTGCGGTGTTAGACATTACAGAAAAAGGGTTTAAACTGATTGAAAGAGCTCCTGGAGTTTCCGTTGATGAAATCATCGCGGCCACAGAAGGGAGATTAATAGTTGAAGGCGACATTCCTGAGATGAAGCTTTAAGAGCATGCCGAACAAAACCTATTCATTCTTTCTTTAGGTAGCTATGATACTGGTAACTGGCGCAACAGGAATAGTTGGATCTCACATTGTAATTGAGCTGTTGAAGGCTGGCGAAAAGGTGCGCGTGCTCCACCGAAAATCTTCCAATTTTATTGCGTTGGCCCAATTGCTCAAGTTCCATCAAATGCCCGATTCGGTTCACTACGTTGAAGGTGATATTTCAGATCCTGTTTCATTATCTGAAGCTTTGGCAGGGTGCGTTCAGGTTTACCATTGCGCTGCCATGGTTTCGTTTCACCCTTCGGATGCGCGCCAGTTGCACGAAACAAATGTTATCGGAACAGATAATGTGGTGAATGCTTGCTTGAAAGAAAATGTAAAGCTCGTCTACATCAGCTCAACGGCTACCATTGGAGATGTACCTATTAATGGTGAGCGAACGGAAGAAAGCCCGTGGGTCTCGGATAAAGGTAAATCAGATTACACCTTGAGTAAGCGTTATGCCGAATTGGAGGTTTTTAGAGGGATGCAAGAAGGACTCGATGTGACAATTGTGAATCCAGGTGTTATTCTTGGCCCAGGAAATTGGGGAACCAGCAGTACTACCATTTTTCTTTCAGGGCTAAAAGGGCTTACATTTTACCCTTCTGGAAGCAATGGTTTTGTGGATGCCAGAGATGTGGCTGAGTTGGCCATTTCACTGTCCAAAAAGGAAAATGTGCAAGGCAAACACCTGCTTATTGGGGAGAATTTGACATTCAAGGATTTTTTCACCCGCTTTCATGAATTGTTTGGAAGCAAAAAACCTTCGGTTGCGATTCCGAAAGCACCCGTAATGTCAATTGTCAATGCGCTGTCTATTTTAGAAAAGCTACGTCTTAGCCCATTGAAAATGACCTCAGAAAACCTCAAATCTGCTTATCGAAAAATGGTTTATTCCAATCAAAAAATGGTGGATATTGGATACTCGTTTCGCACAGTAAACGAGGCGCTATTGTATACGAATGAGGTGTATAAGCTTCGCAACAACGCGTGATCAGCGCCTTTTTGAATTCACTGCTTTGAGGGAATCCTTAGACTCCACCTGCTTTAACACCGCCAATCGTGTGCTGAGTATTTCCATGGAATTATCGTAGATCTCTTCCATTTCAACATAATTCTCTTTCCAATAATTAAGGCTTTCCACAAAGCGTTCTTTTGAAACTCCAGCTGTATCAAAATAATTAATGAATCCCTGTCTGGCCTGCGGCTGGAGGCTTTTTTTACGCACATCGCGATGACGCATTGCCGCATCAATGATGTGCACTTGGCTCAAGTAAAACGCCATGCTGTCTTTGGAAAGCACATTCGCTGGTTTTGGCGGAAGTTTTTGCTCGTCAGAGGTGCATCCCTGAATCAAAAGCAACAAACAAAACAATGTGCCGTAACGCATCATCGATCAAAAGTTATAGCCTGGCCACGCAGCGATTCATCGAACTTACCCTGATGATAAACCCTTCTGCCATTCACAAACGTAGAGTCAACAACAGAGCTAAATGTATGGCCTTCAAAAGGAGACCAGCCACATTTGTAGAGCAGGTTTGATTTTTCAACCGTTTGTTTGGCATTGAGGTCAACCAACACCAAATCAGCAAAGTAGCCTTTACGGATGAATCCGCGATTGTGAATTTGAAAACAAATGGCGGGGGCATGAGAAAGCTTTTCAACGGCCCGCTCAATGCTTATTCGTCCTTGCTTTACAAAATCCATCATGGCTTGCATAGAATGCTGGATCAATGGACCACCGGACGGAGCCGACCAATAGTTTTGCGATTTCTCGTCAATCGTATGCGGAGCGTGGTCTGTGGCAACAATATCAATGCGATCATCGAGCAGGGCTTTCCATACACCTTCGCGATCATCGGCTGTTTTTACTGCTGGATTCCATTTGATGTACGTGCCTTTTGTGTCGTAATCGGCATCTGAAAACCAAAGGTGGTGAATGCAGGCCTCTGCTGTGAGTCTTTTATCTTTTAATGGAATATCGTTTCGAAACAGCGATGTTTCTTTTGCTGTAGAGATGTGCAATATGTGCAGGCGAGCATCTTGTTTTGCGGCCAATGCGGCTGCTTTGCTCGAAGAAAGGTAACAGGCCTCCGCGGAGCGTATCAATGGATGTGCGCTCATAGGCATGTTATCGCCATAGCGGTCTCTATACAGGGAGCTGTTGGCACGAATGGTTTCTTCGTCTTCGCAGTGCGTGGCGATGAGCAATTTTGTACTTGAAAAAATCTTCTCGAGCGATTCTGTATTGTCAACGAGCATATTGCCCGTAGAGGATCCCATGAATATTTTTATGCCACACACGTTTTTTGGGTCTGTTGCCAGCACTTGATCTAAATTGTCGTTGGTAGCACCAAAAAAGAAGGAATAATTTGCCAGAGAAACATCTGCTGCCCGATCGAACTTTTTTCTCAGCTCATCTTGCGTAGTAGTTTGAGGATTGGTGTTGGGCATTTCCATGAACGTGGTTGTACCGCCCGCCACTCCAGCTTTCGCTCCAGTATAAATCTCTTCCTTATGCATCAAGCCAGGCTCCCGAAAATGAACTTGGTCGTCAATAACGCCCGGCATCAGCGTGAGGCCTTGCGCATTGATAACTTCAATGTTTTCTGACAATCCTTCCGGAGTATTTCCCTTGAAAACGTCTTTAATAAAGGCACCTTCAATAAGGACATGACCATTGAATGATTCTCCTTCATTGACAATGGTTGCGTTGGAAATAAGGGTTTGTTTCATATGATAAATCGCATTTGCAAAACACCCCAAAAGGCCTCTTTAAAAATTCCAGAACTCATTTTTGAGGTTCCCGCTACGCGGTCAGTAAAAACTATTGGTACTTCCACCAATTTGAATTTTTTCTTCCACGCGCGGTATTTCATTTCAATTTGAAAGGCGTAGCCGATAAACTTGACTTCATCAAGGGCGATGGTCTCAAGCACTTTTCTTCTGTAGCACTTAAATCCGGCAGTAGTGTCTTTGATGTTCATCCAGAGCACCAAGCGCACATAAACTGAAGCATAATATGACATCAATATCCTTCCAATAGGCCAGTTTTCTAATCGACCACCTTTCACATAGCGCGAACCAATCGCAACATCTGCACCTTGATTTTTGGTGGCCTCGTAAAGGCGAAGAAGGTCATCGGGGTCGTGCGAAAAATCGCAATCCATTTCGAAGAAATATTGGTAATCGCGCTGTAATCCCCATTTAAAACCGTGGATGTAGGCAGTACCTAATCCAAGTTTTCCGGTGCGTTCAGTAATGTGAAGCTTTCCTTCAAACTCGGTTTGGAGAGACTTAACAATGGCCGCGGTGCCGTCTGGAGAACCGTCATCAACAATCAGCAAATGAAAATCTGCGGGTAACGAAAACACCTTGCGAACCATCTTTTCGATGTTCTCTTTTTCGTTGTAAGTGGGTATGATGACTAAAGCCTCTGACATTTTATAAAACGCGATGCGGGCGAAGATACTTTGAAAAGTTTGATCGGCATTTCATCCGTTGAAATCTGAGTTATTTTTAGAATTATTGGCAGTTGAATCAAGCTGTTGTCTGCGTTTTTCTTTCGATGGTTTTGTTGTATGTTTCGACAAAACCACTAATTTCATCGAATAACGCTTATAACTAAACCATGAAACACGTATTACTTTATTTCACACTAGTGTTGTTTTTTACAACAGATCTTACGGCTCAGGTTACATTGTTTGATCCTATCCAAGCACCTGGTGGGGGAATGGCAACACAAGATTTTGAACCAGCTAATGATGGTCTCGACTGCTTTGGAGCAGATGATTTTGTAGTTCCTGCTGGTGAGACATGGTATGTAGATTCGATCATTTTTTATGGCACCTATTCACCAACAGCTACCGTGCTTGAAGCAGGAATAGTCATAAAAATTTATGAGAATGTCGCGGGAACATTCGGTTCTCTCGTATTTTCTGATAGCATTACTACCGATGTAGATTATAATCAAGATGGTTGGCTGACTCCTGATTGGGTTGGGAATCCAATTATGCTTACTTCAGGTAGTTATTGGATTGTGGCTCAAGCTAGAAAAGATTTCATTCTTCCCACTGGTGGAACGGGAGGACAGTGGTATTGGGTCAGAGACTCCAACCTTGTAGGTGAACCAGGGCTATGGACCAATCCAAATAACGGATTTGCCACAGGCTGCAATACTTGGGCGCCACTGTACTCTTGTATTGGACCTATTATCAGCGCGTTAGATTCAGGATATGCTTTTCGCATGTTTGGTTGTTATGGGCCCAATAAACCATCAGGTATTATTGCTTTAGAAGACACCACATATTGCAGCAACACAGGTGTGGCAACTTTGGTCACCGGATCAAGTTCACCTGATATTGCATATATATGGAATACGGGTCAAACTACTCAGTCTATAACAACAGACTCAGCGGGAACATATATCGTTACCATTTATGATACCGTTACTCAATGTGGGTTGACCGAAAGAGCACAAGTTACAATCTTACAAACGCCTAATTACGATGTAGCAGACGTCACAACGTGTGACGATTTTATGCCTTATACCTTTCTTGCTAATCCAGGAAGCGCAACTGTGGTATGGCCTGATGGTTCAACAGGATTAACAGAGCAGATTGGTGTTCCAGGTACTTATGTTGTCACCTACAATGGCAACAATGGATGTGTTGGTACTGACACGTTTACACTCACAGTAGAAGAAGTTATTCCTGTTACCAGTCCGCTGAGCCCTATCGATTTGTGTGTTGGAGAATCGGTGATGGTAGGACTTGTTGGGGAGTTCAATCAATACGAATGGTCAATAGATGGAAACACCCTGTCCACAACAGATTCTATTGAAGTAAGCGCTGGTGGCGTGTACACCGTTTCCGTTACAGCACCAAATGGCTGTTCGGGTGACGCAGAATTCACGGTAGTTGAACGCCCTATTCCTAATGCAACCATTCAAACGCAGGTAACTACCGGGCTGAACATTCAGTTGTTTGTGAATGGAAGCTTCACCAGTTATGAATGGTCCACTGGCGGCACCAATTCTTCGATTGTGGTAACGGAAAATGGAACTTACTCCGTTACGGTAGTTGATGAGTTTGGATGCGAAGGCTCCGGTTCAATCACAGTGAGCACAGTGGGCATCGAAGACCCCATTGCTAATCAAGTATCGGTTTATCCGAACCCCGCAAAAGAGAACGTGTCATTCAATTTTCCAAACCATTGGGTTGATAATGCTTCCGTTGCCATTTACGATACCCAAGGAAGAACAGTGAAATCTTTTGACGTCACAACAAATAATTTCACCCTTCCATTGGATCAAATGAGCAATGGAGTTTACCTCATTCAGTTTGATTCTCCCGAAGGAATTGGAAACACTTCGCTTATCGTCACAGAATAAAAAGAAACCTATACCTACCTATCTATGAAGGGCGGCTCATTTGAGCCGCCCTTTGTTTTTAATTCCGATTAACTTTGAGCCAAGCTATTGAGCACTTATAAGCACACTTTACCATGAAGAAAACACTAGTCATTTGCCTGTCCGTTCTATGGTCTATTCAACTCGTTGCACAACCCAATCCGGAAGAGTTTAGGACGTATTTGCAGTCGTGCTATGAAAAGTTTGACCTTCCGGCAATGTCGGTTTCGGTGGTTAAAGACGGATTGATTGTACTCAATGCCAACTTTGGTGAGAAGAGCGAAAAATCAAAAACAGGAACTCCTGACGAAAACACATTGTATGGTATTGCTTCGCTGTCCAAAGCATTCACTTCAGCTTCTATCGGGATGCTGGTAGATGAAGGTAAATTGAAATGGGACGACAAGGTGATTGATCACTTACCGTGGTTTTCCTTACACGATCCGTATGTTACGGCCAACATGACCGTAGAAGATTTGCTCTGTCACCGAAGCGGATTGATCACTTTTGATGGTGATTTATTGTGGTATGGAAGCACTTACTCTAGAAAAGATGCAATTAAGCGTTTGAGCGCACGGCAGCTCACACATGGATTTAGAGAGGAATTCGGCTATCAAAACTTGATGTTCATGACCGCGGGCGAAGTGATAGAAAGTGCTTCGGGAATGACCTGGGATGCTTTTGTAGAGTCGCGCATATTGAAACCCTTGGGCATGGTGCGTACCGCCTCTTCGTTCCAACAATTTTCAACGGATATGAATGTGGCCAAACCGCATTTGAAAGGCAAAGAGATCTTTATGTTGAGTTATGACAATAGTGGTGCAACAGCTGCCCTTAATTCAAGCACAGCAGACATGAGTAAATGGATAGATTTTTGGCTGGATGGCGGAATAGTGAAAGGCGACACGCTGCTTTCAGAACAAACAATAAAAAAATTGTGGTCGTTGCACACACCACTGGGCGTAAGCAGTTTTGACGAACGCAATGGCACCCATTTCAAAGGTTATGGATTAGGTTGGTTCTTGATGGACTATGACGGTAAAAAAGTGATTCACCATGGTGGTGGATTGCCTGGTTATATTTCTAAACTGGCCTTGGTACCAGAAGACAATTTAGGGATCATTACACTTACTAACGACATGAGTTCGGTGCCCAATTTTTTGATGTATGCAGCGATCGATTGGGCCAACGGCAAGGATTATACGAAATGGCGCGACATGTTTTATGAGTATAAAGAAGGGGGCGAAAAACGCGAGCGCGAGCAAGAAGAAGAACGCCTAGAAACCAGAAAAGAAGAGCCGATGATGTTGCCGCTTACCGATTATTTGGGAACCTATGAAGACGCCATGTATGGCAAGGCCGAGGTGAGCATGGGCGAGAGCGGATTGATCATGTCTTTACTGCCCGCTAAAGAGCTCTTTACAGGAAAAATGGAACCTTGGAACGACCATGCGTTTAAGTTTGATGTGAACGATCCCTTTCTGCCGTTTGGTGTGGCTAGTTTTGATGTGAAACAGGATATTGTGAAAGGATTTACCATCGAACTGCCGAACTATGATTTTCATTTCGACAAGCTCAACTTTGTGAAGCAATAGGCTAATAGAGGCGTTCGAGTTGACTCAATATGCGCTGCACGCCCATCGTGCTGATGCGCTTATTCAATTCACTTCGATTTGCATTGTAAAACTCCACCTCATCGCTTGACATGAGTCCAACTACCGACCACACAACAAACGATTTGAATTCAGGATCGTGCTTTGATGCTTGAATGAGGATGGCCTCCTGATTGACTTTTTTTAGCGCATTAAAAGTCTTGTGGTATTTTTTAACGTATTGCCTTGCTGCTATCATTAAAAATTCATTTTGAAACTTAAGGATTGGGCGCAACACATCATTTTGAAACGCCTCAACACTTCCTGACGCAGCGGCTAGGTTAAGCTCAGGACGAAGGGCCAGAACAATTTCATCGCGCGAAGTACTTTCCATAGAGTATAAACAGCGCCCGAGGTGAAAGGTTGATACAAAAAAAGCCCCGCGAATTTCGCGGGGCTCCTCATTTTATTGAAAAACGCGGATTACTTCACCACAACTCTGAAAGCTTCTCCAGAAGTGGTTTCAATCAAGTAAAATCCTTGGTCTAAACCAGAAAGATCGGTGCTAGAAACATTTGTTTCAGACATGATCATTTGACCTGTTAAACCGAAAAGGCTAAACGATACTTTTTGATTGAAGTAAAGCACTTCTCCGTTGTTTGGGTTTGGCCAAGCTTTGATGCTTGTGTTGCCTACTTCTTCAACAGAAAGGTATTGGTTCATAGCATTAGGTGTTGAAATACTGAAAACCACCCAAGGCTCGTTTCCATCAGTCTCACGACCAAATGATTCATCAGCACTAAGCGCAGTATAATCGATTTCGTCAACGATTTCTGGAGTACATCCATTCATGTATGCCAAACCAATGTAACCACCAGCAGCATCCAATTCGAAGTTGGCGTGTAAATCGCCTTGAGCCGTTTCGTTGTCTGCCCAAACGATGGCGTAACCACCAGCGGAAATCATTTCACCTGAATTTACATCAATTTGAAACTTAGCTATGTCGTTCATGTCGTTGGTTAGCATCAAGCCAGCAAGAGAAATATCGGTTGTTCCATTGTTATAAAGCTCAATCCAATCATCGAAATCACCATTCTCATCTTGGTAAGCAGTTGCGTTCTCAGCCATCAATTCGTTGATCAACAAGCTTGGAGCCGGCATTGATGTGGTATCGATGTCTGTGAAATACATAGGGAAGATTTGGTAGTTGTCTAGGTATGGGGCAGCGCCATCAAATTGACCACCAATTCCAGTTACGTTAAACAAGCCTGATGGAGCAGTTGCCCAATTATCGTCAACATCAGTATCAGAATCAATTCTCATAATGATAGTATCGCCTGCACAAGTCAACAAACGGACGTTGCTAGAACCGCCATTTGGCCACTCATTGGCATCAATCACTTGAACACTGTTTATTTTGATTGGCTCAGACTCAGTCATTTGACTTGGAGCTGAAACGATCATTGGAGCAGGAACAGGGTTTCCTGAATTGACTAACGTAATTGAATCGACAAAGAATTCAGTCAGACCATTGTAGAAATCAATGCTTCCTCTAGCCATCAATGAATCACCCTCAGTAACCGTATAATTACTTACATCAACAAAATTAAAAATGTTAATCCCCTCTCCATCCCAAAGAGTAAACGAAAGACCAGCATTTCCATCCAAATCAACCCCTAAAACAACACCTTTTGTCCAGCAATAAACTCCTATTGAATCTGGCTCTCCATTTGCATCATCATTGTTGATCACCGGAATAGGATAGAAGGGCACTGGTGCTGGAGGAATGCTACCACAAGAGTTGTCTACATCAGCAGCTCTTTGCGGAAAGAATTGATATCCATCGGTGTAAGGAGAAGAGTTGTCAAACTGACCTCCTATGCCGATTACATAGCAAATGGTATCACCAAGGTTGAAATCTACGTTTCCAGGAATGTCAGTATCGCTATCAATGCGCATCACTACAGTATTTGTACCATCAGAGAGCGTATAGTTTGGAGCAGAAACTGCGTCTACCCAGAAGTTTTCGATACGGATTAATTCAGATTCTGTAGTCTCATCCAAAGTGGTGACTACAGTTGCAGCAGGGATTGCATTTCCACTATTTACCAATACAATGGAGTCTACCTCAATTTGTGTTAGACCATTAAACTGACCAATTGTACCTCTGACAAGAATTGAATCACCTTCAGCTACAACATATCCGTCAACATCAACGGGGCTAAATACATTTATACCTCCATTGTCCCAAATTGTGAAGCTGTAACCACCATTTCCGTCAAGATCAACTCCCATTACAACACCTTGAGTAAAACAGTAAACACCCAAAGAATCAGCGATACCATCTACATCTTCAGTGTTTACAGTACTGATAGAGTAAGTTGGTGCTGATGGAGCTGGTGGTGGAGTAACAGGGACCAAGTTCCAAACTGTATCAACCATAATTGCATCAACAGTATAGTCTGTGGTACTGCTGAATTGTCTCAATGCCACTCTAGCTGGGTTAATATCAGAAATAGATGCGCTAGTTAGAGGACCTAAAAGGGCTGTTGCAGGTTCAGTTGCTATTGATCCAGATTGATCAAAAACATATAAGCTCACCTCATCATTGTTTGATCCAGCAATAATTGTGTACTTAAGTACTACCAACAATGTATCAGACTTTGCGAATGGAGTTAGGTCAAAGATTCCAGTACTTGAGCCATTGGTCAAACCAAAGTTTATAGAATCAGTGCTGGTAGCATCTTCTTGGAAAAACACCCTTCCTCTATATGCTGTAGTGCCAGCAGCATCCATAAAGTGAAAGAAATAACTATTAGATGTTGCTGTATCAACTTTCAATAAAAAGCTTGCATAAACACTGCCGCTTGTAACTTCTGAGAATGTTGAATTCACATCCTCTCCCGTATTTGAGCTCACAGCAGACCCTCCAACTCCAGGAGTTGAGTAAGAAGGAAAAGTTAAACTAGAAGCGCTTACAGCGATTGGATTGGTTCCTCCACCACTATGAGCTGTCCAACCGTTAGATGTTAGTAAACTTCCGGCAGTGTAATCAAAATCTTCTACTAAAAGTTGCGCCCTCGTTAAAGAGGAAGCTCCGATTAGTAAAACAATGGATAGTAAAAGTTTTTTCATTTCTAAAGTTTTTGTTTATGCAAAAGTGTAAAGACTAATGCGTTTGAATATTAATTAAAGATTAATAAACGCTCTTTTTTTGAGTTAGTTGAGCATTGATGCAACTACCACGGGGAGCCTAAATTTTTCCTTTTCATTTTTCAAATTGAAGGCTTCGACAAGGATGATGTGTATGCCCATGGCCGCCTTTTCTCCATTATCGTTGGTTCCATCCCACGTAAAGCTGCCAGTGGAGCCAATTAACTGGTTGCTGGCTACGGTTTTTATTTCAACACCACGGTCGTTGAACACATGCACCGTCATGGAGTATCCTGCTGAAGGAAAATTGTAATTGATGTTGACCACATCTTGGTAGCCATCATTGTCGGGTGAAATGAATTCGCTGCTCAACACTACTCCAGCCTCTGCATTGGCATTGGCATAGTCTTGCGAGTTTTGATAGCCGGGGGTTGCGTAGTTTTCTGTCGAAGAGGCTGAATGCCAGTTGCCGGGGTCATTGCTGGCGCGAGAAGCGCTCAATCGTTCCAAAGAAACACCGTCTAGATCATCGAGGAGTGAAAAGTGAAGGTCTTCTGTGTAGTCAAAGCGGTCCATTTGCCGACCGAGTTGATCAAACAGAATCACCGATCCTTCGCTGTTGGGGTAGTTTGGCAAATCCATTAGATGAAGGTTTTCAATAACTGCAAATGGATAGTTTGCGACTACATCATTGGCATCCTCGCAGAGGGCTTTAAAGCCTAGAGCACCAATGCTTTTTTGGTTTGTAGCAATAGAGTTGAAACGCAGGCTGTCTTTAGAATCGTAATATCCTAAAGACCAGCCCTCAAGGTTGATGTTTGATTGGGCGGTGTTTATTAGCTCTACGAAATCGCTACCGGATCCACGCGGATTGAAAAGCACCTCGTTAATCACTACATCGCCAGAATCGTGCAAATACAATTCGTATGTCAAGTTATAGCTGCTTATCCCCGCACAATTTTCAAGGGAGTCAATTTCAATGAAATACACTTGGCCTCCGTCAAATATTTCAGCTGATGACAGCAAAGCGCTGTTAAATGAGGCATCCAAGATCATGGAATAGGACTCGCCATTTACGTAAGCCGAGTTATTCATTGAATCCAATCGGCTGCTGAAATTCATCTCAATACTTACGCTGGAAACGAATTGTGCTGACTCAATCGAAACAGGTGGTGCAGGTGATGCATCAAAAATGGAATTTTCTTGACCAGGAGTGCCACCCAGAGCAGCATCGCTTTCGCGCCAATTGCTGGATATCCCGCAAAGATCGTTGGGGTTGATGCGCTCTAAGCTCCAGCCGCCATCCGATTTTTGAGCGTCTCTAAACCATTCATCAGAATAGGTCACGCGTTCGACAATGGTTTTTTCGGTCAGAAGTTGGAGGTCATCGCCTGCATTGTTTAAGCTAGGTAGCGAACCACAGGGAATAACCTTTCCGAATGTGCTGAACAATGCTTCGTGGGCATCATCACAAACGATGATGTACTCTCCAGGAAGAATCGCTCCTGAAAATAAACTTGAAAATGAAGAAGCATCGGAAATCATTATGCCTTCCGTAGAAATCAGCTTTTCACTTCGATTGTAGATTTCTAAAAATTCTGCATTGGGAAGGCCCGATGTTTCAGAAAGGATCGGATAAATTTCGTTGATGATCAGGTCAAAAGGTTCAGGAGAAGAGCCTATTCCAAATTCGAAGCTTGATGAAGTAATGTCATTTCCCACACAGTCGCTTTGTCCAGCAATAGAGAGCGTGTAGATTACGCTCGAATCAAGGTTTGGCGATAAACTCAAAGCAACCGATTCGAAAAAGGCGCCTGGCTCAACCGATTGAATGGTAATGCCATTGTCTATCGTATAATTTCCATTGACGAGCGATGCACTATCCATCACTTCATTAAAATCGATTTGAATTTTGGATAGACTAACAATAGAAACTTCCTGCACCAAAGGAGAGGTGATGTCAGGGTCAACATTAAACACACTGTTTTGCAGTCCAGGCGTGCCACCGCTGGCATTGAGCGATGCCGTCCAGTTGTTTTTTCCACCACAAGGAGTCAAGGGGTTGATTAACTCCAATGAGTATCCGCCATCGTCTTTGATGGGGTCGTTGTACCAACTTAAATTGTACGAAAGTTGATCAATGATCACGCTGTCAATCGCAATGGAAACATCATCACCATCATTGTTCAATCCAGGAAGAGAAGAAAGCCCAACTACTCGACCATAGGCACTAAAGGCAGCAGTATTGTCAACATCACAAAGAATGACATATTCGCCAGGCGCCAAGACCTCAAATGAGGTGACCGAACCACTGCTTGAAGCATCTGAAAAAACCAAACCGCTGATGTCAATAAGCTTATTACTCGCATTAAAAAGCTCAACGTATTCCAATTCAGGCAGCCCAAACGATGGCGTTGGATCGGCCATGATTTCATTGATCACGATGTCTTTGAATGCCGCCACATCAAATTCATAGAACGTAAATGGGTTAGATGCATTAACAATGGGGTTTCCGCTGAGGTCGGTAACTTGATTCGTAGTAAGTGTTAGCGCTGTTCCAATCGGAAAAGACGAGGTAAACGATAATTCAACTATTGTTGGGGAGGTAAGTGTGGCGCTAGCTGGATTTCCGATGCCGTTGCTTATGGAGTAGTTGCCCAGTGTTTCAGCGCTTGCTTGGTCGATCGGCTCGTTGAATGTGATCTGCAAGTTGGTGGCGCTTGTCGCAATTACGCTCGTGATTTCAGGCGCCTCAACATCTAAATATGCATTGCCGGTAACGATAAAATCATCAAAGTAAAACTTGTCTGATCGGGTACTGGTATAATCGCACAACACACCAAAATATTGAGACGATTGGGAGGTAGTGTCTTGCACAGTGCCTTGCGAGGCAAATGAGGAAGTCAAACTGGTATCGGCCAGCAGTTCCCAGTTTCCATCCGTGTCTCGAGTAGCCTTTACCAGCACTTCAACAATTGATTCGTTGAGCAGGCCATCAGTTCCATCAATGATTTCGGTGACCGATGTACCCGTTTGTCGGTAAAGGCTTACTTCGTCTTCGGTGTTTCCCAATTGAATGAAATACCCGTTCAACGACCCCTCAAGATTGCTTTGGTCGCTCACCAAATAGATGCGCGCTTTGTTGCTTGCAGAAGGGTTGAACTCCAATCGAACATAGCATTGCCAGCTGGCAGTATCAATGGCTACAGAAGGGGTGAATAAATGAGACTTATCGGTAACGGCAGGCGCATTCAAATGCAATTGATTGTTGGCGTCAACTTCAAAATTGATTTCCTCACCTTGCCATGTTGGGTTATTGCTAAAGTCACCGTCAGTAAACGCGTCATTGAATTGACTTAAAACAGTCAATGGAATGAAAAATAAGAAGGTAAATAAATGCTTCAACGACCTCAGTTTAGAGTGATTTGAACAAATGTAATTATCCTACTTTTGGCCACGAATTAAGTTAGCGTTAAAAACATGAGAATAGCGGTAGTAGGGGCCACAGGAATGGTGGGCGAAGTAATGCTCAAAGTATTGGCTGAAAGAAGTTTCCCCATTTCAGCATTGTATCTGGTGGCCAGTGAAAAATCAGTGGGAAAGGAGATTGCGTTTGGAGGAATGAACCATAAAGTCATTGGCTTGGCGCAAGCGGGTTCTTTAAAACCAGACATCGCCATTTTTTCAGCGGGAGGATCAACCAGCCTAGAGTGGGCGCCAAAATTTGCACAAGTGGGCACCACCGTAGTTGACAATTCATCGGCATGGCGCATGATGGCTGACAAAAAATTGATCGTTCCCGAAATCAATGGTCATCTACTTACGAAAGACGATAAGATCATTGCAAACCCCAACTGCAGCACCATTCAAATGGTGTTGGCATTGAAAGAAATTCACGCGAAGTACGGCATTGAACGATTGGTAATTTCAACCTATCAAGGCGTTTCAGGCACGGGCGTAAAAGCAATCGAGCAATTGCAGAACGAACGTAATGGTGTGAAGGGCGAAATGGCATATCCGTATCCTATAGACATGAATTGTTTGCCTCATGGAGGTGATTTTGATGAAGAAGGAAACACGAGCGAAGAGATGAAATTGGTGCATGAAACCAGAAAAATTTTGAGAGATGACAGCATTCAGATCACGGCCACAGTAGTGCGCGTGCCTGTAAAAGGCGGTCACAGCGAGGCTGTAAACGTAGAAACCAAGACACCATTTGAACTCTCGGATGTGCGAAAGCTCATTGGAGGCACTCCTGGAATTACGGTTCAAGATTTTCCTGAAACCAACACCTATCCAATGCCCTTGTATGCTGAAGGAAAAGACGCAGTTTTTGTAGGCAGAATTAGACGAGACACATCGAGACCAAACGCATTAAATATGTGGGTGGTAGCAGATAATTTAAGAAAGGGAGCGGCAACCAATGCCGTGCAGATTGCCGAAATCGTGAAGGATTTGTGAGGATGAAACTTGGCTTTGGCGTAGTAATTTGTTTGGTATTATTGCTCGCTTCTTGCGAACCGCAAGGCAATGGCATACCAGTGAATCAATAAAAAACTCGGAATTTACCTGCTCAAGACCGAGAGTATTTACTTAAACCATTGGAAGCTTCGATGGATGATATCCGCACCATCATAGAGAATGATCGAAGCTCATTCGAATCAGACTATGATGTTGATAGCAATGGCATCAAAGGAAATGTGCGCTTCAAGTTATCGGCTCGAGATACTGAAATGATCCATGCTGTTTTGCAGTTAACAGATCGCACAGAAGTTCACCAGCGGTTTTGGGACAATAAAGGTGATTTGTTTCTGACCGAGACGGAGGTTGTTTGGAAAAATCCAAACACCGAGGAAGAAGATAAAAGAGCATACAAACTTTACCTTGAAGAAGGTAAGGAGCTGATTTCTTCTTAAGGAAAAGTTTCGTTCAACGGAAAGCCATACTTATCTTCTTGGGTCTCCATTCAACCCACGAAGGAAGAGATCGGATTTGTGCTCAGCCAAGATTGGCGTTGATTTTAGCTGCGGTTTCACAGGACCTTAAACCAAATTCAAGAGCGATGAACAGTGGGTTGGTGATAGGACTGTTATGCGAAAATCTTGGTTTTCGTTTCCTCTTTGAATTTATTCAAATATATTTGTTAACAAGCGTTAAGAGAAATTACGCCCTTTTTTAAGTTGTTGCTCAAAGCTTCATCGCGGACTAAACCAACACTGAACCGGATCATGTGTCGCAAATCGATACTATTTTTTCTTATACTGATTTATAGTTTTTCGCTGTTTGCTCAGCGTGCTCCGATCGTGATTCCCCCAGATTTTGATGTTGCCGATCCAGCGAACCGGGCAAGGTATGAGCAATATCTAGAGAACCATCCTTTTTCTAAGAGAAAACACTATTCAAAGGCAGAACTTAAGGCTATTCCGAAAGAAGATCGGCCTGATTTGGCGTGGGAACAAGACTTTTTAAGAACCATGGACCCCGCCTTGGGTCGACCAGCCAACGAGCGCTTAATAACAGCCTACAATGCGGTTGATGCCTACCAATACAGCCCGATGGGCATACCTGGTTCGGTTACCATACCATGGGTAGAGCGTGGGCCAAACAATGTTGGAGGCAGGACGCGCGCCATCGTTTTCGACCCGAATGACCCGACCAATAAAAAAGTATGGGCAGGTGGAGTAACAGGCGGCTTGTGGTACAATACAGACATTACGAATGCCGCTTCGCAATGGTTGGCGGTAAATGATTTTTGGGACAACCTTGCTGTTACGGCTATAGCCTTCGATCCGAACGACAATCAGACCATTTATGTTGGTACAGGGGAAGGTTTTGGCACCGGTAGTAGCCGAGGAGCCGGGGTTTGGAAAAGTACAAATGGGGGAATATCTTTCAGTCAACTTACCGCCACTGATGACTACTATTATGTGAACGATCTCGTAGTGAGGGATGAAGGTGGAAGCAGCGTTTTGTATGTTGGGGTAAGCGAATTGTTTTACCAAGGCGCTTGGCAAGGTGTTGCCACATTTTTTCAGGGCATGTTCCGATCGACCAATGGCGGAACATCATTTACCCAAGTTATGCCAAGCTCTGGATCACCAGGAGTGTACTACACTCCGGCTGACATTGAGATCGCAGCGAACAATCGAATTTGGGTTGGAACTAGAGCAAACTCTTATGGCCAAGGAGGAGGAGCCATATTGTATTCTGATGACGGAACCACTTGGACCGTTGCTACAACCCGAGGAAGCAACAGGCGCGTAGAGATCGCTTGCGCACCCACGGATAGTAATGTGGTGTATGCAATTGTGGAAGCATCTAGTCAAGTAGACGAGATTATAAAAACAACCAATGGTGGCACCACATGGACTAGCTCTTCAACATCGGCAACAATCACAGAGCCGGCTGATGCAGACACGGGAATACCCAACACAGATTTCACTCGGGGTCAAGCGTGGTATGATCTTATTTGCGCTGTTGATCCTACTGATGCCAATACGCTGTATGTCGGTGGGATTGACCTATTCAGATCGTCAAACGCTGGATTGACTTGGGATCAAATCTCGAAGTGGAGCAATAATAACAATTTAGCATCTTTGACATGCCCGTTGGTTCACGCAGATCAACATGCCTTTGTCTTTAGACCAGGTGTGGCAAACGAAGCCGTTATTGGCAACGATGGCGGGGTGTATTACGCCTCTTCACTTTCTACGGCTGCCACATCACCAACAGCTATTTCGAAGCGCGTGTCGTTTTACAATGTAACACAGTACTATGCTTGCGCTATGAATCCAACATTGGGATCCAACGTGTTTTTAGCTGGTTCGCAAGATAATGGGACCCAACGGTATACTTCGATTGGAGTAAACGCGACTACACAAGTTTTTGGAGGAGACGGAGCCTATTGTTTTATAGATCAAACCGATGCGAATAAGGCTATCGCCTCATATGTCTACAACAGCTATTATTATTCTAGCAATGGAGGAGCGTCATTTTCATCCACCTTAATTGCTGATCAAGCTACAGGGTCATTTATCAATCCGGCTGATTATGATGACAATCAGGATATCTTGTATTCTTGCAAAGATGTGAACTCGATTTATCGTATTAGTGGAATTGGCACATCGCCAGTTACGTCTACCGTAACAATAAGTGGTATGACATCGAAAGCCACGAACATCAAGGTGTCGCCTTACACCACAGCTTCTTCAAAACTATTTATCGGAACTGGGGGAGGAAATTTATACAGGGTTACGAGTGCGAACACATCTACTACCCCTACAACTGTTAATATTACTGGTGGTTCCTTTCCGAATGCATCTATCTCATCCATTGAGTTTGGTGCATCAGAAAACGAAATCATTGTCACCTTCTTTAATTACGGGGTAAACAGTGTTTGGTACACAACTAATGGCGGCACCACCTGGGTTTCAAAAGAAGGAGACCTGCCAGACATGCCTGTGCGGTGGTCTATGATGAACCCAACAGACAATAATGAAGTTATTCTTGCCACAGAAGTTGGAGTGTGGTCGACTAGCAATTTTCAAAGTGCAAGCCCAACTTGGAACCCGTCAAACTCTGGTTTAGCTAATGTTCGCGTAGACATGTTGCAAATGCGCTCCAGCGACTCAGAGGTTATTGCGGCTACGCATGGTCGTGGTTTATTTTCTTCTTCATACCTCGGCTCAGTGTGCTCCTATCCAACGAGTTTATCGGCAAGTAATATCGGGGCGAGTTCTGCTGATCTTTCGTGGACAGCGGGCGCAACAGAAACGTCTTGGAACATAGAGTATGGTTTGTCCGGGTTTACACAAGGCACAGGCACTACAGTGTCAACATCATCGAACCCTTACAACCTCTCAGGCCTGTCTACAGGATTTACATATGATTTTTATGTTCAGGCCGATTGTGGGGCGGGTTCAACAAGTGCATGGGCGGGTCCGTATTCGTTCGCAACAGTTTGTGGTCCTATAACCACCTTCCCCTACACAATGGATTTTGAATCAGGTGCTTCATGTTGGACTGTGATCAATGGTGGCGATGCCAATACATGGGTGTTGAGCTCGGGACAGGGCGTTGGTGGGGGTTTCAGCGCGAACATTACGTTCAGTTTAACTGCCCATGACGATCATTTGGTTTCGCCCCAATTTACGGTGATCAATGGCGTTTCAAATCGGTTTAACTTTTCTGCTAAAAATCACAATTTAGCATATCCCGAAGATTTTGATGTATATGTTTCAACGACTGGAAATGCTGCCGGAGACTTTACCAACATTATAGTTCAAGATGTGTATCCATCTACAGGCAGTTATACAGATTATTCTTATGATTTATCGGCTTTTGATGGCCAAGCGATTTACGTTTCCATATATTCCAACACCACGGATGAATGGTTGCTCTATGTTGACAACGTTGTTATCGATGCATCGTGCTCAATCGTAAATACCAGCATTCCAGTAACTGCATGCGATAGTTACTTATGGGGCAATACCGGGTTAACGTATACTTCAAGCGGCAATTACGCAGATACGAACACCTCAGCCGCAGGCTGCGACTCCATTGTTACCTTAAACTTGACCATCAATAGCAGCAACGCGGGAACCGACACCGTGTCTGCATGTAACACTTACACATGGCCAGCGAATAGCACTGTCTACACTTCTTCTGGGGTTTACACTGCTACCGTAACCAACGCGTCAGGCTGTGATTCAGTGGCAACTCTCAACCTGACCATCAATAGCGCCTTTTCGAGTGCAGATACCGTGGAAGCTTGCGACACGTATACTTGGCCACTGAATAGTATCACCTATCTGTCTTCGGGGTTATACACTACAACCGTAACAAGCATAGGTGGTTGTGATTCTGTTGTCACATTAAACCTGACCATCAATGGCAGCACTTCTGGTTCTGAAAACGTTTCAGCATGTGGGTCTTATACTTGGCCAGCGAACAGCGCTACTTATGCTGCCTCAGGAAGTTACACCACCACACTAACCAATGCCTCAGGATGTGATTCTGTGGCGACATTGAACCTGACAATAATTGCCAACACACTTTCATTGAGCACGGTTGCCACAGCCGCATCGTGCAATGGAAATACCGATGGAGCAATAGACTTGACCGTTTCAGGAGGAAACGCCCCATTGAGCTATAGTTGGAGCAGTGGTCAAAATACGGAAGATATTATCAATGCGGGCGCAGGTGCATATGGGGTAACGGTTACTGATAATGTCGGGTGTACGGAATCAGCAAACGAAACAATTACGCAACCAGCCCTTTTAGATGGGGGAATAATTACTACGAACTAATGATGAAAAAACGACTTCTTTCAAACCTGATCAAGGCGACCCTACTGCTGGAGTTTCTTGCTCCATTGGCGATGAATGCTCAAACTATTGATAGTGTCTGCTTCAATGGAATTCCAGACACGCTGACAAGCACAGCACCTGCAACGGGTGGTGATGGCGTGTTTACATACGAATGGCAAGACTCAGTGTCTGGTGGAACTTGGGCCGCAATTCCCGCTTCAAACGCATTGGACTATCAGCCGGGAGCACTCAGTCAAACAACCTATTTTAGAAGAAAGGTTACTTCAGCAAGTTGTGGCGTTGCGTATTCTAACCCTGTTGAAATTCATGTGTTCGATGCTTTTGACACTATTTCAACCGCTGTTACGAATGTTGCATGCAATGGCGCGAATACAGGGGCGATTTCTCTTACCATGACTGGAGGAAATGCACCGTATACCTACTCTTGGTCTAATGGGGGAAATTCAGCTTTGATAACGGGGTTAATGGCTGGCACCTACACTGTAACCGTAACGGATGCTGCTGGTTGTGGGACATTAAACTACTCATTCACTATTAATCAACCAACGGCATTAGTTGCTTCAATAGGTTCAACCACGAATGTGTTGTGCAATGGAGGAAATTCGGGTGCTACTTCTGCCACGGCTTCGGGAGGAACAGGACCATATACCTATGCTTGGAGCAATGGCGCAACAACGGCATCAAATACTGGCTTGACGGCTGGGACCTATACCGTTACGGTTACGGATGCTTCGGGCTGCACAGATACTGATGTAGTTACAATCACTCAACCTATTGCTTTGGTTGCTTCCATTGGTTCATCCACCAATATTCTTTGCAATGGCGGTTCCAATGGATCTGCAACCGTTTCGGCCTCAGGAGGAACTGCGGCTTATACTTTTCTCTGGAGCAATGGTATGGCTATGGCAACTGCAACTGGATTGTCGGCAGGAACGTATACAGTTACTGTTACAGATGCAAATGGATGCACCGATACTGATGTTGTAACCATTACAGAGCCAGCAGTTTTGGTTGCGAGTATTTCATCTTCAAGCAACGTTTCGTGCAATGGTGCGAATGATGGATCGGCCACTGTAAGCGCTTCGGGAGGAACAGCAGCATATACGTACTTGTGGAGTAATGGGTCGAGTAGTGCAACTGTGACTGGTTTGGCAGCTGGAACATATACCATTACAGTTACAGACGCCAATGGATGTATTGATACCGATGTTGTCTCAATTACTCAACCTACAGCCCTTGTTGCAGCCATTTCTTCACAATTCGATATTGCTTGCAATGGCGGAAACACTGGATCTGCAACTGCAAGCGCTTCGGGAGGGACAGCTGCATATACTTACTCATGGAGTAATGGAGCTACTACTGTGACTGCCTCTGGATTGACAGCAGGAACCTATACAGTCACCATAACAGATGCCAATGGATGCACAGATACCGAGAATGTGACATTGACAGAGCCGGCTCTTCTCGTGCTGAGCACAACCTCAACAGATGTTACCTGCAATGGTGGCATAGATGGGGCAGTTGACCTAACGGTATCAGGCGGCACATCTCCATTCAGCTACAGTTGGAGTAACGGTTCGGTAACAGAAGATTTGAGTGGAGTTGCTTCTGGGACATATACTGTTATAGTTACTGATGTTAACGGTTGTAGCGACATTACATCAGAAACAATAAGCCAACCATCCGTTCTTTCTGGAGGATCAATTATAATAGGAAACTAGGATGCTTATTAGAAAAAATAGAATTAGTTTGTTCATAGCAGTTTATGGGCTTATATGGCTTCCTGTATGCGCTCATGCTCAGTTTGTTGATACAATATGCTTCAATGCTTCGCCTCCTGTATTTTTAAACAGCTCACTTCCAGAAGGCTCTAATGGAATTTACACTTACGAATGGCAGGATTCAACCATTGCAGGTTCTTGGCAGCCATCTGCTGGCGCCAATACCGATACTTCGTTCCAAGCAGGTTCATTGACGGAAGACACTTATTTCAGAAGAAAAGCAATGTCTTTGGTCTGTGGTGACGAATCATATTCCAATACGGTTTTAATCAAAGTGTATCCTGAGATTGATACGTCTCAAGTTTCGATTACAAATACGACTTGCCCAGACGAAAATGACGGAGCGATCAACCTTTCGGTTACAGGCGGGGCGGGCAATTATTCTTATCAGTGGAGTAATAATGATACTTCCCTTAACCTTTCAGGTATTGGAGGGGGCACTTATAGCTTAACAGTCACTGACCAAGCAGGGTGCGTGTTTTCTACCTCATTCACTATTGAATCCGACAATGCTTTTCCAGAAATGACCTTTGATGAGGATACAATTTATTTATGGTCTGCACCCATTATTGGTTCTCCAGGAACCTATAGCCAGTATTCATGGTCTACTGGATCTACAGATTCAACCACCAGTGTTGAATCATCTGGCAGCTATACGCTGACGGTATTCAATGAAGCAGGTTGTGCCATGAGCGATACTATATATGCTGTATTGATTCTCGGTCAAGAACAGTTAGAATCGTTGAGTGTTAAGATTTTTCCAAACCCAACGCGCAAGAACCTCAATGTTCAGTTGAGCAATGGCGAGATGCCCGAAGTTCTTATGTTGTATGACCTTGCCGGAAACAGAGTGATTGAAGCAGAGAATTTGGGTGAACTTAATGTTGAGTCTATTGCGGCGGGAGTTTATACATTATCGATTCAACTTCATGGTTCTGCCTTTTTGAAGCGAATCATAATTCAATAGACTTATTTGTTCTTCAGGCTTCTCTCAAACACAAAAGGACCAAAAGGAAGAAAAGCAGCGATGAATCCATAGATGATTTTGAGGACATCCCATTTCAGCAAATATGCTACGTACAGCATTTGAGCGATGAATGCCATGAACAGCAATCCGTGCGCCCAACCGACATACTTTACCATTAGGGGCATGCCCGCAGCGTATTTCAACGGCATGGCTATAAAAACCAAGAGAAGAAAAGATATTCCTTCAGCTCTGCTCACTGCAATGAATCGGTTGAAGTGGGTGTTGTTTTTAGTTTCTGAATTCATGCCGCGAATGTAGTGCCGGTTCGCTGTTGAACAATTTCAACGATTAAATCTTTACTTTTCTGCTCCAAACTTTGAATCTATGCTCAAATCGACTCTTGTTTTTTGCTGCATTGCAGCATCAATTGTTGTCTATGGCCAAACAAATATCAAGCTGACAAATCCGGAAGTTGCATATATCCTCGAAGGAAATTATAAACCGAATGATTATTCGCCTAATGTTTCTTTTAGCGACCCACATGCGATAGCTGCAGAACTCACAGATCGCATAAAGCCTGATTCTTTGCACAGCTATTTAAGACGAATGAGCGCCTTTCAAACCAGAAATACCGGGTCAGATACGGTTTCTGATGTGCGAGGCATTGGCGCTGCAATGCGCTGGGCTCATCACATGTTTGAAAAGTTTAGTACAGAAAATGAAGGGCGTTTACAGGCTTCTTTTCTTCAGTTTGATCGCAACATTTGCGGTGTTGCTCAACACAAGAATGTTGTGGCGGTTTTACCCGGAAAACAAACGCTAGACCCAGGTGGAGGACAGACAGGTATTATAATTATAGAAGGGCATTTGGATAGTCGATGTAATACTTCTTGTGACACAAGCTGCCTCGCTGAAGGCATGGAAGACAATGGTAGTGGAAGCGCATTGGTTATGGAACTGGCGCGCGTAATGGCGAAGTATGAGTATAATCGAACTATAGTTTTCATGCTCACAACGGGCGAAGAACAAGGCTTGCATGGTGCTGAGGCTATGGCGAAGTATTGTGGCGATAATAACATACCCATAGCCGCAGTGCTGAACAATGATGTGATTGGAGGAATTATTTGTGGTGAAACCAGTTCTCCACCCTCGTGCCCAAGCGAAAACAACATCGATAGCACCCAAGTCAGGCTGTTTTCAGCGGGGAGCTTTAATTCACCGAGCAAGCAGTTGGCGCGTTACATCAAATTGCAATACGAAGAAGAGTTGAAAGAACATGTTGATGTTGGGCAGGCATTGACTATCATGACTGCAGAGGATCGATCTGGAAGAGGAGGCGATCACATACCTTTTCGCGTAGCGGGCTATCCGGCCATGCGATTCACCTCAGCCAACGAGCATGGCGATGCTTCCAACGGGCCGAACTATGACGACAGGCAGCACACGAGTGATGATATCCTGGGTGTAGATACGGATAATGATGGTCTGCTTGACAGCTTTTTTGTAGACTTCAATTACCTGGCCCGCAATGCTGCCATCAATGCCAATGCCGCAACGATGATTGCACAAAACGTTTGTTCAGACCTTGGTTTTGAAGCCGAACAGAGAACATGGAACAAGGCCAGGGTGAACATTGGTGGAGACTTTTGCGCTAGCCCTCCTTTTCGCATTGCCTATCGAACAGAAACAAACGATTGGGACACGATAGTTACCGTGACTGAAAATACCGCAGAAGTGCTCATTAAACCAGGGTTAAATCATTTCTTTTCGGTGTGTCGCGTCAATGAAGATGGTATTGAAAGTTTGTTTTCTGCAGAGCAGTTTATAGCCACCGTTGGGGTTGATGAGCAGCCGCAGCAAAGAGGAATAGAGCTCCTTCAAAACAAACCGAATCCGTTTGATGAGAGCACCATGATCAGCTTTGTGGTGCACGATCGGCCCCAGAGTGACGAAGCATTAATCACCATTACCGATGTGCACGGAAAAGTCATTCAGCAGTTGACTGCACCCATTTCAATGGGCATCAATGAAGTTTTGTACGATCATGGTTATGGTAAGGTTGGAACATACTTCTACAACCTCATCATCGATGGAAAAACAATCGACACGAAAAAGATGGTTTTTGTAGCGTTTTAAGCTTCTTGAGACACTTCTTCTGAGGTCTTTTTCTCTTCCGGGAAATAGCGTTTTTGGAACACAACAATCATGCTGATACCTGTTGTGATGGCCGTATCGGCAATGTTGAATACTGGTCTGAAGAACATGAATTGCTCACCACCCCACACAGGCATCCAGTCGGGGAAGGTGCCTGAAAAAAGCGGGAAATAGAGCATGTCAACCACACGACCAAAGAGAAACGGTGCGTAGCCGCCTTCTTCAGGAAAAAACTCAGCAATTTGATGGTAACTGTCGTTGAAAATAATGCCGTAGAACATCGAGTCAAGGATGTTTCCTAACGCGCCAGCAAAAATCAATGAACCCGCTACAATGAGGCCTGTTTTAGCCCCTTTTTTGGCCGTTTTAAATAAGTAATAGCCAATGAAAGAAACGGCAATTATTCGAAATACAGAAAGCGCAATTTTCCCCATTTCACCGCCAAACTCCATGCCGAAGGCCATGCCGTTGTTTTCTGTGAAATGGATGATGAACCAATTCCCAAGTACAGCAAACTCTTGGCCCAAATACATGTTTGATTTGATCCAAAGTTTAACGGCTTGGTCGGCAATTAAAACCGCCAACGATATAAAAAGGGCTTTTTTCAAAAGCTCCTGAATTAATAGGGTTAATTACGGCTGAAGGTTCTTTGCTTCGATGCTTAATGTGGCATGAGGCACAATGCGCAAGCGCTCTTTGGAAATAAGCTTACCCGTTTGACGACAAATGCCGTAAGTCTTATTCTCAATGCGCACCAAAGCATCATTCAAGTGCTTGATGAACTTCTCTTGACGGGCAGCCAATTGAGAAGTTTCTTCTCTTGAAAGCACATCAGAACCATCTTCGATCAACTTGAAAGTGGGAGATGTGTCGTCTGTTCCGTTGTTGTCTCTAAGCGACATGGTAGAATTTAAAAGATCAAGATCTTCTTTCGCCTCTACCAATTTCGCATTTATAATCTCGCGAAACTCCTGGAGCTCCGCATCTGAATACCTTGTTTTTTCTGAATCTGCCATGGCTTCCTCTAATTATGCTTTCTGTAAAAAAATCTTAGTAGAGATACCGTCCTCTACCTCAACGTTTATTGCTTTATCATTTGTGATGGCCTCTTGCAGCGAAAGCTCAGAGGCAAGTGTCTCATCGCAAATATAATTTTTATTGGATTCGACCGCACGTGTCACCTCTGCCTGCTTTTCAACCATTAGAATGATTTTGTCAGTAACGTCCAAACCGCTCTCTTTTCGCATGTTTTGAATGCGATTCACCAATTCTCGAGCGATGCCTTCTGAACGTAATTCTTCACTAATGGTGATATCTAACGCCACCGTGACTATGCCTTCACTTGCCACACTGCAACCGGGAATATCTTTCGTGCTGATTTCAACATCGTCTTTGATCAAGACGAAAGATTCGCCATTCAAGTCGAGCGTGATGCTTCCTTCGGATTCGAGCGTTTGAATTTCAGACTGTTCAAATTGGGCTACTCGGCCTGCCAACACTTTCATGTTTTTACCCACCTTAGGACCCAGTGTATTGAAGTTTGGTTTAATACTCTTTACGAAAACCCCATCGTCTTTGATGTATTGAAGCTCTTTTACATTGACTTCGCTCAGTATTAAATCTTCCACCTGCTTTAGGTGTTTTTCAAATTCGGCATCGATTACTGGGATCATGATTTTTTGTAGAGGCTGACGCACCCTGATGTTTTCTTTCTTGCGCAACGAAAGCGCCAGAGAAGAAGCGGTTTGTGCAAGTGCCATGCGTTGTTCTAAATCATGGTCAATTTCAGTTTCGTTCATCGTTGGCCATTCTGAAATGTGCACTGAATGCGTAGGATCGTTGCCAGTGATGTCGTTCAAATCACAGAATAATGAGTCTGAATAGAACGGTGCGATTGGCGCACTCAATTTGGCCACGGTGACCAAACAACGATAAAGCGTTTGATAGGCGGCAATCTTGTCTTTAGAATAGTCGCCTTTCCAGAAACGCCTTCTACACAGGCGCACATACCAGTTGCTCAATTCGTCTACTACGAAATCTTGAATGGCTCTTCCCGCGCGCGTTGGTTCATAGTTGTCGAAAGCATTTTCTACTTCTTTCACCAAGCTGTTGAGCCTGGAAATTACCCAACGGTCGATTTCAGGACGGTTGGCCAATGGAATTTCTTTCTCGGCATGGGTGAAGTTATCTACATTGGCATATAGCGCAAAGAAGGAATAACTGTTGTGCAGTGCACGGAAATACTTGCGTTGAACTTCTGTAATGCCGTCCAAGTCAAACTTCAAATTATCCCAAGGCATGGCGTTGGTGATCATGTACCAGCGTGTGGCATCCGGACCAAACTTGCCAAGGGTTTCGAATGGGTCGATGCCATTACCAAGTCTCTTTGACATTTTTAGTCCGTTCTTGTCTAATACAAGACCATTGCTCACCACATTTTTAAAGGCAACTGAACCTTTGATCATGGATGAAATTGCGTGCAATGTGTAGAACCAGCCCCGTGTTTGGTCCACTCCTTCAGCGATGAAATCGGCTGGAAATGCAAGGCCACTGTCAATCATTTCTTTGTTTTCGAATGGATAGTGCCACTGTGCGTAGGGCATAGCACCACTGTCGAACCACACATCGATCAGATCTAATTCGCGGGACAAGACAAGGCCATTTCTAAAGAAGATGACATAATCCACCATCGGACGGTGCAAGTCGATCATCTCTTCAGGAAGCGAAGCGAAGGTTTTGATTTTGCGCGAGCAAATGAGGTCATTCCAAATGTTGTTGACGTTTTCGCCCATCAAGCGTTTTTCTCCTAAATACTTGCGCAACGATTGTCCGTCAAAGCGGTTTCTAGCCTCGTCAAGGCATTCTTCAGAGATGTAGTAGGCGTTCTTTTCAGTAAAATCATTGATGGCGCCAACGCATTCTTCCATCAACGGACCGTAAGGACCTGTGCGCCAAATGGGAAGCGGAGTTCCCCAATACCTGGAACGGCTCAAGTTCCAATCGTTGACGTTTTCAAGCCAGTTTCCAAATCTTCCTGTTCCGGTGCTCTCTGGCTTCCAGTTGATGGTATTGTTCAAGGCAATCATCTTCTCACGAGCTGAAGATGCCTTGATGAACCAAGAATCTAATGGATAGTATAAAATCGGCTTGTCGGTTCTCCAGCAATGCGGATAGTTGTGTTGGTATTTCTCCACCTTGAAGGCCTTTCCTTCCAGTTTTAATTTCAGCGCGATGCGCTCATCCACACTCAAGTAATTGCTCAAGTTTGGGATGTGTTCTTTTAAGCTCACCTTTTGCTTTTCGAAAGCAGCTTCTCTTTCGGCATCGCTCAGGTATTCCGCTTTCACTGGTTCGCCTGCCAAGCCCCAAACGTCATCTTTCACTGCCATCACAAATCGACCTTGCAGGTCCACTAATGGCACTGGATCTCCGTTTTCGTTTTCGACCAACATTGGAGGAACGCCAGCGGCTTTGGCTACGGCCATGTCATCTGCACCAAATGTTGGCGCGGTATGCACGATTCCCGTTCCGTCTTCAGTGGTTACGAAGTCTCCAGCGATTACTTGAAACGCTTTGTCAGCATCTCTCATGGGTTGAGTGTAAGGCAAGAGTTGTTCGTAACGAGAGCCGACTAATTCAGCACCTGTGAAAGAAGCCAACACTCTGTAAGGCAACAACTTATCTGAATGTGAGTAAGTCATTTCGGCCTCCAAGCCTTCTGGTTTGAAGTATTTAGAAACTAAACTTTCTGCGAGAATTACTTTTTGTGGTTCGGCTGTGTAAGGGTTGAAAGTATTTACCAATACATATTCAATCTTGGAGCCTACTGTCAGCGCAGTATTCGATGGCAAAGTCCATGGTGTAGTAGTCCACGCCATGAAGAATAAATTTCCTTTTTCCGCAGCATCACTCACCACTTGCAACTTGCTACTCGTCACTTTAAACAAAGCGGTTGCACTCGTATCCTTCACATCTTTATACGTGCCGGGCAAATTCAATTCATGCGAGCTCAATCCTGTTCCAGCTGCAGGAGAATAGGGCTGAATGGTGTAACCTTTGTAGAGCATGTTTTTCTCGTACAATTGGTTCAGTAACCACCACACACTTTCGATGTATTTGTTTTCGTAGGTCACGTATGGGTCACTCATGTCAACCCAATAGCCCATTTTTTCGGTCAAATCATTCCATACATCGGTGTAGCGCATCACGGCTTCGCGGCAGGCTTTGTTGTATTCTTCGATGCTGATTTTCTTGCCGATGTCTTCTTTGGTAATGCCGAGTTCTTTCTCTACGCCCAGTTCAACAGGCAGTCCGTGCG
>Ga0181606_10000040_pt1 | contig 97033 bp, 87 predicted proteins | sample 041ome_10_FD_132994 | JGI IMG/M metagenome (GOLD analysis project Ga0181606, IMG submission 132994) | Coastal salt marsh microbial communities from the Groves Creek Marsh, Skidaway Island, Georgia - 041412US metaG (megahit assembly) | ecosystem: Environmental > Aquatic > Marine > Intertidal... | reverse complement strand
GGGTCTTTAGTGACGATACTGAGGTAGGAGCAGTTTCTGCTCCTTTCGAATTAGAAAATAAAATAGTGGTAGTAGCTCTCACAAATATTAGAGAAGAAGGTACTGTATCCATTGAATCTGCAAAACCATTCATGCGAGCAGAAATTATCAATCAGAAAAAAGCGGAGAAGTATATTTCTGAGTTTGGTTCGTTTAGCACTCTTGAAGAGGCAGCAGGAAATGTTAATAAAGACATTCAACGAGTTGGATCAGCAAGATTTGAAGATAATAACCTAAGCGGTGGGCTTGGTAATGAGCCCAAGCTCCTAGGAAGCGTAGCGAGTCTTGAATCTGGTGCTGTTACAAAGCCGATTATCGGAGTCCGCGGTGTGTTTGTTGCAAGATTGGATGGCATAAACAACGCGCCAGAAAATCCTGATCTATCTTCAATTAAAAACATCAAGAACAACAACTATTCAAGTCGAGCAGATCGCACAGCGGCTGATGCCCTTCAAAAGGCGATGGGAGTTGAAGATAATCGAGGAAAATACTATTAGAAAAGCCTTTACTGATAAGAACCATACGAATAATGGTTCATTATTCGTATGTCCTAAGTAAGTTGGTATTTCTTAAAAAACTAAGGTTTATTGTCCGTTTGGTCGATTAAATGCGTGTTGGCATGAATTTACCTAAGGGCTATCCTAAAAAATGCCTTGTGGCATCGACAAATTCTTGTGGCTTTTCCGCGTGCAGCCAATGCCCAGCACCATCTATCGTAACTAAGTAGGAGTTTGGGAACAGTAATTTAATATTTGGCCAATCTTCATCTAAAATGTAGTTCGAACGACCACCACGGATGAATAAGGTTTCCCCATCGAAATCCATGTCTTCAAGTGCTTCACCTACCTTTTCGATATTAGTTTCTATAGCGTCCAAATTAAAACGCCATCCGAATTGATTGCGTTCTGGTCGATATAAACTTTTCATTAAAAACTGCCTGACTCCACTCTCAGAAAGATATGGAATCATGTAAGATTCTGCATCCGTTCTTCGTTCTAACTTGTCTAATGGAACCGCTCTAAGGGCAGCTAGAACATCCTGATGATGTACTGGATAAAACCTAGGCCCAATATCTGCTACAATCAATTTATCTACTCGTTCTGGGTGTTCCTGAGCAACCTTAATCGCAACTTTACCTCCCATTGAGTGTCCTAAGATATTGGCTGTAGGTAACCCCAAGTCATCCATTAATTCTATTACATCTCCAGCCATTGCTGCATAGTTATGCTCGTTATCATGCGGGGAGTGCCCATGATTTCTTAAGTCAACTAAAACACATTGATACCGCGCTTCTAATAGCCTTGCAGGCGCTTGCCAATTATCCAACATACCCATTAATCCATGCAAAATGATCAATGGCTCACCTTCACCCAAGATTTTGTAATTCAGCTTCATTTCAGTTTGCTTAAGTACATCTGAATGGTGTTTTCCAACCCAAAATACAGCGCATCCGAAATTAAAGCATGACCGATAGATACCTCCTTAAGTTCAGGCAAACCGTTTGCAAAAAATGCCAGATTCTGAAGATTTAAATCATGACCAGCATTCACTTCCATTCCAATTGATTTAGCATAAGATGCCGCGTTGGAAAACGGCTTGACAGCCTCATTTTTACCTAATGCAAATCCAATAGCATAAGGTTCTGTATAAAGTTCTATGCGATCGCATCCAATGATGGCAGCTCCTTCAATTACTTTTTGATCGGTTGAAGTAAATATGGATGTTCTAATTCCATGTGTTTTCAATTCTACAATGATCTCAGATAACATTGACCGGTGCTTAACCGTATCCCAACCAGAATTACTTGTTATCGCATCTGGCGCATCTGGAACGAGTGTAGCCTGATCGGCTTTTACCTCAATTACTAAATTCAACCATTCTCTAGATGGGTAACCTTCCACGTTCAGTTCTGTAGTCACCACATTCTTTAAATCGCGAACGTCTTGATATCTAATGTGTCGTTCATCCGGTCTTGGATGTACTGTAATACCCTCACCTCCATATGTTTCAATGCGCCTTGCGGCAAGAATCAAGTCTGGAATATCACCACCTCGAGCATTTCTGATCGTAGCAATTTTATTAATATTTACGCTAAGTTTCGCCATAGTCGAAATAACAATAATGTTTTATACAAAAACAACAACTTCAATCTCATTACAGTTAAATGAAGAGCACAACAAATGCCACCTCTTCCCGTAAAAAAATCATGTAGGTTTGCTTGCAAATGAATGCAAATAGCCGTCTACAATTAGGCAGATAGAATCAAAAAATGTTAGCTGAAGAATTAATAGTCGACAATATCCCACCCCTAAAGCCATCGGACACAAGCGAAATTGCATTAAACTGGATGGATGACTTCAAGGTTTCGCACCTGTGCGTAGTTGATAAAAACGAATACTTAGGAACGATTTCCGAAAGTGACATACTTGGTATAGCAGCTGTAGGTGAACAGCTTATTAAACACAAAGATTTATTTGACCCTGTGTTTGTTAAGCAAAGCCAGCACATATTTGAAGTAGTTAAGGTGGTCAATGACCACAACTTAACCATTATACCAGTATTAGATGCGAATGAAAAGTACTTGGGTGCAATTACCATTGCTCAGCTGATGAACATCATAGCGGATATGCCTGTGGCAAACAGCCCAGGTGGGATAATCGTACTAGAATTAAATTACAACGACTATTCCTTATCGCATATCTCGAGTGTTATTGAGGAAAATGAGACTAAGATTTTGGGAACTTTTGTCACCTCTCATCCAGATTCAACTAAAATACAGTTAACAATAAAAGTTAACAGCATAGACATAGCCTCAATACTCGCCTCGTTACAGCGTCATGAGTATGTAATTACGTTTTTCAACCAAAGTAGCGATGCCGGTGTTGATCTTCAAGATAGGTTCGACTCTTTCATGAATTTTCTGAACATCTGATTCCTTGAAATCGGTACAAGTAGGGATACTGGTAATCTGTCTATTCACTTGGCAAAATGCCCTATCACAAACTTTACAAGTAGCTGAAATCACGGTTACGGGAAACCAAAGAACTAAAGACTTTGTCATACTTCGCGAATGCCCATTGAAAATTGGTGATAGTGTAGACATGTCTAACATAGAGACGATTCGAAAAGACATCACCAGGAACATAACAAATACTGGACTTACCAATTTTGTAGACATTACGTTTAATCCAACTGACTCTTCCAGTGTTACGTGCAACATAAACATCCTCGAGAGATGGTATATCTGGCCCAACTTGATCTTCGAGCTTAAAGAAACCAACTTCAACAGTTGGTGGGCAAGTAAAGATTTTGAACGCATTAACTATGGATTCTCCATAGACGACTACAACTTTCGAGGCAGAAGAGAAAAGCTTTCGATTAAAATTCAAAATGGATGGACACGTAAAATTGGCATCAATTATCAAATACCTGGACTCAATAAGAAACGGACTTTAGGCGGTGGTATTGAAATCTATTATTCCAATAATCGCGAAGTCAATCATCAACTTGCCTATACACAAGACAGTTTATTTAATAAACGTGACTTTCTCAAAACCAAACAAATAATACAAGAAGAAATTGTAGGCAGAGTGAAATTGGAATTTCGACCAAAATTCTTAAACACACATAGATGGATCGCTGGAATTGAAACGATTTTAATTGATGACACCATCAAAAAGGCTAACCCAAACTACCTTTCAAACGGATTGACTCGATCACAATACTTCTACTTGAGTTACGGATTTAAACGTGAAACCCGAGACAACAGAGCATATCCGTTAACTGGCTATTTAATTGATGGGAGTATAGATCAACACGGGCTCGGAATCTTAAACAAAAATGATGTGATGCTCACCGATGCAATAATCACAGTTAATTTTCATCATCCTCTTGGTGAACGATGGTTCTTTGGACATGGATTAAAACTAAAATCAACCATTTTCGGTAATCCTCCCTATTATTTCCAGCGTGGGCTGGGATATGGTCAGACCAATATCCGCGGTTATGAATTATACGTTATTGATGGACAGCATTTTGGTTTGTACCGGAGCAACTTTAAATACCAGATGATCAAAAAGAATACGATTGACCTTAGGACTCTCTTCAAGAACTTCGATAAGTTCCACTATTCTCTATTTTTGAACGCATTCGGAGATGCCGGATATGCAATAGACAACCTAAATGCGGCAACCAATCCATTGGCAAACAAACTACAGTATAGTTATGGATTAGGCCTCGATTTTGTTAGCTATTATGATTTAGTGATCCGTTTTGAAGGTTCAATTAATGCACTAAAAGAACCAGGGTTCTACATTAACTTCACAAAACCAATCTAATGTCGAGAATCGCAATTTTTGGAAGACAGTTCAGCACAGAATACAATGACAGTATTCGGAAATTCATAGACATATTAGAGTCTCGTGAAGTACAATATTCGGTATTCAGCCCATTCGCGAGTTTTCTAAAGGAGCAGCTTGGCGAAGATATTTCACATCCTGACACCTTTACTAAATCTTCCTTTGACTCAACAAAATTCGATGTTATTATTTCCATAGGTGGAGACGGAACAATGTTAGATTGCACCACGTTTGTAGGAGGGTCAGGACTTCCTATGCTCGGATTAAATACTGGACGACTAGGGTTTTTATCCAGTATAAGTCTCGATTATATTAAAGAAGCAATAGATCAAATCATTGATCAAGCGTATATGATAGATCGTAGGAGCTTAATCAAGCTTGATACAGAACATAGAATTTTTGGCAGCGATAATTTCGCACTAAATGAGATGACCGTTCATAAAAAGGACACCCAATCCATGATCGTCATTCATGCCTACGTTGATGGTAAATTTCTAAACACCTATTGGGCCGATGGATTAATAATTGCCACCCCAACAGGCTCGACCGCCTATTCTATGAGTTGTGGTGGACCGATCATATTGCCAAGTTCCTCAAACTTTATTATCACTCCAGTGGCTCCGCATAATCTCAACGTTAGACCTGTTTTAATTTCCGATCAAAGTACAGTGACATTGAGAGTTGAAGGTCGAAGCGAAAAGTTTCTTGTATCTCTTGATTCTCGTTCAGAAAGCATCGATGCTGAGACGGTTCTAACGCTAAGCAAGCACAATTTTGACGTTAATTTAATTCGATTGAAGAACCATAGCTTTCTTAAAACACTGAGGCACAAGCTAAACTGGGGATTAGACAGACGGAATTAATCAAGTGTTTTTCACTTATTCAAAGCATTATATTTGCCAATCACATCATTGCGGAGATGAGACTATTAACCTTACTAACATTAACCATTGTTCTATTGCTTTCTCAAGAGGCACAGGCTCAACGATGGAAAAAGTATCGACACGAAATCCAAGGAGGTATAGGAGCTACCAGTTTCCTAGGTGAATTGGGTGGTGGAGATGGACCAGGCCGGGATTTATTCTTAGATGTTGATGGTCGATCAAGTAGATACCTTATAACAGGAGGATATAGATTTAAAATTGCCGAATTCGCGAGTGTTAGAGGTAACTTAACCTATGCAAGACTTCGATGTGATGACGCACTAGCCGGAGATCCTCATCGACAAAGTAGAAACCTCAGTTTTAAATCACCGCTAATTGAATTAACTGCGGTTGGTGAAGTATATTTTATCCGTGAAAAATTGAGTAGTCGATATAAAGTTCGTGGTATTAAAGGTGCTTTGAGTAGTAGCCTAAGCGCCTATGTATTTGGAGGCATTGGCGGCTTTTTCTTTAATCCTAGGGCCAAATTTGAAGGAAACGCTACCTATCCAGGAGATTACAAATGGTATAGCTTGCAGCCGCTTGGCACTGAAGGTCAAGGTCAGAATGGAAATCCAAAAAAATACAGTCGCATCAACGCATGTATTCCTCTCGGCATTGGAGCAAAGTACAATATCACAAGAACTGTGGCAATATCCTTGGAATACGGATTTAGATATACATTTACTGATTACCTAGATGACGTGAGTGGTACTTATGCCGATCCTGCACTTGTTCAAGCTGCAAATGGAGGAAATGGAGATGCCGCTGCGTACTTTTCGAATCCATCTGTTGCCGTGAAAGATGGTGATAAGACTATTTATAAGGGCGGGAAAGGGTTTGTTGGAGAGCAGCGGGGCAACCCCAACTCCAACGATACTTATATGTTCGCCATTCTTGCGTTGAATTATAAGTTCGTTTCTAAGAAAACCAACAGACCGAAATTCTAACTCGAATAAGATTTTCCTATTTATTTCGTTCACCAAGGGTGAAATCAATTCTTACCATAACCTTGACACTGCTTGTAGTCGAGTTGTTTGCCCAAAAATCAGCCCAGAGGGATTGGGAAGTGGGGGTTACAGGAGGGATTTGCTGGTATAATGGAGATTTAAATCCAAACAAATTTTTTGGAAAAAACTACTACAACGAAGCCTTTGGTATTTCCGTTAGAAAAAATCTAAACCAAAGATTCGCATTACGAGGGCAATTGAACTATGGAACCCTCGGTGCAGCAGACGAGACTTCAACATCACCATTTCAACGAAATAGGAACCTCAACTTTAGTACACCAATTTATGAGTTTGCCACAGGGTTTGAATTTAACTTTCTAGAGTACGATGCATTGTTGAATGGCAAACATTTCAGTCCCTATAGTTTTATTGGACTCGCAATATTTCATTTCAATCCCTCAACGGAAGTTGAAGGCAACAGTTACGAACTTCAACCACTAGCAACCGAAGGAAAGTCATATTCAAAAACATCGGTAGCAATTCCTTTTGGATTTGGGTTCAAATGGGCAATCACTGATCGCATTATCGCAAATGCCGATTGGGGAATGAGGAGAACGTTTTCAGACTATTTAGATGACACAAGTACTTCGTATCCAGCTTCAGGGGAGTTAGAAGGATTAAGTGAAAGTATAAGTGACCGCAGTTTGGAGCAGTCTGGACCGGATGGAACCAATTGGGGTACACAACGTGGGAATTCACAAACCAAGGATTGGTATTCATTTGTTACCGCTGGATTAGCCATCAGAATCGGCCCAAAGAAAGGTTCCTGTAAGCACATAGGTATTTAATATCTTCGCGCGCTTGTTAAACCAAGCGATTAAGAATTTCTAAGAAATGAGTTTAGAGCACCAATTAGACATTGATAATATCCCGCAGCACATTGCCATAATTATGGATGGTAATGGTAGATGGGCAAATCAAAAAGGGAAGGCACGCATTTTTGGTCATAGGAATGCTCTTGACGCGGTTAAGGACAGCACTGAAACTGCAGCCAGAATTGGTGTTAAACACTTAACTCTGTATGCATTTTCCACTGAAAACTGGAAACGTCCTAGAAGAGAAGTTAGCGCCTTAATGGAACTATTAGTCTCTACCATTAACAAAGAAGTTAAATCATTGAACGAAAACAATATTCGTTTAAGAGCAGTAGGCGATTTAAGTTCATTGCCTGATGTAACTTTAAACGGTTTGAAGCGTGGTATAGAACTAACTGCCGATAATAAACGAATGGATTTGACATTAGCTTTGAGCTACAGTTCTAGATGGGAAATTATCAATGCTACTAAAAGTATCGCCTCAAGAGTGAAAGAGGGAGAAATTGGAGTCGAAGACATTAATGAAGAATTATTCTCATCCTATTTATCCACCAAGGATATGCCAGATCCTGAATTAATGATTCGGACCAGTGGTGAAATGAGAATTAGCAATTTTCTGCTATGGCAAATCGCTTATTCCGAATTGTATTTTTTAGAAAAACTTTGGCCAGATTTTAGGGGTGAAGACTTAGTTAGAGCAGTATTAGATTACCAGAATAGAGAACGCAGATTTGGCATGACTGGTGACCAAGTGAAGGTTACAAACTAAGATGAAATTACACCAAAGACTCATTCTTGTTTCATTGTTGACCTTTGGTCCACAACTTTTTTCCCATGCGCAAGTTCTTATTGGATCGGGACCCAAAATCTCATATTCCAGTCCAAGGGACTATACAATCGCAGGAGTGACTATTGAGGGTGCGGAAAATTTAGATGAAGGCGCAATTCGACTATTATCTGGTCTTAACATTGGAAGCGAAATCAGTGTTCCAGGTGAGGAGACCTCTGAAGCACTTAGAAAACTTTGGAAGCAAGATCTATTTAGCGATGTACAAATATTAGCAGATAGGATTGAAGGAGACCAAATCTATCTTATCATAAAAATTAAAGAACGACCTAGACTTTCCCGCTTTGGATTCTCTGGTGTTTCGAAATCTGAAGCCGATGATATTCGAGAAAGAATAAATCTCTACAAAGAGAAAATAGTTACTGAAAACCTAATGATTTCTACGAAGCAAAAGGTCTATAAGTATTATGCAGATAAAGGGTTTCGCAATGCTCAAATAGAAATCAAACAAGAACCAGACAGTTTATTCAAATCTAAAGTCAGACTTTTCATTGATGTCGAAAAGAACAAGAAAATTAGGATTGACCACATTCACGTAAAAGGTAATTCATTCTTTTCAGATTACCAAGTAAGACGAACCCTTAAGGAGACAAAAGAGCGTAGCGTATTCAAACCATTCTACGATCTTGACACCTTGGGAAAGACTCTCTGGACTCAGCTTTGGAATGATCGAAAGGCGATGCCAATCGCATCGTTGAGATATGGTTTTGACCATATTAAGGTTCGACTCTTCAAGGCCTCAAAGTACTTGGAACAAAACTTAGAAGGAGACGAAGAATTGTTGATTGCCAAATACAATCAAAAAGGATTCAGGGATGCTAAAGTGGTTTCTGATACCGCATATTCTTCGGGCGAACGTTCTGTTAGCATTGACCTTATGGTGTCTGAGGGACATCAATATTTCTTTAGAAATATAAAATGGATTGGAAATACGAAGTACACCTCCAAAGAGCTTTCTGATCGGCTTGGAATCAAAATGGGCGACATATACGATCCACAAAAGCTGGAATCACGCCTGTATATGGATCAAGCTGGCGGGGACGTCAGCTCCTTATATATGGACAACGGGTATCTATTTTTCCAACTTGAGCCCATTGAAATTCTCGTTGGAAAGGATAGTATTGACATGGAGATTCGAATGTACGAAGGCGATCAAGCGAGAATCAACAGAATTAGCGTAAGCGGAAATACCAAAACGAACGATCACGTAATATTAAGAGAACTATACACCATGCCTGGACAGTTATTCAGCCGGGCAGACATTATTCGATCGCAACAACAGCTCAATGTACTTGGGTTTTTCGATCCAGAAACAATGGACGTAAGGCCAACACCTAACCCATCCAATGGAACGGTCGACATTGAGTATGTTGTAACTGAAAAGCCCAATGATCAATTGACTTTACAAGGTGGATACGGTGGTGGAATTTTAGTGGCAACTGTGGGTGTACAATTCAATAATTTTTCCACGCGCAACATATTGCACCCAAAGGAATGGAACGGCCCATTGCCAACAGGTGATGGACAGAAACTAGGTATTAACTTCAATACGAATGGTCGACAATATCAGGCCTTCAACATGTCTTTCACCGAGCCATGGCTTGGCGGCAAAAAACCTACATCACTGACTCTAAGTGGTTTTTACTCATTCTTTACTTTGGGCGCAAACAATCGCAAGTACAATGAGGATGAAAATGGAATAAAGACTTTCAATGTAGATCGGGCCTATTTTCAGAGACTTGGAGCAACGGCACAAATCGGTAAACGCCTAAAATGGCCTGACAACTACTTTAGTTTAATCTTTGAAGGAAGTGCTCAGCAGTACACCTTGCAGAACTACAATCAATTCTTCTTTAATACAGGGCAAGCCTATAATTTCTACGGTAAATTCATTTTAACGCGTAGATCAGTGGATGACAACATTTATCCAAGTATGGGATCAGATATGAGTTTTTCTGGACAATTCACTCCGCCCTATTCATTCCTTAATGGGAAGGATTATTCCACTTTAGAACCAGCTGATCGATTCAAGTTTCTAGAATATCATAAATGGAAGTTTTCATGGGCGTATTATACAGGGTTGGTCGGGCAGCAGCGCAAACACAAACTTGTTTTATACACTAAAGTTGGGTTTGGAGCCTTAGGATTATATAATAGAAACGTAGGACTAGTTCCTTTTGAACGATTCTATCTGGGTGGTGATCCATTTTCTACCACAGGTATCGCACTCGGTGGGATTGATTCAAGAGAGTTTATTTCATTGAGAGGATATGGCGGTGGTGGACTATCTCCAGAACAGGGCGCCACCTTAATTAATAAATATACTATGGAACTGCGCTATCCATTCTCTCTAAGTCAGAGCTTTTCAGCTTATGGCCTGGCATTTGCAGAGGCAGGTAACAGTTGGTCAAATTTTAATTCATTTAATCCCTTTGAAGTATATAAATCTACAGGAGTTGGCATAAGAATATTCTTACCAATGTTTGGCTTGCTCGGAGTAGATTGGGCATATAGACTGGATGACACAAATAATCGTGCAGATTTTAATCCAGGTCTGAATGCGCAACGTTCGAGATTCCATTTCACCCTAGGTTATCAATTCGGAGACTTATAAAATCACAGCTATGAAAACGAAGATTTTTTTATTAGCCATTCTTGTACTCAGCGCAACTTTTGCCATGAGTCAGCGCTACGCCTTTATAGATACAGATTTCATTCTGGAACAGATCCCAGCATATCAAGAAGCACAAACAGAAATAGATGCTCAAGCTGAGAAATGGCAAAAGCAAATCGAAGCACGCCATGATGAAATTGAACAGATGTATACTGCCTATAAGGCAGAACAAGTTCTTCTCACTCCTGAAATGCGAAAAAAACGTGAAGATGAAATCATCAAAAAAGAAAAAGAAGCCAAAGATTTTCAACGCGAAAAATTTGGTGTTGATGGTGAACTATTCAAGTTAAGGCAAGAATTGATAAAACCCATTCAAGAGTCAGTTTTTGATGCTGTGAGAAAAATGGCAGAACAAAAAAGTTATGCAGTCATTTTTGATAAAGCAGCTTCTAGTTCAGCAATCATATATTCGAATCCAAAATATGACCAGAGTAAAGAAATTCTGCAAAGACTTGGATTTACTGAAACTACTGAATGATATTACTCCTTTATTTGCAACCTTAAATTAATTGATGATGAGGTATTTAACGTTATTGGCATTGTGCCTGTGTATTAGTTCTGGAAGTGTATTCGCACAATCCAAAATGAAGTTTGGACATATTGACTCTCAAGTGCTTCTAGAAGCAATGCCCGAAAAAGCTCAAGCTGACAAAACCTTGGAGGCATTTGCCATGCAACTTGAAAAGCAGCTGCAAACAATGAGTGGCGAGTGGGAAACTAAAGTGCAAGACTATCGTGCCAATGAAGCTGTGATGTCGGACATAATCGCACAAACAAAGGCTGAAGAAATTCAACAACTGGAGCAGCGTATACAAAGCTTTCAACAAAATGCACAAAAGTCCATCGCGAAAAAAGAGGCTGAAGTGTATCAACCAATTCTTGACAAAGCGAAGGAGGCCATTGAAGCCGTTTCTAAAGAAGGAGGTTACAACTATGTGTTTGATTCAAGTTCAGGAGCCCTGCTGTATCAACCAGATGGTGATGACATACTTGACTTAGTTAAGAAGAAATTAGGTATAACTGGACCACCACCAGCACCAACGGAATAAATTTTAATCCTGACCTTAGTGTCAGGATTTTTTTTTGCTTTGAATAATCAACCTATTGGCATATTCGACTCCGGAATCGGTGGTTTATCCATCTGGAAATGTATTCGTGAATTACTTCCCAATGAATCCACAATTTATATCGCTGATAGCGCTAACGCCCCTTATGGCGATAAATCACCAGAGGAGATTGTTTACCTCAGTGTCAAAAGCACTGAAAAATTAATAGGTCTTGGGGCCAAAATCATTGTAGTAGCTTGTAATACGGCTACTACCAATGCAATTCGTCATTTACGCGACTCCTATCCCCTGCCATTTGTTGGAATAGAGCCTGCAACAAAGCCAGCCGCAATACAAACTAAAACAGGGAAAATTGGAATTCTAGCGACTAAAGGAACCTTAGCTAGTGAACTATTCTTAAACACTTCGAAACAATATCGCGGATCGGTAGAAATAATTGAAACAGTGGGAGCGGGCTTAGTGCAAATAGTAGAGTCTGGCGATTTTAACAAAGCCAAGTCTTTGCTTCGAAAGTATCTTGAACCTTTGGTTGAAGCCGGAGTCGATAACATTGTACTTGGATGTACACACTATCCATTTTTAAAAGGAGTGATACAAGAAATAATACCTGATAAGATCAAATTAATCGACTCGGGAAATGCCGTAGCCAAAAGAACAGAGCATCTTCTGCTGGAACATTCTAATTTATCCGAAGCATTATACCCTACACATCAAATATTTACAAGTGGAGATCCAGTTTTACTGAAGAAAATAACGCAGAATCTCTTTGATGAAAAAATCGGTATTCATCGATTTTAATTTCTGGACTTGAACCAACTGGAGTATTTCACATAATTCCTTGCAATTCGCTCTATTTCACCTTCGCGCAAATCCTTCGAAACCTGTTTCACAAACTTAGCAGGCACACCAGCATAAAGCGAACCTTCCTTAATGATCGTCCCTTCAAGAACAACTGCACCAGCGGCAACTATTGCTCCAGATTCGATGATCACATCATCCATGACAATTGCTCCCATTCCAATGAGAACGTTGTCCTGTATCCGACACCCGTGCACGATCGCATTGTGTCCAATGCTCACATTATTTCCAATCTCTGTCTTGGTTTTTTCATAGGTACAATGAATGACCGCTCCGTCTTGAACATTAACCCTGTTTCCGAACCGAATAGAATTAACATCTGCTCGAACCACAGAGTTAAACCAAAAGGAGCACTCATCACCACAGGAAAAATCACCCACTACTGTGGCGTTTTCAGCGATATAACAGTCTGATCCAAATTTTGGCAAAACATCTTGAACAGGTAATATCAAAGGCATGGTTTCTTGTTTTAATTAACGAAGTTATGGTAGAACCTAATTGTAACTTTGCCGTTTCTTAAAGATATGAGCGAGAAAACACTTCCCTTCATGATTTATGCCGAGGTTACTCCAAATCCGGCTACAATGAAATTTGTTGCAAATCACTTGATTGCCGAGCATGGCAACGCATATGAATTTAAATCTGAGGAGGAAGCAGGAGCCTCTCCCCTTGCTCAGAGGCTATTTAGCTTCCCTTTTGTAACGGGCATATTCATGGCTCAAAATTTCATCACTGTATCTAAAATGGAAGGTGTTGAATGGGAAGATGTAATGCTGGAGCTCCGAGAATACCTCAGTAACTATCTAAATGCCGGGCAACCTATTCTTACTGATTCAGCCAAATCTCTTTCCAATAGCATTGAATCAGATGAGGAATCTGGACAAACTGATCACAAAATTGCGGATGGTCCAATTGAGGAGCGTATAGTAGAGATTTTAGATGACTATGTGAGACCTGCAGTAGAGGGAGATGGTGGTGCCATCCATTTTAAGTCATTTGATTCAGGTAAGCTCACTGTTGTGTTAAAAGGCGCATGCAACGGATGCCCTTCATCAACCGTCACTCTAAAGTCTGGAATTCAATCATTATTCGACAGAATGCTACCTGAAGTGAAGGAAGTAATTGCAGAAGAATAGAATTACGCTACAAGCAGTAGGCTAATTCGAATTGAATTAGTGAGTGAATTTTTCAGACATTGTTCAACCAATGACTAGATTACTTCTCATATTGTCCTTATTACTCGCATTTAACACATCTTATGCGGGTCATTTGGTCGGAGGTGAAATATCCTACTATCATATAGGAGGTGACACATACGAAGTCAGTCTTATTATGTACAGAGACTGTTATGCCAAAGGTGCAAACGTTGCTCAGAAATTCGATTCTGCTGTTAACATTTCTATTTATAATGCATCAAACAATGAGTTAATACAAGTAGTAAATTTTGCACAACCACATGATAGCACACGCCTTCCCGTTGTTGTCGAAGTGCCTTGCCTTCCAAACCCACCTGATATTTGTGTTTTGGAAATGGTTTATACAGATACGGTGATTATTGATGTTCCACCAAATGGAGTTTATTTAGTCAACCAAAGATGCTGCAGGACTCCAAATGCCCTGAATATTTTAAGCCCAAATCAATTTGGATCTACATATAGCGCATACATTCCAGGAAGCAATTTATTCAATGGTAATAGTTCTCCTCGTTTCAATCAAGTACCACCAATTGCACTTTGCGCGGGTATTTATCTTGATTTAGATTATTCAGCTACAGATCCTGACTCGGATAGTTTGTATTATGATTTTTGCACCCCTTTTCATGGTGGTGGATCAAATCTAAGTAGTGGGGTTCCTCAACCCGACACACCTGCTTCACCACCATTTGACACAGTCATGTGGATGAATGGATATCACAAAGGATATCAGCTACCATCCGCTCCAGCTTTTGAAATTGACCACAACACTGGAGTTATTAGTGGTCGACCGGATCAGCTTGGCACATATGTTTTTGGTGTTTGCGTAAGCGAATATAGAGAGGGTTTAAGGCTAGGTGAAAATAGAAGGGATTTTCAAATGGAGATTACTCCCTGTGATGTGGAAGCTGCAGCGGCAATTGATAGCGCCATTGAAGAGTGTATTGGGCTTCAAATTCAGTTTTATAACAAGAGTACCCTCGGAGAATACTTCTATTGGGATTTTGGTGATCCTAACACAAATGACGACACTTCATCGAAACCAAATCCTTCATACACATACCCAGATACCGGTTTCTATACAATCCGTTTGGTGGCTGTTGGTGCAGCGGGATGTTCGGACACCACATATTTCACTTATCATGTTCGACCAAAAATAATCCCGGAGTATCAAGTACCCATATCCCAGTGTTTTGAAAACCATAGTTTCGACTTCATCCATGGTGGGTATGCTAAAACGAGCACCTTGAAATACTGGGTGATACGTTCAGACACAATTTTAATCGTGCCTGACCTTCTCGGAATATATGATCAAAAATTCCCAAACCCAGGTGAGCACGTTGTTCAACTTGTTTATGAAGATTTCGGATGTGTGAAAGTCCAATCCGACACCATTAGATTATACAAAAAACCTATTGCCTCAATTTTAGACTCATCTTTTGAATCATGCAGTCCCCTGATTCACACATTATCTACAGAGACAGAATTTGCTGAAAAACGAAGCTACCAGTGGTATATAAATGACTCCCTGTTTTCGACTGATGAGTCACCGCTTATATACCTCTCTAAGCCTGGCTTGTACGATCTCTCTATGATCATGACAACTGATTCGCTTTGTATCGACACCATATCTCTGGATTTTCCTGAATATTTGAACGTGCTACAAAACCCCATTGGAGCATTCTATTCGGATCCGTTGGTTACTGATATGTTTGAACCTAATTTCACCTTATTTAATACTAGTTTGGATGCGGATAATGCTGTTTTCTACTTAGATAGCCTGCGATTCTCTAGCGATAGCATCGTAACTTTAACATTACAAGATACAGGAAACTATATGGTTAGTTTGATTGTAACAAATGACAATGGTTGCAATGATACTGTCTCCGAAAAACTTAGAGTTTCACCTGAATTCTTGGTGTACATCTCCAATTCGTTCACACCAAATGGAGATGGATTTAATGACATTTGGCTGCCCCGAATATTCGTTACAAAGGACTATTCACTTGAAATTAGAGACCGATGGGGATCATCCATTTTGAAGACCAATGACTTTCGACTTGGATGGAACGGCAGCAAGAATAACAATGGTAAGGAATGCCCAACGGGGGTGTATCACTATGACATTTCTGCCACAGACCTTGACAACAAAGTTCATCTATATACGGGCACAATCACCCTATATCATTGACATTAGAGTCCCAAAAGCACTTGCTCCGGCTCCTTACCACCAAATAACATCCATGAAGGATTCTCTAGCATTTGCTTCACTTTGACTAGGAAACTCACTGACTCCTTTCCATCAATAATCCTGTGATCGTAGGATAAGGCAACATACATAATTGGGCGTATAACCACCTGACCATTCACTGCAACAGGGCGTTCTACAATATTGTGCATTCCTAGAATTGCGCTTTGAGGAGGATTAAGTATCGGTGTACTCAACATCGAGCCAAACACTCCGCCATTAGTAATTGTGAAAGTGCCCCCAGTCATTTCATCAATGGATAGCTTGCCATCTCGAGCTTTAATGGCCAATGTCTTAATACCAGATTCTATTTCGGCCAAGGACATTTGCTCTGCATTTCTGAGAACCGGCACCATTAGCCCTTTTGGACTACTCACAGCAATGCCGATATCAGCATAATCATGAAAAACCATTTCTTGCCCATCGATATAAGCATTGACTGCAGGATAGGTATTCAGTGCTTCGGTAACCGCTTTGGTGAAGAATGACATGAATCCAAGTCCGACTCCATGCTTTTCCTTAAAAGCGTCCTTATACTTTTTTCTCAGGTCCATTATGTAGCTCATGTCCACCTCATTGAAGGTGGTCAGCATCGCAGTTTCATTCTTGACCGAAACTAATCGAGTAGCTATTTTCCGTCTCAAGCTCGACATTTTTTCGCGGCTTTCATCGCGATTTCCACCCCAGCCCAACATATCAGAGGCTGTGCTGATTCCGCCAGCAAGGTAGGTCTCCACATCTTTCTTAAGGATCTTCCCACCTTCGCCAGATCCTTTGATTTTCGCAGCAGAAGCACCGCTTTCATTGATCATAGCCTTTGCAACTGGTGTTGCTTTTGCGCTTACTGAGTCTTTGGTCGCGTTACTTTCTGAAGGGGTTTTGTCACTAGCCTGATCTTCCTCCTTCTTTTCGGTCGCTACTGGTTTGTCTTCCTTTGGCTTGGGTGAAGGCTTAACACTTGTGTCAATTTTACAGACTACTTGTCCAATTTCAACCGTATCTCCCTCATCTACCAAGAATTCGATCTTACCAGCAGCTTCGGCATTCAATTCTAGCGTTGCTTTATCGCTGTCAATTTCGGCAATGGGTTGATCTAATTCAACAACATCGCCATTGCTTACTAATAGTTGCGCTACCTCTACTTCGGTAATTGATTCGCCCGGACTGGGCATTTTCATTTCTAATATATCAGCCATGTTAGGGATATAATTAATTAAATACTCTGTCTATAATACTTTTCTGTCGCTGCTGAAAACGTTTCATGCTTCCACTAGCGGGACTACCGCTTTCATGTCGTGCTATGTAGTCCAGATTCATGCCACTCCATTTCCGATTTACAAATTGCCATGCACCCATATTTTCAGGTTCCTCTTGGACCCAAACGAATTCCTTGGCTGAAGTGTATGATTTCACCAATCTATCGAGCTGCTTTTGGGGGAATGGATACATCTGTTCTAAGCGAACAATCGCAACATCTTCCCTTCCGTTTTCCTCCCTCGCCTGCAACAAATCATAATAGATTTTACCCGAACAAAAAGCCACTTTTTTGGCATTCTTTTTAGTGACATTATCATCCAAGACTTCTTGGAATCTTCCATCTGACAAATCTTTCATTGTAGAAATACACTTTGGATGTCTCAATAGACTCTTTGGAGTAAAAACTACTAATGGAGCTCTAAACGGCCAGTAAACCTGTCTTCGCAATACATGAAAAAAGTTTGCTGGGGTCGTACAGTTTACGATCTGCATATTATTCTCTGCACATTGCATTAAAAACCTTTCCAATCTTGCTGATGAATGTTCCGCTCCCTGCCCTTCATATCCATGAGGTAGAAGCATCACCAATCCGTTCATGCAGGCCCACTTGTCTTCGGCTGCACTCAAGAATTGATCAATGATGATCTGGGCACCATTGAAGAAATCACCAAACTGTGCTTCCCAAATAGTAAGCGACATCGGATTAGCCATGGCATAACCATATTCAAAACCCAAAACACCATATTCAGACAGCAATGAATTATAGATGTAAAAAGGACCCTGCATAGAAGAAATATTCTCCAACGGGAAGTATTGCTCCTTGCTATCCTCGAGTGTAATCGCAGCATGTCGATGAGAGAACGTACCGCGTTGAACGTCTTGGCCGCTGATTCTTACAGGATACGCCTCCCATAAAAGTGATGCATAAGCCAATTGTTCGGCAATGGCCCAATCCAATTTATCCTCTTCGATCATTCTCAAACGATCGTCCATCAATTTGATAATCTTTTTGAAGAAGGTCTTGTCCTTGGGCAATGTGTTTACCGACTTTGCTATCTCGACAAGCTTCTTACCATCGAATTCAGTGTTTGGAGATTGGTTGAAATCCTCGTCTATCGATCTGCGGATACCCGTCCAGCTAGCCTCTAAAAAGTTGGTAATATTCGCACCTTTCTTCTCTTTTGCATCCGTTAATCTTTCTTGTAAAAAGGCATCAAAATCTTTTTCAATTTTTTTGGCTTCATCAGTCGTCAGCACTCCTTCATTCACAAGTGTAGTGATATAAATATCCCTAGGGTTTTTGTGTTTTGAAATGGCCTTGTATAAGGTTGGCTGAGTAAAACGAGGTTCATCACCTTCATTGTGACCATACTTTCTGTAGCACAGCAAATCCACAAAAACATCTTCATGATACTTCTGTCGATATTCAACTGCCAACTTCATAGCATGCACCACCGCTTCTACGTCATCTCCATTTACATGAAAAATAGGCGATAGTGTCACTTTTCCAACGTCAGTGCAATATGTACTTGATCTACCGTCAATATAATTGGTAGTGAATCCAATTTGGTTATTAACCACAATGTGAATTGTCCCACCCGTTCGATAGCCCTTAAGCTGCGACATCTGAACGACCTCATAAACAATTCCCTGCCCTGCAATTGATGCATCTCCGTGGATCAGAATTGGAATGATCTTGTTTTCATCGTGTAAATAAGTGTCGATCTTAGATCTCACAATACCTTCAACAACAGGATCCACCGCTTCCAAGTGAGACGGATTTGGGGCCAATGTTAGCTGTAATTTGCGGCCGGCTTCGGTTACAATTTCAGATGAAAATCCTAGGTGGTACTTCACATCACCATCAAACAGGTTATCCTCGTACTCTTTACCTTCAAATTCACTGAAAATATCGGTATATGTTTTTTTCAAAACGTTGGCCAATACGTTAAGGCGACCTCTATGAGCCATTCCTATGACGATCTCATCTACTCCAGCCTCAGAACCATTTTGCACAATTACATCCAATGCAGGAATCAATGATTCTCCGCCTTCCAGTGAAAATCTTTTTTGACCCACAAACTTCTTATGCAGGAAACTCTCGAAGACAACCGCCTCATTTAGTTTCTCAAGCATTGCTCGCTTATGAGCAGTACTGAATTTCGTGGTGTTCTTGCTAGGTTCGATCTTACTCTGAATCCACTGAACCACCTCAGGTTTTCTTATGTAGGTATATTCAACACCGATGCTTCGACAATATGTCGTTTTCAGATGCTCAACTATATCCCTAAGGGTTGCCGCGCCAATTCCTATTTCGTTTCCCGCCTGAAACTCCGTGTCTAGATCAACATCACTAAGACCAAAATTGATAAGATCAAGCGTGGGTGTATATTTTCTTCTTTCTCTTACAGGGTTAGTTTGAGTAAATAGGTGGCCCCTGGATCTATAGGCGTTTATTAGCTCTAGCACCTGAAACTCTTTAAGAGTTCCTTGTGGTATACCCTCGTTCTCGTAATTTGCTTGAAAGAAATCAAATCCAGCAAAGAATCCCTGCCATTGCTCATCGACTGATTTCGGATCCTTCTTGTAAGACTTGTATAGTTCCTCAACAGCGCTTACATCGCCATTTCCGAGGTATGAAAATTTATCCATCGATCTATTCGAATATGATTAACAAAGCTAAAATTTTATACCAACGGCATATTTCCATTCAAAGGTAGTTTTCACCCTTGTTTGAATTGTTTTCTAGTCCAGACTTTTAATAATGTTCTATAGGCAATTAGTTGAGCGTATTGATCCGCTTCTAGAGAATTAACATCTATTCGCGATGGTATATCAATTCTATAATTGATATTATCCCAATTTGTAGTCTTACATTTCGCCTCCTTGATGAAACCGGTTAAAACCAATACTAATTGTTCTGCGGAGCATGGCTCGATTACGGGGAAATCCGCCATTCCGGCAAGTGTAAAATCCTTTCTCAACTGCATCCAAACCTCTGAGATCAGCACTTCTCGACTAAGTTTATTAATCTCGTCACGAAGCATTTCAATCTTTAAAATATCACCCATATGACGAAAGTATTAATCACAGGTGGCACAGGTCTAGTTGGAATGGCTTTATCCAAGATTTTGGATAAAAAGGGCATAGGCATTCATCATTTATCAAGAAATACAACTGGACAAGAGACCTATCCAACGTATACTTGGAATATTGATAAGGGTGAAATCGATAAAGCCGCTTTTGAAGGAGTGAATAAAATAATTCATCTGGCTGGCGCCCCAATAGCAGATGAAAAATGGACGGATGAACGCAAGCAAATCATATTAGACAGCAGGGTCAAGTCTGCTGATTTATTACTCAAAACCTGCCAGAATGAAGGAATCCGCCTGAAACAGTTTGTTTCGGCTTCAGCCATTGGTTGGTATCCTTTAGCAATATCAGAAGAATTACATGATGAAACTGCTGGTCCGGGTGATGGATTTTTGGCTGATGTATGCAAATCTTGGGAGATGGCTGCTGATCAATTCAACCTAGTAAGTGAGGTAGTCACCAAGCTAAGAATAGGCCTTATACTAACTAAAAACGCAGGTGCACTATCCCAAATCGTTCGTCCAATCAATTTTTATTTAGGTGCTGGTCTTGGATCGGGCAAGCAATATATGTCTTGGATTCATCTCAATGATGTTGTTCGCATGTTTGAGCATATTCTAACCCATGACATGGAGGGCGTGTATAATGCTGTTGGACCAGAGCCGACAAACAATCAAGAGTTTATGCAAACATTGGCTGATGTGTTAGACAAACCAATTCTATTACCAAATATTCCTGAGTTTGTAATTCGAATTATGTTTGGATCTGCAGCCGATATGGTTTTGCGAGGGGTTCCATTGACTTCGGCAAAAATTTGTGCCACAGGGTTTGAATTTGAATATCCTACGCTAAACTCTTCGCTATTTGATATCTATTGGTCTAAGACTCGCTAAATAGTCCTGCCGATAAGCTGGTCTACTAACCAAGAAAGGGTTTCTATAGCATCTTCATCACCCCTCATTTTAGCGAGAGATTTTTGAGCTATATCCGAATATTCTTGAACCTGCTGTTGAGCCAGTTTATCTATGTTCAATTCGCGATATATCATTAAGACCTCTTTTACTCGGTCATCAAAATCCTTGATCGCATATGCCTCATGCAGTCTTTGCGAACCTTTACCTCCAAGCAGCTCCAAAGACTTTACCGTAAGCCAAGTGCGCTTACCTTCCATAATGTCTCCACCCAGAACCTTACCAAACTCACTACTTCCAAAGGCGTCTAAATAATCATCCTTAACTTGAAAGGCGAGACCCAATGATTCAGCAAAAGCCTCCAAATTAGGAAGGTCTTGATCGTCTGCACCGCCTACCACGGCACCAATCTTGAGCGAACCCGAGAGTAAAACAGCCGTTTTCTGTCGAATCATTCCTAGGTAATCTTCCATTGAAATTGAATCCAATTCGGAAAAGTCCATATCCAATTGCTGACCTTCGCAAACTTCAAGAGCAGTATCAGAAAAGATACGAGCAGTTCTTGAGAACGTTTCTGGTGAAGTTTTTTGCAAGAGACTATAAGCCGCTACCAACATTCCATCGCCACTCAATAAGGCAATATTTGAGGACCATTTTTTATGCACGGTTGGCAGTCCGCGTCTTACATCTGCACTGTCCATAACATCATCGTGTACTAGCGTGAAATTGTGAAACATTTCAACCGCCATTGCATGATGTATAGCGTCTTCATAATTTCCTTTATAAAGTTGATTTCCAAGCAAGGTAAGCACAGGTCTGACACGTTTCCCACCTAGTCCCATGATGTATCGAATTGGATCATAAAGGTTGGTTGGAGTTTTGGGCAATTCGATCCCTTTTATCTCCACCTCGACTCTTGCTAGAATTTCGCTATATAATTTATTCATCTCTAGTCGATCAGTTTCATTAAGTATGAACCATATCCACTCTTAATGAGGGGTTCAGCTAATTCTTTTAGTTGACTAGCGTTTATAAACTTCTTTCTGTAAGCTACTTCTTCAATACAACCTACCTTAAGTCCTTGACGTTCTTCAATCACTTGAACAAACTGACTCGCTTGCATTAATGATGGGAAGGTTCCCGTATCTAACCAAGCATAACCTCGTCCCATCACCCTCACCTCAAGTTCGCCCATTTCAAGATATTTCTTGTTCACATCGGTTATCTCATATTCACCACGTGCACTTGGCTCCAGTTCCTCAGCAATCTTTACGACCCGATTATCATAGAAGTAAAGCCCCGGAACAGCATAATTGGATTTAGGCTTAGTTGGCTTCTCTTCTAAGGAAATGGCCTTTTGATTTTGATCGAACTCCACCACTCCATATCGTTCGGGATCATTCACGTGATATGCAAATACCACCCCACCTTTTGGGTCAAGGGCTGATTCAACTAGCTTATGTATGGCATGTCCAAAAAAGATATTATCTCCTAAAATCAAAGCGACATTATCGTCTCCAATAAATTCTTTACCCAAAACAAAAGCCTGAGCCAATCCATTGGGCACTTCCTGTACTTTGTATGAAAATTCACATCCTATTTGGGCACCACTTCCGAGAAGTCGCTGAAAATTTGGCAAATCCTCAGGTGTAGATATAATCAGTATTTCATTAATACCTGCCATCATCAGGACAGATAATGGATAATAAATCATTGGTTTATCATAAACCGGCAGCATTTGCTTACTTGTTGCCAATGTCAATGGGTGTAGTCTTGTTCCAGCTCCACCTGCTAAGATGATTCCTTTCATTCTATGTCTGATTCGCTTGTTTGTTTGAAATCGAGATTGTCTAATTCAATGTCTTCTTCTTCGTCCAAGATTTCAAAGAGTGGTTCTTGAAATGTCTTTGTTATCATCCATTTCTCAAAAGTCATCAGAAATGAAGGCAATAAAATCAAGTTAGAGAACATGGCAACCAGCATGGTAAGCGAGACTAACAACCCTAAAGCTTGTGTACCACCAAACTGAGATGAATCGAACACGCTAAAACCAAAGAATAGGATGATAGAAGTGTAAACCATACTTACCCCAGTTTCATTCAAGGCACTCCTTACAGAAAGGCCAATATCATTGTTATGAGTTCTCAGTTCTTGGCGATATTTCGCTAAAAAGTGGATGGTGTCATCAACAGAAATACCAAAAGCAATACTGAAAACTAATAGCGTTGACGGTTTGATGGCGACTCCAAAGTAGCCCATAACCGCACCGGCAAAAAGTAATGGAATAAGATTAGTGATAACCGAGACCACTATCATTCTAAACGAATTGAAAACTGCAGCCATGAGCAACGCAACAATGACAATCGCAATGCTTAAGCTCATGAATAAATTTCGGACGAGGTAATTTGTACCCTTCAAAAAAGTAATACTCGGCCCAGTGAAGTCAAACTTGTAATACGTAGTCTCTAATGCGCTTTTGACTCCCTCAAAATAAGTAGGATTGGACGCTAAATGTGCAGTGGACAAATCAAATTCTTCTGCCGAAGTGCTGTCTACTGAGTTTCGCATAAAACTTCTCTTGGCGAGACCATTTCGCTTGAGAATATACCTCGCCAAAGAGTCCTTTTCCGCTGGATTTTGAGAACTTTCAATAATCGCAATAAGCGAATCTTCTTTTGCTCGCTTTGGATTTAAAACCGCATCTACCTCAAGAGTGACTATGGCCAAAATGCTATCCATCTCTGAAGTACCTATATCCGCGACTTGAAGACTAATTCTTGCGAATTGCTCTGTTGAATCAATGTACGAATGCAACAATCCCTGATCCGCGTTGGCATTTTCAACGTAATCTTTAAAAAAGGCACGTTCACGACTTGTAATTAGGTCGTATCGATCTGGATTACCGTTATAAAAGGCCTGCCTCACAAACTTCAATGCATCCACAATTGAAATGGACCTTGAAAATGATGGATCTCCTGCAAATACCGCAGACACATCATCCAATTTTTTGAGGAAATTAGGTTGCATTACCTGCTTAGGCTTTCCTGCGTCCACCTGAATTTCAAAAGGAACAACGCCACCAAAATTGGTTTCAAACCAATGCAAATCATAGACTATTGGATGATCTGAAGGCAAATCATCCACAATATTCCCTGTGGTTTCAATTCGAGACAAACCAATGATAGCTACTACGATTCCGATGCCGAAGGTCCAATACACTTTGGTTCTATGACCACTTACCACACGATTCAACCACGCTATTAACGCAGTAATCCAGTTCTTTTCAAGGTGGTCCGTGAAGCTATCTTTGGGAGGAGCCATGAAGCTGAAGCTGATGGTAATCACCATGATCGAAAGCAAGAACAAAGACATGATACTTAAGAAGGCCACGATACCAAACTCAACAAGAATAATGCTCTCTGTAAACGTAAATGTCAAAAACCCCACACCAGTAGTGGCATTTGTCATAAAAGTGGCCTTTCCGATTTTCGTTACAACCCGAGTTAGTGCCTTGGCTTTATTTCCATGTGTCTTTAATTCGGAATGGAATTTATTTATCAAATAAATGCAGTTCGGAATTCCAATGACGATGATCAAAGGAGGAATTAAACTGGTCAGAATGGTGATTTCATATCCAAGCGTATTGATCATACCCAACGACCAAATGACACCCAAACCAACCACGGTCATAGAAATCAATACAGGCTTTATTGATCGAAAGAATAGAAGCAGGATTATGATGGTTACCAAAAGAGTTAATGCCACAAAAAGTTTTAACTCCTTCTTGATTAAATCCGTCATCATTTCGCGGATGTAGGGCATTCCCGAGTATTTCACTACAAGTTCATTCTGAACTTCAAAATCCTGAACTTTAGTTAAAATCGATCCAAAAAACTCGGATCTCTGATTGGAGTTAAACCGCTCGTTTTTCATCGAAATAGCCATTAGGCTATAATTATTTTCCGAATTATAGAGCAGGTTTTTATAAAACGGCAATGCCTCGAATTCCAGTTTAAGTGAGTCTAAATCTGTTTGCGAGCCCACCTTGGCTTTGACTAGGGGCTCAATCACGAACTTCTTTTCCGTTTCGCTTTTTCGAATGTTAAATGCACTTCCCACCGAGAGAACTGTGTCTACGCCATCAATCGCGCTTACACTGCGTCCCAGTTCATACCATTTATTGAATAAATCTGGATCATTGAAAAGGTCTTTTTCAATTCCTATTACGAAAACAGTAGACTCTTCTTTAAACCGTTCTCGGAAAGTGTCATATGCAATTAGTGCGGGGTCATCATCAGGAAGCATGCGAGGTAAACCGTAGTACAACTTAACCCCGCCCGCTTGGTAAAGCATTGCAGCAGTGAAGCTAAATAGCAACACTATGAACAATATCCGATATCGTATTATTAAACCTGCGAGCTTTGCCCACATAATCTTAGCATTTTCAAAGGCTGCCGAAGGTAAGACTATTAAGTAAGTGCCACGTCTAGGACTGTTATTTTTGACCACGAATGAGGGATAATCTGATGATGCTTTCGAAACTCAGTCCAAGTAAAGTTTGGAATGCCATAAATGTGCTCGGTAGCTATTGGATTAGTCGATTTACAGGCTCTCCAAGTCATATTGGGCTTCCCCTTTCATTGAGCATCGAGCCAACTACAGCGTGCAATCTGCGCTGTCCCGAATGTCCCTCTGGACTTCGGTCTTTTACGCGACCAACGGGTAAAATGGATTTAGAACTGCTCAACAAGATTCTAAATGAGGTGAAAAGTCATTGCACCTACATCAATTTCTACTTTCAAGGAGAACCATACATCCATCCACAATTTTTGGATATGGTCAGGCTGTGCAGAAAGTATAAGATTTACTCAGCTACTAGCACCAACGCACATTTTCTCAATACGGATAAGGCGAAAGAAACGGTTCAATCTGGCCTAGATCGATTGATAATTTCAATTGATGGCACAGATCAAAGCACGTATGAAAGCTACAGGAAAGAGGGTGATTTATCTAAGGTGATAAAAGGGGCGAAAACCATTCTTCATTGGAAAAAAGAATTAAAGTCAATGACACCACATGTCATTTTTCAATTCTTGGTGGTTAAACCCAATGAGCATCAAATTGAAGAAGTCAAAAAATTGGGGGCAGAATTAGGTGTAGATGAGATCCGATTTAAAACAGCTCAGATCTATGACTTTGAAAATGGGAATGAGCTCATTCCTACACGCGATGAATATTCTCGATATAAGAAAACAGCCAGTGGGAAGTGGGTCATTAAGAATTCACTGGACAACCATTGTTGGCGGATGTGGTCTGGAGCCGTGATCACATGGGACGGAAGGGTTGTACCTTGCTGTTTTGATAAAGATGCTGCACATAGCATGGGCAATCTTCAAAAACAATCGTTTAAAGAAATCTGGAATAACCAGCACTACAAACAGTTTAGAGCGAGCATTCTCAGATCGAGAAGTGAGATTGAAATGTGTAAGAATTGTAGTGAAGGAACACAGGTGTTTGGGTAAATCCGAATTATACCTTCATTATATCGGCTTCCTTCAAGGTCATTAAGTCATCTACTTTCTTGACAAAAGAATCAGTAAGCTTCTGAACTTGATCTTCGGCATCCTTTGCGAGGTCATCAGAGATGGTCTCTTCTTTTAAAGCTTTGATTTCATCATTTGCTTCTTTTCTAGAATTTCGAATAGATACCTTGGCATCCTCACCTTCAGCCCGTGCCTGCTTCACTAAATCCCTTCTTCTTTCCTCAGTTAATGAAGGAATATTGATCATGATCAACTCCCCATTATTCTGTGGGTTTAGCCCAAGATTCGCCACCATTATGGCTTTTTCGATCGGTTCGAGCATTGCCTTTTCCCAAGGCTGAATGGATAGGGTTCTTCCGTCAGGTGTGTTAATATTCGAAATCTGCGACAACGGTGTCATTGACCCATAATAATCCACATAAACCGTATCCAACATAGTGGAACTCGCTCTACCTGCACGAATGCGACCTAGGTTCTTTTTCAAATGCTCTATCGCTGAAGACATGCTTTCTTTTGCCATGTCCAATACCATCTCAATTTCTTCCATAACCTTTTCTCTTAGTACGCCCGAAAATAATACATGAACTGTTATTTACGCCTCTACTAGTGTGCCCACTTTTTCACCGGCAACCACTCGCTTCAAATTGCCTGGTTTGTTCATATCAAATACGATAATGGGCACATTGTTTTCTTGACATAATGTGAATGCCGTCATATCCATTACGTTCAGATTCTTAGATATCGCATCGGCAAAACTTATCGAATCATACTTGGTAGCATTGGCATCCTTCTCGGGGTCAGCAGTGTATATTCCATCCACACGTGTACCTTTCAATATGACGTCAGATTCAATCTCAATCGCACGCAAAGATGCTGCAGTATCAGTAGTGAAATAAGGGTTGCCAGTTCCTGCACCAAAAATGACTATACGTCCCTTTTCGAGATGTCGCACCGCTCTTCTTCGAATGAATGGCTCGGCAATTTGTTCCATTTTGATGGCTGATAGCAACCTAGTCTTCATCCCTAAGGACTCCATGCCAGACTGAATAGCCAAACCATTGATCATGGTTGCGAGCATACCCATATGATCACCTTGAACACGATCAATACCCGAACTCGCAGCTTGCATTCCACGATAGATGTTTCCGCCACCAATGACAACAGCCACTTCAACACCCATTTCAGAGATTTCTTTTACTTCGTTACAGTACTGAATCAATCGGTCATTGTCTATCCCGTAATTCTTTTCGCCCATAAGGGCCTCTCCGCTCAACTTGAGTAAAATCCGTTTGTATTTAGCCATAGCGCAAACCTAGTTTATTGATCAAAATTTTGGGCAAAAAAAGAGCGATGATTAATCATCGCTCTATTCAAAAAATTGTTTTGTTAGCTACCTAAGGAGTGGCGCTTGAAAGCAGTCACTGTAAGGTTCGAGTCAATCTCTTTCAAGTATTGACCAACGCTCTTCTTGTTCTCTTTAATGAAAGCTTGATTCAATAAAGTTGATTCCTTGAAGAATTTGTTCAGTTTACCTGTGGCAATCTTTTCCAACATCTCCTCTGGCTTTCCTTCTTGACGTGCAAGGTCCTTTCCAATTTCAATCTCCTTATCGATTACTTCTTGAGACACACCTGATTGATCGATGGCTACAGGCGCCATTGCCGCAATCTGCATGGCAACATCACGTCCGACTTCACCTTGACCAGCAACATTTAATCCTACTAGCGCTGCAACTTGATTTCCTGGGTGATTATATGCAACAACGGTATCAGCTTCAATAATGTCTAAGTTGGTTACATCGATTTTCTCACCGATTTTACCAACCATTTCTAACACCTTATCACCGATAGTTAATCCATTTCCATCAAATGATTGAGCTTTCAATTCATCGATTGTTTTCACACCTGAGGTCAAAGCGATATTTGCGATTTTGTTCGCTACATCGTTAAAGTCAGCATTCTTAGCTACGAAATCGGTCTCACAAGTAAGGCTTGTAATTACACCTTTCTTACCTGAATCATCCGCTACTGAAATAATCAAGCCTTCATTGGCTTCTCTATCACCTCTCTTCGCTGCAACTTTCTGTCCTTTCTTTCTTAGGATTTCAATTGCCTTGTCGAAATCACCTTCGGCCTCAACCAAAGCGTTTTTACAATCCATCATTCCACTGCCAGTCATTTGACGCAGTCTATTTACTTCTGATGCTGTAATTTTTGCCATTCTTCTGTGTATTGAAAATTAATATCTATTGATTACTCAGCTGAAGCTTCTTCCACTGTCTCTTCAGTCGCAGGGGCTTCCGCCTTATCCTCGGCTTCTTTACTGGCCTTGTCTTTATCCATCTTACGCTCTGACAAACCTTCTTTGATTGCGTTTGTCATGACACGTAATATCTTATCGATAGCAGCAGACGCATCATCATTCCCTGGGATTGGGAAGTCAACCGCACGTGGGTCAGCATTCGTATCAACGATGGCGAAAGTTGGGATATTCAACTTACGAGCCTCACGAACAGCGATGTGTTCCTTATTGATATCTATGATGAAAAGTGCCGCAGGCAAACGGGTCAAATCTGAGATACTACCCAAATCCTTCTCTAATTTTTCTCTTTGACGATCAACTTGTAAACGCTCACGCTTTGACATGGTCATGAAACGTCCGTCTTGCTTCATCTTATCGATGTCGCTCATTTTTCTAATCGCCTTGCGAATAGTTACGAAGTTGGTCAACATTCCACCTGGCCATCTTTCAGTCACATAAGGCATATTCACCTCTTGCATTTGACTTTCAACGATACCCTTGGCTTGTTTCTTAGTTGCCACCACGAGAATTTTCTTCCCTGATTTCGCGATTTGTTTCATGGCTGCAGCAGCCTCATCACATTTCGCAACGGTTTTGTGTAAGTCGATTACGTGAATACCGTTTCGCTCCATAAAAATGTATGGGGCCATGTTTGGGTTCCACTTTCTCTTTAAGTGACCGAAGTGCACTCCTGCTTCAAGCAGTTCTTTGTAGTTTGTTGTTGCCATTGTTTACCTTCTTTGTGTTAAAGCAATCAGCGGGTAGCTCCTCTGGAAGTCCCGCTGATTTAGATTCTAAACTGTTATATAAAATTGAATTATCGTTTGCTGAACTGGAAGCGCTTACGTGCCTTCTTCTGTCCTGGCTTCTTACGTTCCACCATTCTTGGGTCACGAGTTACTAAGCCTTCAGCTCTTAATGCTGGTTTGTATTCTTCATTGATCTTAACCAATGCTCTAGCAATACCTAAACGGATCGCCTCAGCTTGACCGTTGATCCCACCGCCTGCAACGTTTACATTCACATCGTATGATCCAGCAGTCTCTGTAGCTACAAATGGCTGGTTCAATTTGTGTTGCAAAATTGCAATTGGGAAATATTCGCTCGCCTCACGGTTGTTTACAGTGATCTTACCTTTTCCTTTAGAAAGGTAAACTCTAGCGATGCTGGCTTTTCTTCGGCCTAATGCGTTTATAACGTCCATCTTACTTTACGGTATTGATATCAAGAACTGTTGGTTGCTGTGCAGAATGTGGATGCTCGCCACCAACGTATACATATAGATTTCTGAATAATTGGTTACCCAACTTGTTTTTAGGAAGCATGCCTTTGATAGACTTTTCCAAAACCTTGTGTGGCTGGCGCTTCATCATTTCTTCCGCATTTCGAACACGCTGACCCCCTGGGTAACCAGTGTGCCAGATGTATTCTTTCTCCTGCATTTTACTTCCAGACATTTCAATCTGCTCGCAGTTGATGATGATGACATTGTCACCACAATCTGCATGAGGAGTAAAATTCGGCTTGTGCTTTCCGCGCAACACATAAGCTACTACAGAAGAAAAACGACCTAAATTTTGGCCCTTCGCATCTATGACAACCCACTGCTTGTCTGCGGTTTCTGCATTAGCAGAAATAGTTTTATAACTTAAATGACTCACTGTTCCAATTGTTTATGCCCCCAAAAAGGGGCTGCGAAGATAAAACTATTTTAAACTGAAACAAGTGTTCGTAAAAGAAGATTTCAAACAGGATAGTTCTTTCATTCTTTTTTATCGACTCCAGCGCTAATCCGAGCCGAAAACACCAAGGATATCAAGCGATACAACAAACCAAAAAAATCCATCGCATCAATCAAACGACTAAAGATTCTTGATTGTTCGTCAACCTAGGTTTAAAGGCGAACACTCTTCCAGACTTAGTTTAGCATAAACTTGGCGTTAATGCCCAAGAAGTTCTGCCGCAGCTGCCACTTTAAACTGGCTTCCTTTTCTGCAACGATTGATACAGATTCAAAAAACTTGATATTACTGAATGACAAACCTACCTCGGCATGATATAAAAGCCATTGTTTATCCTGCAAATAAGAATCAAAATGACCTCGTTTTATATTCTTGATTATCGTGCTCGGTTGATGCCAGAGTGAATTTACACCTCCCAGAAAAACGACTGAAATGTCTCTATGGTGATAAAACTTCTTACCCACTAAAATTGGGGTGATCAGAGTATGTTCGAACTCTACAACCACAGTTGGTATCTCGTAAACACCTGGCACAAAAAACCAGGTCCAGGCCAGATATCAAATTTGTGCCGATAAAATCTATACCCTATACCCGTTTCGAAAAAAAAGCCAATCCTTTTAGGCGAAACTCTAATTATTGGAACTAAGTCAAACGATGGTGATTTATACGATTCATCGATAGCAGTTAGGTACCCTCCTGCGCTAAATCCGAAGGCAACAGGTTTCTTCGTGCCAATTATTGTTTGAGATCCTGAGTCTTGCCCCTTAATTAGAAATGGAAATAGCCCGAAAACGAATACTATTATACATCGAGTCATAAAGTCCTATTGAGCGTGTATTAATTATCGGGAATACTACAAAAATCACACATCATGCACTAATCTACAGCTTCAAACGCTTAAATCACCCCTAACTCTTTTCCAACCTTGGTAAATGCAGCCACAGCCTTATCTAAATGCTCTTTTTCATGAGCGGCACTTAGTTGCACTCTAATCCGAGCTTGATCCTTTGGCACCACTGGATAAAAGAAACCGATCACGTAGATTCCCTCCTCGAGCAACATGTCGGCAAACTTCTGTGACAATGATGCATCATAGAGCATGATGGGCACTATCGCTGAGTCGCCATCCTTAATATCAAAGCCAGCCGCCTTGATGCGCTCTTTGAAATAATTGACGTTGTCCTCTAGTTTATCCCTTAATGAGGTGCTCTCGTTTAGAATATCGAACACAGCTAAGGAAGCACCCACTATATTTGGAGCCAACGAGTTACTGAATAAATAGGGTCGAGATCGTTGTCTTAGAATTTCGATGATTTCTTTGCGGCCCGTAGTAAATCCACCCATGGCGCCACCAAGGGCTTTCCCAAGTGTGCCTGTAATGATGTCCACACGTCCGAGAACATTCTTCAACTCTACCGTGCCTTTTCCAGTTTTACCAATAAAGCCTGTGGCATGGCATTCATCGACCATGACCAACGCATCATATTTATCCGCTAAGTCACAAATCTTATCCAATTGCGCCACATACCCATCCATACTGAATACTCCATCCGTTACAATGATCTTGAAACGTGCACCGCTGGCTGCTTTGAGTTGCTCTTCCAAATCGGCCATGTCATTATTGGCATAACGGAAACGCTGTGCCTTGCACAATCTAACCCCGTCAATAATACTGGCATGATTAAGCGAGTCTGATATAATCGCGTCTTCGGGACCCAACAATGGTTCAAACACGCCACCGTTGGCATCAAAAGCGGCAGCATAAAGAATAGTGTCTTCCGTATGCAGAAACTCGGCAATTTTAGCCTCGAGTTGTTTGTGTATGTCCTGGGTGCCACAGATAAAACGGACAGAGGACATTCCGAATCCATGAGAATCAAGTGCATCCTTTGCTGCCTGAACTACCTTGGGGTGCGATGAAAGGCCCAAATAGTTATTCGCACAAAAGTTCACTACTTCTTGACCGGTGCTAATTTTTATCACTGCATCTTGAACCGAAGTAATGACTCTTTCCTTTTTGAATAAACCTGCTTCTTCAATGGATAGCAGTTCTGACTGTAAATGCTCTTTTAATTTGCCGTACATAGTTGGAATGTTTGGTTACGAAATACTCGAATTTTATTGAATAATAAAAAAGCCTCGATGCTGATTGTTCAGTATCGAGGCTTTTATTTTAGAAATCTTTAATTAAACGTGGCCTTGAGCAATCATTGCATCGGCCACTTTAATAAAGCCAGCAATGTTCGCCCCTTTCACATAGTCCACATAATCACCTTCGCGACCATATTTTTCGCAGGCTTCATGAATACTTACCATGATACCATGAAGTTTTTGATCTACTTCTTCTCTAGTCCAGTTCATTCTCAAAGAGTTTTGAGACATTTCAAGACCTGAAGTTGCTACACCACCGGCATTGGATGCTTTACCTGGAGCGAATAAGATTTTTGCTTCGTGGAACTTCGCAATCGCTTCTGGAGTAGAAGGCATGTTTGCTCCTTCAGAAACGCACATACACCCATTGCTTAGCAATTTAGTAGCATCATCACCGTTCAATTCGTTTTGAGTGGCACAAGGAAGCGCGATATCACACTTAACACCCCATGGCTTTTCACCTTCCACAAATTCAACATCTCCAAATTGCTTCGCTAATTCGCTGATGCGTCCTCTTTTCACATTTTTCAACTCCATGATCGCATCAAGGTGCTCAGAATGCAAACCATCCGCGCGATAAACATATCCAGATGAATCTGAGACAGTAACTACCTTAGCTCCTAAATGAATCGCCTTTTGTAAAGCATATTGCGCTACGTTACCAGAACCTGAGATCACAACGGTCTTACCCTTGAATGATTCATTCTTCGTGTTTAACATTTCCTGAGCAAAGTACACGTTTCCGTATCCTGTTGCTTCTGGACGAATCAACGACCCACCGTATTCCATACCTTTTCCGGTAAGTACTCCAGTGAACTCATTTCTAATTCTTTTGTACTGACCAAACAAGTAACCAATTTCTCGGCCTCCCACTCCGATATCACCCGCAGGGACATCCGTGTTTGCCCCAATATGTCGGCTCAATTCCGTCATGAAGCTTTGACAAAACGCCATCACCTCATTGTCTGATTTACCTTTTGGATTAAAGTCAGAACCACCTTTACCTCCACCCATTGGAAGTGTTGTCAATGAGTTTTTGAATACTTGCTCAAAAGCCAAAAACTTTAAGATGCTCAAGTTCACAGATGGGTGAAAACGAAGACCTCCTTTATATGGTCCAATGGCAGAGTTCATTTCAATCCTGAAACCTCTGTTCACTTGATAATTGCCTTGATCATCCACCCAAGGAACTCTGAACATTAAAACACGCTCAGGCTCTACAATTCGATTAAGAATTTCAGCACGCTTATATTTTGGATTCGCTTCGATGTAAGGAATAACTGCCTCGGCAACCTCTTCTACTGCTTGAAGGAATTCTGGCTCATGTCCGTTTCTAGCTTTAACGGACTCCATAAACGCATCTATTTGACTCTGATATTGGCTCATTATGATGTTGTTACACTGATTAAAAAAGTTGGGCAAAAGTAGAATAAAATCAATCCTACAAGTTGGTTATTGATCTGCTGAATTGGTCGGATATTTTGCTTCAAACGCTTCCACTTCTTGCTTCCAAATACGCTCCACTATTGACACATCATCTTTGAAGTAAAACTTGCCGCCCCAGCGGTGTGTGACATATTTATATACTATGGTGTCAATACCATCTCTGACAATAACCCTCCGCACCGTGTGATCTGGAAATGTGAATGTTTCGTCACTTCTGCCTTGAGGATATTTTGAATAGTCTTCCTTGACGCGCTCAACCGGTTCGGGCTTTGCTTCTGGCTTTGGTGCTGATACGGGTTTTGGTGTTTTAACAACAACCGCAGGTTCGGGATCTATCTGTGGTTTTGGGGTGCGTTCTAGCTCTTGTGTCGCTGGTTTTGCATCAACCTCTTCTATGGATGGTGGTTCTGGTGTGCTGATCACCATATCTTCATTGCGCGATTCCATTAACTCTTGTGATTTCGCAGAATTCTCAATCACTTTGACCTGCTTCGTTTTAATCACATCGACCGAATCTACTTCGCGGGCAACAATCTCAGCCATCAAAATGTCCAAATCATTGACTTTGGATGTTAACCATTGCTCGTTTTCGGCACTGTATTGAATGGCTTCATTAAATAGCATTCTAGCTTTGGCGTAATCCATCTCTACGAATGCCTTGTCCGCGGCTTCGAGGGTTCTTTCGTAATTCTTTTCGGCCTCAATTTGTGCCAAAAACTCAGCTTTTCGTTGTTGATCTCGTTTGTTCAATGGTGGTTGGGCTGCCGCTTCGAAACTGAATAGGAAAAAACTAAGGAAGATGAAAAAAAGTCTCATAAACTATGAATGTGTAATTTGATGCAAAAGTACCCTGAGTTCGCTGAGCATCATGGCTGTTGCTCCCCAAATTTTCTTATCCTCATGTAGAAGATATTTAGCCTTGATTTGAGCTCCACTTCCGGTTGAAACCAACCCTTCATCGAATACATTGGGTATCATAAGCTTGGATAATGGCAAGGTGAGAATGGATCTCACCTCTCGTGGATCTGGAATCAATTCGGGCATTTTATCTAATTTAAAAATGTACGGCTTCACCAAAAAACCACTGGGCGGAATATACACTTCGGTTAATTGACCCAATCGTTGTAGCGAAGCTCGCTTGACCCCCACTTCTTCCTCTGTTTCTCTTCTTGCGGTATCTTCTAAATCGCCATCAAAATCCTCCACTTTTCCACCTGGAAAACCGATTTGACCACTATGAACACCATCATAGGACTGACGTTCAATGAGTAATAAATGTGTCTCCATTTGCACTGGCAGAAAGATGGCGCCAACAGCACTCAATCGAGGATTCGGATTTTTTCTAAGTGCTTCTTTTCGGAATTGAGTAATTCCAGGAAAAACTTGCGCGTGGGCATCCTCACCGGGAATTGGTGTGTTAGCGAATCGGTCCGTTAACTTTTGAAACTCTTCAAACTTCATTTTGGCAGTGATAGCTTACCAACTCATCGATAGGGCTTTGTATTATCAGTCCAAGAGTCATATCCGCTTTTTCAAGCTCCTGCTTTAGCACCTCCCGATAATGGAATGCGATAGAGCCAACAAAGTTCACTGGGACTTGTTTTGCGCTCCTATACTTTGAAACATGACGATCGATGAACTCCTTAAAGGACTCAGCCAAAATTTCTTGTATTAAAGGATGTTCCATGTGACCTATGCAGAATCTTGATAAACTGGCCAGAAATTTATTCGGTTTTTCCTTATCATACAGCGATGTAAGCACCGACTCTTTTGTAATATCAAATGCGTTCGTAAATTCTTTGACCAATTCCGCTGGCATTTCCCTATAAATCCAGGACCTCACCAATCTCCTTCCAATGGATGAGCCACTGCCTTCATCTCCGATCATAAAACCCATAGATGGGACGTTGTCTATGATTTGATCACCGTCATATTCACATGAATTTGATCCCGTACCTAGGATACAAGCAATTCCAGCTTTCTTACCACACAACGCTCGAGCCGCAGCTAATAAGTCATGATTCACGGTGACTAAAGTATTCGAAGCAATGGCATTTATTCCCTTAGAAATTCGCAGGTTTCTTTCCGGACTCGAGCAGCTTGCTCCATAAAAATAGATATCGTTGATTTGATCTATGGATTCTGTTTCGATCATTTCCTTAAACACAGACGACACTTCTTCTGAGTCGACAAAAAATGGATTTAATCCTATGCTTGACCTTCGCCAAACCTCCATATTGTTTTCATCTAATAAGACCCAAACAGTTTTAGTTGATCCGCTTTCTGCAATAATTTTCACCTGACGAAAATAGCTATGGTCTGCAACCTATGGTTATATCGAGTTCAGGGTTTTAAACAAAAAAACCCGATGCATACACATCGGGTTTTTGATTTAGATTTTTGGTTGTGGATTATTCCCTTAACAGGGTAATGTCTCCGCGGTATTCTACCGGTTCTTTATCGATGGTAGCCTCTGTTCCAGTGACTACATAGAAGTAGGTTCCTTCTGGTTGCTCTGCACCGCCATTCATGCGTGTTCCATCCCAAACATCGTCCATCTTCTCTGATTCAAACACCTTGGTTCCCCATCGGTTGTAAATCACGATTCTAAACTCCTCGATTCCATCGATCTGCCACTCAAACAAATCATTGCTTTGATCACCATTTGGTGTAAACACGTTTGGCACAAAGAAACTTGTCGCTCGGTCTAAACTCACGATGATCGCATGTGAGTCTGTACATACTCCATTGTCTGCTACCAACGACACCACATATGATCCGATCTGATCAAAGGTGAATACTGGATTCTCAGTCGTATCGAACCCGAACGGTCCAAAGGTCCACTCATAGGTCAACTTGAAGTTAACTGAGTCCTCGCCAGCATTACTCTGGTTTACAAACTGAAGCTCCAATGGAATATCTCCTGACTTCAACGTATCGTCTAGCCCAGCACCTGGCTTGGTACTCACAAAATGTGCTACTGGCGATGGTCGAACTTCGATATCTACGCGTGACCAACCACTCTCACAGCCATACTCGCTGAACTGTGTTCCATAAACTCGGGTAGGCATTTGTTGCAACTCGCCATAAGCGAACGGATTGCCAGCACCTAACAAGGTCATGTCCTTAACACTTGGAATGGTATCTGGGTTCTCTTTCATCCCTTCTTCATAACCTTCCCACTCATACCACTTGAACGTATTGGTCAATAACCCATCTGCTCGCAAATTGTCTAGGTAATGACCTTGACAATATGGTCCTCCGCCAAATGTCTTTGGTGGAACAGGTGTTCTTGCTATTCGTACTGGAAGCACTTTCTTGTTGTAACATGTCGTGACAGTATCATACAACTCATAGCTGATGAAATACTCTCCCTCGCCCACTCGACTTGGAATGAAGTATCCATCATGTAAGGTTGGTAAACTACCACCCCATATTCCATTCTCACGCACCGGGTTCAGTAATACACTGTCTTTAATGTTGTCACAGTAAACACTATCTGCTCCGCTAAAATTAGCATTTGGCAAACCGTTGATTACAAGGGTTGTGTCTGACTCTGTACCACACGCTCCTTCTATCTTGTAACGAAGCTTATACGCACCGGCACTCTTGTCTTTTGTGTTGAAGTAATAGTTCCCGGATCCTTCTGGGATCTCCTCAATGTCATTGCCTTCCCAGATTCCGAATGGATCTCCTTCAAATGCGTTCAAGAAAATCTCTACTTCCTCGCCCTCACATATGCGTGGCAAACTGTCTATCGTTGAATTATACTCTCCTACAATAGCAATGTTGGCTGAGTCTGTATTCACACACCCACTATCGTTCACCGTATGATATACCTTGATAGTATCTGGAGCACCGATAGTGCTTGGGTTTAATACTCCTGCAGAAGTTGGATTGTTCGAACTATCTGCATTCATCCACGACTCGCTTTGGAAGTTCGTGTTGACTATCGTAAAGTTACCTTGAAGGTTTACACTCGTCAACTGCTCACAGTATGGACCAACGGTCGCAATACTTGCGTCTGGAGCGCCTTTTACTCGTATGTCTATCGTATCGCTATTTGCACAGATCCCTTCCAATAGATAGATGATCTGAACTACTGTATCGTTTCCTGATCCTGGATCTAATATGTCTGGCGCGAATACTCCGTCCACCGCATTCACTATACCTGATCCTAGATAGGTTCCACCTGGCGTTTCTGATATCAATGTATCCAATGGGTCCGATGCACAATACACTAACTCTGCGGCCGTTCCTCCTACATCTGGTGTTAAGTTAATTGGGAACTTCTCAAATACTTCTACTAGAATGGTATCCTTGTTTCCACAAGCTTCTTCTAAGTTACTTTCTACTACGTAGGTTGTAGTGTAAGCCGGGTGAACCCATGGTGTTGCACACTGTACACAACCGAAGTTGGTGCCGACAACTATTGGATCTCCTCCTGCTAAAACACTCCAATAAAAGGTGTCACCACCATTGGCGTCCAACGTAATCGAGTCTAACTCGCAGATCGCGGTGTCGTTGCCTAAGAAAGTACTTGGTTCAATGCGCACTACATATGAGTAAACGTTGAAACCTGTCACCGGACAAAAATCATCTTCAACAGTTACGTTGAATGGAACAAATGTTTGGTTAGTAGGTACTGCCGTCCAGCTTATATGCACGGTATCTGGATTGGTTCCAGAACTTGTCCAAACAGCTCCAGGTAAAATCTGATCGATGTTACATATAGAAGTGATAGAATCATTGGAGATGTTACCCGCTGTGTCATAATCCGTGAATACTAAATCGAATTCAAAATCCTGGCCCGTACAAACCACAATCGTATTCGAATCTAATTGAGCTCCTGAGCCCACAAAGTTTTGTATACCATTTTCGTCTTGAGGAGGAGTATTATCACAACTATCCAGCACAATGAACTGAATATCTCTGTGTACCTCTCCTCTGTATTCACCAGTCTCTGGATCGTATTCCTTCACCGTAACGGCTATCGCATAGTTCGCAAAATTGAATCCCGCAGGAATCGTAGCGGTAAAGTTCAACTGACCTGTAGCATTGTTGATGGTTGTTACTCCAGGCATTGGCTGAGGACCTGTATAGGATCCAGAGTAGTTAATAGGGTTGAAATTTCCTGACACATAATTGTTCCAAGCCGTATCTAGCTCCCACCAAAGGCTATCTCCGTTTGGATCGTAAGCACTCCAGTTATAAGTCACCTCTTGTCCATCGCAAAAGAATGGAATAGGCTTATTTGAATTGAATTGTACGGAACTGTTTGTGATAGATTCTTCAAAGTTCATTCGGGTATAAGCAACAATACTTGGCTGACTCACGTAGTTAACACCTGTATTACGAGCACCTGAAGCATATACAAAGATCCATTGATCACAATTATTGTAAGCAGCTCCTAAGAGGGCACTATCCATAACGATGGTATCGGTATAAACTCCCCACTGTATTCCTAACAAACCGCAGTTACCGACCACACATGAGTTTTGGGTAGAATTTAGCGAATCACATATCGGAGTGGCCTCTTTGATCGTATCTGCATAAGCCGTTCTGCTAATTTGTTGTCCTGTCTCTTCACATCGAATATAGTAACTGGCTGCCGTGCCAATACCTGCAGCGCCTGTACAGTTACCATTGTTAAAAGCTGTTCCTCCACAGTAACGGAAGAAATCACAGTGAGAAACGAAGGTATCTCCGTTGATGTGTTCCACGGTAATATTCATTCCCTGAATGTGCGTGGCCGTTGCATCCTTCATTCCAAAGAGACCTAAGGTCAATAGAATCGTTAAAAAGGCTAATTTTTTCATATCTGGTTTTTGGTTAACAAGGGCAAAGACTACAGTACTTTGCGAAAGGTTGTCCGAGGTGTTAAAAAACTTTAGCTGACGAAATTAATGAAACATCCCTTTACTATAGAATCCGATGAAACCAAAAAAACCCGATGCATATACATCGGGTTTTTGATTTAGATTTTTGGTTTGATCAAATAGATTCAGATTGAATGTTTCAGGCTATCTGAACTATATAATTTTTTACTCATGATTATTAAGCTCACCTTTGTTGCGTGAAGAATATTCTCATAGTTGGCGCAGGTTTGGCAGGTATATCGTTATGCGAAAGATTGCTTGAAAAAAAAGTTTCCGTAACTGTGATTGACCATCAAAACAACCCTTCGAGCACCAAGGTTGCGACTGGAATGTACAATCCAATCGTGTTTAAGCGCTTGAATAAAACTTGGATGATCGATGAGGTCCTTGAGTCCATGCATTTGTTTTATCAGCACATAGAAGAAAAGCTATCGCGATCTTTGAAGAATGAAGTCCGACTTTTTAAACACATTTCCAGCAATGACTATCGCAACTTTTGGAACAAACGGGCAGAGCAACCAGACTTTAAAGAATATTTAATTCCAGTAAATGGTGATTTTGGCGAAGTAAAAAAAGCGGGATGGGTAGATTGCGCGGCATTCGTGAATCATTATCACCAATACCTTTTAGATCAAGGAATCATCCAAGATGAAAAATTTCAGCTTGAGGATATGCATATCGAGAAAAAGGGAATAACCTACAAAGGGCTTCATTATGACTCTATCGTGTTTTGCGAAGGACCTTTCGCTGTTCATAATCCACTCTTTGATTGGCTGCCATTCAAAGTTGCCAAAGGCGATTGGGTAGTGATCGAAACCGAGAAAGACATAGAGCTTGAAGGAGTGGTTAACAATGTAGTCAACATTATACCCCTTGGCGAAAATCGATACAAGCTTTCGTCCACTTTTGAATGGGAAACGGACAGTTGGTTGCCTAATAAAAATGTGATCGCAGAGCTTACTGATGCTTTTGAAGAGATTTATCATATCGATTACCAAATTGTAGATCATCAATCTGGACTTCGGCCATCTGCCTCGGACAGAAGACCCTATTTGGGCGAACACCCTCGGAAGAAAAACGTATTTATATTCAACGGATTAGGCTCTAAAGGAATCATCCTCGCTCCATTTTTCTCCCATCATCTTGCCGAGCATATCATTGATAAAAAACCAATACTACCGGAAGCAGATATCAAAAGGCATTTAAAACGATTTCAAAATGCTGCGAGACTGAGCGAAATCAGCTAGTTTAAATCAATACACAAGCTACTTTTGCAAAATGGCTCTGTATAATCGAATTGACAAAAAGCTTTTAAAAGAACGTTTGGCCGAGGACACTACCCCTCGAACCACGGTTTCCTTCTATAAATATGTCGAGATTCTAAATCCTGAAGAGTATCGAGATCATTTGTATGCCGAATGGGAATCCATTGGATGCCTTGGTCGCATTTACATTGCTAATGAAGGAATCAACGCACAAATGAGCGTTCCAAGCAATCACTGGGAAGCCTTTGTAGCGCATATTAAAAACGACCCCCACATTGGTGACGTGCCGTTTAAGATTGCAGTTGAGGATGATGGCAAGTCATTCTTCAAACTAAAAATCAAGGTTCGGAAGAAAATTGTTGCAGATGGATTGGACGACTCAAGTTTTAATCCCTGGAACACAGGAAACCACCTCATCGCTATAGAGTTTAATGAAGCGCTTGAAAACGGGGCTATAGTGGTTGATATGCGCAACCATTATGAAAGTGAAGTGGGGCATTTTAAGGGAGCCATCTTACCAGATGCAGACACTTTCCGCGATGAATTAAAAATGGTGGAGACCATGCTGGAGGGCAAGCAAAGCGAGAAGATATTGATGTATTGCACAGGTGGTATTCGCTGTGAAAAAGCGAGCGCCTATTTCAAGCATCTCGGGTTTAAAGATGTAAATCAACTTCAGGGTGGCATTATTGAATATGCTCACCAAGTGGAACAACAAGGTCTCGAAAGCAAGTATATCGGAAAGAACTTTGTCTTTGACGAACGATTAGGCGAACGAATCACGGATGATGTAATTGCCGAATGTCACCAATGCGGTAAACCATGCGACAACCACACCAATTGCTTGAACGAAGATTGTCACTTGCTCTTCATCCAGTGTGACGATTGCAAAAAACGCTACGAAGGCTGCTGTTCTGACGACTGTATTGAAATCATTCACCTCCCCATAGAAGAGCAAAAAGAACGCAGAAAGGGCAAGGATCGAGCTAAGATTCGTAACGTTTTCAAAAAAGGTAGGGTCGAGGATAAAATCCTTAAAAAATAAAAATCATCACCTAGATCCGACTGGTGAAAACATGTGCAAAACCTATCTCCACTTTTAGCCAGAAAGGCTTGTGGATTCAATAATATTGCACTTTAACTGGCAAAGAGAAAACTCCCCCATTTTATGAAAGAAATTAGATCGGCATTGGTCTCTGTATTTAGCAAAGACGGCCTAGATCAAATCGCAGATTTACTCCATGAGCGAGGAATTATGGTGTATTCAACTGGCGGAACCGCAGCTTTTTTTCAAAACAGAAAAATACCTGTTACTGAAGTTGAGAGCATTACTAACTATCCATCCATTCTTGCTGGAAGAGTAAAAACACTTCACCCTAAGGTATTTGGCGGCATATTAGCTAGATCCTCAGAGGCTGACGACCAAAGCGAACTAGAGCAGTTCAACATTCCGACTATTGACTTAGTGATCGTTGATTTATACCCTTTTGAGGAAACCGTTAAATCAGGCGCGTCTGAAGAAGACATCATTGAGAAGATTGATATCGGTGGAATCTCATTGATTCGTGCTGCGGCCAAGAATTTTAACGATGTGGTTATTGTGTCAGGAAAAAGCCAATACAGCGATCTCGTTCAGATTTTGAAAAACGGTGCAAAAACGAATATCGAAACGAGAAAAAATTTATCTGCCAGGGCTTTCACTGAAACGAAACAATACGACACAGTTATTTCAAACTACTTTTTAGGAATTGATGGCAGCGGTGAAGAAAAATCACTGCGATATGGCGAGAACCCACATCAACAAGGTGCATTTAAAGGCGATTTGAGTGCGTTTGTAGAACAGCTTCATGGCAAGGAACTCTCTTACAACAATCTTTTAGACATCGACTCGGCCATTCGACTCATTAGAGATTTCAAGGACGAAGACCCAACTTTCGCAGTAATAAAACACAATAACGCGTGTGGTTTCGCTACTCGAGGTGATGCAAAAACAGCTTACTTAGACGCCTTGGCAGGTGATCCGGTTTCAGCCTTTGGTGGGATCATAGCAACCAATACAAATATTGATCTTGCAGCCGCTGAAGAGATCAACAAACTTTTCTGTGAAGTGGTGATTGCACCCAGTTATTCGGATGATGCGCTGGCCCTTTTAAAGAGTAAAAAGAATCGGATGATTCTTATTGACAAACAGGCTAGCTTTCCTCAAAAATCAGTTCGTTCAGTGTTAAACGGTGTTTTAGAGCAAGATATCGACTCCAAAATAGTTAATGCCAGTGAGCTCCAAAACGTAACAAAAAAACAAGCCACTGCCGAGGAGGTGGAAGACCTAGTGTTCGCCAACAAACTGGTGAAACACACTAAGTCAAACACTATTGTTTTAGCTAAAAACAGACAATTGGTAGCAAGTGGAGTTGGACAAACATCTAGAGTTGATGCGCTCAGACAGGCGATTGACAAAGCAAAAAACTTTGGCTTCGAAGTAGATGGATGTGTTATGGCAAGCGATGCGTTTTTCCCATTCCCTGATTGCGTAGAGATTGCCAACAAAGTCGGTGTCAAAGCGGTTATTCAACCAGGAGGTTCTGTTCGAGATCAGGAATCAATAGACTATTGTAACGAACACAACATGGCAATGGTTATTACGGGAACACGACACTTCCGCCATTAATCACCCTGCTATTAGGATTGAATTAAGTTTAACTTCGCAAAACTCACAAGCACAGTAAAATAGAAGATGGGCATACTTAATTTTTTCACGGAAGAAATCGCGATTGACCTCGGAACGGCCAACACGATCATCATTCATAATGACAAAGTCGTTGTGGATGAACCTTCTATTGTTGCCGAAGACCGATCGACAAAGAAGATCATTGCTGTGGGAAGTATTGCTATGCAAATGCATGGAAAGACCCACGAGAACATCAGAACAATTCGTCCTTTGAAGGATGGCGTAATTGCAGATTTCCATGCCGCTGAGCAAATGATTAGAGGCATGATCAAAATGATCAATTATGGGAATCGACTTTTCTCTCCGAGTTTAAAGATGGTGATCTGTATTCCATCAGGAATTACCGAAGTTGAAAAACGGGCCGTAAAAGATTCCGCGGAGCATGCTGGAGCCAAAGAGGTTTACCTGATTCATGAACCCATGGCTGCGGCCATAGGTATCGGAATTGATGTGGAAGAACCAATGGGCAACATGATCATAGATATAGGCGGTGGAACCAGCGAAATTGCTGTAATCGCACTTGGAGGGATTGTTTGTGACAAATCAATCAGGGTGGCGGGTGATGAATTCACTAGTGACATTGAGGATTACATGAGAAGACAACACAACATTTTAATCGGTGAACGCAGCGCTGAAAGAATTAAGATTGAAGTGGGTGCAGCAATTACTGAATTGGAAAACCCACCAGAAGAAATGGCGGTACACGGACGTGATTTGATGACCGGAATTCCAAAGGAGATTAAAGTTTCATATGTTGAGATTGCCCATGCTTTGGATAAATCCATATCCAAAATTGAAGAGGCGATTCTATCGGCATTAGAAATGACCCCGCCTGAACTTTCGGCTGATATTTACAAAACTGGAATTTATCTCGCTGGTGGAGGCTCTATGCTGCGCGGATTGGATAAGCGAATTAGCTTAAAAACTAAACTACCGGTGCACGTAGCCGAAGACCCACTGCGCGCTGTTGCCAGGGGAACAGGTATTGCGTTGAAAAATGCTCACCGATTCCCATTCTTGATGAAATAGGACTACTGACCTATTTTTGGTTGGTTCATTGCTCTAAACCGCTTTATGCAGAAGCTATTTCTCTTTTTCTGGAAAAACCACTTTACAGTACTTTTTATAGTCCTAGAAGTTATCGCGTTCTCACTTCTCGTATCTAATAATAGTTTCCAGCAGTCTAGAATTCATGAATCAAGTGTAACAATCGCAGGAACGGTCTATCAATTTCAGCATTCATACACTCAATACTTAGGCCTAACCGAGGAAAATGAAAAGCTGCGCCAATCAAATTCAGAGCTAATCCAAGCCCAACTAAACACCAAGAATCAGCGGCAAAATGTACATGGTAACTTTCAAGTAATTCCGACACTAGCACTGAGTAGCACTTACCAGCAAGAAAACAATTACATCATTATTGACGCTGGAAAATCAGATGGAATCAAACCTGCGTCTGCGGTGATAAGCACTGATGGAGCAGTAGGGATTATTCATTCAGTTAGTGAAAATTATTCATCTATCATACCCATTATCCACGGAAGTTCAGACATAAGCGCTCGATTGAAAAACAGCTCGTATTTCGGACAGTGTAAATGGGGTGGCATAGATCCAAAAACTGCAGAATTAGAAAACATACCCAACCACGTAGAAATAGCTGAAGGTGACACTATAGTAACGAGGGGATCAGGAGGAGTTTTTCCACCAAACATCATAATTGGATATGCTCAAGAATCGAAAAAGAATGAAAGCAGTGGTTTCCAAACCGTCACTGTTAGACTTGCTACTGATTTTAGAAAGATTCACTCACTTTTTGTAATTATAAATTCGCTGAAGCCAGAATTGGATTCACTAATTAATCAAACGGAAGAATGGACAGGCGAATAATCACATTAACTATACAGTTTATTGGGTTAGTGCTGATTCAAGTGTTGATTCTAAATAACATCCTTTTTTCAAATCTTCTCAACCCCTTCTTTTACATCTATTTTATCTTGGTTCTCCCAGTGGATTTCCGTCCATCAGTTGGGCTTATAGTAGGATTCCTACTCGGTCTATCGATTGACGTTTTTAGCCAAACTTTAGGCATGCACACCATCGCCACCACGTTCGCAGCCTTTTGCCGACCATATGTATTAAGCTACATGGCTCCAAGAGATGGATATGAATTCTCTCGACTTCCAAGTGTAAAAGAAATGGGCTGGTTGTGGTTTGGAACCTATTCGGCCATACTTACATTTTTGCACCACCTGATTCTGTTCTTTGTTGAAATGTTCAGAATGTCTGGGATATTTAACACGGTTTTAAAGTCTTTAGGAAGCACAGCGCTTACAGTCATTTTAGTGTTGGTTATACAGCTCATATTCGCGAGAAGAACAAGCACTTCTTATGAATAACCTTGAACAACGCAAATTCGTCATCATTGCGGCCTTTGTCATCATCGGCATCATCTTCTTAATTCAATTATTTAGTATTCAGGTTATCGATGACTCATATGTCTCTTCAGCAGATAACCAAGCACTTCGATTTGTTACAAAGTATCCTTCAAGAGGAATCATTTATGACCGAAATGGTGAAATACTTGTGCTCAATCAGGCAGCTTACGATTTAATGGTGGTTCCGGGTCAGGTCGAAAATATCGATACAACTCTTTTGTGCGAAATACTTGATATTACGTTAGATGAATTTGAATCTAACATTGATCGGGCCTCATCCTATTCGAAATATCGGGCCAGTATTTTTAAGAAGCAAATGACGGCAAGTGAATATGCCCAATTGGCAGAACGCTTGTATCAATTTCCTGGGTTTTATGGTCAAAAACGTAGTCTAAGAATTTATCCTGATAGTGTTGCCGCACACGTACTCGGATACATTGGGGAGGTGAATCAGAGGCAACTTGACCTCGATTCTTTTTATCGTTCTGGAGACTTTATTGGAATCAGTGGCATTGAGAAGCAATACGAAACCATGCTGCGCGGAGAAAGAGGTCGAGAAGTTTTAATGGTCGATGTTCACAATACTGTTCAAGGGAAATATGAAAATGGCGAGTTAGATGTTGACGCCAAATCCGGATATAATTTGGAGTCAACGATAGACCTTCGCATTCAAAAGTTTGGTGAACAGTTGATGCGAAATAAGAAGGGCAGTATTGTTGCCATCGAGCCAAAAACTGGAGAAGTACTTTGTTTAATCTCGAGTCCAACCTATGATCCTAACCTATTGGTCGGTGTAAAAAGAGCTAAGAACTATGCACTACTGTCTCAAAATGACAGTCTTGACCCTTTGTTTAATCGAGCCTTGATGGCAAAATATCCTCCTGGATCTATATTCAAATTGATTCAGTCGCTGATAGCCTTAGATGAAGGTGTTATTTCAGAAAACACAGGATTTACTTGCAACAAGTCCCTTGTAGGATGCCACAACCACCCAAGTGCAAATTCCATTAAGGAGGCTATCCAGATGTCATGCAATCCATATTACCATCAATTATTCAAACGGCTAATAAATCGAGGCCGTTCAAAGAGCTATTTCGAAGACAGCGCACTGGGTTTAGAGCATTGGACAGAGCGTGTCACTGCATTTGGTCTAGGTCAAAGGTTGGCTCTTGACCTTCCTAATCTGAAAGCTGGAAATGTTCCGAGTGTAGAATTGTACGACCGTATTTACGGAAAGCGAAGGTGGGCCTTCAGCACAATTTACAGCTTGAGTATTGGTCAAGGCGAATTAGAGGTGGTTCCATTACAGATGGCAAATCTTGCTGCAACCATAGCAAACAAAGGATATTTCATCGATCCTCATTTGATAAGTAATATCCAAAATTTGGATTCAAATCTGCCATGGGAACACCATGAAACAGGTATAGATGTCGGCTATTTCGAGCCAGTTATTGAGGCCATGCAATGGGTCGTTGAAAAACCAGGGGGAACCGCACGAAGAGCTCGAATTGATGGAATTGAAGTCTGCGGGAAAACCGGTACTGCAGAAAATCCCCATGGAAAAGATCACAGCGTATTCATTGCTTTTGCTCCAAAAGAAAACCCAAAAATCGCCATTGCAGTATACGTTGAAAATGCCGGGTTTGGAGGAACTTGGGCTGCTCCAATTTCAAGCTTGCTGATTGAAAAATACCTAACTGACTCGATTTCAGATACCGCAAAACAGAACCAAATAATACGAGCCGATCTTATTTCACTCGAAGACGTTTATGAGGACTAAGCAAAGCATATTTCAAGATATCGACTGGATAATGGTCGCCATATATCTCGTGCTCGTTGCTTTCGGTTGGATTAGCATCTATGCTGCGACTTTTGACGAACAACATCGCGACATTCTAGACATGACCCAAAATCACGGCAAACAAATGCTTTGGATTGTATTAGCGATTGTAATCGCCACCGCCATTCTACTCTTGGATCACCAATTCTTCGAAACATTCGCATATGCTATATATGGAATCTCCTTATTCCTGCTGTTGGCCGTGCTCTTTGTTGGGTCGGAAATTAAGGGTGCTCAAAGTTGGTTTGTTTTAGGACCTATCAGTTTTCAGCCGTCAGAATTGGCGAAGTATGGAACTGCATTAGCGCTGGCTAAATACCTTAAAGTTCATGGGAGTAAATTCAAAGAAATGCGGATTAAGCTCATATCGCTATGTATCATTTTCCTGCCTGCAATATTAATTATGCTTCAACCTGATGTTGGTTCAATGCTAGTCTTTGCTGTTTTATTAGTTGTACTTTATAGACAAGGACTCAGTGGATGGATATTTATTCTTGGATTTGCAGCTATTTTCCTCTTTGTCATAGCGCTATTTATGAAGCAGTTTTCTTGGGAGATTTCATCTGAAACATCTATTGCCGGAAGTTGGCTGTTTCTTTCATTACTTGCCTCATTGTGCGGAGTGATTTTCTATTTTCTCAGGAAATCGAAGGGAAGCTTGCTCATCATTCTCGGAAGCTATTTGGCTTCTTTAGGCTATTATTTGTCCGTAGATTTTGTCTTTGATCATGTATTAAAACCTCACCACCAAAACAGAATAAACGAGCTTTTAGGTATTGTTTCGGATCCATTAGGAGCTGGGTATAATGTGAATCAGTCCAAAATTGCAATTGGATCTGGAGGTTTCTTTGGTAAGGGTTTTCTTCAAGGAACACAGACTAGATTTCATTTTGTGCCAGAGCAGAGCACGGATTTTATTTTCTGCACGGTGGGCGAAGAGTGGGGATTTCTCGGAAGTGTGGTATTAGTATCCCTTTTTGTCTTTCTTATGGCAAGAATCATTTGGATGGCTGAAAAACAACGAAGTGAATTCACAAGAATTTATGGGTATTGCCTCGCTTCTATCTTATTCATTCATTTCACCATTAATATTGGTATGGCTATAGGACTTGCACCTGTAATCGGTATACCACTACCATTCTTTAGTTACGGTGGATCCTCATTGTGGTCCTTTACAGTGCTACTTTTTACGTTTATAAAGTTGGACTCCGAGCGAAAATTTGTCTTGCGATAGTGTCGAATACTAATCCTTTTTTTGAAGATCTATTCAACCTTGTTGACCTCACTTAGTGGCCAAGGTAGGTCCTTCACAAGCCTATTAGAATCTAGTTCTTTCGATTGTGATTTAAATTCTTCATACATCTCAAGATAAACATGGAATGATCCTTCAAATAAATTTAGGTGATCCCCTTCACCATTATCATTGATCATAGCAAATACCTCTGAAATCTTTAATAGGGATATGTTTCGACTTGGCAAATAACCATTTAGTTGATTTCCAGGTAATTCAACCTCAGTTAGCAAATTAACCTCTTTCAACAAGTCCAATACTTTGGCCGTTATCCCAAATGGAAGGTTTAAATCATTTGCAATCATCTGCGAAGACTCTGGCTCTCTTCCAGACTCAAAATTGTCGGACAATCGTTTGCAAATCATCATTGATATAATGTGAAATTGAGATGTGGTCAATTTCTCTGCGGCAATCTCATTCTTTATTTCGCCTACATATTGGTTGGCATAGGCGATTTCCGCACCGATCAGAGTAATCAACCAGCTTATATTAACCCAAATCAAGAACAACGGTAAGGCAGCAAAACTTCCATAAATGGCATTGTATTTACTCACTCCAACTTGAAAATGGATATAACCCCACTCTACCAACTGAAAGGCTGTACCTGCAATAATACCGGCAATTAGTGCCGAGCCAAAGTTGACTTTTGTATTTGGCATTGCCATGTAGACAAATGTGAATAGCAACCAAATCAGCGCATAGGGGATCAATCGAATAAAAAAGTAAATAACTGGCCCAATCGCCTTTAATAAATCAACCGTTGATACAAGGCTTTCAATCTCTGATGTGATCAAAACGGTTATACTGCTTGATACAATAATCATGATTGGGGCAATCAGCATTATTGACAGATACTCAGTAAATTTTCTGATCCATGAGCGACTTTTAGCAACCTGCCAAATGGCATTAAACGACATCTCGATGCTAATCAATAGGCGCATCACACTCCAAAAAAGCAACACGACCCCCACCCCCGCGAGCACACCGCCCTGTGTGTTCTCTAAAGTTCTTGTGGCAAACACCATTAATTGATCAACAATATCCTCATGCCCTTTAAGTAGACCTGTCAATTCAGCTTCTAATCGTTCCTCGAAACCAAATCCTTTCGCAACGGCAAACGCCATTGCGATTAATGGCACAACAGATAACAAGGTATAGTAAGTAAGACTAGCTGCTTGGACTTGCAGCTTATCCTTCGTAAAGTTTTGGGATACAATAATTACTATCCGCAGTTGCTTAAACAAGAATGCCATCAATGGTCTTCGGTCCTCAAGACGAACTTCCCATATTTTGTGTTTGATGAATGTGGATATCTGATTCTTCACTTTGCAAACCTAATTGAAAAAAAGTCGCGCTATCTTTCAGCTACAAGGTGTTTTTTTCGAGCTTTTCTTCATCTACAAATCAACGTTCACAAATAGTGGCACAGTATTTATTCAATCAAGCACAACAACCTAAGTTTGAATTTATGAGAGCACTTATCATTGGCCTTGTAGCCATCCTTATCAGTCAACACATTTTGGCACAGGAAACGACAGATTTTTCATTACAGGATTTTTATACTACCAATGAAGAATTAAACCTTAAAACCCAAGCGGTTTACGCGCAACTATCAGAAGAAGAGAGGGTTGCGCAAATGATAATTGCCTCACTAGGAAAGCTAGGCAAACCATACGAAACGATTAAACCTCTCATTGAAAAAAAGAAAATCGGAGGAGTAATCTTTCTCAGTGGCGATCCAAGTGATTTTAAAAATCAGATTGGAGAGATCAATGCTTTGCATAAAAAATGGCCAATGCTCATGAGTATGGATGCAGAACCGAGCCTTTTAAATCGAAGAATGCCTGGCACTCCTGATATGAAACCTACAGCTGAATTAAAAACTTCAACTGAAATATCATGGGCTGTTGATGTCATTGATAGTATTCTACTCGATGTTGGGTTCCAACAAAACTTCGCGCCAGTAGTAGATCTATCTGCATCTAATGAGGCTATCGGCAATAGAACCTTTGGAATATCGAGAGCGGAGGTCGAGCCGAAAGCAATTCAGTTCATTCGAGAAACACAGCAAGATCAAATTGTCGCCACTGCCAAGCACTTTCCTGGTCATGGTAGGGTAGCTGGAGACACACATAAGAAGCTCGTTTATATCGATGGAGAATTGACTGAACTAGAGTTATATCCACCCATGATTGATGCTGAAGTACTAAGCATTATGGTAGGTCACATTGCAGTGGAAAACAACGAAAAATATAGTACTGATGGCATGCCCTCGACATTAAGTCCAGTGATCGTTAATGGGCTTTTACGAAATGAACTTGGATTTCAAGGTATTATTATCACTGATGCAATGAATATGGGCGCTGTCGCTGCCATCCCAGAGTCATCGCTATTGGCAGCAAAAGCTGGTTGTGATATGATTTTGATGCCCCCAGATGAAGTTGGCACCTTGAACAGCATTTTAAAAGAGATGCAGGCCAATCCAGAATTTGCAATGCAAATTGAAAACTCGGTCAAACGAATTATTCGATTAAAGCTTTGCCTTGGAATGAGTTTCTAATTGGTAAGGTCAGACATTTTTAAATCTGTCTCTAACTCAACTGGAATTGTGCGAGTAATAAAAAGCCCTTTGGCCTTTATGTTTCCTTTAAGCACAAGCTTCGGATCCTTGCCAAAAAGCATCCCTACAACAGCCGATATCCCTCCTGACAACGCATCGGACGCATCACCACTTAATTCAATAGGATATGCCTTTTCCTCATTGGCATCAATCTTAAAGGAATGCTTCAGATTTGCTGTCCCAACCTGTGTCTTCCCCGCAAAAATGACAAAATCGGCATCTTTTACAGTGACCCCAAAGCTATTGGGGTTGTTGAGTAAAACTGTGATCTTTCCGTCAATTTTACCCTTATCAAAGGATGATATATCTACATCTTGGACTTCCCTAAGTTCAATGTCCTTAATTTCACAACCCGAGATTAGAATGGATAAACCTATTGCCATAAAAAGCGTCCTGTACGAGAAGTGAAGCATAACCCAAATAATTTATTGGCAAAGAAAGTATGGAATGTCGCATTGTTAGCGACAATTGCGATTTTTTGGCAGAATCCAGCGTTTACTCAGGCATACCGAGCATACAATTGGGCCTTCCCCTTTCACAATGGCCTTGATTTCTCAACCGGTAATGCAATAAATGACACTTCTGCTTGTCCGACAAACGCCAATGGTGGATTAACTCAAGGTACAAGCGCTATATCTGACCTCCAGGGAAATTTACTTATCTATAGCAATGGGGACTCCGCTTGGAACGGACAACATGAGGTGATTCAGGGCGGAGCTGGCTTGAATGGTAGTGAAGAAGCAACCCAAAGCTCAATGATTGTTCCTTTTCCAAGCAATGCAGATAGGTACTATCTATTCACTCTTGATGATAACGGAACAGGAAATGGACTTACATCATACCTGATAGATATGTCTTTAAACAGTGGCGCGGGAATGGTGTTTACAGGCACTCAACTAGCTACTCAAATGACGGAGAAAATCTGTGCAGTCAAACACGCAAATGACTACGAATACTGGGTGATAACTCATAAATTCGAGAGTGATTCCTTTCTGGTTTTTCACGTTGATTCATTCGGTCTAAACCCCAATCCAATTGTAAGTAGCCTCGGACAAGTTCACTCTGGTAACTCAAATGCCCCGATGGGACAAATGAAAGTTTCGCCCGATGGGACAAAAATCGCCATAGCAGGATTTCAAGGAGGTCATATAGAACTATTCAGTTTTAACAATACAACGGGAGTAGTATCTGCCCCGCTTATGCTTGAAAGCTATTTACAAAACTTTCCTTTTGGTGTTGAATTCAGCCAAGACAGTCGCAAATTATACTACGCCCAACGATTCTCTGCTTTTCCATCCGCAAGGCTTTATCAATATGATTTAGACCATTTGGACACCAATTGTCTATTAGCATCTAAATTCGAATTAGCTGCACTAAATGAAGGTGCGGTACCTTCCAATATACAATTAGGCACGAATGGTAAAATTTACTTGACTTTAAACTTCGCATACTTCTATGATACCCTTTCAGTTATAAACCACCCTAATCTTTATGGCAATGATGCTGACTATCAAGAGCATGGATTAAAAGTTGATTCAACCATAGCTGAAGGTCTTCCCAATTTTGTGAGCACCTTTTTATCTGATGGTATCCATGTGGTTTTTGGAACAACCTGTGAAGGGTCTCCAACATTGGTTTTTCCTGAAGACACAATCGGGCTTGACTCAGTAAGGTGGGATTTTGGTGAATCGGGCGCAACAAGTACAAGCCTTGAGGCACAGTATATCTACGATGACAATGACACCTTCCTCATAACGCTATTCGCATATCGAGGAAACGCGATCGATACGTTTTATAGAAACGTAGTGATTTGGGATGTAGAAGCAAATATTCTTGGTAATGACACCTCCATTTGCGGCAGCGGAAACGCACTTGTGTTGGACGGATCATGGTACAATGCCTGTTTGGAGTGGTCAACTGGCGCCACTACAGACACAATAAGCGTAAACCTAGAAGGGTGGTATTGGGTAGATGTAAAATACCAAAGTTGCTATTTCCGTGATTCCATTTTTGTGGAAGCGGTCACAGGTCCCCCGCAGTTCTCGCTTGGCAACGACACCTCGGTTTGCAATGTATTTGATTTTGAAATTGACCCTAACCTTCCTAACGTATATTACGTTTGGCAAGATGGTTCGAACGACACCACATTTACTGTCAATGCAACAGGGGTATATTCCTTGACTGCCACAAACTCTTGTGGGTCGACATCTGACACACTTATTGTCACAGTTAACACAACCGCCCAACCAGTTCTCAATTTCCCCGATGACACCATAGTTTGTGACACCGCTATTTTCAATTTAGATGTCACTTTTGACGATGCCGAATACCTGTGGTCAGATGGTAGCACAAACTCCAGTCTTTTCATTGATTCGGCAGCCACCTACTGGGTTCAGGTGTCAAATATTTGTGATACTGTCTCGGACACAATTTCAGTGAAATTTGACCCCTTCTTAACTAGCGATTTGGAGACTTCTCGATTGTTATGTTCAGATATTGACTCTATAACCCTAATCGCGACTAAGAACAATGATTCTGTGAATTGGTCAACTGGAAGCTATTCGGATCAAATTATGGTTTCAAGTGAAGGCAGTTATTGGTATTCGATTTCGAACTCCTGCGGTTTATTTAGTGATACAACCAACATTGTTCTTTGGGACACAAGCTTCAACATTGACCTTGGTCCAGACACAACTCTTTGTGACCCAAAGGCATTTGTCTCCCTATCAGTTGGAACGGAAGGATTTCCTTTTCAGATAAACTGGTCGGATGGCACCAGCGATACATCTTTTGCTGCCAGAATTGGTGCTCACTCAGTTACAATGAACAATGAATGCGGCACGATTTACGATGAAATTCGAATCTTAGATCCTGCACCCGTGGTTATTGAGCCTTTAAACAATTATACCATTTGCGAAGGTGGCTCAAAAACCATCCAGGTCTTGGGTGAGTCTTTGACATCTGTGAGTTGGTCAAACGGTCAAAATGGAGAATCGATTGTAGTATCCGAGCCATCTACAATTGTTGCAACAATAATCGACTCGAACGGCTGCGTACAAATCGACAGTGTTTCATTTGACAATAACTGTCCTTTGATTGTTTTTAGTGGAAATGTTTTCAGTCCTGATGGCGATGGTATTAATGATGAATACTGTGCAATCGGACAAAACTCTTCCAAACTAGAGCTTGAGATTTTTAACCGATGGGGCATGCTAATTCTCAAGGAAAGTGGGCAAAACAAGGTCTGTTGGGATGGCAACATTACCAGCAATCAAGCACCCACAGGAGTGTATTTCTACTTGCTAGAAGCAAAAGGATTAGAGGGCCAAACCCAAACTTTTAGGGGCAGCTTTACCTTACTTCGCTGATTCTTCTTCGAAGAATTTATGGAAATACGGTATCGTTTCAATTCCTTTTAAATAATTGAAAATACCATAATGCTCATCTGGCGAATGGATGTCATCAGAATCCAAACCAAACCCCATTAAAATTGACTTAAGGCCAAGTTCCTTTTCAAATAGAGCAACGATCGGAATACTTCCTCCGCCTCTTTCAGGTATTGGCTTTTTGCCAAAAGTCAACTCCATTGCACGAGAAGCCGCTTTATATCCAGGATTGTCAGTGGGTATCACAACCGGCTCACCTCCGTGATGTGCTGTGACTTTCACCTTTACCGATGGTGGAGCAATTTTTTCAAAATGACTTTTAAACAAAGCAGTGATCTCATCAGGTTCTTGATGTGGTACTAATCGCATTGAGATTTTTGCGTAAGCTTTCGAAGGAAGTACTGTTTTAGCCCCTTCTCCAATATAACCTCCCCAAATGCCATTTACATCTAAAGTTGGTCGAATAGAAGTGCCTTCTCGATCAGAATATCCATTCTCTGTCCTTGTCGCCTTGACACCCACCGCGTCCAGATAGTCTTGCTTGTTGAATGGAGCTTCCGCCATAGCGGCTCTATCCTCATCACTCACGACCTCGACCTTATCGTAAAATCCTTCCACGGTAATGGCATTGTTTTCATCCTTCAAAGAAGCAATCATTTCACACAACACATTCACAGGATTATCCACGGCTCCTCCATAAACTCCCGAGTGTAAGTCCTTTGATGGCCCAGTAACCTCTACCTCTACATAGCTTAATCCTCTGAGTCCAACAGTGATCGATGGGGTATCATTGTCTATGATGGAGGTATCAGAAATAACTATTACATCCGCTTTCAATTTCTCCTTATTCTCCTTCACAAACAGGCCCAAATTGGAAGATCCTACTTCCTCTTCGCCTTCAATCATGAATTTCACGTTGCATGGCAACTCTCCCAAGTTTGACAATATCTCAAACGCTTTAACATGCATATAAAACTGCCCTTTATCATCCGCTGAACCTCTGGCGAAAATCTTTCCATCCTTAATAACCGGATCGAATGGAGGCGAACTCCATAGACTAACTGGATCAGCAGGCTGCACATCATAATGACCATAAACCAAAATTGTTGGCTTGGTTGGATCGTTTATTTTCTCTGCATACACAATAGCGTGGCCAGCGGTGGGACATACTTCCGCGAAATCGACACCTACATCAAGTAATGATTGTTTCACATGATTTGCACACCTCTTGGTTTCAGAATCGTAAGCGCTATCAGCACTTACCGAAGGAATTTTCAACAGCTCGACCAACTCGTTGATAAACCGTTCTTTATGATTTTCGATGTAATCTTTCACCTCCTGAATGTTCATAATGGCAACCTTTTAATAGAATTTCGTTTTGTATGTGGGCAAATATAGTGATGGAGATTGGCATCCTATCAACTAATAAACTCCCTTAAAATACCGACAAATCGCCTCAAAATCACTACCAAATCGAGAAAGTTTGGTTAAACTTGTAGGTTCAATCAATGGCTATACCCCATGAAGAAAATTACATCCATCGCGTTCACAATTCTACTCCAGGTGCTGTTGGTATCAACCACAGTCGGTCAGGGAGATAATCCAAACCCAACAATCTTAAGAATTGGCGGTTCAAACACCTTCAACTGCGCGAGCCCAGCTCAACAAATAGGGGTCACGATCAGCAATTGGACTCCAGGATTTATATATAGCTGGAATACTGGAGAAACGGACTCTGTCATTACCGTAAATCCTGAACAAACGACAACTTACATCCTACAGATTTCTCATACTATGCTCGGCATTTCTGAGCTGAGAGGTTTTGAAATAAGAGTGGAAAACGACCCTATTGTAACGGTTGATGCGGAATATATTCAAGACAAATACACCTGTAAAGGATCTGAATTGCTTATAGAGCCTAGTTATCATGGTGGGCACGCTCCGTTTTCATTTCTCTGGGAAAACGGCAGTACGGACAAGGATGCAATTCTGCATCCCGAATCAACCAGACAACACAGCGTAAAAATCATTGATGCCTGTGGAACTGAAGCAGAAGCTATGATAAACGTAATTGTAGAGGATCATGATCCAATCACACCAATTCCACTTAAATCTATCAACTTTGATTGTGTCGGTGACGAAATCACAATAAAACCTAATCTTTCGCAGGTTTCAGGAGGCATTGGTACTGGTTACACTTACAGCTTTGATAACGGACTTACTTTCGACTCACCTATAGCTGTAGAAGCCAATGAGGAGACTACTTTGATTGCCAAAGTTATGGATGGCTGCTTGGATCAAAGCATTGACGCCAAATTTGAATTGGTGAAAAATCCAATCGAAATACCAGAAACGCCATCAATTACAGCCTGCTACAACGAGGTTGTGAACATCACCCAGTCCAATTCAGAAACACTTTATTTCTGGGACGGAAAAAGCATGAACCCCGATTATCAGCAAACAGTTACATCTGACGATAACATTACCCTAACTTACCTTGATCGATGCGGAGATCCTCATAAAGTGGATCGTCAAATTTCCATGAGTGAAGTTCAAGTTGAATTCGACTATGACGTCCATGAAAGCAACGGTTCTGTTGAACTGTTCGCAAACACCAGTGGCGACATCGCGACTTATGAATGGAGCGTGAACGGCAAACAAGTTGGGTCCACTGAAGTTCTAGTAACGGACATGGCTCCAGGTTCTGTAAATGAAGTAGAGCTCACTGTAATCAATACGGATGGCTGTTTCGCTAAAACACATCGCACCGTGGCGGTTGAGGACAACTACTCTATTCCTTCGGCATTTTCGCCTAATAACGATGGGAAAAATGATTTCTTTAAATTAGATATTGATGAACAATTCACTGATTTCAAAATAGAAATATATGACCGCTGGGGGCAACTTATTTACCATAGCAGCGACCAGTATTTCACCTGGAAAGGGGAAGAAAACACCACTGGTATTTTGAACATGTATCTTTACAAACTAAATGGAACAACAATAGGTGGAACTAAGGTTGAGAAAACTGGAACTCTATCTGTCGTAAACTAGATAAAATGATTAATAAAATCAATTACTTATTTGCCTTAGGAGTCGCTTTGCTTGCCACTTTCAGTATGGGTCAAGCTCAAATGTCAGTGACGAATTCGACTCCATATAACTCATCTGCATATTTATTGCAGAATGTGTTTATGGGGAGCAACATCAACGCATTTAACTTTGAGTACAATGGCTCCAATAATGCCAACGTTACCAACCAAGTAGGATACTTCACTGGTGGAGGAAATATATTCGGAATCGACAGTGGCATTGTAATGTCGAGTGGAAACATCAATTTAATTCCGAACAACGGCTTTGCATCTGCTAGTTTCAATGGAAATGGTGATGCTGATGTTTTACAAGTTGCACAATCAGTTGGATGGGGCACTCCACCTTCTGTAATGCGCGATAAAGCGGTTCTTGAATTTGATTTCGTTGCACCACAAGATGATTCTGTTGCCTTTGAATATTGTTTTGGATCAGAAGAATGGCCTGTTTATCCATGTTCACAATACAACGATGCTTTTGGGTTTTTTATCAGTGGTCCAGGTATTAGTGGTGCTTATTCGAACAACGCTGTGAACGTTTCTATAGTGCCAGGAACCACCAGTCTACCTGTTGCGATCACATCAATTCACGCTGGAACCGGGAGTGGTGTTTGCAATAATAATCCCTCATACGCACAGTATTACAATAATGGACCAACGAGCAATGCATTCACATTTGCTGATCTTAATACGAATAACACCTATGGTGCTTGGACGGATGTTTTCCAGACTCGACCAGTCTATGTGCAAGCTTGTGATACTTACCACGTAAAAATGGCCATTTGCGATGGGGTAGACAGAATCTTTGACTCGGCAGTTTTCCTTAAGGCCAAGAGCTTTGAATTTTTCGGAATTTCAGTGAATCCTCAACCATCTTACAATCCATGGGGATTTGACAGTGCTCTTTACGAAGGTTGTGGAAATCTAGATCTTTATTTCACGCGAACTGATTCAACTTACCCGCCTTACACTTTAGAGTATCAAATTGCAGGAACGGCAACAATGGGTGTAGACTATGAGCTTATTCCGGGATGCACTCTAGTAAATGGGGTATACGAATGTGAAATAACCTTCCCGCAGGACTCTCAAACCGTGGGTTACGACATTGAAATTTATTACGACCAATTGGCCGAAGTCATAGAAACCTTCGATTTCATCGTGACGGATTCCAATGTTTCGATGTGTGGAGAAACTGATACTCTCGCCTTAACCATAATTGATCAACCTGTCTTGCAAACCTCCGGCTATGGCAATACTACACTCGATTGTAATGATACAGCAGCACTGATTGGTGTGAACGTTACGAATGGACTCCCGCCATTTACATATACTTGGAGCAATGCGGCAACCACTGATTCCTTCCAATATGTTCAACCCACAGTAACTTCTTCCTATGTAGTACAAATTGAAGATGGATGCGGATTTCAGTCCGCCACCGAAGTGATAACCGTTGGCGTATTTAATGTGCCCTGGGCCGTTGTAAAAATTGGTGACGAGCAAACAGTTAACTGTACCGATTCGCCAGTAGATATTGCAGTGGCAGTTGAATTCAACGATCAAATTTGGCATGGTGATATCTCCTATCTATGGGGCGATGGAACTACAGACTCAACAATCAGTGTATTCAGTTTGGTAGACACCACTTATTCGGTTACTATCACAAGGGGCTGTACTGGAGAGTCTGTTGTAAAAACATTTAATCTCTATACCGACAATGACCCTGTGGTTACATTTACTGAAGACACCAAGGTTGAGGAAATTGCCTGTCCGGGTGACCCCATTGAAATTAAAGTAAGCGCTAGCGGTGGATACCCACCATATACGTTTGCTTGGGACAATGGAAGTCCAGACTCCACCACGGTTGTCGCACCACTATTATCTCGGTACTATTATGTAACAGTAAATGACATTTGTGGCTTAGTTGACTATGTTGATTCCGTTTATGTGAACGTTCCAGTAGCTGATCCTTTGGTAATTAGAGGCGTCCAAAATGATACATTAGCATGCGCGCAAATGAAGGCACATTTTGGTCCAGCTCAAGCCAGCGGTGGCTTTGGATGGGGATATGAATTGACTTGGACGGATTTCGCTTCCAACGAAGATTATATTCAGCAGATCATATACGAAGACAAACCATTCACGGTTAAACTGACAGATGGTTGTCATGCAGATACAGCGGAAAAGACCGTTTGGGCCATTATTGCTAAGAAAAATGACTTAGATCTCACGGTTACGAATGATACGGTAATCTGCAGCGGAGACCAAATAATACTTGAGGCAAAAGGAATTGATGGTGGTGGAGACTACAGATACTTCTGGGAAAATTCACCTCAAGCCACCGGTAAGTTGCACTCCATTACTCCCAAGGAATCGGGTATCTATGATGTGCGGGTAGAAGATATGTGCGACACCGTTCGTATGGCTTCAATCAGGGTAGACGTTTCAGATGTTACGGCTGATTTTGAATATGAATACATCAATGATTACGAAGTCGTATTCCACAATAAGTCTTGGTCAACTGATTCAATTCAATATTTCGATTGGAATATCGCGGAAGCAGGTATAACCTCGATTGAATCTTCACCTGTTATTTCCATGCCTGATGGAAATGCTTATGAAGTTGAGTTGACATCAACTAATGAGCACACTTGTACGGATGTTGCTTTGGTATTGGTCAAGCCAGAATATCATTTATACATTCCAAACAGTTTTTCACCAAATGACGATGGTAATAATGAAACTTGGAAGATTGAAAGTCTTGGAATTAGAGAACTTCGATTGGAAGTATATGATCGATGGGGAAACAAGCTCTATACCACCACGGATAAAGATTTTGAATGGGATGGAAAAGTTGGAGGTGAACGCGTACCAATGGGGGCTTATACATGGAGGATAGTCCTCTATACAGATAATGATGATTATGTGAGAAGAGAAGGAACTCTCCTGTTACTGAACGACTTCCAAAGTCGATAGCATTAAATTAAAAGTTAAGAAAAGCCTCAATCGAAGATTGGGGCTTTTTTATTTTCTGGCTTTTTTCATAAATTCCGAAGCGTAAACGAAATCTAAAACCACCTCGCTCTCTGTCTCAAGAATTTCATTCTTATCTCCCTCCCAAGCCTTTTCTCCTTGGTGAATAAACAAAATATGCTCACCGATCTCAAGAACGGAGTTCATATCGTGCGTAATAATCATGGTGGTAGTATTATACTCTATTGTAAGCTCATGAATCAATTTGTCGATTACTATTGAAGTCAGAGGATCCAAACCAGAATTAGGTTCATCACAGAATAGATACTTAGGTCTTGAGGAGATTGCACGTGCAATACCCACTCGCTTTTTCATACCACCGCTCAATTCAGCAGGAAGAAGCTTATGGGCATGAGAGAGCTCAACACGCTCTAATACCTGATCGACACGTTGCTTTTTTTCAGCTATCGTCATATTGGTCAGCATATCCAATGGGAATCTGACGTTTTCAGCAACCGTCATAAAATCAAAAAGAGCGCTTCCCTGAAACAAAAATCCTACCTCTCTCCTTACTTCCTTTTTCTCACTCATGGTCATGGTCAAAAAATCCTTTCCACCATAGAGCACCTCACCCTGATCAGGTTTAACCAGACCAATTAAACATCGAGCCAAGGTAGATTTACCACTACCGCTCGCCCCGATAATCAGATTGGTTTTTCCAGCTTCAAAATACACCGAAATATTTTTTAGAATTTCTTTGTCCCCAAAAGCCTTGTATAACCCTTTAACCTCAATCATATAAGTATTAATTGAGTAATGAAATAGTTAGCGATCAGAATTAAAATTGAGCTGTAAACCACCCCTCTTGTACTTGCCTTACCCACTTCCAAAGCACTACCTGATGCGTAGTATCCCTGATAAGCAGGAATCGAGGTGATTAAAAATGCAAAAACCGCTGATTTCACTAAGGCATACCCAACATGAAAAGGTTTAAAATCTAACTGTATACCATAAACATAATCCTCGACCGAAACAATATCAGTGGTCATAGCAATAACATAACCACCACCAATTGAAACGAACATTGAAATGATGGTCAAAAACGGATTTATAAAAATTGACGCAACAATCTTCGGCAAGATTAAGAATGAAGATGAGTTAACACCCATAATTTCAAGGGCATCTATCTGCTCAGTAATGCGCATTGTCCCTATTTCAGAAGCAACATTCGAACCTACTTTACCCGCTAGAATGAGCGCCATAATAGTCGGGCTAAATTCAAGAATGGTGGATTGCCTTGTTGTAAAACCTATTGTATATGATGGAATTAAGACGCTATCAATATTAGCGGAGGTTTGAATGGTAATGACCGCACCCATAAATATGGAAATAACCGCGATAATCCCTAATGAGTCAAGCCCAAGCGAAACCATTTCATCGAAAAGTCGCTTTCGATAAATTGAAAATTTTTCTGGCCTACTAAAGACCCGAAGAATTAATAGTATGTACTTACCTAAATGAAAAACAAATGCCCCCATTAGGACAAATGTAATTCTAAAATAGTGCAGTCTTTTTTCCATTTAGATGTAGCTTTACACTATGAGGCTATTGAAAACTATCTTCCTTTTATTTGTCGTTATTGGATTAAGCTCTTGCAAACTGTTTAAAGGGAAGGACTGTGATTGTCCGCATTGGGGTCAAAGTCAACAAGCTCCAGCTGAAACCACTGTTGCATATTCATGACTAGAGATGCATTTGTAAGACAGATGCAACTGTACATGCCCGAGCAAGCATGCGCCCTAGTATATAATTGGATCGATGCCTATCCTGTATTCATAAAAATCACCAAACCGCGTAGAACCAAATTGGGGGATTATAGGCCAAAAGGTAAAAATGGTATGCCAACCATTACTGTTAATGGCAATCTTAACCCTTATTCATTCCTGATAACCTTCACTCATGAAATCGCCCATCACCATGATTTTTGTCAGCGCAAAACACTCAAAAATCCGCATGGTGCAACCTGGAAAAAAGTTTATTCCAATTTGCTCGAAGAGCTACTAACTGAGCGTTGTTTCCCAATAGATTTAGAACCAGAAGTGAGAAATCACATCAGCAATCCTAAGGCTGCCTCATGTTCCGACTCTCTTCTACTTGCCAAGTTAAACGAGTTTAATGATGAGCAAGCTTTGCGCCTTATCGACCTTGAAGAGGGTTCTTCGTTTCGTATTGTCTCTAATCATCGCGTGTTTAGGAAAGGGCAATTGAAACGAACTCGTTTCCGATGTCAGGAAATTTCAAGTTCACGTTACTTCATGGTGCATGGACAATGTGAAGTGGAACTTATCAATTCCTAACTATTTATTCAAATTGGCTCTTACTTTGAATTCTACTTTTGACACTTAAATTGTGTGATATGAACAAGGATGTGCATTGCGTGATAATGGCTGGTGGTGTTGGAAGTAGATTTTGGCCGATGAGCAGGGAAACCATGCCCAAACAATACTTAGATATTCTTGGCACAGGATCCTCACTTATAAAACTCACCTATGATCGATTTGAAGATCTCTCTCCAAGAGAAAACTTTATGGTAGTGACATCTTCTGCCTATGCTGAATTGACACAGAAGCATTTGCCTGATTTAAGAGAGGATCAAATATTGCTTGAGCCGTCAAGGAAAAACACAGCTCCATGTATCGCATATGCTGCATATAAGCTTTACAAGAAGAATCCAGAATCGATTATGGTAATCACCCCCGCTGACCACATTATTCTTAAGGAGAAAACCTTTCATTCAGCATTTAATGACGCAATCAGTCACGCGAGTCAAACTGGACATCTTGTAACATTAGGCATACAACCAACTCGACCTGATTCAGGATATGGATATATCCAATTTCACCGGGATTCCGAACACGATACTGAAAATATTAAGAAGGTTAAAACCTTCACCGAAAAACCAACTACTGATTTAGCCCTGAAATTTTTACAGAGTGGTGATTTCTATTGGAACAGTGGAATGTTCATTTGGAAGACATCTTCTATTATTGAGGCAATTCGAAAGCATTTACCTGATATGGCAGAAGCATTTGAATCTTGCAAAGATGATTTCTGGACAGGCAATGAGGGCAATTCGATCAGTCGTATCTATTCAGAATGTCAGAGCATCTCCATCGACTATGGTATCATGGAAAAAGCAGACAATGTAGATGTCGTTTTGGGTCAGGACTTTGGTTGGTCAGATCTAGGCACTTGGGGATCATTATACGATCAGGTCAAAACCAAGGATGGCGAGAATGTCTCATTTGGCAAGAATGTCAAGACCTATGAGACATCAAGCAGCATAGTAATGATGCCAAAGAATAAACTGGCTGTCATACAAGGCTTGCACAATTATATCGTAATTGATACTGAAGACGCACTTCTCATCTGTCAAAAAGATGAAGAGCAAAAGATCAAACAGTTTGTAAAAGATCTTGAGGGTGAAGGAAAGTCCGAGTTTCTTTAACCCAGACTTCCAATCATTTTTGACGGATCAACCCACTGATCAAACTCCTCAGCTGTTAGGTATCCTAAATTGACACTCTCCTCTTTTAACGTTGTACCATTTTTATGAGCTGTCTTAGCAATTTTAGCGGCAGCTTCATAACCTATCTTGGTATTCAACGCAGTAACGAGCATCAAAGAGTTGTCTAAATTTTGCTTGATACGTGCATGATTAGGTTCAATTCCAACCGCACAGTTATCATTAAAAGAAACACAAGCATCTCCGATTAGGCGGGCACTCATCAATAAATTAAAGGCCATCATTGGTTTGAATACATTCAACTCAAAATGTCCGTTCATTCCTCCAGTTGTAACAGCCACATCGTTTCCAATTACCTGAGCGCAAACCATAGTAAGCGCCTCGCACTGTGTAGGATTTACCTTGCCAGGCATAATGCTGGATCCCGGTTCGTTTTCTGGAATAATCAACTCACCAATTCCGCATCTAGGTCCACTTGCCAACAAGCGAATATCATTGCCAATTTTCATCAAGCTAACCGCCAATTGCTTCAATGCTCCGTGGGTTTCAACAATGGCATCGTGCCCGGCCAATGCCTCAAATTTATTCTCGGCTGTAACAAAAGGGTGGCCAGTGAACTCTGCAATCTTCTTCGCCACTAATTCCGCGTAACCTGCTGGAGTATTTATTCCTGTTCCAACTGCCGTTCCACCCAAGGCCACTTCACTTAGGTGTGCAAGTGTGTTTCTTAGCGCTCTTAGACCGTGATCTAATTGTGAAACATACCCACTTAATTCTTGCCCCACTGTTAGTGGAGTTGCATCCATTAAATGTGTGCGTCCGATTTTTACCACATTCATGAACTCCTTACTTTTTGCTGCCAACGTATCTCTGAGCTTTTCAACCCCTGGGATTGTCGTTTCAACCACCATTTTATAGCTAGCGATGTGCATTCCCGTTGGGAAAGTATCGTTGGACGACTGTGATTTGTTCACGTCATCGTTCGGATGAATCAAGTTCTGACCTTCGCCCAAAGTGCCCCCATTTAAAACATGAGCGCGATTGCTCACAACTTCATTCATATTCATGTTTGATTGCGTACCCGATCCCGTTTGCCATACCACCAATGGGAATTGGTCGTCATGCATTCCTGTTAAGATTTCGTCACATACTGAGGATATCAAGTTTCGCTTCTCTTCGCTCAACACACCTAATTCACAGTTTGCATGAGCAGCTGCCTTTTTCAAGTATGCAAATCCATGAACCACCTCTAAAGGCATACTCGCTTCGGCTCCAATTTTGAAGTTATTTCTTGACCTTTCTGTCTGCGCACCCCAGTATTTATCAGCTGGAACGCGAACTTCTCCCATAGTATCATGCTCTATTCTAAAATCCATTGCTATTTGATTGATAATTATTTTGTGAGTTCAATTATATTCGCTGCCAAATGTAAAAATGCCATGGGCGAATATTTCGGCTTCTTTGTTTTTCTTGGTTTTTTCTTAATGGCCTTCTGGATGCTTCTTTTCCTTGTTGGATTTTTAGGCTACTGGGCAACTATGGGTGCTTTAAATAGCCTTATGCCAAGTATGTTTCAGAAAAAGGAGGAAGAAATAGCTCAGGAATTAGATTCCTAATTACTCTGCTTCTCCTTCATAGGTCAACTTTCCTGACCACCACATCAAAAATCCTGTAAGGAAATCATCGATTTCCCCATTCAGTACTGCATCCGCATTTGTAGTCTCTACACCCGTTCTCACGTCTTTCACCATTTTATATGGATGTAATACGTAGTTCCGAATTTGACTTCCCCACTCAATTTTCTTCTTGTTGGCTTCAATTTCCGCTTGTTTAGCCCTTCGTTCTTCAAGCTCCATTTCATAGAGTCGAGATTTTAATAACTGAATTGCTTTTTCGCGATTCTGAAGTTGTGAGCGCGTTTCCGTGTTTTCGATGATGATTCCGGATGGTCCGTGTTTAAGTCTTACTCCAGTTTCTACTTTATTCACATTTTGACCACCAGCGCCACCAGATCTGAAGGTATCCCATTCGATGTCTGATGGGTTCACATTGATTTCGATTGAGTCATCCACTAAAGGATATACATAAACAGACACAAAACTCGTATGACGCTTGGCATTTGAATCAAAGGGAGATATTCTCACCAATCGATGCACGCCATTTTCGCCTTTCAAATATCCAAAAGCAAAATCTCCTGAAATTTCTAATGTTACCGTTTTCACACCAGCCACATCTCCAGATTGATAATTGAGCTCCGTTACTTTATATCCATTTTTCTCTGCCCACATCAAGTACATCCGCATGAGCATGGAAGCCCAATCGCAGCTTTCTGTACCACCGGCACCAGCCGTTATTTGAAGAACAGCATCCAAGCCATCTTCTTCCGCGCTGAGCATGTTCTTCATCTCCAAATCATCCAGCAAACCAGAGAGCTTGTCATATTGTTTCTGAACCTCCTCCGCTGTTGCTTCATCTTCTTTGTAGAAATCAAAAAGCACTGTGAGATCATCTAAAGCTGTCGCAATTTCATCAAAGGCATTGGTCCAAACCTTCTTCTTATTGATAAGTTTTACGGTTAACTCGGCCTTTTTGGGGTCATCCCAAAAATTGGGATCGTGAGTCTTTTGTTCCTCGTCTGCTATCTGAGCCTTTTTATGATCAATGTCAAAGGTACCCCCTCAACGCATCCAGGCGTCCGACCATCTCTCTGATGTCGTCTTGTGTTATCATATGCTGCGAATGTATGGTTTGGTAGTCACTATTTCGCCTCGAAATGCGAATTCAAATGAGTTGTTATTTCATTGTATGAATATCCCTTTTGCATAAGATACCGACTCACTTTTTGTTTTTTCTCGAATGGCTTCCCTTTCAACTCTTTAGCCTTTCTATCAATTAATTTTTTAATCATGGATTGATAATCGTCTTCATCTATTTCCATTAAAGCTTCCTTGATAAGTCGATCATGAATCTGTTTAGATCTTAACTCAACAGTAATCTTGTATTTGCCCCATTTTTTATTGTAAAAGTGGCCGCGCGCATAGCTTTTCGCATATCGCTCTTCATTGAGAAGATTCTCCTCTATCATTTGCATGATCACATGATCTACATCGCGTTTCCACAATCCAAGGTTGTATAGTTTTTCGCGTAACTCTTTATGACATCGCTCTCTATAATTGCAAAACGTGCGAGCTTTTATTATTGCATCTGTTATGGAAAGTGTTTTGCTCGGCAACATAAATTCAAATGTATGAGCAGTTAATTATCTGGGCAATAGAAGCAACAAAAAAGCCTTCCCAATTGGGAAGGCTTTACCTAGAATAAAATCTCTTTTCCTTCTTTATCGAGAAACTCGTAATCAAGTAACGTAAGAGCCGTTTTTGATTCAATGTTAATCCACTTTTTATAGGCCTTGAACCACTTTCGTTGGAAACCAAACACTCCCTTTTGCAGATATGCCGCAACAAACGGGTGGGCTGCAATTGTCAAGGTCTTTGGCTTTTGCTCCTCCATTAATGACCTCAAATTGTTTTCCATTTCATCAACCACAGTGATTGCTGCTTGCACTTCACCTGTTCCATTGCATGTAGGACATACTTCAGCAGTCTTAATTGCCATTTCTGGACGCACCCGTTGTCGAGTAATCTCGACAAGCCCAAAACGACTTACCGGCAAGACTTGATGTTTTGCACGATCAGCAGCCATGTATTCCTTCAATTTCGTCTGAAGTAACTTTCGATTCTCATTCTGCCTTAGGTCAATGAAATCGATAACAACCAATCCACCCATGTCACGCAATCGAAGTTGTCTAGCAATTTCTTCCGCAGATTCGATGTTTACTCGTATTGCATTTGCTTCTTGATTTGATTCTTGCTTTGCCGTATTTCCGCTATTCACATCAATGACATGCATAGCCTCGGTATGCTCTATCACCAAATAGGCACCACTTTTCATGGTAACATGCTTGCCGAATAAAGACTTTATCTGTTTTTCGATACCATAGTGTTCCATGATATCTGTCTTGCCCTTATGCAGTTTTACAATCTTCTCGCTTTCTGGAGAAATGGTCTTAAGATAAGTCGAAACATCTTCAAAGAGTTCTGGACTATCCACTGCAATTTGATTGAACGATGGACTCAATAAGTCTCTTAGAATTGCATTGGTTCTATCAATCTCACCCAACACCTTCATCGGTGGTTTAGTTGATGTGAAATTATCGAATGACTTTTTCCAGCGCTCCGTTAGGTTGCGCATGTCAGCGTCTAGCTCCGCTACCTTTTTGTTTTCGGCAACAGTTCTAACGATTACACCAAAGTTCTTTGGTTTAATACTGGCAATGAGTCTCCGAAGTCGCTCGCGTTCTTCGCGACTTTTAATTTTTTGTGACACAGAGATTCTGTCACTGAAAGGAACAAGCACGATGTATCTACCAGCGATGCTTATTTCACATGTTAGTCTAGGACCTTTAGTCGAGATAGGTTCTTTAGCGATTTGAACAAGCATATATCGATTGGGCTTTAGAACCTGTTCGATTTTCCCGTTCTTATCTATTTCTGGCTGGATCTCAAAGTCGTTTAACAACCCTGATTCTCGCTTACCAGTAATTCCTTCGGAAATGTATTTCTGCAATGACAGAGCTTTTGGGCCCAAATCATGATAATGCAAGAACGCATCCTTTTCGTAACCTACGTCTACAAAGGCCGCATTTAGCCCGGGGACGAGTCGTTTTATTCTACCAAGGAAAATATCACCCACGTTAAAACCCTTGTCGAGTTTTTCGTTGTGATACTCTACTAATCCCTTGTTTTCAAGAAGAGCAATATTGACCTCACCATCCCCGGAGCGAATGACCATTTCTTTACTAGTTTCACTCACTTTGATCTATTTTATAGCCGGGGGGCTGTTAATTGTGAAGGATTACTTCTTCTTCTTGTGACGGTTTTTTCTTAAACGCTTCTTGCGCTTGTGGGTAGCCATCTTATGACGTTTTCTTTTCTTACCGCTTGGCATATCTATTATTTTATTTGATTCAACATTATTGAAGCTTCCTCACGGAGCTCCTTATTATTTTCTTCCTTGGCTACAAAACGCTCAAGGTAAGCACTTGACTCTTCCTTTTCCCCTAAATTAAACTTTGCCAAACCTATCCAATAGTCCGACTCAGGAAAACCTGGTTCAATTTTATTCACGATTTCAAATCGCTCAATCACTTTTTCCCACTGACCTGTTTGAGCCGAAAAACGTCCCAAATGATATTGTGCTCGGAAATTACCGGGATTCTCTCCTGCAATGGCCCTCAATTTAAGGATACCCTGCATTGGAGCTTGTCCATTGATGATGGCTAAAGCTTCATCAATGTCATTTTCAACAGTCGGAGGATCTGAAGTCGTCTCTTCCAAAGCATTTGCTTCTTCCATTGGCAAATGTTGAGGAGCAAGAAGTAAAAGAACAACAATGGATGCTGAAACACCCAATAAAATCCAATGTCCTGGTTTCAGGTTCATTTGGTTACTTAACCTTCACATTCTTCTTCACTTTGTCAACGAATGTTTTCGCTGGCTTAAATGAAGGGATGTTGTGAGCAGGGATTATGATTGTAGTATTCTTTGAGATGTTTCTACCTGTTTTTTCAGCTCGCTCTTTCACGATGAAACTTCCAAAACCTCTCAAATAAACGTTCTCATCACGAGCCAATGAATTCTTCACACTATTCATGAATGCCTCAACCGTAGTAAGCACTTCAACCTTATCTAAACCTGTTTTGTCTGCTATTTCATTGACTATTTCTGCCTTCGTCATAATTCTTTATTCTATTATAAACTTTTGATATTCAGTGTTTTTACCGATTTCAAAAAACGGGGTGCAAATATAGCATCATTTCAAAACATTAAAAATAGATATGGAACTATTTTCGCCACTGAAATTGAAATCGTTAGATCCGCATAACATCCCTGAGGTTTTGGACACTTGGTTTGATCAAAACGAACGCTTGATGCCGTGGCGCGAAACCCGTGATCCATATAGGATTTGGCTTTCCGAAATAATACTACAACAAACCCGTGTTGCACAAGGAACTCCATACTATTTGGCGTTTATTAATCAATTCCCAACCATCGAAAAACTTGCAAATGCTCCAGAGGATGAAGTGTTGAAGCTATGGCAAGGCTTAGGTTATTATAGTCGTGCTCGCAATTTGCACTTTGCTGCGAAGCAAGTGATGATGGAATTTAGCGGGGAATTTCCGAATCAATATAGTTCAATTTTAAAATTAAAAGGAGTCGGCCCGTATACAGCTTCTGCCATTGCGTCCATTGCATTCGGTGAAAAAAGAGCCGCTGTAGATGGAAACGTTATCCGGGTCATTTCTCGCTTGTTTGGAATTTCAGAGGACACGAACCAAAGCGTTACACAAAACACAATTCAAAAATTGGCGGATGAATTGATCAAAGACTCCAATCCTGGCAGGCATAATCAAGCGATGATGGAGTTTGGCGCAATGCAATGTGTACCCAAAAATCCAAATTGTCAAAACTGTCCCTTATCTGAATACTGCATAGCTCTGCAAAACCAATGGGTTGATCAAATCCCATTAAAGGTCAAAAAACTAAAGAGGCGTTCAAGGTATTTCCACTATTTCATAATTCAAGATGACAGTAATGTGTGGCTCCACCGAAGAAGTGAGAATGACATTTGGAACGGTTTGTATCAATTCCCGCTTATCGAATCCAGCTCTAATGAACTCAATTTACCAGACGCAGTTTTTTCTATCCTAGGTTCACTTTCTGTGGAAATGATAAAATCGAACAAAGCCAAAAAACACGTGCTTAGCCATCAAGACATTTATGCAACATTTCATCACATCAAGGTGAAATGTCTACCTGAATCAAGTTTCATCTCATCTAAGCTGAACGAAGTTCATACGTTTGCACTCCCAAGACTTATCGACCGATATTTAGAAAGTAATGATTTTTAGTAAATGGAGATAAGTCAAGACTTGTATCGAAGTTCAATTTGGAGTAGGTTTGTTAAAACAGAAAAGTAGATATGGCAGGAGTAAACAAGGTAATCATTCTAGGAAATTTAGGTGCTGATCCAGAGGTACGTGTGATAAGTTCTGGAGCAAAAGTTGCTCGACTAAGAATTGCAACTTCTGAGACCTATACCAATAAAAATGGTGAACGCATCACGAATACTGAATGGCACTCCGTTAATGTTTGGCGAGGCGCAGCCGAAGTAGCAGAAAAGTATCTAGCCAAGGGACGTCAGGTATATATCGAAGGTAAGTTGCGGACCAGAAGCTATGATGATAAGGATGGAATCACACGCTATGTTACCGAAATTGAGGCTGACACTTTAACATTGATCGGAGGCAGACCAGACGGTGATAACGCCAGCCCTGCCCCTGCCCAACAGAGCAAACCAGCTGCGAAAGCGAAGCCAAGTAAAAACATGGAGCCCGACTCCGCTGAAGATGAATCATTCGATGATCTTCCCTTTTAATTAATATCGAACTTAGTGGATCCTGACCCTTTTTCGAGCACATTTCTCTCCATATTAAAACCTTGGGACATTGGAATGGTGATTGGCTTGCTTATCACAGCCATTCTGATGATGTTGAGTGCACTAATTAGCGGGTCAGAAGTAGCCTATTTCTCATTATCTCCACAGGACAGAGAAAAACTTGAAACCGAAGGGACAAAATCTGCCTCGATTGTAACAGATCTCCTATCTAAGCCTAACACCTTACTTGCTACCATTTTAATTGGCAATAACTTAGTCAATGTTGCGATTATAATATTATCCACTACCCTGATGGATATGATGTTTGACTTTGCAGGAAGAGAAGTACTAGGCTTTGTTGTCCAAGTTGTGGTAGTCACTCTTTTCATTTTGATTATTGGTGAGATATCGCCAAAAATTTATGCTACGAAGCAGGCCTACCGACTTTCTTTGATAATGGCTTTCCCCCTGAGTTTTATGAGGAAGGTGTTTGCCCCATTTTCAAAATTGATGGTTCGTTCCACAAGAAAAATCAATGCAAAAGCTAAAGAATCAGATAACAGTTCAAACATCACGGCAGATGAATTGAGTCATGCAATACAGTTGACTACAGATCAAAACACAAAGGAAGAAGAGAAGCGAATCCTTAGCGGCATTGTGAAATTTGGCTCCACTGAAGTGCGTCAAGTGATGACTCCGAGAATCGATGTTGTAAGTTTTGACTCCTCAATGAACTATGCAGAACTCCAACAAGAAATTGTTGAGCATGGTTTTTCCAGAATCCCTGTGAACGAAGACACATTCGACAATGTCATTGGAGTTTTGTACGTGAAAGATTTGTTAACTCATCTCAATAAATCAACAGACTTTAATTGGCGAAGACTTTTAAGACCACCCAGTTTCGTTACGGAAAACAAGAAGTTAGACGATTTACTGAGAGAATTTCAGGCGAAAAAGAACCACATGGCCATTGTTGTCGATGAATACGGTGGCAGCTCGGGAATTATTACATTGGAGGACATCATTGAGGAAATTGTTGGAGAAATCAGCGATGAGTTTGATGAAGACGACATAGTCTATTCAAAGCTTGACGAAAACAATTATGTATTCGAAGGCAAGACAGCCCTCATCGACATGTACCGTGTGTTAGATGTTTCTGGCGATGTGTTTGAACAAGCTAAGGGTGAAAGTGATTCCATTGCTGGCTTCATTTTAGAACATGAAGGAAAGATTCCACAGAAAAATGAAAAAACACGCTTTCATAACTATCAGTTTACAATTGAAGCAGCTGATAAGCGCAGGATAAAACAAGTGAAGGTTACCATTTTGCCAAAGACGGAAGAATGATGAGAAAGATGATTTCATATACATTCCTTACCCTAATTATCTTCGGATGCGATGATGAATATGTGCCGAAACCAAAGGCCTATGCGCGCATCGACTTGCCTGAACCATCCTATATAAGTCCAGATTCAAATTGGAATTGTCCTTATACATTCGAGGCTTCCCGCTATAGTTTTCTGACTATTGACAGAAGACATCAAAACGAAAATTGTTGGTATAACATTTACTATCCAAAGATGAAGGCCACTATCCACCTCACTTATTCCGAGGTGGATAATAACTTGGGCCGACAAATCGAAGAAAACCGGAAGCTAGCTATGAAACATGTTGGTAAAGCAACAGCCATAAATGAGAGCTTGATCTCCAACAATGAGGCGCATGTCTACGGATTGATCTATGAGTTCAGAGGTGAGACTGCCAGCGACATGCAGTTTTTCGCAACAGACAGTACAAACCATTTTTTAAGAGGCTCATTATACTTCAATGTTAAGCCGAATAAAGACTCACTAGGACCTGTCATTGACTACATTAAAAACGACATTCAGCATTTTATTCAAACATTGAGATGGACAGACACCGAAATAGAGACTGTGACTAGTTCCTAGCATACTTTAACCTGTGCCAAAGCCATACTCCTGACAGCAGTGTAACCAGAGCGAAAACTTGGTGAACCACCGCCAAGGAAATAGGCACCAGTAGCAGTAATGTAAGGACACCAAGTGTTACTTGTGTGAATATAGAAAAAGCCAGCAACATTGCTGGTGCAACCAGCGGTTTGTCACCCAACCTAACGATTCTCCAACTTACAAATGTCACATACAGGAAAATTAGGATCCCTAGGGTACGATGAATAAATTGAACTCCTGATTTTCCCTCAAAAAAATTAATCCAAGTGGGATTCATCGCAAAGACGCTTGGAGCAATCAATGAACCGTCCATTAATGGCCAGGTATTATGGACCCAACCTGCCTTCAAGCCAGCGACAAAACCTCCAAATATGATTTGGGTAATCAATAAAACAATCAAAAGACCTACCCAACGAGTCCAAGTATTGGCCTGCCTTTTCAACTTTCCAAAACCGCTGTAGTTCAGTAAAACCCAAAAAATATATGTACATGTCAAAAAGGCTGTGATCAGGTGTGCACTCAAGCGGTAGTGACTCACCCTAGGCACATCAATAAGTCCGCTTTTAACCATGAACCAACCTAAAAGCGCCTGTGAAGCACCTAACCCAAGGATAATTAAAAACTGTGGCAACAACTTCATCGGGATTTTCCGCTTGATTATGAAAAAGACGAAAGGGAAGATGAATACCAATCCAATCATGCGCCCGAACATTCTATGGATATATTCCCACCAAAAAATTGATTTGAAATCCTCAAGCGCAAAATGATTGTGAAGTTCTACAAACTCTGGCGAGGTCTTGTACTTATCAAACTCAATATTCCATTCCACATCGTTCATCGGTGGCAAAGAACCCGTGAAGGTCCAATGGGTCATGGACAAACCGGAATGTGTAAGCCTTGTTAAACCACCAATTGAAACCATTATTAGTATCAAAAGGATTCCTGACCAAAGCCAGACAATTACAGATTTTGAAGGGGTAAACTCAGTCGACATATATTCCAGATTTCACAGTGCGAAGCAATGCAAGTTCTCTAGAATAAAGACCGAAAAACGTGGAAAATGTTTGGAAATTCGAAAGAAAAATTATCTCCTGAATTGCTGTCGGGATTAGTCGATTTCGATGACTTACCTGAAAACTTATTCTCCACATTGTCATCAATTCGAACTCCCGAATTTACAGATGAAATTGAATTTTCCAAAGCATCCGCTTCACGCTCAGACTCAAAGAAGCCCAAGGAAGAGACGGCTATTACCGACACCAAAACAAACTTTGATAAATAACTTCTCACAGACGCAAACTTAATCGCTAGCTGCACACTACCAAATAATTACGTTGTTTTTTGATGGATATAATCGGATTGAAATTCCAAAATTGAGTTTTATACACACCGATTTGAACCATCTTTGCAGATTGTAGATTTTGAACCCCATGAGTCAAACCCACCATGATGAAATGTCTTTTCTGGATCACCTTGAGGTGCTCCGATGGCATTTGGTGCGGTCAGTTTCTGCGATACTTATTGCGGCTATTGGTGCGTTCATCCTAAAGGGCTTCATTTTTGACACGGTCATTTTCGGCCCTAAAAAATCCGATTTCCCAACATATCGCTTTCTCTGTAAGATGAGTGATAGGATGAGCGAAATTGTTCCCAGTTTGTTTCCAGAGGGAGCTATTTGCATTGGCCAAGACCTGCCTGCCTTAGTCAACCTGAGTATGGCTGGACAATTCAGCGCTCACATACTAATCTCGCTGATTGCGGGAATAATCATTGCCTTTCCATATTTAGTGTGGGAGGTTTGGCGCTTTATCAAGCCTGGACTAAAGTCGACTGAGCGTAAGTATGCACGAGGTTTTGTATCAGCGACTACCTTTCTCTTCATGAGCGGTGTAGCATTTGGATATTACGTCATTTGCCCCCTATCCGTGAATTTTTTCTTGAATTATCAAGTCAGTTCCGAAGTATTAAACAGTCCAACACTTAGCACTTATGTATCTCTAATAGCTACAGTTGTACTTGCTTGCGGAGCAGTTTTTGAACTTCCTGTTCTTGTTTTCTTTTTAACGAAAGCGGGTGTGTTGACCCCACAACTTTTGAAAGCATTTAGACGTCATGCAATTGTGGGTGCACTTGTGCTATCTGCAATTATTACTCCTCCAGACATCTTTAGTCAGATACTTGTGACTATTCCAATTCTTGTGCTTTATCAGGTGAGCATTTGGATCTCAGGGATGGTGATGAAATCAACCGATGAATAGAACCAACCCAGGCATAGTTGACAAAATGAATTTTTCCACGGTGAAAATTCTTGCCTTGGCTTTGCTATTTATTTTTGTTGGAGAAACCACTACGGCTCAAAAAACTATTGTTGCCGGTAAAATATACGAGGCAGAGACTGGCCTTCCGGTTCCTTTTGCGAATGTTTATTTCAAGGACAGTAAAATTGGCACAACCTCAAATGAATCTGGAACCTACAGAATCGAAACCTATTACCCATCAGACTCACTCATCGTTTCTGTTTTAGGTTTTAAACGCATTGCCATGCGCACAAAACCAGACAAATCACAAATTATAGATTTCCCTTTAGAAGTGGCCGGTATTTCGCTTGGTGAGGTAACTATAGTTGCCGACAAAAAAGCCAAGGACCCAGCTGTGGAATTAATGAAAAAGGTGGTTCGGAACAAAAAGGCAAACAATCGCGAAAAGCTTTCGGCATATGAGTATGATGTCTACAACAAGATTGAGTTTGACATGAACAACATCAATGAGAAATTCACCAATCAAAAGGTAATGAAGCCCTTTGATTTTGTGTTTGACAACATTGATAGCACCTCAGAAGAAAAGCCTTTTCTACCTATATTTTTAACCGAATCGTTTTCCAGGTATTACTATCGGAAGAATCCAAAAAGCTCGATGGAAAATATTAAGGCCACCAAAGTTGCGGGTGTAAAAAATGAAAGCGTAAGCCAATTTCTTGGAGACATGTATCAAAGTACCAACGTTTACGAAAACTATGTAGATGCATTTGGAAAAAGCTTTGTGAGTCCACTTTCAGATTTCGGCTTCACTTCATATAAATATTACCTACTGGATAGCGCGGTTATTGATCGCAAGAAATGCTATAAAATCGCTTTTCTGCCACGCAGAAAAGGAGAACTAGTATTTGAAGGTGAAATGTGGATTAATGATACTACTTATGCTGTGAAACAAATTGATGCTAGCATCACTGAAGATGCGAACATCAACTGGATAAACACCTTTTCTGTTCATCATGAATATGACCAGGTTGAGGATGAAATCTGGATGCTAACCAAGGAAAATGTTGTTGTCGACTTCAATATTTCAGACAAAGCCATTGGTTTTTATGGACGTAAAACGACCATGTATTCTGACTTTATTATCAATGAAGAGAAGGATGGATCTTTCTACAGCACCTTTAACAACATCATTGTTTCTGACAGCGCGAACGAGTTTGGAGAAGACTTCTGGCAGGAAAAACGTCCCGAAAAGCTCAGCGAAAATGAATACAAGGTCTATGAGATGGTGGATACCATTCAACAAATTCGGGCCTTCAGAACATATGTAGACATAGTTACCCTCTTTGTGAATGGACACTATGAAATGAAATACGTTGACCTCGGTCCCTATTTCACTGCCTTTAGTTTCAATCAAGTAGAGGGGGTAAGGTTGAGGGCCGGTGGACGAACCAACAGCGATTTCAGCACACGGCTAGGACTAGAGGGCTATTTGGCTTACGGAACCAAAGATCAACGATTCAAATACAAAGCCGCAGGAAGATATTTTATATCGAAAAGCCCACGTCAGATCATTAGCCTCAGTGCTCAAAATGACCTTGAACAACTTGGCCAAAGTGCGAATGCTTGGAGAACCGACAACATTCTTTCTTCTGTTTTCCGAAGAGCTCCATTCCGGTTTAATGCATTTGAAGAATATAAAGGAGGTTATGAAATCGAATACTTCCCTGGCTTCAGCACAAAATTTGAATTTGCCCGAAAGGACATGTATTCGGTAGGTGATGTTTTGTTTAAAAGAACCGCCTCAGACGGGAGTACTTATGACATCAATCGATTAAGCACAGCCCAAATTAACTTCAGTGCAAGATTTGCCTATCGAGAAAAGTTCATTAGTGGTGATTTGGATCGAATTAGCATGGGTACAAAATACCCGGTTTTCGAAGTCAATGCTCAGCTCGGAATAAAAGGTTTCCTCGGTGGTGACTATGAGTATCAGAGACTGTCATTTAGAGTTTCGGACCGTTTCCCACTTAATCCAATTGGTCAAAGTGAAGTAGTTATTGACGCTGGAAAAATTTGGGGTACCCTACCCTATCCGCTCCTGCAAATGTTTCCGGGTAATCAGACTTATTTCTATGATGAATATGCATTCAATCTGATGAACTACTATGAATTCATTGCTGACGAATGGGTCACTTTACTTTACACTCACCATTTTAATGGACTTATGTTCAACAAAGTGCCTCTTTTCCGAAAATTGAAATGGCGCGAGGTGGCTACCTTTCGTGGTGCTGTTGGTGGATTGTCGAATAAACACAAGGCAGAACTTGAATTTCCAAAGAATCTTTACGATTTGAATAAACCGTATTTCGAGGCAGGCGTGGGTGTCGAGAATATTTTAAAGATTTTTAGGGTTGATGCGCTTTGGAGATTGTCATATTTGAACAATCCAAACGTTGTTCCTTTTGGCGTGAGACTTACCTTCCAAATAGAATTTTAATCCATGAAACTGAGAGCCGAGAGTTTAATCAAAAAATATGGCAGTCGCCAAGTTGTCAAAGGAGTTTCAGTTGATGTTGAACAAGGTGAAATAGTGGGATTGTTGGGACCAAATGGTGCTGGAAAAACTACCACATTCTACATGATAGTAGGATTAATTAAACCTAATAGCGGTAAGATATTCTTGGATGATGAAGACTTTACAGGTCTACCCATGTACAAGCGGGCTCAAAGAGGGGTGGGTTATTTGCCCCAGGAGGCGTCTGTATTTAGAAAACTAAGTGTTGAAGACAACATTAAGGCCGTACTAGAAATGCGCAAGGGTATGTCGAAGAAGGAGCAAAACGAAAAACTAGAAGACCTACTTGACGAATTTGGATTACAACATGTACGTAAAAACCGAGGGGACCTACTTTCAGGAGGTGAAAGAAGAAGAACGGAAATTGCTCGAGCCTTAGCCTCAGATCCAAACTTCATTTTGTTGGATGAGCCATTCGCAGGTGTAGATCCAATTGCCGTGGAAGATATTCAGTTCATAGTGAGCACGCTAAAAAGCAAAAACATTGGAATTCTCATCACAGATCACAACGTTCAAGAAACATTATCGATCACCGATCGTGCTTATTTACTCTTTGAAGGAAATATATTAAAAGCGGGCTCAGCCGAAGAATTGGCGAGTGACCCGGAAGTACGAAGAGTTTATTTAGGACAGAACTTTGAATTGAAGAGAGCGAAACCTGTGAATAGAAAGGCTCAGCAGGCTGAAACCTCAAAAGAATAACCTTCCACTATCTGATTGCAAAGCAGCTTTTTACAAGCTTCATCCACTTTAGTTTTTGCCACATCTTCTGACGCTGCTTCCACTTCAAGGGTGATATGCTTTCCAATTCTGACATTCGAGATTTCACTCAAACCCAAGTTTCCCATTGAAGAGGACACTGCTTTACCTTGTGGATCGAGCAGATTCGCGTGCGGCATGATGTCTATTTCAGCTTTGAATTTCATTAGTCTTTATATCAGAATTTGAAGCGCCAAAAATGGCATAAATCCATGAGAGCACGAAATAGCCAGCCATAAAAATCGGCAGAATCAGGAAATCAATCAATCCTATGTCGATAAAGGAAATGCGCGTATAAGGCAAAAGGAATATCAGATAAGATATCACCGCCCAAATTATAAGACTGTACCTCCATTTGTTAAATCTCCAGCTTAGACCGCTGAATTTGAGGGAAAGCATTGGAATCTTCACCACCATCATGGCGGCAAGAACAACGGATGAAATTTGATAAAATAATGGCTCGAACATCATTTTCACAACCATAAAGTCAGAAGGATCCCATCGTCTTTCCCTTCCAATAATATCAATAAACCCATCTGATAGGAGATAGTAAAAGTTCAATTTGTAATGTGCTTCCAATACTAGAGGAATCCCAATCACAGTGATGCACATGGCAGGGGTTGGCAATCCAAGAAAATGTGGTCGGGCAGTTTCATCAAGATTGTAAACTGCTAATCGATAAGCTGCTGCCATTGGAACCAACATAGCCACAGAGCAGTTCAAAAAATCCATAGTAGTCCAACGCGAAATTTCAACAAAGTATATGCCTCTGCCAATGCTGATCATTTGAAACAAAATGAATCCCGGAAGCAAGCCAAATGTCACCATGTCGGCCAAGCTATCCAGTTCTCCACCCAGCTTACTTTGAGCGCGAAGTAATCGAGCCGCGAAACCATCGATGAAGTCTAAAACCAAGGCCACAGCCACACAGTAAATGGCCAACACCATTTCTTCTTTCGCGATAAGCACGATTCCGAGCAATCCCATACCCACATTGCCCAGGGTAAAGAGATTTGGAATAAAACGTATGATGGAATTCATAGGAGGCGAATATATTGCCTTTAAGTCATCCTATTTGAGGCAATTTTATGACTAAAATGAAGTTATTGCGGTCCACCCTACAGTAGTTTCATTCGTACATTTGTTTTCATCAGCATGAGAGGATTATTCGTTATTTTAGTTTTATCACAATTACTAGGCATCTCTGTCACACAGGCCCAGGCTCCAAAGTATAGTAATGAGTTCCTAAGTATCGGAGTTGGTGCGAGGGGATTGGCGATGAGCAAAGCACAAGTTGCATCCGTAAATGATGTTACAGCTGCTTACTGGAATCCTGCTGGACTAACAGGCATTACTGACAACCTGCAGGTGAGTGCCCAACATGCCGAATACTTTGCCGGAATCGCTAAATACGACTACGTAGGTGTCGGGACTAAAATTGACGAAACCAGTGCGGTTGCTTTGAGCATGATTCGTTTTGGAGTGGACGATATTCCGAATACTACTCAGTTAATCGATCAAAACGGACAAGTAAATTATGATCGCATCACCACCTTTTCGGCTGCTGACTATGCCTTTTTACTTAGTTATGCCAAGCAATTAGGCGAAAAGGGATTGACAGTCGGTGGAAATGCAAAAGTCATATATCGTCAAGTTGGAGACATGGCTCGTGCTTGGGGATTTGGCATTGATGCGGGTGCACAATATCAATTTGGAAAATGGAAAGTTGGCGCGGTGGGTCGTGATATTACCTCCACTTTCAACTCTTGGAAGTATAGCTTAGATTCGACCACTATTGCTGTTTTTCAAGCAACTAACAATGACATTCCCAAAAATGGATTAGAAATCACTCTACCTAAAGTCAGCTTGGGTGTTGGTCGAAAATTCGTGATCAAGGATAAAGTTGGGATAATGCCCGAACTGAACATCGACATTTCTACAGATGGAAAACGAAATGTTTTAATTCCCGGAGACCCATTTAGCTTCGACCCAAACCTAGGTTTAGAACTTTCCTATCAAAGCATCTTCTACATTAGAGGAGGTATAGGCAATGTTCAAAGGATTAAAGCAGAAATTGGAAATTATAATGAATACACTTTCCAACCAAACATTGGGGTTGGTGTGACCATCAAGGATCTATTAAGCATCGACTATGCGTTAACCGACATAGGAGATCAAAGCGTTGCACTTTATTCCAACGTCTTTAGTTTGAAATTGGCATTAAATCGAAAGAGCTAGTGAAAAAACTTTTACTCAGTGTTTTTATCTGTATTTCCTTTTTTTCATCCGTTGGGCAGGTCGGCAACGAATGGATCGACTTTGGAGCAGATCAGCGCTATGTAAAGTTTAAGATTGGCAAAACGGGCTTGTACCGAATCGACAAAGTCACATTAGAATTCGCCCTTCAAAGCCTTTCCCCATCTGTCAATCTAAACTCTATAGACCCAAGAACAATTCAAGTTTTTACAAAGGGAGTTGAACAACCTATTTTTATAGCTGGTCAGAGCGATGGAGCGTTCGATTCTGGTGATTACATAGAACTATTGTGTGAGGCAAATGATGGTTGGTTAGATGAACGACTTTACCCAACTGCAGCGCATCAAACTAATCCTCACTACAGTTTATATTCAGACACTTCGACCTACTTTTTAACATGGCTCACCGATGGAAGTTTTTCATCTGAACGATATATAGATATACCCTATGGAGGCGCGGCTGTGTCTCCCATGCCTTACTTCTGGTATGAACAAATCAAGAGTCCAAATTCAAATTATCACGGAGGTCGCAACATTGGTGCAGGTGTGACAAACACCCTCTATCACGGGGGAAAGGGTTGGATAAGTAATGAGTTTGGTTACAATGGAAATACCAATCGTACGCTACCCAATCAAATATTTAATACACCGAATGCGCTACTTAGTGCAAGTGCGCCAAATGCCAGACTTGAGACGGCATTGGTAGGAATCAACAATGGTGCTGGGGGAGTTAATGCACACCATGTGCGACTGAGATATAAAAGTGGCATCACGAAAGTTGAATTTGACGATGTGCTTTTTGGAAGTTATGATTACGTAAGGCACAACGGTTCTTTAGATGCTCAACTTTTTACAAATGATGATTTCACATTGGATGCTTATACGTCAGTAGTTGGAGCATCCAATGAAACCAGCTCGGATTATTCTGCCTTGGCTTACATGAAACTGCAATACGCTCACGACATGAAAGTCACTGGTGAAAACCTATCTGAGCTCAATATGATTGGACCATCAAGCAGCACTGCCTTGCACGTTAACCTGCTATATTGGGGCAGCGAGACGACAAGCTATTTGTATGATAAAAGTCTTAAACGGAGGTATGCGATTTCACAGCCTGGATCAACTTTAAAAACCAAGGTGATTGCAGGACCAGAGCGTTCATTATACATTCAAAAAGATAACACGATCACTTCTCTCTCTGCAAACAACATAGAGCCAGTAGGAACTACAGGTCGATTCATCGACTATTCCACTATTGAAAAGGATTCGGCTTTTATAATAATTACGAATAGAGACCTTTCTACTTCGGCTGCACAATACGCTGCATATCGGAACAGTACCCACAACGGTAGAACCGTAGTAGTATACGTTGATGACTTATACGACCAATTTGCGTACGGAATTCAGCTACATCCTCAAGCCATTCGCGGTTTTTGCAAGCAAGCTATTGACACATGGAATTCGCCACCACAATATTTACTCCTTCTTGGTAAGGCAATTGAAGAATCAACGCATCGTAAATCCGCGGTAAACAGATCGCAAGTATTGGTTCCAACGATGGGCTCACCTCCATCCGATAATCTGCTCACTATGGGACTTGGAACGCATCCGTACGCTCCTACCATTGCCACAGGCCGTCTTGCGGTGACTAATAACACAAGCGTTACGCAATACCTCAATAAATTGAGGGAAGCCGAACTTGCTCAAAACGACATCGCCTCAGAATACACCATCAATAAAAGACTTTGGCAAAAGCACGTGTTGCAATTTGCAGGGGGGTCAGACTCAAAAGAAAATCAAGACTTTAGATCGTATTTAAAAAACTATGAGAGCCTCTTAGAAGGACCGCGCTTTGTGGTGAGGTCTTCTTGTTTTCAAAAACTACTGGTGCTGTCATAGAGCAGCTGGACGTGGATACCATTCGAGACTTGATTCGAGATGGAGTATCGTTGATGGTGTTTTTTGGTCATGGTACAACCAATGGTTTCGATATTAATGTGGATGAACCAAGCCTTTGGGATAACAAGGGAAGATATCCTGTGGTTATGGCGAATAGTTGTTTTTCAGGAAACATACACAAACCAAGTACCAGTGTTTTGAGTATTTCGGAGGAATATGTTCTGATTGAAGACCTCGGAGCCATTGCTTTTGTAGCAACACCTGGACTTGGGAATCCGTATTATTTAGATCGATATACCGAACGACTAATAATCACATTTCAAGTTTAGATTATGGCGAATCCATTGGACAGCAAATGCAACTGACCGCCAGTTCTAACGCTCCGACCACACTCGGTAGTGAGAGCAACGCTACGCTCTCATCGATTGGAATGTCGCTTGAAATGACGCTGCACGGTGATCCCGCATACAGAATCAATCCACATTCCAAACCCGAGCTGAGCATCAACGATCCTGTGCTTGGAGCTTCATTCAGATTTGAACCGGAGCTCATTACTACTGATCTCGATTCTTTCGATGTTCTAGTTGAGGTAACTAATATTGGCAGATCGGTGACACAGGATATTATATTGAACGCCACTCGGTCCTTTCCAACCAGTGGCCAAGATGAAGTTCAATACAGAACCCTTCCAGGACTTGGTTATAAATCAGAAGTGAGATTCCGATTTGGCATTGATCAAACCAAAGACGTAGGTGAAAATGAGATCTCAATCAAAGTGGACTTACCCAATGATAGCATATCGGAGTTCGAGAACTATTCCAACAACGAAATTTCCAGTATTGAATTCTCCATCATAGACGGTGACATCTCTCCAGTGTATCCGTATAACTTTGGAGTAGTTCCAAATTTCAATGTGACATTGCGTGCCAATACTGGCTATCCATTTGCACCAGAGCGAGAATACTTGATTCAAATTGACACGACCGACACCTATGACAGTCCGTTTTTCAGTCAAGTTGGAACGCATACGGTGAAGCAATCTGGCGCAGTTGTAGAATGGGATCCTGGATTGAAAAACATCGGGTTTATTGACAGTACTGTTTTCTTCTGGCGAGTAACTCCATCTGACGATCAAACCAAATGGAGAGAATACAGTTTTCAAGTCGTTGGAGGAAACCATGGATGGGGACAGGAACACTTTTTCCAACTTAAAGGCAATGATTTTGACTTCTTGAATTACAATCGCAATAACCGAAGGCTCTCCTTCAAAGAGACCTCTCGAGAATTATTTGTCAATGTGATTGGAAGCTCGGAAAACGCCCAAGAATTTGATGCAACGTTATTCTCGCTGGATGGACAAGGGGCTCCCCTTGGTGAACGCAACGTTGAACCCGGAGGTCAGGCAGCCATGGCCATTGTGGTAAATGACACAGTCGATTTAGCTCCTTGGGGAACCTATGGATATCAAAACGGACAGTTCTTTAACGAAAACCACCAATTTGGCAATAGCAACAACTACTTGGATGATGGTCAAGATAACCGAGCTCGTCCTGAGTATTTCTTCTCATTTGAGGTTAGAAAGCCGGCTCAGATGGATTCGATGGTGGCTATGATCACGGATAAAGTGCCCGATGGATTCTACATACTGGCTTACACACTTCGTTTTGCAGATTTTGAAAACACCTGCTTCTGGGAAAACGAACATTTTGCAGCCTTTGAAGCCTTAGGAGCTGACAGTATTCGATTTGTCCCAAATAGAAATCCGTACATTTTCTTTACAAGAAAAGGTTCACCTGAACTAACTGAAGAGGTAGTTGGCAAAGACCCAAGGGAGATTATTAAATTGACATCCAAAGTCCATTCAACCCTGAAACAAGGCAATGTGCAAAGCCCCGAAATAGGTCCAGCCATGGAATGGGGCTCGTTTCACTTGAATAGAAAGAAATTAGAAGCGAATGGCGACAATGTCCAAGCCGATGCTATGGGAATTGAACTGACAGGTTCCGAAACAATACACGCTTCTTTGAATACCAATGGTGAGGCCAATCTCGAGCAGGTCAACTCCGATTCTACCTTGGATCTCAGATTGAATTATTTCACCAGCGACAATACCAATGGCACTCCGGCTCAATTGAACTCTTGGCATGTGTTGTATGACCCTGCTCCTGATGCTGCCATCAATCCAATTGCAGGCATTGCCATGCGATCAAAAAAAATAAGCGCTGGCGAAGAGTTTCATTTTGGTGTTGCCTTCCAAAACATATCCGAATATGATTTTGATGATATAGAGGTACATTATTGGGTAACCAATAAACAAGGAGATCTGCTTCAATCGGATACATTGAGATACGATCAACTCCTTGCCCGTGAAGTGATCTTCGATTCTGTTCAAATATTCACAGGAGACTTGACTGGCAGACATACGCTCTGGATGGAAGTTAATCCCAAGGGCGCCAATTGGCACAAAGAACAATACGCGTTCAACAATAAGGCATATAGAACATTGACGGTTAATGCCGATAATGTAAACCCACTGTTAGACGTAACTTTTGATGGAATTCACATATTGAATGGTGATATTATTTCGCCTACTCCTGAAATCGTAATGGAATTGAAGGATGAAAACTCCTATCTATTGATGGATGACACCACTTCATTTGACGTTTATTTGACCGATGCAAACCGCGTGCAAGCTCGAGTTCCTTTCATAAAGAACGGGGTTGAACAAATGACCTTTGAACCAGCCACAAGCAAACGAAATAAGGCACGTGTTATTTATAGACCAGAACAACTTGCAGACGGTGACTACCAATTGAGCGTTATGGGCAGGGACGCAAGCGGCAACAACTCAGGGAATGATGAATATCGCATTGAATTTAAGGTGATTAATAAAAGCATAATTACCAATGTGATGAATTACCCAAATCCATTCACCACATCCACTCGATTTGTGTTCACCCTCACTGGAACCAAAATTCCAGATGTATTCACCATTCAAATTCTCACCATTACCGGAAAAGTGGTCAGAGAAATTACTAAAGATGAGTTGGGACCCATCAACATTGGTAGGAATATCAGCCAATATGCATGGGATGGCACCGATGAGTATGGCGATCGATTAGCCAACGGAGTTTACATGTATCGAGTAATCATGAAGATCAATGGCAAAAGCATAGACCGATTGGAATCTGATGCGGATCAATACTTTACCAAAGACTTTGGTAAAATGTACTTGTTTAGATAAATAGGCTATTCAACCGACAACTCTGCCGCGCTCAATTTCGGTTCTTGAATCAAAGACAGGTAAACCTGCACCAAGGTTACTACATCCTTTTCACAGTATTTAACGATGCGCTCTAAGTTCTTTTCTTCCCAATAGACACTCCCGACTTGGCTGCCATCAATGTCATCTTTCGGAGAAGGGATGCCAAAAACGTGGGCCAACAATTTCAAGGAGGTGAAATTTTTATAGTCGCCAAATTTCCACATCTGCATGGTGTCTAAGTGTGCTACCTCCCACGGTTTTTTGCCGGTTAAGTCCAGTATTCGCGGCACTTTTATTTGGTTGATAATCATCCTTCGCGCTATGTATGGAAAGTCAAACTCTTTTCCATTATGGCCGCAGAGCAAATTATCTGCCCCATTAAAATGCTTTCGTAAGACATCGGCAAATTCAGTCAACAAGGCTTTTTCATCATCCCAGTAAAAAGACTTTACTCTGAGCTCTCTTATGGTACCGCGAGGGTTTATGAATCCCACTGAGATGCATACAATACGACCAAATTCTGCATATATGCCCGCTCGTTCATAAACAGACTCCGGCACAACTTCGTCATCTCTGCTGATGGTCCGAGCCTTGTCTCCCCATAGTTTTTGGTGTTCTTCTGGAGCATCATCAAAGGATTGATACTGCGGAACTGTTTCAATGTCTAAAAAAAGGATCTTACTTATATCCATGGTCAAATGATTAAAATTCCTTGATCATCCAATAGCTCGATTTTTGTCAAGTTTTTCTCAAGCAATGTATCTGGCAAAAAGATGAACTTCTTGTCATAAATTTTCCGTCCAATATAAAAGCTTACCCAATATTGATTAGCCAAACCAACCAATTCATTGGGCACTACTTCGATAGGCTGTGGTGACTCCGCTTCTACTTTTTCAAAGAAATGTCTCAGTTCAGAAGTCTTCACTACCTCATCCTTTTGTTTCCCATAACCCTTGGTGGATACTAACACATTGTCAATAGGTTCTTTGAGCATATTCAGCAAACTGACATGCCAGAAGGTCTGCCCATCGCTTTCTTTGGGAATGGCGCACACCCCAACTCCTTTCACTTTGGGGAAATCAATGTCCTTTTTCATTCTTCAATCATCCTTAAACCCATAGTGAGGTAATTATACACATCATCTGGGTGTTCTCTTTCAAACGTACCATTGTCTCTTTTGTGTCCCATTCTCACCACGATCAATTCTTTTTCAGGTACAACCAATACGTACTGACCTTTAATGCCGCGCATGAAAAAGAAGTCGAGGCTCTGATGCTTTCCCATCCACCATTGATAACCATAGGTGGTGCAGGGACTTCCATCTTTAATCACTGTTCCAGTTGGAGTGATGGAGGCTGCCACATAAGCGCTATCAACAATTTGGTCACCGTTCCATCTTCCGTGATTCAAGTACAATTTCCCGATGCGAGCAAAGTCCTTGGCCGTGGCGTTGATACAACAAAACGCCTTTTCCATGCCATCCTCATGATCCAAACTCCAAAGCGCTTCATGCTCAGCGCCAATTTTACTCCATACATATTCGGAGGCAATGTCAGACAAGGAACTGCGCATAACACCGGATACCAACATGGCTAAAATCTGGGTATTACCGCTCTTATATTCATAATAGACTCCTGGTTCTTCTGTCACTTTATAATTGGTCAGTAATAGCTCAAGGTTGTCACCATAATTAGCTCGAGCCGGAAAGGCAAATGGGTTGATGTAATGCTCATCAAAGTCGATTCCGGAACTCATATTCAGCAGGTGCTTGATGGTCATCTTCTCTCCCAACCCATCGCGATACTGTGGTAAATAAAAATATACGGGTTTGTCCACACTCTCCAGTTTCCCTTGATCGATGGCCACTCCGACCAGCAATGAAACCACTGACTTTGCCATGGAGAATGAATTACTGATGGATTCATCCGTAAAATCTTCCCAATAGGACTCGTGAATAAGCGAATCTCGATGAATGACCACAAACGAGACCGACTCATTTTCTTGGTGATAATTCTCGTCATCATCGCTCAGATCAAATTCGCCAAATGAATTCGAAATCAGCCAAGGCTGTGGATTTGAAGCATGAATTGCTCGATTTGGCATTTCTTGATACTCCTGAATACCTGGACCTAATTGACCCTTGAAAACCGTTTTCGCTAAGGTGTTGTAGAGATAGTGATGACCTGTGGTCTCCACAATGAAATGTAGCAATAACAATGCTGCCATCACCTTCAGACCGATACGCAACCACTTTTTGCTCATATGCTCAAAAGTAGCGAAAGCCGAAATGTGTTTTTATAGATAAGGAGATCTAAAACTTGGCTAATTCGCCTTTCAACCAATCGATAACATCCACCTCGGTTGAATCTGCACCAATCAAATCAGCCAACTCAACAGACATCCAGTCTCCTAAGTGGATTAGATATAGTGCTTGTTCGATTTTGGTACTTCCTTTGGCTTGAATAATGTTCAGGTTTGGAGTGTATTTGCGATAAACTACCTCGCTTAGCTCCATGCACTTCGCTACTCTTTTATGGTCAAAATTGCTTTTGAGAATAAGCACGGCTAAATCCTTGTTTTCCGTTCTCCAACCCACCAGTTCGTTGTGGTTCATTTCTGGATAATAATGATGCCAACAAAGCATTTTTGCGTTCTCATTTATTTGCTGTCGCCAACGGGTTCCTACTCCTTCGAGCCAATTTGAAGAATAGATAATTGGCATGGTTCCATACAGCTTTTGTGCGAGCTCTTTTGCTTTTAATCGAATAGCATCGATGTCCGATTCTATTTTTTCAATAGCCGACTTCATTTCTGCCTTCCAGCCACCATCAATTAATCCAAAAGCTTCGGACAACCTAAATAATTGAACGATGGAATAGCCAAATGCTGAACGAGGAGGATAACCCGATGGAATAGTGATGACTGGCCAATTGTTTTCCCCAGCCATTTTCAATAATTTACCTCCCGAAGTGATACAAGCAATTTGTGCTCCAGCACTAATAGCCGCCTCCAAGGCCTCTAAGGTTTCTTCCGTATTTCCAGAATAGGAACAAGCAATGACTAGCGTATTCTCATCAACGAAGGCTGGAATCGTATAATCCTTGGTTGCCGAAATGGGTTTGGGACACTTTTCTGCGATCAATTGAGAAAGTATGGTTCCTCCAATTCCAGATCCGCCAAGACCGCAGATAAGGACGTTGTCAAATGATCGGGATAGTTTTCCATTAAAACCACCTGCTATTTCAAGGGCTTGCTTCACCTGAGCAGGGAATTCCAGCATCAAATCGTTCATTGATTTACTCATAAGCGGGCAAATATACGTGGCTTATCTTACGGCTCATTTCCATAAGTTTAAGTATTCATCACGCCATCATTCTTGATTCTATCTTTGCGCCCCAATTTTTAGCACAGAATTCAATGGCACACGAGTTAAATGATCAGGAGATTGAGCGCAGAGAAGGTCTAAATCACTTGCGCGAACTTGGAATTGACCCTTATCCCGCAGCGCTCTATCCTGTAGACGCAACAGCGAAAGAAGTTAAGAGCAAATATGCCGATGACGCGGATCGTTGGGAGGTTTGTTTGGCTGGTCGAATGATGAATAGGCGGATTATGGGAAAGGCTTCATTTGCCGAAATCATGGACCATACTGGAAGAATCCAAGTCTATGTAAACCGTGATGAAATCTGCTCAGGAGAAGACAAAACGATGTATAATGATGTCTTCAAAAAAGTGCTAGACATTGGTGATTTTATTGGAGTGAAAGGCTATGCATTCAAAACCAAAGTAGGCGAAATTTCAGTTCACGTCAGCGAGCTTACAGTTTTATCAAAATCTTTAAGACCCCTTCCCATCGTTAAAACGGATGCAGATGGGAATGTTCATGATGGTTTTGCAGATAAGGAGCAGCGATATCGAATGCGATACCTCGATTTAGTGGTCAATCCACAAGTTAAAAAGGTGTTTGAACAACGCACAAAAATCATGAATTCCATGCGTGAGTTCTTCAACTCTAAAGGCTACTTAGAAGTGGACACTCCCGTTTTACAACCAATTCCTGGCGGAGCAGCAGCGAGACCGTTTATTACACACCACAACTATCTGGACATGGAAATGTACTTGAGGATTGCGAATGAATTGTACCTGAAGCGACTGATTGTTGGTGGATTTGAAGGCGTTTATGAGTTCTCTAGAAACTTCAGAAACGAAGGAATGGATCGCACTCACAATCCAGAGTTCACGGTGATGGAAATCTACGTAGCCTACAAAGACTACGAGTGGATGATGAACTTCACCGAAGAGATGATTGAGAAGGCAGTAGTTGATTTACATGGAAAAACAGAAATTCCATTTGGTGAAAACCAGATTAACTTTCAGCGGCCATTCAAAAGAATCACATTCTTAGGTGCGATTGAAAAGTTCACGGGCACAGATGTTTCGAACATGAGCGAGGATGAAATGCGAGCCTTCTGTAAAACCTTGCACATCGACACCGATGAAAGCATGGGTAAAGCGAAATTGTTGGATGAAATTTTTGGTGAAAAATGTGAGCCAAATTTCATTCAGCCCACGTTCGTGATGGATTACCCAAAGGAAATGAGTCCACTTTGCAAAAAGCACAGAGAAAATCCAGAGTTGACCGAGCGATTTGAGCTGATGGTGAATGGAAAGGAATTGGCTAATGCCTATACCGAGTTAAACGACCCTATCGATCAACGCGAGCGCTTTGAGGAGCAAATGAAGCTGAGCGAAAAGGGTGATGATGAAGCCATGTTCATTGATCAAGATTTTTTAAGGGCGTTGGAATACGGCATGCCTCCTACCTCAGGTATGGGAATTGGAATCGATCGATTGGTGATGTTTTTGACGAATCAACCTTCCATTCAGGACGTTTTACTTTTCCCACAAATGCGACCGGACCGGGAGCATTCATGAGCACCCATAAAATAAACAACTTGCGAACTAAATGAGGCCAGAACGTGAAGTTGACTGAAAATTGAACTATGGAAGTAGAAGAAATTCGTCTGGCGTTGGTTGACATACTAAGCGCGAAAATTCCACCGCTTCGAACTAAAGGAAACGGCCAAACTGGTCAAGTATTTGAGGGTACGAAGCCCGCCATGCAAGGAAAACAGAAGGTAGATGGATATTACTTTGCTAGTATTGTTCCAAAGCCGAAGGATTGCCGTCTTTACTTCTTCCCAATTTATACTCATGCCGATCATTTCAAATTATCTCCAGAATTAAAGAAACAGTTGAAGGGAAAAAGCTGTTTTCATATTAAAAACTGACCCCTGAATTGAAGATAGAAATCAATAATATGATTGATCAAGGGATACAACTGTATGAAAAAGACGGATTGATTTAATCCTTTTCCTCGTAAAACTCTTCCCAATCGGTTCTGGGTTCTGGCTCCTCAGGTATAATCTTTTCAAAAGCAACCTCACAAGCCTTTAATGCCTTAGGTGATATCACAAAACGGCTGAAACTAAAGCTGAGATAATAAATCAAGAATCCAAAAGACATTAGCTGACCACTTAAGAAAGTATTTGCCATTCGCTTTCCATGAAACACACCAATGAGAAGTGAAGAAATCATCAGCAAAATGACCATCCAAAGAATGATGAAATAACGCAATGAATCATTGACAATGTCTTTGGTTTCATCGTAGAAATACGATGCGTTAATGGCTTTATTTTTCAGAGTAAACCAGAAATGGGTGGACAGAATAAAGAAGACAAAGGTCAATCCGTTCCATTTTTTCGCAATTGGATTGATCAACCAGAAATCGTAAAAACCATGCATCACTGAAGATAATAGAAAACCACCAAGGACGTAATACCAACCTCTGCCAGGTCTTCGGCAGCTGGCGATCATAAATGCATAGCCAATAACCGAACTAAAAGTCATGTGCGCCACAGTGCTCATCAAGGCCCTACCATTGATGGCAAAAAAATCTGATCGCTCTATGTAAAGTGAATTTTCAATAAAGGCAAAACCTAATGCTGAGGTGGCCGCATACAACAAGAAATCATATGGCTCATTCACAATTTTCCGAAACTGGATGATAATTACGAGTGGGATCAATTTCACCAGTTCTTCAACCATCCCAATTCCAATGGAAGTGTAGAGAAAGTCATTCACGACCTCCCCATTCAACATAAAACCCAATCCGCGGATGAAATCACTGATAGGAAATACTGCAAACGTGGTAATGCACCCCATCACGAAAACGATTATGATGTGCAACCAACGCTCGGGTTCAAAAACATCTAACTTTCTTAGGTAAACCATCCAAATCACACTGATGCAAAAGGCCACAAAAATGCCCAAGTATCGTCCAAAATGGAGCCGATTCATCTCGTCCTTTAATGGGGACACTTCTGGTAGAAAGAACTCAACAATACCCAAAGTCAAGATTAAAACGACACCTACGGTAACGATGTATTTATGTCTCGAAATGCGCCAAAACTCGCGAGTATCAACTAAAGACTTATAGTCAGCATACTTGTATTGGAAAAACTGGAATAGCAGCAAAATGCCAATGCCATTAAACACCCATGTAACTGCGCTCCACATGGGATAAATGTTGTTAAAAATCCGATTCGTGCAACACACACATGAATTCATATTGTGGTTTTTGCTGTAGGTTTGAAGACTAATGGAAACAAAATATGGAGTAATCGGCAGTGGTAGTTGGGCAACGGCAATAGCCAAAATGCTGAGCAACAACTCTGAGCATGTCAATTGGTGGATCAGAAGCGAAGAGTCAGTAGACCATTTGAAGAAATTCAAACACAACGATCGATACCTACAATCTGTTGAGTTTGACCTGAATCGTATTCATCCAAATTCAGACCTAAAATATGTCATTGAAAACAGTGATGTTTTAGTAGTGGCAGTGCCTTCAGCATTTGTTTTCAAAACCTTTGACGGCTTCACTTGTCCGGGAATCGAGAATAAAATTCTATTCAGTGCGATCAAAGGCATCGTGCCTGAATATCATAGTATTCCAGCTAGATTTTTTCACAAAGAATTTGGAATTCCATATGAACGAATCGGGATAATATCTGGACCATGCCACGCAGAGGAAATTGCTCTTGAACGACTTAGCTATCTGACATTGGCTTGTCAAGATCTAGATATTGCTCAAAACATGGCCGATGCACTATCATGTCGATATGTAAAGACTTCTACTTCGGACGACATCATTGGCACAGAAATCAGTGCTGTTATGAAAAACATCATGGCCATTGCTTCTGGCATTTGCCATGGGTTAGGGTATGGCGACAATTTTCAGGCTGTCTTGATAAGTAATGCCATTCGAGAAATTGAGCGTTTCGTAGATGTGGTAAACCCCGTGCATCGCGATGTTAAGTCATCTGCATACCTAGGCGATTTACTAGTAACTGCTTATTCAAATTTCAGTCGAAATCGCACTTTTGGAATGATGATAGGCAAAGGATATAGCGTCAAAGCAGCTCAATTGGAAATGAGCATGGTTGCCGAAGGATATTATGCGGTGAATTCTATCATTGAGATGAACAAAAAATACGAAGCTGATTTACCAATAACCCAGGCTGTTCATCGCATACTTTATGACAAAATCAGCCCGATAATTGAGATAAACTTACTAAAGGACGCGCTCAATTGATTTGATCTACATGTCTGAAACGGACCTCGAACCTACTTCCTTTTCCTTCCTCTGACTCAAAGGTGACGCTAGCACCTAACACATTGGTCGATTCTTTCAATATATATAGTCCAATTCCTGATCCTGAAGAAGCATGTGTGCCTCGAACAAACATGTTCCAGACGGTATCCTTAATATCCTCTCTGATACCAATTCCATTATCCTCCACAACAATTAGCGTATCCATATTATCCAACCTCTCAGACGAAACTCTAATGGTTCCTTCCTTTTTAGAACTGTCTTGGTACTTATAAGCATTCGAGAGCAGATTGTTAATAATGATCTTGAATCGGATGGGGTCAGACATGATTTCTTGGACCTTTAAATCGAAAGTGACATCTATGTTAAAATCCTTATCATGAAAAAAACTTTAACTCGTCATTGCAGGTTTCCACAACCTCCGGAATACTTATTAGCGTAGGTTCGACCTTCATTCGAGCATTTCTCGAATAATCGAGTACATCCTTGATATACTGGTCCATTCTTACTAAAGCCTCCTTTTGCATATCGAGCATACTGAGCAACTCTTCTTTAGATTCCGCCTCTCGTATCAAATCGGTAAGTCCGGAAATGGAAGCCACAGGTGCTCTTAAATCGTGCGAAATGCTATAAACAAACCGATCCAATTCCTCATTCTTTCGAATCAATTCAAGCTCGGCCTGTTTGATGTCCGTTATATTAAAAGAGTATCCCACGGCAACTTGCTTGGTTTTGCCTCTTTCAGCAATTTCCAGAGGGAATAAAAACCGCAGGTGGTAGGTGTCTTCACCCTCCTTATTGACCATCTTCTCTTCAAATTTGACACTCTTCTTTTCTCGAATTGATTCAACAATTTTTTGATCGCGTTGGACATAAAATGCATCATCGAGTCCAAGAAAGTCCGCGTAGTCTTTGTTTGTTTTACCGATCAATGAATTCCTAAACTCATCATCCTCGATTGCATTGTCGCTTATGTAGATATATCTCCGATTCTCATCAAACATGACAGACTCAATCGGAAGATGATCAATCCATGATTCATAGAATTGTTTCGTTTCAAGTATGCGCTCTTCTGCCAGGTGTTGTTCCGTAAAATCTTGCACCGTACCATACCAAATCCCACCTTTAATTTTTTGAGAACGCTGATAACGTGTGATGTAAATCAAATATTTCCTTTCCCCGTCAGGAGTGTTGAACCAAGATTTGAACTCAACATTATCCTTGGTCATCATTGCCTTGGCCATCAACGTATTCAGTCTCAGTTCATCAATGCCTTCAAGTCTGTCTAGCCAATCTCGGTAATCATAATCGCTTTGAACGGAATTAAAGCCATGTATGCGAATGCACTCGTCAGACCAACGTAAAATTTTACTTGCAT